>ERZ795051.5088-NODE-5088-length-11792-cov-4.339354_pt1 | contig 11792 bp, 17 predicted proteins | sample MGYA00375135_ERZ795051 | MGnify/ENA primary metagenome ERZ795051 (study PRJEB30180, sample SAMN05720222) | activated sludge metagenome | isolation source: Anaerobic digester | place: Japan | collected 2015-05-26 ... | reverse complement strand
TATTATCAAGTAAACTTTCTGAAAGTTCTGGCATTTTTATTCCTTCAATAAATTCAAATAACCTTGCAACACCTTTCGCACTATCAGCAATATCATTAAGTTTAGTATTAAGAAGCAATAAATCCTCTCTATCGGCTGGCATAAGGTATCCTTTTGAGAGTTCAAGAGTTATTGTTTTTCTTATTTCATCCCCTTTTTTTTCATATTCTTTTACCTTACTTATTGCATTATTTTTTTCTTCAGTTTTATTTTCATAATATGCCTGAAAACAATTTTTCATCTCTTTCACACATTCAAACGATAATTCCATATGTTGTAATTCAGCATTAAGTATTTCTTTTTTTTCTCTTTGTCCTAACCATACAAATATATTTCTACTTCTTTCCATTTTGCACCTCCTGTTATAAGAAAGCGTTAATTATTCTTAAAAAAATAAAAGTTATTAAACCAGAAATCACAGGAGTTAATGCCCATGTAAGCATTATATCTTTTTCAATTTTCCAGTTTATTGTCTTTATACCTTGAAGTATCCCTATTCCCCATATTGCCCCAACTATTGAGTGAGATGTAGAAACAGGTATTCCATAATGAGTATAGAGATGTATGTTAATTGCAGAAGATACTTCAACTGCAATTGTCATAAGAGGAGTTAATTGAACTATATTAAAACCAATTGTTTCAATTACTTTATATCCCCATGTTGTAATTCCAAGAGTTATTGCCAAAGCACCAATTATTGCAGCACCGTTTGGAGTAATATTACCTGTTCCTATTAAAATACCTGTTGCATTTGCAACATCATTTGCACCCCATGAAAAAGCAAGATAAGCACTTGTGACATATATAGAAAATAATATTAGCCCTTTTTCATACTTTTTTATAGCAGAAAAAGAAAATATAAATTTTATTAAAGGATAAAGCAAAATTGTTATAATTGCGGAACCAAAAGGAGTTAATACCCAGCATATAAAAATTTGTTTTATTTTCATCCATTGTATAACCGTCTTAAAAGCAAGTCCTCCACCTGCAACAGCACCAACAATAGAATGAGATGTAGAAACAGGATATTTCTTATAAGTTGCAATTGTTACCCATATTGCTGCTCCTAAAATAGCAGCGAGAGAAATTAAATCTGATTGCAAAGGAGGCAGTAGATTTAATGGAACAACTCCTTTTCCTATTGTTTTTATTACCTTATGTCCAAGCAGTATTGAACCTAAAAAAGAGAAGACACATGTTATTATAATTCCATCTCTTAATTTCATAACACCAGAGCCAATGTCTGCACCCACACAATTTGCAGCATCATTTGCTCCCATTGACCAACCCATATAAAGAGAAGACAAAATAATAAGTATAAATAACATTAAAATGCCCTTTTCCTTAATTATAATATACTTATCTATTTAAAACAAAAATTATATAAGAGGGACAAACATTATTTTTTTATACATTTTATTGACGAAAAATAAAAAAATTATTATACTTATTATATGGATGTAATGATTACAAACTTGCAAAGAATATATGATGATATCAAAACAATTATTAAAGAAAAACTTGAGTGTTTTAATAATTTAAATAAAAAAGAAATAAAAATGGAATTTATTTTCTGCCTTTTAACACCTCAATCAGAGGCAAAGAAATGCTGGCAGGTGGTTTTAGAACTAAAAGAACATGGCTTTCCATTAGCTGAAGAGAAGATAAAAAATTGTATTTCAGGTGTCAGGTTTAAAAATAAAAAAGCAAATTATATTAAAGAAGGTATTTCTAAATTTGAAAGTTTATATTCTAAAATAAAAGAAGAAAAAGATGTTTTTAAATTAAGAAAGGACATTGTTATGAAAATTAAAGGTATTGGATGGAAAGAGACAAGTCATTTTTTGAGAAATATTGGGAAGGGTGAAAACTTTGCAATTCTTGATAGGCATATTTTGAAATGTCTTTGTAAATACGGGGTTATAGAAAAAATACCAGAAAGTATTTCACAAAAACAATATATAAATATTGAAAATAAAATGAGGGAATTTTCTAAAAATATAAAAATTCCATTATCTCATCTTGATTTTCTTTTCTGGTATATTGAAAAAGGAGAGATATTTAAATGAATGAAAAAGATATAAGAAAATTATTTGAAGAATATGGAATTCAGCCATCTTTTCACAGGTTTAAAATTTTGCAATTTCTTATGGAAAATAAAAATCATCCTACTGTTGAACAAATATATAGACACCTTGTAAAAGATATACCAACTCTTTCAAAAACAACTGTTTATAATACTTTAAGATATTTTGTTTCAAAAGGGATAGTTGCCGAAATTATGATAGAAGAAAATGAGGTTAGATATGATTTTGAAACAACTCCACATATTCATTTTAAATGTAAAAAATGTAAAAATCTTTATGATATTTTTCTGGATTGTGATATATTGAAAAAGCAGCAAATAGATGGACATAAAATTGAAGAACATCATATTTATTTATTGGGTATATGTAAAAATTGCCGGACTATTGACAACAATAAAAAACAAAAGTAAAATGAAATAATAGCAAAGTTGAAATCAATACAAAAGGAGGGAAGAATGGAAAGATATGTATGTCAGGTTTGTGGATATGTATATGACCCGGAAAAAGGAGATGCTGAAAATGGAATTAAACCGGGAATTCCTTTTGAGACATTACCTGATAATTGGGTTTGTCCTGTTTGTGGAGCAAGTAAAGATATGTTTAACAAGGAGGAGTAATGCCTATAAAAGAAATAAAAAAGGGTATCTGGGCTATTATGATAAATGATTGGGATAGACGAATTTTTGATGAGTTAATACCTTTACCAGAAGGAACATCTTATAATGCTTATTTTTTAAAGGATGATAAAAATGTTTTAATTGATACAGCAGACCCGAGAAAAAAAGAAGAATTGTTTGAAGCACTTGAAAAATTAAATGTTAAAAAGATTGATTATATTGTTTCAAACCATTCTGAACAGGACCATTCAGGGTGTCTACCTACAATTATTGAAAAATTTCCGGAGGCAAAAATTATAACAAGTGAAAAAGGAAAAGAATTTTTGCTCTCTCTTCTTTTAATTCCTGAAAATAAATTTATTGTTGTGAAAGATTGTGAAAAATTACCCATTGGAGAGAAGAAATTGGAATTTATTTCTGCACCATATGTTCACTGGCCTGAAACAATTTTAACATACGAAGAAAAAAATAAAGTTCTATTTCCATGTGACCTTTTTGGTTCTCATTTAGCAACAAGCGAAATTTACGCAAGTAATAATATAAATGTTTTAACTTCTGCAAAAAGATACTATGCAGAAATTATGATGCCTTTCAGGACATTTATAAAAGGACATATAAAGAAACTTGAAAACTATGAAATTTCTCTCATTGCTCCAAGTCATGGACCAATATATAATAATCCATCTCTTATTATAAATGCTTATAATGATTGGGTTTCAGATAATGTTAAAAATGAAGTTATTGTTATTTATGTTTCAATGCATGGAAGTGTTAAAAAAATGATTGATTATTTTGTTGATAGATTAATAGAAAAAAGCATTGTCGTTAAACCATTTAATTTAACAGAAACAGATATTGGGCAGTTAGCAATTTCGATTGTTGATGCGGCAACTGTTGTTATTGGTTCTCCAACAGTTCTTACAGGACCACATCCAGTTGTTTTTTATGCTTCTTATTTATTTAAAATTTTAAAACCAAAAACAAAATTCTTATCAATAATTGGTTCTTTTGGATGGGGAACAAATATGATAAAATTATTGTCAGAAATGATTCCATCAAAAGATATTGATGTTTTAGAGCCAGTAATGATTAAGGGCTATCCAAAGGAAAATGACTTTGCTTTGATTGATAAACTTGCAGAAGAAATTTATAAAAAACACAAAGAGATAAAGATAATTTAAAGGAGGGGGATAATGGCGATTTTTTTTGATGTAAGTGAGATTTATCAGTTTGCAATAAATATTGAAGAAAATGGAGAAAAATTTTATAGAAAAGTATCTTCTAAATTAAGGGAGCCAAAAATAAAAGAAATTTTTTCATTTTTGGCTGATGAAGAAGGTGAACATAAAAAAACATTTGAGAAATTGCTTGAAGACATAAAAAATTACGAGCCAGTAGAAACATATCCCGGAGAGTATTTTGCATATTTAAAGGCATATTCTCAAGAATTAATTTTTCCTCAGAGGATTGAAAGAGAACTTGATAAAAGTATAACTCCTATTGATGCGATAAATTTTGGCATTAGAAGAGAATTAGAATCAATTCTTTATTATATAGAAGTTAAAAATTTTGTTCAAGAAACACAGCACTCCCAATTAGATAAAATAATTGAACAGGAGAGACAACATTTTATAAAACTCTCAAATTTAAAAAAGGAAATGAAATAAGGAGGTGATAGAGTGAAAGAATTACTGAATAATCTTAAATTAACGATAAATGAACTTTCTAAAAAAAAGCCAGAAGAATTAAAAAAATTTAATGAATTTATGGAATGTGTCTTAAAAAATGGTTCCCTTGATACAAAAACAAAAGAATTAATTGCTATTGGAATAGCAGTTGCTTTAAGATGTCCTTATTGTATAGGTGGGCACACTGAAAAAGCATTAAAAGCAGGAGCGACAGAAGATGAAATTTATGAAGCAGGAATGGTGGCTGTTCTTATGGCAGGAGGTCCTGCTCTTACATATATAACTGAGTTAAAAAAAGCAATTGAACTATTTAAAAAATAACCAAAAAAGGAGGAAAGTATGGAAAGAAAAGGCAAAGAAATAGTTGGAGTAGATGTAGAAGAATTAGTAAAATTGCTTAATAAGGCACTTTCGGATGAATGGCTTGCATATTATCAGTACTGGATTGGAGCAAAGGTTGTTAAAGGGATGATGAAAGAAGAAGTAATTGCCGAACTTACTCAGCATGCAGGTGATGAGTTGAAACATGCTGAAATGATTGTCGGCAGAATTATTCAAATTGGCGGAACACCTGTTTTAAAACCAGAGGATTGGTATAAATTAACAAATTGTGGATATGAGGCACCAGAAGACCCTGGTATTATCCCTATTTTAAAACAAAATATTAAGGGTGAACAATGTGCAATTAAGGTCTATCAAAAACTTCTTGATTTTGTCAAAGATAAAGACCCAATTACTTATGGTATGGTATTAAGTATTCTAACTGATGAAGTTGAGCATGAAGATGACCTTATAAATATCCTTGAAGATATTGAATAAAAAAGTAGTGTCAAATTTGGCAGTGGCTGAATACAAAAATGGAGTTTTTGAAAATGAAAAACATTACAAAAAAAGTTTTAGATGAAGCATTTGCTGGTGAAAGTATGGCTCATATGAAATATTTATCCTTTGCAGAAATCGCAGAAAAAGAGGGGTTTTCAAATATAGCCCGACTTTTTAGAGCAATTGCTTTTGCAGAACAGGTTCATGCAATAAATCATGCAAGAGTTCTGGAATATATAGATAATACAGAAAAAAATTTACAGACGGCAATTGAAGGAGAAACATATGAGGTAGAAGAAATGTATCCTTCTTTTGATGCAATAATTAATTTACAGGGAGAGGAAAAAGCACATAGGTCAATTCACTATGCACTTGAAGCAGAAAAAATTCATCAATTGTTGTATTCAAATGCAAAAAAAAGTGTTATTAAGGGCAAAGATGTTGAAATTGATGAAATATATATATGTCCTGTCTGCGGGTACACTCATATAGGGACTCCTCCAGAAAATTGTCCTGTATGTAATTTATCGGGTAAAAAATTTAAAAAATTTTAAGGAGGTAGGTATGCTGAATATATTTCAGTCGGCTGACTGGAAAAAGGAAAAACATGTTCCAGTTATTGAGATAATTGAAAAGAATAAAGAAAAAGGTATATGTTTAAAAGTAAGTGTTGGTAAAGAAATACCTCATCCAAATACAAGTTCTCATCATATTGTCTGGATAGAAGTTTATTTCCTGCCAGATGGGTCAAAATTTCCCTATCAAATAGGTAAAGTTGATTTTCTTTCACATGGTGCTTCAATAGAAGGTCCTGATACAAGTTCTATTTATACAGAACCAATTTTACAGATGAAATTTAAAACAGCAAAGGAAGGGAAAATTTTATCTTTTTCATATTGCAACATCCACGGGTTGTGGGAAAATGAAGTTGAATTGAAGTTTTGAAAAATAATTTACCCTTAGGAGGTGAGAGAAATGTGTAAAAGTTGTGGATGTGGAAGAAAAAAAGAAAGTAAAAAATATGTATGTAAGAAATGCGGAAGAGAATCCAATAAGCAGGAAGTTTGTTGTGGAGAAAAAATGAAGGAGAACAAATAATGTATGTTTTAGGCATATGCGGAAGTCCAAGAAGGCATGGTAATTCTGAACTTTTGCTTGATATGTTTCTAAAACATGTAGAAAAAGAAGAGATAAAAACAAAAAAATTTATATTAAATCAGATGAGATTTGTTGCGTGTCAGGAGTGTGAAAATGTAAGAAATGATGGAAGGTGTAAAATAGAAGATGATATGCAAAAAATTTATCCAGAAGTTGAAAATGCAGATGTAATTGTTGTTGCCTCTCCTATTTTTTTTGGTAGTTTATCTGCTCAAACAAAAATGATGATAGATAGATTTCAATGTCAATACCTTGCTATAAATTTTTTCAAAACATATAAACCAAAAAATAAAAAAGGATATTTTATTTGTGTTGAAGCAAGTGAAAGAAATGATTTTATTGAAAATGCTAAAAGTATAATAAAAAATTTTTTTGTAACAATAGGTGCAAAATATTCAGGAGAAATTATATGTAAAGGAGTGGATAAGAAAAGTGAAGTAAAAGAAAAAAAAGAATGTCTTGAAAAAGTTAAAGAAATTTCTATTTCCTTAATAACGAGATGAAATTTAAAAGGAGAATACAATGAGAAAAAGTTATCATTCAGTTTGTAGATGGACATTTAATCCAGGCAAAGGTGGTTTTGTTCCTTCTAATATAAGACCTTCTTTTGGTGGTGAAAAATTTACGACTGCTGATTTTGTAAAACTTGTAGCAGATAAAATTAGACCTAAATTACCTGAAAATATTGTTCTTGGGATTGAGGTACATTATGATACAGAAATTAATGAGAAAAATATTAAACAAGTAATTGGAGTAATGAAAGAAACAGGTATTTTTCTTGGTTTGGCATCTCCTGGTGCTCATACTTATTGGGCATATGGAGGTATATCTTCACTTGATAAAGAAGAAAGAAAAAAAGCAAACGAATTTGGAATAAGGGCTGTTGATATAGGATATGAAATGGAAAATACATGGGATAAAGAAATATTACCTACTTTTGTTCTCTGGAATGGTTCATGGGGTTATGATTTAGCAACACCTTTAGTTAAAAATATGTATGAAAATTTAAAAGAAAGTATAGCAAATTTATGTAAATATGAAGAAAAGAAAGGTGGCAAATTTTATATGGCGATTGAGCCAAAACCAAACGAAGGGCACCCTGCAATGTTACTTCCCACCGTTGCAAGTTCAATTTTATTCTGGAAAAAACTACATCAACAATATGGTATAAATATTGATAAAAAAGGTGTAAATAAAGAATTTGGGCATTCTGAAATGATTGGACTTGACCATATTTATGATACAGTTGAAGAAATTGATAATAATAATCTTGTCCACATGCATGTGAATAGTCAGGGTTATAATGATGGAGTAATTTTAGGTGGACCGGGGAAATTTGATATTGACAATGGTGCAAGAGTAAATGGGATGAATATAGCAATAGCGAAATTGATTCAACAGGCAAATTATAAAAGATGGAAAGGACATGATATGCAACCCAGACCCTATGATAATGAACAACAGGCAATTGAAAGAGTTATAAGAAGTATTCTTTCATGGGAAGCATGTGAGGTAGTTGCAGAAAAAATGGAAATAAGTGTTTTAACAGAATATATGGAAAAAAGAGATACAGCAAAAGCAGAAGATTACATAAGAGAACTTGTAGTAGAAGCACAGAAAGTTTTTAATCAACTTTATATTCAAGGATAATTTTAAAATTTCTCGTTATTATATATGATAAAAGTTGGAGTTTAGGAAGTTAGAATTGGAAAGTGGTCAAAACCAGATGCAGTTATATTTATTTCTCTGTTTTTATAAATTCCTTTGTATTCTCTGTCTTTTGTAATTTCTCCAATTAGTGTTATTTTTGTTTTATTTATTTTTTCGGGGATGTTATTTTTGTATTTTTCAGGTATCGTAAAAAGAAGTTCATAGTCCTCTCCATCATTTAAAGCATGCAAAATTTCTTCTTCTTTTGTTTTACTTATTTTTTTTACTTCATTGGATAACGGGATTTTTTCAAGAAATATATTAAATCCAACATTACTTTCTTTTGAAAGAGTTATTAAATCGGAAGAAAGACCATCTGAAATATCAATCATGGCAGAAATAGGAAAATTTTTTACAAGAAATCTACTTTCCTCTATTCTTGGTTTAATATTTAAGTGCTTTTTTATTTGAGAGGCACCTAAATTTCCAGTGACATAAATTAAGTCCCCTTCTTTTGCTCCATTTCTCAATTTTAAATATTTCTTTTCCACTTTTCCAACTGCACAGACATCAATGAATAAGATATTTGATTTAGTTAAATTACCTCCAATAATTTCAAATTTATATCTTTTTGCCATGTACTTAAAACCATTCAATAAATTTCCAATTGTCTCTTTTTCCCCCTCTGGTAAACCAATTGAAATGAGTATATAAAGGGGAATACCTCCCATTGCTGCAATATCACTTAAATTTACAGCAATTGCTTTTTTACCAATTTGGTAATAAGTTGCCTGATTTAATTTGAAGTGGACATTTTCAACAATTGAATCAATTGTCAAAAGTAAATAGTCATTTTTTGTATATTTTACAACAGCGGTATCATCACCAATACCTGCAATAATATTTTTACTTCTGGTTATTACACTTTTTCTTATAAACTCAATTATTTCTTTTTCCTTCATCTTCCAAGGACTTTTAAAAGTAAATCAGGGCAATTACTTGTAATTATTGGTATTTCCATATTTAAGTATTTTTCCATATCTTCTTTTTCATCAACTGTCCACACATGTGTCAAAATCCCCTTTTTTGTTAGATAAATAAATTTTTCATCAGTTATTTCAGGGTGATATAAATTTAAAGTTCTTATTCCATTTTCTATTAAAGTATTTATATTATCAGGAAAATTACCAGTAATAAAAGCAACAGGCATTTCAGGAACAATTTTCCTTGTTTCTAAAAGATACTCAATATGGAAAGAAGAAATAACAACATTTTCTTTTAAATTAAAATCATCAATCAACTTTATAACTTTTGAGATATTTACTTTTTTAATTTCAATAAAGTAATAAATTTTATTCCCGATATTCTCAAAGACCTCCTTTAAGGAAGGAACTTTCACATCTTTAAAATTTCCTTTCCATTTTCCTGCATCAAGTTTTTTTATTTCATTATATGTCAGTTGTTCAACATCTCCCTTTCCATCCGTTGTTCTATCTACTTTTTCATCATGCATTATAACAATTTCTCCATCTTTTGTTTCTCTTACATCCAATTCAATTGCATCAACTTTTATTTCAACTGCTTTTTGAAATGAGAGAATTGTATTTTCAGGATATTTACTACTTAAACCTCTATGAGCAACAACAACTGTGTTTTTCATATAACACCTCCAATGTATTTGTTAGTAAAATTTTCTAAAATCCCTATTTCATCCGCTATATCAAGAATTGTTACCCTAGCCCTTATGAATCTTGAAAAAATTATATCATCATAAATTAAATTTTCATCAACACCAATATCTTTTAAATGAAAAGGAACTTTTCCTTTTTTCAGAACACTTTTTATTCTTTCAGGTGGAATAACAATTTCAAAAACACTTTCTTTTATTTCATCCCACTTTTCAGGTAGTTTTATTCTCAATTTTTTTAATATCTCTATTTTATTTTCAAATTCTTTTTTCAAAATTTCTTTTCCTGATGGAAAATAATTAACAATTTTTTCATATTTTTCAGAATAGTTAATTTTTGTTTTTTCAACCATTTTTTTAATCTCTGTTTTATTTATGTTTTTGATTTTATCATAAAGAAGCGATGAAATATAAATTCCAGAAGCAACCTGTATTCCATGAAAAGCAAAAACATCTCTTTCATACTGGTGTGCGTACATATCAAGAAAATGAGATATAAGGTGTTCTCCTCCTGATGCAGGAGATGATTTTCCTGCTATCATCATTGAGATACCACCTAAATTAAGCCCTTCCATAAGAACTTCAATTGTCTTTTCATCTCCCTGAATAATTAAATCTCCTTTATCAATATATTGTTTTTCAACATCACTGACAATTTTATATGGTAAAGAACAAAATTCTTCACCTGTCATAATTGAGGATATTTTCCAGTCAGAATTTGCAAAACTTTTTGCAAGAGAATCAGCAAAACCAGATTTTGTAAGTTCTATTGGTGCTTCTTTAATTACCTGCATATCCATAAAAACACCATCTACTGGTTTTACAGGAATTGTGAACTTAACTCCCCTTTTAATATATGCAGCAACATTAGATGTATAAGCATTCATTGAAGCAGCAGTTGGGAATGATAAAACAGGGATGTTTAATTTATCACCCGTTATTTTTCCTAAATCAGTTATTGTTCCTGTCCCAACAGTTATTATTAAATTATTTGTTTTTGCATATTCTTCAATTTGAGGTAGATATTCCTCTTTTGCTATTACTCTTTTTCCACTTTTTTCTTTTAAAACAAGTGATTCAACATTATTCTCTTTTTTAATTACTTTTTCAATTTGTTTTCCAGCAACATCATAAGTTATATTATCACATAAAACCAATATCTTATTTCCATTTCCATAAAAATTTGATATAAGTTCGGGTAAATTTTTTATATTCCCCTTTTCTATAAATTTAATATCAACCTTATGCTTTTTCCCACAATATTCACATTTAAACTCTTTCCCCAAAAATTTATAAATATCCATTTTTCTCCTTTTATATGTTTAAAATTAAAACATATATCTAAAAATTTGACAAGTCAACTTCGCCACTCTAAATTACATAAATACTTCCCTTTCCTTATCCTATTCTATGTTTTCTCATTTTATTACTTCATCAATATAGTGAAACGATTTATTTCTTTTCTTTAAACCCTAACTTCCCACAAATCAAGTAAAAGTATTAGGAAAATATTGTTTTTTAGAGGGTAAATTTTTTAAAAAAGTTAAGCATCTAACTTTTCTCTGAGTTGGTTTTTAATAAAATAGAATAAAGAAGTAATAGATAAATTAAAAAATACTTTTCCATTTTTCTGGAAGGAATTATTTATACTTTCTGTTGTAGGTTATTATATAAATCACCTTTAAAACATATGGAATTACATTATCAAGATAGTTGGGTTTCAGAAGTTTATCAAGGGATAAGTTTAAGCAAGAATGTTTTACACCAACTACTTGAAGATAGTTGTTCAGATGTGTTATTATATTTAAGTAAATATAGAAAGGTAAAAATTCCTACTCATTGGCTAGATTTAGAAATTCCTAAACAAACTAAAAAACTGATTGAAAATTTAGATTTACATATTACTTAACTCTTGCGAAGTTAAGGATTAAAATAGAAGATCTTCTACCAAATAAACTCGCTCAGAAAATAAAAACTCTCTTAATTCTGAAAACCCTCTTAAAATAACTCTTTCTTCAAGTTCAGTTAGGATTTACGTTCAGTC
>ERZ795051.5084-NODE-5084-length-11803-cov-8.077460_pt1 | contig 11803 bp, 19 predicted proteins | sample MGYA00375135_ERZ795051 | MGnify/ENA primary metagenome ERZ795051 (study PRJEB30180, sample SAMN05720222) | activated sludge metagenome | isolation source: Anaerobic digester | place: Japan | collected 2015-05-26 ... | reverse complement strand
CCACAGCCAGCCAGCCCAGCCCAGCCCAGCCCACAGCCAGCCAGCCCACAGCCAGCCCAGCCAGCGCGGCGCGTGTGGTGCTCGCCCAGCCCAGCCCACAGCCAGCCAGCCGCCCAGCCCAGCCAGCGCGGCGCGTGTGGTGCTCATCTTGGCTATATATAGCGTAGCACGAAGGATCAGCGCGGCGCGGTGGCATCCACAGGCGGGCGCGGTGGCATCCCCAGCGCGGGCGCGGTGGCATCCACAGGCGGCGCGGTGGCATCCACAGCGCGGCGCGCCCGCGGCCAGCCCGTAGGTCGTCCGTAGGGCGTCCGTAGGGCATCCGTAGGGTGGCCCCCCCAAAAAAACACGTGTGGGGGGGGGGGCCGGTATGCGACACACGTGGGTGGTGTACGCGCAACAGGTGCGCCCTATTTGTGACTATACGAAAATTTTTAGCAAAAAAAATCGGGCACCCATCTGGATGCCCGAAGTATGGAAGGGGAGGGTTACTTTTTCAGCACCGTGACGACATTGCCTTTACCGTTGGGCGCTACACTGATGAAGCCTAGATCCACTAGCTTCTTCTGGTGGGTGCGAACCCAGTCGGCGGATCGGCCAACTTTTTCACCGACATCGCGTAGGCTCATGTGGCCATCTTGTGACCAGAGGGTGAGGACGTGGTTGATTTCTGGGTCTAGTGTTGATTCTGCTGGTTTTTGGCCAGCGGATAGGGTAGCGCCGAGGCGGGCGTTTTCGATTTTCAGGCTGACATTTTCTTGTGTCAGTTTTTCTACGGTCGCGGCCAGGCGATGTAGCTCTGCTTCGCTGGCGGAGTTGGCATCGAGCAGTCTTGCATGGGCGTCGCGAAGGGCGCGTAGGTCGGATTCGACGGCGGCCAGGGGTGCAAGTGCGGCTTTGGCCTGGGCGAGTTCTGCGGAGACTTTATCAAGGGCGGATTGAAGGTCTGAAATGATTTTTTCAAAATGATTTTTGACAGTTGTTTTGGCGCGGTCGATGGTGGCCATCATGGAGAAGATGCGCGCGCCGAGGTTGGCCAGGATGGGGAAGGCCAGCGGTGCGGTATGGGCGAGACAATAGGACAGGTCGATGGGTGCGCCGTTGACGATCTTGCCTGTCCATAGGCCGACCCAGGAGGGGATGGTTTCAAAGATGAGGATCAGCAGGATTGTGACCCAGAAGTAGGCGGCGACGGTGGAGGTTGCTTGTTCGGCGTCCACCTGGTTTTCTTTATTCTGGGCGTTGTGTTCATTGGCTTGGTCGCGAACGTGGACGGCGGAGAAGCCGAGTCCTTCGATCACGGCGGTGCCGATGATAGCGGTCCAGAAGCCGTAGGCGAGGTAGAGGGCGTGAAAGATGGCGATGGCCGAGATAGCCGGTGCGATGAGGGGTGAGGCGCGTACGAGGATTTGGCCGGCGACGGCGTAGATGTGATCGACCAAAAATTTTAGATAAGCGGATAGCCACTCGACGGAGGAGTAGGGAAAGTGGCCGAGCCATTTGGCGACAGGCAGGATGGTGGCCCAGGTATTGGCGGCGGTGGTGGTGGTGGTGGTGGTGGTGGTGTTAGTTTCGTTGTTCATGGGTAGTAGCTCCTGTTTCAATTTGATTTAGGTAATAGCAGCAATTGCAGATTGTGGTTGACGGTTTGAATTGGTTTGGCGAGAGGGTTTCGCCGCATTTTTCGCAAACCTTGCTTGGGTTGAGTTGGGTGACAACGATACCATTGCAGGTTGAAAATCCGAAAGCGAACGGCTTTATTTTATTATTCATGCGGTGGCCATCCTTTTGGTGGACAGGCCCATGATGGATTGGGCTGGGACGACGCTGCGCATGGCGTGAGAGATTTGTTCAAAGTCTACGTAGTTGGGGTTATGCTGGTAGACGGGCACGCTGCGTGGCAGGGTGCGAGTTGGCTTGCGAGTAGTGGGCGTTACTGGCTGCACGCGTACATGGGGCGTGAAAGCTACTGGGGGGTTGGGGGTGGCCAGTAAGCGATCTGCGAAAATGATAGCGAGGAGAATGGCGCCGAAGGTCAATCCCACGGAGATGCCGAGGATTGCATCGAGCGTATCTTGATCGATGGTGGCCCAGGTGTGGGCGAGAAGGGCACCAAGTGCCACAAAAAAAAGATTGCGCAGCATAGTCGTGTTTCCTTGTGTTTGTCTCCGTAACGAACCCGATACACGGATACTAACACAATTGTGTCAACTTGTCAAGCGCAAACTTTTTTTTGTGGGGCAAACGTATGGATAGGGTTAGTTTTGGTGGTAGCGCCTGGAAAACGTTTCGTGTAAGTCGGCGCGCTGCCGCATCATTTGTTCCTGGCGTTCAATGGCGGCTTTTTGTCTGGCGGAAAATCGTAATCCAACGGCGTACCAGATCATGACGACGCCGATGGCGATGAGGGCCGACGCCAGGCCGAATTTAAGGGCAATGCCGACGATTGTAGTGATGGTGCCGAGCAGCACCAGGTTTCCAGGCAGGTTTTTGTTCATGATTTCTCCTTTTTGGGCGTATGAATTTCGCGGATTTGAGCCAACCATCTGGTTGGGTTGGATACGTAGCGAGCGGATGTGAATGGCGGGGGTGTGCCTGTTCTGTCCCAGTAGCCAAGCAGGCCACCGTAGATTAGCTCGTATTTCCCTCTGGCGTTTTCGTCCTTGCAGTTGGATTCGCGTTCACCCAGGGTGCGAAAGGGATTCTCTTTTAGTTCGCCGCCGCGGTGGGAGTGGGTTGCCTGACAGAAGGGGCATTGGGCGACAATCCATGCCCAACTCACGGCACCGTCCTCTTGCCGGAGCGGCTGTAGGTACGCGTGAATTCGTTTCAGATTGTTACTCATGCGAAGCAACCTCCAGTCTGGTGTACTTGTAAAAGGCGAGGGCGCGAAGTAAATCGGCGTAATCGGGTGGGGTTAGTTCTGCGAGGGTGGATGTGGCCACCAACAGCAGATAGTTTTCATCCATCTGAAGCTTGTAGTCAATGTCAAAATCAGTTTTTATCATAGTCATATTGACCATTCTGCGGATGGCATCGCCCGTCTGTGTTTTTGCCTCCAGCAGGTTGTCTATCGCATCGTTCAGCGGTAGATCGAGGATGATCGGTACGACTGCCGCCTGCACAATGACGGTGTTTCCTATCACTGAGCATGTTCTTCGCATAGTGTTTGCTCCGGTAATCTCACATAGTAATTGCGGCCAAAGGGGTCGCAGCCTTTACAGATGTAGCGTTCAACGATAATAGGGGAGGGGGTGATCTGGCCGCACTCGGTGCAAATGAGATCCCAGGTCAGATCGCCCCACTCAAACCACTGGCCAATATTCTTGTCCAGTGATTCGCGGCTGGTATAGCTGAGGCCAAATTGTATGCCGGGATTGTGATGCTCAAAGATAATTTTTAGCATTTCTATTTCGTGCCGGCTTTTGCATTGGTCTTGGCCGATTTTTACAACTGGCGCCCATCCGCCGATTAGCAGGGTGTTGACAAACTTTTTGCCGGTTTTCGACTGGTTTGCCGGCACCAGGTACTCAATTACCCAGTAGTGGTCGGCTATGTTCGGCTCGCGGCTCATTGCCCGTTCCAGTTCTTGCGGCTTAACCAGCCGTTCGTCTGTGGCCACTTCCATTTGGGCAAAGGCGGCAAAAACCTTTGGGTCAAGCCGAATGATTGCTTTTGTTTTCATTGCCGCCATCCAAGCGATGTTTTGCAAGGGCACAATAGCCCTCGTTAATTTCAAAGCCCACATAGTTTCTGCCCAGGCGCTTGGCGGCGAGGCAGGTTGTGCCAGAGCCTGCAAACGGATCTAGGACAACATCGCCCAGATAGGAGTATAGATTGATCACCCGCTCGGCCAGGGCCAGGGGAAAGGGCGCAGGGTGCCCAACGCGTTTGGCAGATTCTGGGCGGATGTTCCAGACGGATAGCGTTGATTCCATGAATTGCTCGGAGGTTAGCGAGCTTGTACCGCTATCCTTGCGCCCGTATCCCTCTTTCGTAAACACCAGCAGGTATTCGTGGATGTCGCGTAGGGACGGCGCTTTGGAGGAGCGCCAACTTCCCCAGGCGCAGTTGCCGCCTGCACCCTGCGCCTTTTGCCAAATAATTTCACCGATCGGCATAAAGCCAAGCTCCATGTGGATCTCATAGAACATGGAGGTCATGGGGATGTAGGGGCGGCGCCCGACGTTGGCCACGTTGACCACGTAGCGCCCTCCAGGGATCAGGGATCGGTAAACATTGGCCCCGACCTTTTTGATCAGGTCAAGGTAGTCGGCCAGGCCAAGGTTAGCGTCATATTCTTTTTGCACATTGTAGGGTGGTGACGTAAAGGCCAGGCCCACGGTGTTCGGCGGAAGGGCGACCTGAGTGGAATCAACACACTGGACCGTGTTTATACAGTCTGCCATTGGTACGATCTTGGGATCTGAGGGCAGCACAGCTTGCCGGTAGGCTTCAGCGAATTGCCAAGCGATTGCCCCCGAAAACTCTTTAGCCATTCTTGCCTCGTAAAACAGAGAAGAATTGTGTCCTTCGCGGTTGCCGGTCCCGAAAGTTTTTGTCGTAGACATGTTGCTCCTAGCGGTTGATTGTGTCTCGTACTTGCATGAGCATGATGCCCAAAAGGTTTTGGCCGATCCATTCGCCATTAAAGCGAGTGCAACCCCACACTTGATCGCCCCAGGTATTGCCCTCAATCAGCAAGTTGCTCCCGGTGGCCCTTAGCCGCTCGCGCAGTGGACTGCCGATAGAGAACTTTTGCAGCAGCAACTGGGACATCACCGAAATTTTGAAAATATCCCAGTCAGACCGCAGGGTGACGTGCCGGCCAAGCAGCTTGGCTTCGGTGGGGGTCTTTGCCATGCGAATAGCCTCGGCATCGGAACCGTTGATCGCCTTCGCAGCCTGGAAGGCATGTTCAACTGTCCGGTAGGGAAACGGGTCGAAAACGTCCAGTCGGTAAACTTCGGCTGGATAGAAGTTGCTCAGAAAATAATACTCGCGTGAAAACGACACGATTGCATTTTGATCTGCTTGCCAAATTGGATACATATCAACCTCAAATCTTTAGCATATAAGGCTTTACAACCGAATAACCAGCAGCCGGTAGCTGCACTGGATAATCGGTCATGGCGGCAATTTCGCCAAGGCACTCCACCACGAATTTGTAGTGATCAAGATAATTCACCATGAATCCAGACGCGCCATCCGTTGTGCTGACAAGCAAGGAATACGGGCGTGTCTCGCCAGCATCTGGAAGACATAGCGCGTACAGCCATGCGTTATGCTTGAGGAAACGGATAATCACCAGTATCTTGCCGTTCGTCTTAATGGCAAAGCCGTGCGCGTATGAGTCGTTGTGTTTCCACCAGGTCAGCACATCCAAGTAGCAGTAGTTTTCATCGAGCGAATCCATGACTATGTACTGTGTAGGGTTGCCAGGCATGGTGTAGTACATCGCCCACGAACCGTCGTCGCGCTCCAGAATATGGTAGGTTGGTTCCTTAGAATTCGTAGCCACAATCTTTTCCTCTCGTTTCTTTGGGTTGGTTGGATAACTCGATTAAAACATCACGGTGGCACGGCTGGCCAATGGGACACCAGCAGGCGATCTTTTTGTTGGCCAGTTCGTCCAGGGCGTGCGGGTCGCTGGCCAAGATCCGCTCGATCATTTCACGGTAGAGTTGGACAGCGATAGAAGCGGCGTAAACCTTGTCCTTTTGAAAGTCACCGATGCGTTCGCCGTCTTCACCGTACACGAACCAACCTTTGGCGCTCTGGCCCAGCCTGTACGGGTTGCCCCACTTGGTTGGGCGCCCGACAAAGACGGTGTTTTCTGGCATCCGCCAGCCTTTGGCGCGCTGGCGCTGCACCTGAAAGGGGAGCAAAAAGAGCAGCCGCTTGAGAACGGTGTAGTCCGGCAAGCATATTGGGATGCTTTTCCCGTCAAGAAGATTTACGGTGTAGGTTTCCGGCGCAAGGACTTTGCGCACGGTAAAGCGCTTGCCGCAACCATACTCTTTGCCTTTCTCTATGCAATCTTTGCAGAGAAAAAATCCGCCGCACGTACCGTAGGCGGGCGTTGCCTCGCCTAAGTTGTGCTCCAGGCTTTCGATCTCCTCAATGCGAATTGGTTTGCCAGTAGTAAGTAGGGTGGCGTTCATCGTTCTTCCAAAACCTTCCTGGCCCCAACGGCGAAATTACCTTTGCCCATATCACGAATGTGATCAATCAATTCGTACAGGACATTGGGATCTTCAAACAGATCCTCTGATAGCCCATATCCAGCAGACTTGAATGGCTTCGCCGGGGTTAGTTCCCGATTGTATTGAAGCCCAAATATCCAGCGCTGCACGTCACGCACGAAAACGGGGCGCAACAGATCGCGCAGCGTTTTCCTGATAGCCCAGTTGCACTGGGTGACAAACTCGCTATTCTCTGGCAGATGGCGCATTAGGCGTTCTTCTTCCATGTATCGGTTGAACAACTCCTCTGTCGCCGTCCACCCGATTGAGCACCTTGTCCCGCCGATTTTCAGTATCACAAATGTCCCCTGCACTTCGCAGGGAATGGCGTAGGCGCAGACGTTCTTGTGATCGTCAGAACCGATGTTCGGGAAACCGAAACGCCGGAATAGATACAAAAACGCGTGGCCGGCATCCAGTTTGCAGAGGAGCGGTTCAACCTCCTGGCATAGTTCTTCCATGTCGATCATAACTTTTCCTTCCAGATGGTAACGTTTTCGGGCAAACGCTCGATGATCGGGAAAACTTCTTCCTCGGATAGATTGCCCTTGCCGATGCCTGGGTAGTTCAGGTGAATCTGGGCGTCAGGGTGTTCGTTCGCCCACTCGACCAGCATGTTGGTCGAAATAATAACCAACACCTTGCTGGCCGAATCTTGCCAATCTCGCTTAGTCTGGAATAGGCCAAGCTTGGCCTGTGGCCACATGGTTGACACCAACAGGCCGTAGATCCCCTTGTCTTCTGCGTTCATTGAGCGCAGTCGCTCGCCAAGGGTACAGGGCAATCTGGGGAAACGTTTCGCCGCCTGGCCAGCGATGCCGGCGCCCATGACAAGGCACCCATCCTTGTCGTAGGTAGAGTTGGTGGTGATTAGAAAAAGGTCGGCTGTATCCCACGCCGACCACATATCACCGATTCTGATCTTCACGATTTCCTTCCATATATTTGTCTCCTTGAACCCAAAAAGAATGATTTTACTCGTACAGCATAGCACACTCGCGCAATTGTGTCAAGCGCAAACTTTCCGCTTACGTGCAAGTTTGCGCTCCTCTCGCTTCTGGGTTCTAGGTTTTTTGTCGCCTTTGAGCTTGATCTTCATGGTGCGGCGTGAACCGAATAGGCCGATAAGAAAGCGGTCGATTGCCTCATGGAACGACCGAGGCTTACCGACCTTGCCGCGCCAGGCCCAGGGTTCGGTGCTGGCTGCGTAGGTGGCTGAATCGCCGCGCTGTTCGTCGTAGATGGGCTTGCTTTCTACGGTGTACGTTTCTCCGCCGCTGCTCCAGCGTAGAACTACATCCGCCATCCAAGCCTGGCGCGCCGGTATCAAAAACGAATAATACATGCCAATGCCGCCGCCTTCTGGCCAAACTTCCCAGTAAAGCGATGTGCTTTGGGTAGAAATGCCATAGGCGTTTAGTTTGGCCACGATGTCGGCACAGCTATCGCCAACCATGTAGTTGAAAACGGTGAATGATACGGGGAAATGGGGAATCGGGTTTTTCTCGCCACGCTCTTTGCGGTGGCAAATCTCGGCCTGCCAGGTGTTGTAGATCCACTGGACGGTGGCCAAGGCCATGACAAAGTTTGTCCAGGGCTGGGCCAAGAAAAGGATCGCATTCTCTAGCATCAATGGCCAGGGTAGGGTTTTGGGTTCACGCTCGGACATTAGTACCTCCAAAAAAAAAGAGGGCCAGGGATGGCCCCCGACCCTCTTGCGGTGCGATGTAGGTCAGCCCGACAAGGAAAGACTCACAAGGGCTGCGTAAATCCCCATTGCCTCCCGCTCTCTCTGTTCCTTCGTCTTCCACTTCTCAATGGGCGCCAGTTCCTCCACCTTTCGCAGCAGGTCGTCCTTCGATGCAAAGGACTCGCATGACAGGCGAACTCCATCTGGATCTATAGAAATTAAATCGGTCCCGATGTCGGACGCAAGGGCGTACCAGAGCGTATCGTTGATCCTGATGTGCAAGTTTAAGTCGTTCATGGATAAAACCTTTAGGCGTCGTCAAGGTGCGATGCGCTTGCAACTGGCGGGGTCTACTGTCCCCGCTTGAGCAATGCAAAGGAATTTCTCGCCGTCTGTATCGGTGAGTATCATACCATCGGTAACCGTTTCGACCCGATAACTCAAGATTGTTTTCTCAGGATTGCCGCAGGGGATGTAGTTTGGTTTTGCATAGGCCGCTTGCCTGCCTGGGTAGCGTTTCACCGGCGCGTGAATGTCGATGCACCTTTCGGCTTTAGCAGTCAGTTCAATTATGTTGGACTGACCGCTTAACGTGGCTGGCCTCATCAGCATCGAGGCCAGCCAGGTCAGGCAGACAAGAGCGGCCAACAGGTAGCCTCTCATTGGCCGAATTGCCGGATTACGGCAAAAAGCAATCCGGCACAAGCGAACATCAAAAATACAGACACGATCAGCAGGCCAACCGTGTCTGTATTGCCAGACAACAGGTGATTCCCGTTGAACATCTCAATCGAATAGCTGGTGTTGCTTATTTGGGTATTGCTGCCAGCGTTGGACGAAAGTCCAGCGCCGAAGCTGTAGCAGCCGCCGAACACGACCAACATGATCAATAGGGTAAGCCAAATCTTAAACATTTTCATCTTCACTTTCAGGCTTTGTGCCTTCGTATTCATCACCATTGGGTGAGTATCGGTTGTAAAGTTTGTGGCCGACAAATTTGAAATCATCTTTGTTTCGGCCATCGTTGACTACAGCAGCAATGCACTGCCGCAGTTCCACCTGTTTCGCCTGCGGATATTCACAGAAGAACCGCCAGGCCAGGCCATCGTACATGCCTTCGCGTGCTGCCTTTCGGTATCCGCGAATCGAACGTGGGTAGATCGATACGGGATCTTGTGGCTCATCGGGCCTTACTTCTTGCTCCGGCTCCTCAAAGCGAATAGGCGCCCTCGCCCGTCCAGTCTGACGATCTTCCGCCACAACAACATCATGGCAATTATCGTGGATCAGCTTTTCTGGTGCAGGCGGCATGTTGATGTCGAGCAAGAATTTTGGCAGTTCCGGTTCGACGTGCCACGCTCCAAAGAAAATCGGATTGCTATCTTCGTCAATTTCCCCTGCATCAAAGTTGCGCGTACCACGCAGCTTGTGGTTCATCGAGGAGTTGACGATGTTCCCGCTGCCTGTTGTGGCTCCGAGATAGAAGGCGATTTTTTCAAATCCGCCCAGCGTACCAGGAGCGTAAGCAGATGGGTATTGGTCCAGTGCGACAAAGATCAGCCCAAGCTTCGCCGCCTCCTTGATGAGGCGCGAGAGGTAGGCGTCCAGGCGCTGTATTGATTCCTTGTCCGGCTTTCCATCGGCAGTGATCTTCATGGCATCGCGCATTGCGCCCAACTCCTCAAATACAACGACGAACGGAGGGAGAAGGCGAGGGTTATCCTGCCACTTCACCAGGCCGTTTTGGCGCATGACATCGCCGCGCCGTTGCAATTCGTTGGCCACCATTTGCATGTGGGCTAGAACGTTATCGCTGGTAAGTTTGTGCAAGTTGATATGCGCGCCAAACTTCATCCAGTTGTTATTGTTCTCTGGCTCAAACACGGTGACCGACCAGCCCCAGTACAGCGCGGCCAGGGCGATGTGAAACCCCGTCTGTGTCGTTTTGCCGCAACGGCGGCGGCCTGCTATCATAACAAATGGGTTGTCATGAAGATCAAGCTCATAAATTGTGCGCTCGAAATTTTGTGCCTGCCCCAGTATGACTTGCCCTGGCTGGCTCCGTCGCAAGGTATCAGCCAGGGTAAGTTCTTCATTTTGCGGTCCAGCCCGATCGGTCAGTAGTGGTTGATCCGCTTGACCGCCACGGCCCTGGGCGTCCATCAATTTTAGTTCTGCTAAGTCTGCTGTTAGTTTCTCCTTTCGCGTTCGTTCATGCCAAGTTCCAGCATACAGCATGGCCTCTGCCTGGGTCATGCCGCGAGCTGCGCGCCCGTCCTTGCCGCGTCCAGCCACTTTCGCCTGAACCAGCTTCACCCCGCCCGCCAATGTCCGTTGGGTATCTGAATCCCCGCCGTTCATATCGTGGCTTACAGCCAGCTTCCCATTGCTGTAGACCTTGCGATGCGGTGAGAATGTCAGATTTCCATCAAGCTCATCGTACTCGTTTATACCCCTTATCCGTTTCCACCAGGGGGCCACATTGCGGCGCACGATTGGGGCTAGGCCGGTCGCTGGATCATAGTGGATGCGCTCACGGTCGTTGGCGCCTGGCACAACCAGGAATCGCCAAGCGCCCAACAGCGTTCCCACCACCAGCAAAAACAGCAGCGCGCCGGGGCAAAGGTAAATTGTCCACCAAAATACCTCGGAGCGAAGATGATCTGCTTCAGTTGGCGCAGCAACCTGGGTTGTAACCTGGTAGCTAGGCGCGTCTTGCAGGCTCAGTAATATGTTGTTGCCTACAAAGGCCAGCGTGACTAGCAAAGCTACCAGTATGATGAGCTTGGTCATGATTTTTTACCCTGTCACCTCCCTTGTTCGTTCGATAGTGATGCGAGTGACCTCGCATTGAATCAACTTCCAGATGATTTGATCTATCCGCAGGCCAGGATACGCCTGGCGTAACACGGCAAGCCACTGCTGCTGGACCTCTGTGCGGGCAAACAGCATAAAATCTGTCGCCGGCGCGGATTGCTGCTCAATCGGTTCCCGGTGTCTCACTTCGTTTGGGTAGAGCATTTTTGATTTCCTCCAGTTCTTTCAGAATCTTTTCCATCGCTTCAGCCGAGCGTTGGGCCGATGCCCGTTGGTTGGAGCCGGTTCTATAGGCTTCGGCATCATGCAAAATCAGCCGAATGATCTCTTGCTCGATGCCAAAGAAGGTTTTCGCCTGGACAATGGCCAATGCGTCCTGCAATTTCTGGGTAGAGGCAGGGTTTGGCAATTCCGTCTCGACTAATATCGCCGTTCCGGCGTTGATTCGCTGGGCCAGCGCGAGTAGCTCGTTAAAAAACTGGGTGGCCGAGCGCTGCTTACGCAGTCTTTCGACCAACTCCATTTGATCTTCATCTAAATACACAGAGACTTTAGGCTTTTTTGACGGCATGGTAACTTCCTTTCAATTTTTTGTAAAGTTTTTCGGCTTACGGTAACTTGTTTTGCGTCATCGGAAATTATAATACGGCAACATTCCGCCGATGTCAATAGCAAAGTTTGCCGTTTTGCCGTAAAAGTTTGGGCTTTGCTATTTTCGTGGGTATAATGAAGGGAATTTGCACGGAAGAACTTTTACAACCGAGGGTTTTCCCCACGCTGTGGGGGTGTAGCCTCGACAAGCTCGGCTACCGGACGGTGAGCTTGTCGAACCCGTCCCCACACTGTGGGGGTGTTCCGTCCCGCTTCCACCTGGCGCCGGTGTGTTTTCCCCACACTGTGGGGGTGTTCCTGTTGATCATAAAAAATCCTTTCTGGGTTTTCCCCACACTGTGGGGGTGTTCCCGTCACGGTCCAGTACATCACCAAAACCGACGCGTTTTCCCCACACTGTGGGGGTGTACCACTTGCCCACGTTGCGCGCACACGCGCT
>ERZ795051.5081-NODE-5081-length-11806-cov-26.689473_pt1 | contig 11806 bp, 10 predicted proteins | sample MGYA00375135_ERZ795051 | MGnify/ENA primary metagenome ERZ795051 (study PRJEB30180, sample SAMN05720222) | activated sludge metagenome | isolation source: Anaerobic digester | place: Japan | collected 2015-05-26 ... | reverse complement strand
ACGCTTTATGGCCATGGGAATAGTATACTTCACCTCACTGTTAAGGGCAATAAAGACCTGTTAATGAAGCGGGAGCTGCTGTGCTGCCTGGGGTACCTCATAGTCTGTAAAGGAAAATCCCTCTTTAAAAAGACTGATGCAAACGGCAGCGACCTCTGGATCATAGAGAGTACCCGCATGTTCGCGAATTTCGGCGAGGGCCTGCTCTATACCCCGGGATGGGCGGTAGGGTCGATGGGATGAGATTGCATCGACCACATCGGCCACACAGATGATTCTCGCCTCCAGGCTTATTGCATCTCCTCGAAGGCCCGCTGGATAGCCAGAACCATCGTATTTTTCGTGGTGCTCCAGTACAAACTGGGCAATCGGATAGGGGAATTGGATATTCCGTAAAATATTATAGGATTCCACCGGATGCTGGCGGATAAGCATCAGCTCCAGTTCAGAAAGTTTTCCCGGTTTAGAAAGCAATTCGGTCGGTACGGAAATCTTTCCCACATCATGGAGGAGTGCTGCGATCCTTACCGCCTCTACCCGGTCTTCCCGAAGCCCCAGTTTCTTTCCAATTTCCCGGGCAAGCAGGGCTACCCGCTGCTGGTGCCCAGCCGTATAGGGGTCCCGGATTTCTACCGAACGGACCAGGGCGAGGATCGTCCCTTCAGTTAAGAGCTGCAGTTGTCTGTTTTTAGTACGAAGCTCATCTTCATTTAAACGACGTTCAATGGCCATGGCAATCTGGGAGGAGACAAAATTAAGGATTTTCCGGTCCTCTTCGCCATAGAGCTGGTCATCCTGGTACCTATGGGTTACCAGGGCACCGATCTTAACCCCTGCCCCATTCATCAGTGGCACCCCAAGCCATTGCTGAGGCAGCTGTTTTGGTCGGGGTAAATCTTTGGTATCCAGAATCTTTTGCAAGTCTTCCTGATTTAGCAGAAGGGCTTTTCCCTTATTCAAAAGATTATCTACCAGACTTGCATGAAAGGCCCGTTCTTCAGGATCATGTTCCTTAGAGCCGGGAGCAATGACCTTGTAATAGGGACATTCAAGATAACCCGTGACAGTATCACGGAGAAGAATAATCAGGTTATCGATAGACACGAGCTTGCTTAAAATTTTATGTACTATGGTGAATAAACTTTGTACATCCTTAGCAAAATAGGCAGCCTCAGAAATGCTGTATAGGGCCCGCTGTAACTGTTCGCCCCGTTTTCGGTCCGTAATGTCGTAAGAAAAGACTGCTATTTCATCAACCTGGCCTGCATCATTAAAAATAGGATACCCAGAGTTGTAGTACACCCTTCCATTATGTTCAAATTCGATTCGGCGCGGTTTTCCATGCGCACAGATTTCATCAATAAAAAAGAGCTGTTCTTCCCGACCTGCCGGATTAGTAATATCTGCGTAGTTTTGACCAAGGATGGTGTCCAGCGTATTATGATACCGATCAGACAAAGCCCGGTTCCCCGATTTGATAATACCATGCCGATCCAGAAGCAGAATTGCATCATCAGCCGCATTTAAAAGGGCATCCAGTTTGCGCTGTTTTTCTCGGAGCTGTTCACTGGCTGCAACAAGGGAAGACACATCCCGTATAGCCACCACAAAGCCGTTTATGGCCTGCTGAGAATCCCGCAATTTAGAAATATTAACCAGTACCGGCAGCAGCTGTCCCTGGGCATCCATCAACCTGGTTTCCAGATTCCTGATTCGCCCTATTTCCTTGCATTGAATGAGCATATCGGCCACTGCAGTTACCCCTAAATCGGGAAACAAACGGCTGACATGTCTGCCAATGATTTCCTTAGCAGGACCTACCGCATCGATATAGCCCTTGTTTACCCGTTCAACCAGGCCTTGATCATTCAAGATGATGACCGGATCCAGCATGCCTTCGATGGTTTGGATTGCCATTTCTGCTGCGGCGGCAGTAATAAGTGATACAGAGCGCTGATGTTCCTGCTGTAACTCCTCCGTAAAGTCCACTGCCACCGCGGAAATAACAGGGCCGTTCTGCTCATCCAGATTTAGGAGCATCCGCTGCAACCGCACCATGATCATGGTGCCATCGGCCTTCACGAGTCTGGCATCGACCTGCTGTTGCGGGTTCGCAGAACTACTAGCATTTAAGAGCTCACTATCCAGTTGTAAAAGCTTATCTGCGATAGATCGGGGAAAAAGGTCATAATCGTTTAAGCCCCGTATTTCATCCGGGTTTCTGCCGAGGAGTTTTGCAAATGCTTCATTACAGCCAATATATGTACCTTCATGGTTTTTTACATAGGCTGGCGCTGGTATCAAATTGAGCATCATAAGCTAGTGTAACTAGTATATCAGATAACTTATAAATGGTCGAGTTCTTTTTTTATTATCTCTAATATATCCAGTCTCATATGATACTTAAAAACCCTACAGAAAGGATGAAAAAGGCTTGCAAATGGATTGACAATACTTGTCAAAAACCGCATTGTTTGCATGTATTTTCATTCGACCGAAGCGAATCCGGGGTTCCGCGGGCAAATCGGTTTTGTAGACTCAAGTAAGGGTCAGAGGAGGTTGAAGGACCATAATTGAAAGGGAGCGATGTCAATATTGAAGGGGTTTCTAAGTCCTTTGGGGACTTTAAGGCCCTTAAAGACGTAAGTCTGCAAATAAAAAAGGGAGAATTTTTCTCTCTTTTAGGTCCATCGGGTTGCGGTAAAACAACCCTCTTACGGATTATCGCGGGGTTCGAAACCCCCGATACAGGTTTGGTAACCTTTGACGGAGTCGATGTACTCCCGCTTCCACCAAATATGCGGCATGCGAATACGGTGTTCCAGAATTACGCCCTGTTTCCGCATCTGTCCATATTTGAAAATGTAGCCTTTCCCCTGCGGATTAAAAAGGTCCCAAACAAAGAAATTAAGACTAAGGTCATGGATTATCTCAAGCTTGTAGAGCTGGAAAACCATGCCCATAAAAAGCCCAGCCAGCTTTCCGGTGGCCAGAAACAGCGGGTAGCCATAGCCCGGGCTCTCATCAACGAGCCTTCGGTACTGCTCCTCGATGAACCCCTCTCCGCCCTGGATGCCAAGCTCCGGCAGCACATGTTAATTGAGCTTGATAAAATTCACGATAAAATCGGTATTACCTTCATCTATGTTACCCACGATCAGCAGGAAGCCCTTTCTGTTTCGGATCGTCTGGCAGTCATGTGTCAGGGGGATGTGCTGCAGGTTGGAACCCCCCATGAAATTTATGAAAGTCCTGCCACCGACTTTGTAGCCCGCTTTATAGGTGAAACAAACCTTTTCGATGGCACCGTTGTTTCGGTAGAGCCCATGGAACATCCAAAGGCTGCAGAAAACGAAACCATGGTCACCCTGGATATACCCGAACTGGGCCGTATAAAAGTTACTACGGTAGACAATGTAGCTCCGGGCATGAAGGTGAGTTTTACAATCCGGCCTGAAAAGATTGCAATCTCCACAGAAAAACCAACCCTAAACAGGAATGACATTAACCTGTTCGAAGGCATTGTGGATGAACCAATTTACTCAGGATTCCAGACCAAGTTTTATGTCCGGATCTCGGAAAACGCGGTGCTCAAAGTGATGAAACAACACTCCAATTATTCCGATGAGGGTCCCGACATTGTCTGGAAGGATTCGGTGTACATCTCCTGGAGTGCCGATGATGGCTATATTGTTGAGGTAAAACAATCGTGAAACCGGCCCTTTCCAAACGGAATTACGGCCCCCTTTATGCGGGGCCCATAGCGCTCTGGTTTACCCTGTTTTTTGCAGCACCCATCATCATCATCGTAGCCTACAGCTTCATGAAAAAGGGGCTTTATGGCGGTGTAGAGTATGTGTTTTCCCTCGATGCCTATAAGGCTCTGGCAAACCCGAACTTTGTCACCATCACAATCCGGACCCTGCTCACCTCTATTGTCGCCACCCTCTTAACCATACTCATAGCCCTCCCGTGCGGCTACTTTATGGCGAAAAGCAAGAATCAGACTGTGCTGCTCCTGCTGGTGATCATCCCCTTCTGGACCAACTTCTTAATCCGGGTCTACGCCTGGATCGCCATTTTAGGGAACAACGGCTTTCTGAACGATATGCTGCTCAAACTGGGCCTGGTCAAGGACTATATCCAGTTCCTGTACAATCAGGAAGCGGTTATTCTGGTCCTGGTGTATATGTACCTGCCCTATGCCATTCTGCCCCTCTTTTCTACAATCGACAAATTTGACTTCTCCCTCCTGGAGGCAGCCCGGGACCTGGGTGCTACCAAGTTCCAATCCATGACCAAGGTGCTGCTACCCAATATCCGCAGCGGGCTCTTTACCGCGGTTCTCTTTACCTTTATTCCCATCTTCGGTGCCTATGCGGTTCCACTCCTCATCGGGGGCAAGGATTCCTACATGCTCGGCAATGTGATTGCGGACCAGCTGACTAAAACCCGGAACTGGCCCCTGGCATCATCTATCTCTATGGTTATTACGGTGGTTACCACCGCCGGGGTGATGATCATGCTTGCATTGCAGAAACGGGAAGCCCAACAGCAGAAGGAAAATGAGCTCTCCGGCAACGTTACCACTATGGAAGAGATCGATTCAGCCTCTGAAATCCCCGCAGGTACAGGGGCAGCGACTGGAGGTGCCCAATGAGCGGTATCATTGCCTTTAGAAAAGGCACCCCTACCGGTGAAGCCGCAAAACATGCCCGCCGGGCCTATCGCAAACGGTTCTCCTTTTCACAGACCATGTTTTTGGCTACCATCGTATTCCTGTTCCTGCCCCTCTTTGTACTGATCCTCTACTCATTCAACGGGTCGAAGGGCATGGGGTGGACCGGCTTTTCCCTGGTCTGGTATGAAAAACTTTTCTTTAATTCTGCGGATCTCTGGAGGGCCTTTGGTAACAGTGCCTTAATTGCCCTTGCCTCGGCAGCCACAGCAACCGTTATTGGCACCCTGGGGGCTATCGGGGTAAACTGGTATGAATTTAAACTTAAAAAATACATCCAGGGCATCACCTTCCTTCCCATGATACTGCCGGAAATCATCATTGGCGTTTCATTGCTGATTTTCTTTGCCGGTGTGGGACTTAAGCTCGGCCTTTTTACCATCTATATTGCCCATACCACCTTTAATCTTCCCTTCGTGTACCTCATGGTCATGGCCCGGCTCGATGAATTTGACTATTCCATTATCGAAGCGGCCCATGATCTGGGGGCCAATGAACGGCAAACCCTGCTTAAGGTAATCATACCGATGAGCATGCCCGGTATCGTATCGGGGTTCCTCACCGCCGTAACCCTTTCGCTGGAAGACTTTGTCATTACATTCTTTGTTTCGGGACCTGGATCCACCACCCTGCCTCTCTATGTCTATTCGGCGATCCGTTTCGGGGTATCCCCCGTTATTAATGCCCTTTCGGTTATTATGATCCTGGGAACGGTGGTGCTGGCCTTCTCGCTGCGTAATTTCTTAAAATATATAGCTGCAAAATAGGTTTTGGCCGCTCCGGGTTGTCAAAAATACAGCTTCGGAGCCATCTACCAGGGGCGCCCTCCCTGCAACGTATAGATGCGGGGGCATGGGCGGCCGTGTATCCGGTGAGCACCCAAGGCCGGAGTCCGGACATCCCGAAGCTGGAGCGGATGGCCGGATTCAGAGTTTCCAGCGAAAATTCTATTTTTTACAGAGGAGCGAAACATGAAGAAATTTCACTGGTCGGTGGTAATGGCGGCTGCCCTGGTTGCGGGTATTCTGGTTATGGGGTGCTCAAAATCATCCGGAACTGCAGCAAGTGATGGGGGCAGCAAAAAGCTCTACATTTATAACTGGACCTATTATACCCCGGACTCGGTAATCCAGAAATTTGAACAGGAATACAATGTAAAGGTAGTCTACGATTCCTTTGCTTCCAACGAAGAGATGTTTGCCAAGCTTAAGGCTGGCGGTACCGGCTATGACATTGTATTCCCCTCTGGAGACTATGTCTCTATCATGAAAAAGGAGGGAATGCTGGCTAAAATTGATACAAAGAAGCTTAAGAATCTGGGTAATATCGATCCCCTGGTCCTGAAAAAAGCGACCTACGACCCTGAAATGGAATACAGCGTTCCCTACTACTTTGGCGCTGCGGGCATTGCGGTAAATACCGCCAAGGTCCCTAATTTCGATAAAAGCTGGTCCATCTTCAGCCGCAAGGACCTTAAGGGCAAGATGACCATGCTCGATGATATGCGTGAAGTCATGGGAGACGCTCTGGTCTACCTGGGCTACTCAGTTAACACCAAGGATCCGGCCCAGATCCAGAAAGCCCGGGATCTCATCAACAATGAATGGAAACCAAACCTTATCAAATTTGATGCAGAAGCCTTTGGTAAGGGTTTTGCTGCCGGTGAATTCTGGGTAGTTCAGGGCTATGCAGAGGTAGTTTACGCAGAAATTCAGGAGGATCAGAAAAAGGATGTGGCCTTCTTTATCCCTAAAGAGGGCGGCCCCGCCTATATCGACAGTATGTGCATTCTGAAGGATTCCAAAAACTACGACCTGGCCCTAAAGTTTATCGATTTTATCCATCGGCCTGAAATTTATGCCGAATTCTGCGACACCTTCGGGTTCCCCGCTACGGCTAATATACCAGCCCGAAGTCTGCAAAAGGTCACCCCCTATTATAAGGCAGAGGACCTGGCCAATACGGAACTTAAGGAAGATCTGGGAGAGGCTCTGGAACTCTACAACAAGGCCTGGCAGGATATCCGCGTCGGAGAGTAACTCGGAGACTGTCCGATGGCCTCCCGGCTAGACAGCCTGGCCTGACGGGACCCCGTCTCCCCTTTTCCCCCGTTTCAGGTTATACTGGTACCATCATGATTGCATATATTGCGCCAGAAAATATTGATGACCGGGTCCTGAAACGAGCTGCCCAGCTGCTTTCTGAGGGGGGCCTTATAGCCCTACCCACCGACACAAGCTGGGTCATCACCTGTGCCCTTTCTTCCAAACAGGGAATTAAAAAACTGCGACGCCTTTCTGGCGAACGGGATGAACGACACTTTACACTGCTTTGCAATAGTATTTCCCAGATAGGGGACTACTGCTCCATGAATAACAGCCAGTTCAGGCTCATCAAAAAGCTCACCCCAGGCCCCTATGTATTTATTTTAAAAGCCCTTTTGGGCACAGAAAAGGCCCTGGATATCCGCAGGAAAGAAGTGGGGGTCCGTATTCCTGCCCATCCGGTATCTGCCAAGATTATTCAAGAACTGGGCGAACCGCTCTATTCAATTACCGCAAAACGGTCCATGATATCGAGTGCCGATGAGGATTCCTGGACAACCAGTACAGACCAGGCCCAGGAATCAGAAACTGCAGCCTTGCCGCCCATACCGGAAGAAGAACTTTTTGAAGGAGGCTGGGAATTAGAGGATATCCCCGGCCTCGATCTTATCCTGGATACCGGAGAAGAACTACCTCGGCTCTATTCTACCGTGCTGGACTTTACCAGCGGTGATGTGGTGCTTCTGCGCCCCGGAGCGGGATCTTGGCCAATATAAGCGTGGCTGTGGTCTTGGTGAAAGACACAAGCGCAAACCGTTATAATTTAGAATGCTGGATGAAATGCTTGACGAAAGTGCCTGAACGGAATATGGTTAGCCCTGTTGAAAGGGGAGTAGTTATCCTCGCGGCTACCAACAGCCGGCGGTGTGTGGGATTCGAGAGGGATCCTTCGACCCGTCTGGTACCGCGGCTCCGGAAAACCGGAGAAACAAGACCTTTCGCGTAAGGCTTTGCATATTCGCAAGGTTCGACGCGAAAGGTCTTTTTTTATGCCAATAGGCTCTTTCAAAACTCAGAAAGTTTTGATAAAGCAACCTTAAAAATATAAGGAGTCGCATTATGCAATGGATCGTTCTGGCACTCACCGTTTTAATGTATGTCCTCATCATTCTGTTGCCGAACATTAAGTCCTACATCACATTAGGCACGGCAATCATCATGATGATCCTGGGTGTTGTCGGCTTTCAGGAAGCAATCTTTACTATGGTAAACTGGAATATCCTTATGATATTCGTAGGCAGCCTTGTTATTGCGGAACTCTTTATCTATTCCCGGATGCCCGCAAGAATTGCGGATGATATTATCGATGGCTCACCCAGCGTAGGACTTGCAATTGTAGCCATTCTTATGATGACCGGTATCATTTCTGCCTTTGTAGAAAACGTGGCCACGGTTCTTGTCATGGCACCTATAGCGCTCGCCTTAAGCAAAAAACTGAAAATGAACCCCACACTCTTTATGGTTGGGCTTGCGGTGATGGCAAATCTCCAGGGAACTGCCACCCTTGTGGGGGATCCGCCTTCCATGATCTTTGCAGATTTTGCAAAGTACGGTTTTAACGACTTCTTTATCTACCAGGGAAAACTCTCTATCTTTTTTGCAGTCCAGATCGGTATGCTGGCAGGAGCCCTTTTCTTTTACGCCTATTTTAAAAAGGCTGGAACCGGAAAAGTAGAAATTGAACGGGAAGCAATCCGATCCTATTTTCCGTCGATATTACTTATCCTCATGATTGCGGGCCTTGCCCTGGCATCCTGGCTCCATTCCGGAGTATCACTGACCGCAGGCCTCATCGTGGTTGTATTGGCACTAATAGGCATTATTTGGTATCGCCTGGTCAGGCACGAAAGCCGGGAAGTAACCCTTTCCATGGTTAAGGAGCTCGACTGGGATACGGTGCTCTTCCTCATCGGCATCTTTATCGTGGTCGGTGCGGTAACCAAGGTAGGGCTTCTTGAAGCCTTTGCCAAGGTTCTGGAACATTTTATCGGACAAAACGTTCTGCTTGGCTTTATTGTTATAGTGGTAGTTTCCATACTTATTTCCGGTTTTGTAGATAACGTGCCCTATATTGTGGTGATGCTCCCTGTGGCTAAATCGCTGGCAACCGCCTTATCCTTAAAACCGGAACTCTATATGTTCGCCCTACTGATCGGTTCCTGTATGGGCGGCAACTTAACCCCCTTTGGAGCATCCGCCAATGTGGTTACCGTAGGCATTCTTAAAAAAGAGGGCTACCCGATGAAATTCAGCGACTGGCTAAAAATAGGGCTTCCCTTTACCCTCCTTACCACAGGGGCCGCAAGCCTGTTTATTTGGTTTGTCTGGAAGTAAAATATGGGCTATTACTGACGATACATCAGAAATCAGAACACGGGAGTCTTTGCCGTTGGGGTTAACTCTGACGGCCCTTTTCTTTTTGCAAACCACTTGCATTTTATACTCCTGCTCCGTATATTAATAACAAAATAATTGCAAATCATTTGCATTCTTTAGGAGCAAAATATGAAACAGAAAGGTCGACATACCTCCCAGATGTTCATCAACCTGATACCCCTCATGGGGCTCATCGCAATCGCTGGCTGTACACAGAAGGATACGACAAGGGCCATGCAAAGCACCGACAGGGGTGCCAAACCGATTGTTGTAGTGAGCATCCTCCCCCAGGCATTTTTTGTAAACCAGATCGGCGCTGACACGGTAGAAACGATGGTACTGGTAGGCCCAGGTAAGGATCCACACACCTATGAGCCCACGCCCAAGCAGATGCAGGACCTTTCCCGGGCTTCCGCATGGATACTTTCCAATACGGATTTTGAACTCAGCCTGAGACCCAAGATTGCATCCCTCTATCCCTCCCTGTTAATGGTCGACGGTACTGAAGGGGTTCAGTTCCGTATGATGGAGGCACACCACCATGAAGGGGAAGATGCAGAAGATACCCACACAGAAGGGACCGAAGCGGCTGCGATGGTACTGGACCGGCATACCTGGTTAGGCCGGGATAATGCCAAGATACTGGCCGCCCATGTGCGGGATACCTTGAAAAAGCTCCTTCCCCAGCAGGCTCCTTTTTACGATGCGAACTACACTAAACTTGTAGCGGAAATCGACCAGGTCTTTAACCAGCTTGACCAGGACCTCGCGGGACTCAGGGGCACCAAGGTGTTTGTATTTCACCCCTCATTCGGCTATTTCTTCGATGAATTTGGCATCCAGCAGGAAGCCATAGAAACCGGCGGCAAGGAACCAAATGCCCAGACCCTGGCAGCCATTATGGAAGAGGCCCGTAAGGATAAGGTGAAGGTAATCTTTGTCCAGGCCCAATTCCCAACCACTGCGGCAAAGACGATTGCCAAAAGCCTCGGGGCCCAGGTCGCAGCCCTGGATCCCCTTGCAGCAGACTGGATGGGAAATATCAAATTGATGGGTGATGCCCTGCGGAGGGCCGCAAAATAGGAGGCTCTGATGCTCAACACAGCTCCAGTGGTTATTCAGTTCTCAGGGGTTGCCTTTTCCTACGGTTCCGTACCGGTGCTGGAACATGTTAATTTTCATGTCCACCAGGGCGAATTTATTGCCCTGGTAGGCCCCAATGGGGCTGGAAAGTCAACGATCTTAAAACTGCTCCTCGCTCTGGAAGAACCCGGCAAGGGTACCATACAGGTACTCGGCAAGAGCCCGGAAGAGGGCCGGTCCCGCATTGGCTATGTACCCCAGCATGCGGACTATGATAAGAGTTTTCCCATTTCAGTCTACGAGGTGATCCGGATGGGCCGGCTTCAGCCCCTGAAACGCGGATGGAGTAAGGTTGATGAGCTGGCGGTTCAAAGGGCGATGGAACAGGTGGAAATTCTGGACCTGGCCAGAAGGCCCTATGGGGCCCTCTCTGGGGGCCAGCGGCGCCGGGTCCTGGTAGCAAGAGCCCTTGCAGCAGAGCCGGATATTCTTGTATTGGATGAACCGACCGCCAATATGGATGCGGAAAGCGAAGAACGGCTCTATAAAACCCTGGGGCAATTAAAGGGAAAGACCACTATACTGATCGTCACCCATGATACTGAATTTGTCTCCGCTCTGACAGACCGGGTCCTCTGTATCGGTGAACGGACCGGTGCTGAGAAGCGGGCCCACCGCCTCGTACAGCATAAGGCAGCTCCGGCAGAACATGCGCCACCAGAACTTTTCGGCGGTGCCGCCCTCCAGGTGCTCCATGATGAGGTTGAACCGGAGGATCGCTGCTGCATTGACACCAGAACTATACAGAAAGGAATACAACCATGAACAGCTTTTTTACTGCCCTTGTTAATCCGGCCTTTCCCTTTCTGCAGAATGCCCTTCTCGCGAGTCTCCTGGCGTCGGTGCTCTTTGGAATACTTGGGTCCATAGTTACGGTTAAACGAATCGCCGGCCTTGCGGGAGCCATTTCCCACGCTGTCCTCGGCGGTATCGGTATGGCCCTCTATCTATCAAGCACCCGATTGGTGCCATTTATAACCCCAATGGCAGGGGCTATCATCTTTGCAGTACTGTCAGCCCTCATTATAGGCATCGTATCCCTTAAGGCAAAACAGCGGGAAGACACGGTGATAAACGCTATCTGGGCCATTGGCATGAGCCTCGGGGTGTTGTTCCTCGCGAAAACGCCGGGCTATACGGACCCCACAAGCTACCTCTTCGGTAATATACTCCTCGTATCCCGGCAGGATCTGATACTGCTCGCAATCCTGGATGTGGTAGTGTTATTACTAGTCTGGCGTTTTTATCCCCAGCTGGAAGCCTCCGCTTTTGACGAAGAATTTGCCCGGGTTCGGGGTGTTCCCACCAATATTGTCTTTCTTATCATTTTAGGGATCACCGCCATCGCGGTGGTATTGCTTCAGACCTTTGTCGGCATCGTCATGGTCATCGCCATGCTAACCCTTCCGGCAGGCACCGCCGGGTATATAGGGCGAAACCTGGC
>ERZ795051.5057-NODE-5057-length-11859-cov-4.295578_pt1 | contig 11859 bp, 8 predicted proteins | sample MGYA00375135_ERZ795051 | MGnify/ENA primary metagenome ERZ795051 (study PRJEB30180, sample SAMN05720222) | activated sludge metagenome | isolation source: Anaerobic digester | place: Japan | collected 2015-05-26 ... | reverse complement strand
TTCTAAATATCATTCTGTTATTTTCAACATCTTTAGTTATCATTCCTCCTCCTAATACTATACCTGCATCAAAAGATTTGTTTTGTAAACCAGTATCTTTAGTTATTGGAATTTCCCATAAACGTATGAATTCATCTACAATAAATGAATTAGAAAAAAAAAGCAATAGGGAAAATGTTGTAATAATGAGATATTTTTTCGTTTTTTTTGATTTTATTGAAAAATGTAGTATAAAAAGAGCAATAATTAAAAATAAAGGTGACAATAAAAAGGATAATATTTTTGAAATGAAAAAAAACATTGTTGTTATTTTTGCTGACGGCAACAAAAATAAAAAAAAGTATTTAATATAAAGAGCAATAATATTGTGTTAATTATAATAATTAAATAAAATAAAAAAGGCTGCTGTGGGGAGAAAGCAGCCTTTAAACTATGAGAATTAATTAAGTAAGAGTGTATATTTGAGTAATTGAGTAATAATCGTAAGTTTTTGAAAAATCTATTATTATTTTAATAGTACTTTTTAATAAAGACAATTTAATTTTAAAATAGTTGCTTTTAGTGTATAAAAAATAAATGTTTATTATAAAACTTATATATATGTTAACAAAAAGGAATGGTATATTTATTGATTTCTGTGATGCTTATAATATAAATTATTTAAATTATGAAGAAAATTAGTTTAATTATTAATACTTTATTTTTTACAGTATTTTGTATAATTTTTTTATTTAATTATAGTTTAGCTCAAGAAAATAATATTCAGGAAGAGACAGATATCATTCTTCTTAAAATAAAAAGTAAATTACCGCCGAATTGGCAATATATAAGAACTAATTATAGAATACATTTCATAAGAATGGATTCTATTTATATTTTGTTAGAAAATCGAATTAATGCTCCTTCTGAACCTGCCGAAAAATTAGCTGAAAGAATTCAAAAGTTTGGTACTATGGGTGTAGCTAAAATAATTTATCGTTATGAACCTAAGTGGACAAAAGAAGCTATTGAAAAAGTGAAGAAAAATAATGCATATATTTTGGAGCAAATACAAAATTTGCCCCAAAAATACAATATACAACATCTTTATGATAAAAGCTTAAGTACAAAGAATAAAAACATTTATGTCCCTACTAATGAAAAGGAGGCTGAAACTATTAAAAAATTTGAAAAGGAGTATAATGAATTAAACTCTAAATTAATAGAAGTACCTTTTATTCATACGCAAAAGTATAGTTTATTTCTTGAAAATATTGAAGGTTGCAACGATGAAAATCATGTTGTATATCCTCAAGAAGCATCTTTGGAAGTGTATAGTATATTGGTTTTAATCAGAGAACTTTGTGATAGTAATTAAACGGTAACTTTATTTACAGCTTCTGCAATATCTATTACTTCGTTATCAGTAAATCTACTGAAGGTTTTTTTACATAATGGGCATGCGGTAATTATTTTATCTTGATCAGATAAATTTAGTTTATTTATAACATCTAAGGTAATTTTATCACGTTGTTTATCATGCATTTGTGTGTTAGATAAACTACCACCACAGCAAAGAGAATTATTAAGTTCGAAAGAAGTTTTTTTAATGTTACCTATTGAATTTACTACTTTATAAGGTTCTTCGTATATGTTAAGTCCTCTACCTAGTTCACATGGGGAATGGTAAATTAATGAGTTGAACTTTTGAGATTCTGATATTTTAAGTTTATTTTCATTTATAAGTTTATTAATGAATTGAGAATGATGTAAAATAGTAATGTTTAAATTGTAATCTTCTTTAAATACTTTTAAACATATCGGGCAAGATGTTACAAGTATTTCAGCTTCAGAATTAATAATTAAATTTTTTGTAAATGATATTAATTTTTCAGCCGCTATAAAATTACCTGATAGTTTTAATGGTCTTCCACAACATGCTCCTCCATTTTTATCAATGAATACCCAGTCAATAGAAGCTTTAGTAAAAATGTTTTGCATTGAAATGATAATTTTGGGCGTTAGGTGTGTCATACATCCTGCAAAATAAGCAACTTTGGCTTTATTAACTTTTATATCAGGTAAATAAGAATAATTAAATGTATTGTCATAATTATTTATTTTATTTCTTACCGCTAAACGTATATTGTTTATGTTTATTCCGACTGGGCAACTTTCTTCACATCTACCACATAGTAAACAACTGAAAGTTTGATTTTCATTTGGATAGGAGTATCTTAAGTTTCTTAAAAAATAAGATGGTACAACTTCGGTATTTTCTGTAACAAAATTTATCTGGCATTTATCAATGCATATACCGCATCTTGAGCATGAATCAATTTCTAATTTAGCAAACCCATTTAGTTGATTGTATGAATTAATGCCAAATTTTCTATATAATATTAAAATGACTTCTGCAGGGATGTGTAAATATCGAGAAAAAGGTAAAGTAAAAAAGAAAATTCCTAAAGCTAATGAATATATCCACCATGAAATATAAGCAGGTAAAGTTAAATCAAATACACTAGCGGCATATTGTCCTATAGTTCCAGTTATAAAGCCTCCTGATTTATTTATTCCTGCAGTAAAAGATTCTGCAAATAAGCGAAAAGGGAAAATAAGCCATAAAGAATACAAAGCTAATTTGTCTCCTAACCTTAACTTTGTAGTCTTTTTCATTTTGAATAAGCTAGGGAAGAAACGTTTTAGATTAGCTAACAAAATACCAGTTAAAACGATCAATAGAAAAAAATCCATTAAGAAGGCGTATATATTATAAAAAGGTATTCCTGTTTTATCGTGTACAAAGAAGTCGAAAAAAATAGGTATCCAAAATGGATTTATTTCAGTTCCTGAATATATTCTTGATTCTAAATTACCTATAAGTATAAGCATAAACCAACCAAAGGCAATGCTTGCATGCATAAAACCTAAAATAGTATTTTGTTTAAAAATTTTACGATGTAATAAACTTTCTAAAATTATTTCTTTAATTGCTAAAAAAAAGTTAATGCTAAAAAAACCTTTTATGATTTTTATTTTTTCATTATGAGATAAAGCCTTAGTCCATTTTATTAATTTAACAATAAAAGCAATCAATATAAATATAAAACCTACTGCAAAAGGAATAACAAAAGGGTCATAAGTTTTTTGCATAACTAAAATAGATTCAAAGGTTAAAATAATTAATAGTTTTTTTGATAGCTAAAATTACATTTCTTGTATTTACTCCTCTTGGACATACTAATGAACATTTACCACAGAGCATACATTTATTTATTTCTTCTTTTATGTTATTTTCACCTCTTCTGAGCATTGTGATTAATTTTCGTAAGTTAAAATTAGTAAATTGTGTAGCTGTGCAGGTTGCAGTGCAAGTGCCACAAGAAATGCAAGTTTTTAGAGTAGGCTCAAGCGAATCTACATATTTTATAATATATAGGTCGTTATTATCAAAATTAATTTGTCTATCATTATGTATTTGATAACCAAAAAAATTACTCATAATTAAGTTAGTTTGCGTTGAAATATAGGGTTATTTTCTAAATATCGGGCTATAGTAGAAGCTGCTGCTCGTGCATCAGTAATGGTATTAGTTATAGTTTTAGGAGAAGTACAAGCTCCGGCAAAAAATACACCAGGAACATTAGAAATATTAGTTAAAGCATGTTGATCAGCTGTTTTATAGAAACCATTAACTCCTGTTTGCAGACCCAACATATTCCCTACCATTTTAGAACCTTCAGAAGGTACGAAACCTATCAATAAGACAAGTAAGTCCACGCTCATTTTTAATGGTCGTGCAGCTAATGTATCTTCTACTTTAATTAATATGCTACCATCTATGTTTTCGCATGCTTCTGATACTCTACCTCTTATAAAAGTTACACCATATTCTTCTTGAGCTTTTTTATACATAGCTTCGAAGTGCATACCATACATTCTCATGTCCATATAAAAGCAAAAAACATCGCATTGTGGCAATAATTCTTTAATTTCTATAGCTTGTTTTACTCCTGTTACGCAACATACTTTAGAACAATATACGTGTCCAACTTTTTCGTCTCTTGACCCAACACAATGCACAAAACCTATTTTTTTAGGAGGATCTCCTTTAGCAGTTATTATAGGCTTACCTGTTGTAAATATCTTTTCAAGGTCAGCTGAAGTAATTACATTATCATATATACCATATCCATATTCTTCTTTTTTAGTAGCATCAAAAGTATCGTAACCGGTAGTAACTAAAATAGCATCAGCTTCTATATTAATTTCTTGTTGTTGATGAGAATAATTTACAATAAAGGTATTATTATTTTTAGTAATGTTGTTTATGATAGCATTGCATTTAAGGTCAACTTTTGCTATTTTAATACCTTCCTGAAGAAAAGAAAGTATTTCTTTGCCGTAACGTAAAGTTGGGAATAGCTTTTGCCAGTTTTTAAGGTGTCCTCCTGGTTCTTGGTCTTTTTCGAGTAATATTACGTTGTGTTCCATACTTCCTAAAAAAGTAGCAGCTTCCATTCCAGCTATTCCAGCTCCTATTATAATTATAGTTTTTTTCATTATTAATAAAACTTTAAAAAATTAGGTGCTATAGGTTTATTTAAATATTCATTATTTGGGCCTAAAAATTTAGCATTTGGATTATAATCTATTCCCATTTTATCGAGTAATGGTTCTACGGGCGTTTGGTGGACTTGTAATCCTAATATCCATGGGTCGTAACCTAATACAAGTCCTGCTAATTCTTCATAAGTAAGTACAGGTATTCCTTGCCCGTTTTCTCCATATGTTTTGCCTTCCATTTCGCTGATTGCATATTGCCAGCGGTCAAAAAACATAGGACAACCTGGGCAATTAGTTAGTATAAAATCAGGTTTATAAGGTTCCATTGCTTCGAACTTTTTCTTTGAACAGGCTATAGAATAGCCTCTATTAGCTTTAACTAGATATTGTCTAAATCCAAACCCACAACAATGGCGGCGTTCAGGATAGTCTATAACTTCACCTCCCCATTCTTGAATCATTCCTGCTAGTACATATGGATATTCAGCTCCGCCAACGCCTTTGTGTGGAAACATTTTAGCATAATGGCAGCCTATATGCTCAACACCTCTAAGAGGTTTACCAGTTTTTACATTGATTAGCTTGTATTTAGCTTTAGCTGTTATTTCGTGACGGTGTTTAAAAATAACATCGCTAGCATGGGCTAAATTAGCTGGTTTTTTAAATTCACGTTTAGTAGCTTTGAATAAATGTTCTCTAACTTTTGCTTCTACTTCGGGGAATTCCTTCCATGTTTCTAATACTTCTGTATAAAGGCCAAATGAAGTTATGCATGATGGAACATAATTTTCGTACCCAGCTTCGGTCATAAGAGCAAATTGTCTTGCTATGACAGTCATAGTTGTTTCAAAAGGTACAACATCAGCGTGATAAGCTATTCCAGTACAAGTAGTATGTTGGGCACTATCGAAAATATCTTTATTAAGTTCTTTTTTAAGTATGTTAATGAAAGCTGCTTCAGAGCCTGGAAAGAAAGTTTGTCTTATGCAACTTCTTGCGTAATAATATTTATCATCAGCAATTTCTTTTTGATATTCTCGCCATATTTTTCGTTTACCTTCTTCTTTCATTTGTAATGATTTTTTTGGTTAGTGTTATAGATATGCTGAAAGTATTCATTATTAAATCCTTCTCCGAATTCTAATTTCATTTCTTCTGCTTTCAGTTTGCTATATTTTTCAATTTTTTCAAATCTTGTAATTGCGCCTGTAACTTCAAATATTTGTTTTAGTTCCTCGAGTGATTCTTTAGGAATATTGCGTAAAGCACCTGGTCCAGGTTTTTTATAGTTAGCACCTAATTTTTCCATTATTTGGGGTAAATTTTGTTTTTCCCAATCCCATATAGGACCTTGTTCGGGGAACATTTCTGTATCAACATATTCAGCAACAACGCAATATCCATAGTTTAAGGCCCATTCTCCTACAGTTCTTTTTATAGCTAATTGTTGCCTACCTTTTTCAGATTCAACAAAAAGACCAAGTTCTTGAGATAGATTTCTTAAAGCTATTATTAATAGGCCGGGTTTATTACTTCTTGGGCATCGAGTTGTACATGACATACATTCTCCACAATACCATATTGTTTCACTTTTGAGAAGTTCTAATATTTTTTCATCATCTCGGGTTTGGACCGTATTGGCTATAGTTCGAGGGTCGTAATTATAGAAGCTTGCAGCAGGACAAATCGCAGTACAAGTACCACAGTTTATACAAGCGTTCATTCCTTCCTTGAATCTAACATCTTTCATTAGTAAATCATAATAATATCCCATAATAATTATTTTTTAAATATAAAGTCTATCGAGAAAGTAGATTTTTGACAAAAGTATATATTTTTATAAAAAGAGCAAATAATTAAAAAATAATTTTTTTAATTATTTATTATAATTACAGAAATTCTTTTTTTCCCATCCATTTTAATAGTTAATGGTTTGTTAAAATGTGAATGTATGAACCATTTATATTTTTTTATATTTTTTTGTTTGTATAATATGTCCCAGTTTATGAAGCTGTCGGATATTTCGGGCTGTATTGAAAAATAGCCTAAATTCATAGCAGTAACATTATGGAAAAAATGCGAACCACTTGAAGCATCTAAAGGATAACCATCTAAACTTGTTTCTACAATAATTTTTGCATTAGATATTTGTGGCCAATTTACAGGTATTCCTATCCATTTATCTCTTGTTCCCCATCTGCCTGGGCCTATTAATACGTATTTTTTATTCTGTTGTCTCATTTCGGCGTTTAGTTGTTCAATTTCTTTTGCCATTTCATCAGTTTTACTTTTATCGAAGTTATTAATATCTACGAAAATGACGTCATTTATATCAGATATTATACCATTACCCATTGATTTATTTGCTAAAAGGAGTAATGATTCTTTATTAATGTTTTCTAAGTTAATATTATAATCATCGGCATTACCTAATAATGGTTTAATTTGCAACAAATAAAATGAAGCTATTCCTTTTTCGTCTTTTGTCAGGTCGACAGCAAATTCTATTTCGACAGTTGAGCCTAATGCTTCTTGAACTATATCAAGGACTGTTACTATTGTTTCAGAGAGAGGTATATAGTTGTATTTAAGAATATCAGCGAAATTAATAATTCTTGGTCCGGGGACAGATAATCCAGGAGTTATTCTATCGTTATCAGCATCATAAACTGATGCGCAGTGTCGCAAATTGCCGTGTTGTTCAGCTATTTCAATATCTAACTTTATTAAACTAGCGTCTTCGCCGTCTATTAAATTAGGATTTGTATTATTAAGGTCAATAGCATAAAAATAAGTTTGTGAATTACGGAATTGGTCTTTAGGAGAATTAATATCTGTATTAGGATAGTGTGGAGAGAATCTATAAGCTTTTTCGCCTTCTACCACATAAGTACCAAGCCCTATAGCTATAACTGCAAAGCCTTCTTCAGGTTTCATATGAGCAAAAGGATAATAATTATATGATTGGGCAACTCCGCTAATATGAGGATAGAAATATCCATCATAAGCATTACCTACGACTTCTTGTATAACTACAGCCATTTTTTCATCTTGTAGTTTATAGTTTATTGCTTCAATATATCCTCTGGCAACAGGTGAATAAACAGAAGCATATACAAGCTTAATAGCATCACATATTTGTTTTAATCTAACATCAAGGTCGGGGTAATTATTAGGTATAAGATAAGTTTCAAATATTCCTGCAAAAGGTTGCATTAAAGAATCTTCGAACATACCTGAAGAGCGTATAGCAAGAGGTTTATCAAAAGTTTTAAGAAGTTTTTTTAATTTTTTTACTAAACTTTCACTTAATTTTCCTTCTATAAATTTTTTTCTTATGATTTCATAATTTGTTTCGTTGGTGGAAAATTGTTTTAGCTGGTTTCGCTCTATAAAATAATCAAACTCATCAGTACCTATAATTAGTGTTCGTGGTGTTTTAATATTTATATTAGGTATGAGTTGGTGAAAATCAAAATTATATACTAAAGTGTTAATAAAAGCTAAACCTCTACCTTTTCCTCCTAGTGATCCGGGGCATAAGCTTGTTACAAACGATTCTTCTATTATTTCGGTGTCCTCAAAATTAATGACTTTCCCTTTATTTTGTTCATTTCTATGCTTTTGAATAGCGTGTATTAAGAATTCTCTTAATTCAGAAGCATTAGTAAAGTCAGTTATTTTATAAGGGCTAATAATTTTAGCTATTTGTATTTCACCTCTAGCCATAAGCCATAATGAAAAATGGTTTCTTCGAGCATGATATAATAAAGATTCATCAGGTACTGTTTTTAAGAGTTTTTCAAATTCCTTTAAGGAACGGGCAACAGCTATTTGGTGGCCTTCTGCATTTTTATATACAAAGTTACCAAAACCTAAATAATGAGTAATAAAACTTTGAATGTCTTCTAATAATGTTTGTGAATTTTTATTGATAAATGTAGCTTTTAGTTCATAAGCTTGATTAGCATAATGATTATCGGATGATTGTATTATTACTGGTAAATCTTTTATTTTATCACGTACATATTCTACTAATTTAAACCCTGCATATTCATCTACTTTACCATTTTTAGTAAATTTAACATCTGTAATTAAACACAGTAAGTGGTCTTTATAATTATGAAATATTTGTAAAGCTTCTTCGAAAGACGAAGCAAGCAAAATTTTAGGTCGAGCTCGTAATCTTAAGACTCTTAAAAACTCGTCAGCATTTACATCTTCAATAATTCTTTTTGTTTGTTCAAGTACATTACTATATAATAATGGGAGATATTTTGAATAATATACAGGAGAATCTTCAACTAATAATATTACTCTCACAAGGCCTATTTTTGTATCATTTTCAACATTAACTTTATCTTCAAGGTATTTAATCATAGCAAAAAATATCTTTGAATTACCATTCCATGTAAATATTCTGTCAATTTTAAAATTTTCTTTTGCTAGTTCAGTAAAGGGTGCAATATCATTGTTATTGTTTAATAAAGCAAAAACAGGTATATATGGAAATTCTTGTTTAATTTGTTTTCCTATTTCTAAAGGAATATATTTATCGACACCTATCATTAAAATTACTAAGTCAAAATGTTTGGAGTGCAGTTCTTGAAGAGCTTCGGTACTTGAAGAAACACCTGTAACACGAGGCATAGAAGTAAGATTAAATTGATAATAAGTTTCAAGCATGTGTTCTGTAAAGTGTCCGTCTTTTTCAATATTATATGCATCGTACAAATTTGCAATTAAAAGTATTTCTCTAACTCTAAAAGGCATCAAATCATGAAAAATATCTCGATTATAATTTTGTTTATTAAGAAATTTTTGTAAAAGCTTACGTCCTGAAAAATTTTCATTTATTTCTATTTTTTTGTTAAAGGTATCGTCAGAAGAGGGAGGAAGTTTTGTTTTTTTTAGATAAGCTTTTGCACTTATGCTGTTTATATAACCAGTAATAAGATTAGTTATGTTATCAAGCAAATATTTTTCTTCTTTTAAAAATGGTCCTTCATCGATCGTTGGTAATTCTTTTAAGTAATATACTTGAATTTTACCTTTACGTTCATCTATAGTTTCAAAATTTTGTGATAAATACCATGGAGTCTCTTTAAAATTTGGAGTTTTAAATTCATTATTATCAAAAATTATTCTAGCACAAGCGTCTCCAGGATATAACCAAGCTTTAGGCAATATTGTACATATTTTTAATAGAGTTTCTTCTATAGATTTTCCTTCTTTTAGAATTTGAGTAGTTTGGTTAATACATGCTAATTCTTTAAGACGTTCTCTATTTTCAAATATTAATTTTTCTAATACTTTATTTTCATTTAATTCATTCATATTCTGTAATTTATTTTCAAATATACTTAAAAAATCATCATAAGTAAGTGTTTTACTTAATTATATTTTACGTAATTTACGGATAATTTAATAGGTATTATAAATGATTTTGAATTATAAAATTATCAAATTTATAGATATAAATTAATTAATTTAATAAAAAAAATTAAAAATATTTGGTATATTAATAAATTTTGTTTTAATATTGTTGTTTAAAATAATATTGTTATAAAACAATTGGTATTTTAAATTTTATGTTAAACAATAAATTATAAAAAAATGAGCACAAATCAAAAACTTGAACAATTTATGGCAAAAATTATTGCCAAAAATCCTGCAGAACCTGAATTTCATCAGGCAGTTAGAGAAGTTGCTGAAACTATTTTACCTTATGTTGAAGAAAATCCCAAGTATAATGGGATATTAGAACGTATTGCAGAACCTGAACGAGTTATTATTTTTAGAGTTCCTTGGTTAGACGATAAAGGGGAATTTCAAATTAATAGAGGTTTCCGTATAGAAATGAACAGTGCATTAGGTCCTTATAAAGGCGGCTTGCGTTTTCATCCAACTGTTAATTTAAGTATATTGAAATTTCTTGCTTTTGAACAGGTTTTTAAAAATAGTCTTACTACTTTACCTATGGGTGGTGGTAAAGGAGGCTCAGATTTTGACCCTAAAGGTAAATCAGATAATGAAGTTATGAAGTTTTGTCAGTCTTTTATGACAGAATTGTTCCGTCACATAGGTCCTGATACTGATGTCCCTGCCGGAGATATTGGAGTTGGTGGCCGTGAAATAGGTTTTTTATTTGGTCAATATAAACGTATTCGTAATGAGTTTACAGGGGTTTTGACCGGTAAAGGTTTATATTGGGGCGGAAGTCTTATTAGACCCGAAGCTACGGGCTATGGTTGTACTTATTTTGCTGAAGAAATGCTAAAAACAAGGGGTATGTCACTTAAAGGAAAAACTGTTATTATATCCGGGTCAGGTAATGTTGCTCAATATGCTGTTGAAAAAGTTAATGAATTAGGAGGCAAAGTAATAACACTTTCAGATTCAAATGGTTTTATATATGATCCTAATGGCATTGATAATGATAAACTTAAATATGTAATGTGGCTTAAAAATGTTAAAAGAGGAAGAATTAGAGAATATGCCCAAAAATATGGTTGCGAATATTTTGAGGGAGCTAAACCATGGGGCATTAAGTGTGATGTAGCTATGCCTAATGCAACTCAAAATGAAATAAGTGGTGAAGATGCCAAAACGCTAGTTTCAAATGGGTGTATATGTGTTGCTGAAGGAGCAAATATGCCATCAACACCTGAAGCTATAAAAGTATTTATAGAAAATAAAATTTTATATGGCCCTGGTAAAGCAGCTAATGCTGGAGGAGTAGCTACTTCAGGATTAGAAATGAGCCAAAATTCTTTAAGATTATCATGGACAAGAGAAGAAGTTGACCAAAGATTACGCAATATTATGATTAATATACATAAGACTTGTGAACAATTTGGCAAAGAACCAGATGGATATATTAATTATGTCAAAGGAGCTAACATAGGTGGATTTGTTAAAGTTGCAGAAGCAATGCTTGCTCAGGGATTAGTATAAAAAATTTTATTCGATTAATTTGATTTAAAATGGGACCGTTACCAAGTTTACGATCCCATTTTTTATGTGCCTAAAATGAAAACAGCTGGTTCTTTAGATATTCGTATGTTTAACTTTTTCCATTCATTAATTGATTTAGTTTTTATAAATTCCGACATGCTTCCTATGTTTATAGCTATACAAAGTAATGTTGATGGTTTACAAATGCTAAGTATAGTATCTAATAAAGATTGATTCCTATAAGGAGTTTCGATGAAAATTTGACTTTGTTTTGTTTTAATAGCTGTTAGTTCTATTTGACATAGAAATTTTTTTCTTGCATTTTTTTCAATAGGTATGTATCCGTGAAAAGTA
>ERZ795051.5049-NODE-5049-length-11882-cov-6.547476_pt1 | contig 11882 bp, 9 predicted proteins | sample MGYA00375135_ERZ795051 | MGnify/ENA primary metagenome ERZ795051 (study PRJEB30180, sample SAMN05720222) | activated sludge metagenome | isolation source: Anaerobic digester | place: Japan | collected 2015-05-26 ... | reverse complement strand
TTGATGAAAATACAACACTCTGGACCTTTGGTGATACTATCATAGGAAAATGGAAGAATAATTCAGGGCCAGAAAAATCCCTTAAGGAAGATGCAATAGCAGAGGGGATGATTTCTAATTCTATAGCCTGGAGTGATAAAATTAATCCCGGTAATTTTCGAGATATAAAGCTTGAGTTTTTAACAGAAAATGGGAAAGTAACTCAATTCATAAAAAATAACCCACAGGAGAATCCGCTACACCACAGACTTTGGGCTCTTGATGGGGTCCGTGTTAAGGATAGGGTTTATGTCTATTTTTTGCATGTTTTTATACCTGATTACTCCAAATTTCTTGAATTCAAAATTCTTTCAGTTGGCATTGCTTTCTGGAAAATTCCAGATGGGTGGAAAAAGGGGGATGAGATTCATTTTGAAAGGCTTGATAATCTCTTTACAGACAATCCCCCGGCTTTTGGTGCCTCTGCAATCAGGCATAAGGGATATGTATACATTGCAGGTCATTTTAAAAAGGGGATGTCTTTTCCTGTTGCCTTTGCCCGTGTAAAGGAAGATCTTATCACAGATAGATCCTCCTATGAATTTCTTGACAGCAATGGGAATTGGGTGGCCAATCTGCAAGATGCAGGAGAGTTTTTTGGCGATGTCAGCGGGGAGTGTTCAATTTCTTATAACTCTTACCTTCAGAGCTTTATAATTTTATATTCTCAGATTTTTACAGGGCAGATTATGATGGCTCGCTTTAAGGATTTTCGGGAAATTCCTTTTGCAAAAAGCCTTTCTGTCTATAAACCTCTATGGAATAAAGAAGCGCAGATATGGCCTTATTCAGGAAAAGAGATATTTTCTTATGACAAAAAAGTTTTTGTCATATATATTGATCCACTTCTATATCAGCCAATTCTTGTAGAGATAGAGCTCAAAGATTAACATCAATAACTATTAGCGTTGCATCATCCTCAAGGCTTTCTTTATTTGCAGATGATGACCAGTCATAAAGCTTCAAAAAAATATCATCTAATAATCGTGCTGGCTTTTTTGTTGCAGCTGCTTTTATTATTTCAACTAAGTTTGTCTCTCCAAGAGAGTTGCCCTCAAAATTTCTTTCTTCTATTATTCCATCTGTAAATATAATTATTCGATCGTGATTATTGAGTCTTACAGTGCTGTTTTGGAAGTTCCCATCAGAATTTAGTCCTATGAGTCTGCCTCTTACAGTGTGTTCTGTGATCTTGTTACTTTCTCTGTTGTGTATATAAAAGGGCCAGTGAGCTGCGTTGGAAAATGTCAGAGTCATTTCTTCTGTGTTGATGAAAATATAAAGAGCGGTTATAAATCTTCCATAGATATGATCATGTAGAGATGAGTTTAGATTTGTAAGCATCATGGCAGGATTGTCCGCAAACTTATAAGACATGTGAAGAGCTACTTTGATCATTGAGGCAATTAGTGCCGCAGATACTCCATGACCTGTAACGTCTGCTATCAATACTCCAATACGCTTTTCATCAAGGACTATAAAGTCATAGAAATCTCCTCCAATTTCCATCATAGGTTCATATTTTGCATTTATAGTAAGCTTTTCAATTGAAGGTAGCTTTTCTGGGAGAATTGTAAGTTGAATACTCTTTGCAATTTCAAGCTCCTGCTTTAAAATAAGAAAGCGCTTTTGTTCCTCAGCTGCCTTTTTCAGGGCTATATAGTTTTTTACTCTCGCAAGAAGCTCTTCACGGTCAAAGGGTTTTGTTATATAATCATTTGCCCCGAGGCTTAGGCCTGTAATAATATCTTCCCGTGTATTTTTTGCTGTAAGAAGAACAACTGGCAGTTCATGGGGGCTAAATTTTTCCCTTATTCTTTTGCACACCTCAAAGCCAGAGATCTCTGGCATCATAACATCAAGCAATATGAGATCAAATTCTTCATTTTTTTCTATTGCCTCTAAGGCATCCTTGCCGTTGGTCGCAACTTTTACGTTATAGTTATTTTTACTTAGCTGATTTAATAGTATTTGCAGATTTATTGGCTCATCGTCAACTACAAGGATCTTAGCCCCAGTTAAAGAACTAGAGGGGACATTTATAACTGGAGTTGAATCTGTATCATAAAAATTCTTCCACAGTTTATTTATGCTATAGCTTGAATCTGCCTGTGGCTTGCCAACTGGAATAGAAAAGTGGAAGACAGTCCCTTCCCCTGCTTTAGTCTTAAACCAGAGCTCTCCTCCATGAAGATTTACAAGCTTTTTTGTAATTGCAAGTCCAAGACCAATTCCGCTGTAGCCTCTTGTTTCACTTCCATCTGCCTGGAAAAAGTCTTGGAATATTTTCTGCTGTTTTTCTTCAGGGATTCCTGTCCCTGTGTCAACAATAGAGACTATTACCCTATCATCAGATGTGGAGCTTTCTAAGTGGACAAAGCCTTTATGTGTGAATTTTATAGCATTGCCAACAAGGTTTATGAGAATTTGTTCAAGGCGACTTTCATCTGCTTTTACAAAAACTCCTGATGGGATTTTATTGAGGAGATCTATTTCTTTCTCTTTTGCAAGAGGGCGCAATATTGTCACAACAGCCTCTGCCACAGAGGAGAGATCAAGATCCCTTATGCTAAGATCTACATCATTATTTTTTAGCTTTGAAAAATCCAGAATGTCATTTACAAGAGAAGCCAGGCGCCTGCTGCTTTTGGCAATCATTGATAGGATATGCTTTGATTTTTCATTTAGCTCTCCAAAGGTCCCATCAAGGAGAGACTCTGTGAGCCCAAGAATTCCATGGACCGGTGTCTTTAGCTCGTGAGATGTATTTGCAAGGAATTCGTCCTTCAGTCTGTCCAATTCCTGTAATTCTATATTTGCTTTTTCAAGCTCTGCAATTTTTTCTTCTATAATCTCTGCCATGTTATTAAAGGTTGCAGCAAGTTCTCCTATTTCATCCTTTGATGAAATTTGTGCTCTGGCAGAGTATTGCCCATTTTTGAGTCTTTCAGCTTTTTCTGTTAAAGAGATAATAGGCTTAGATATAAATCCTCCCAGAAAAAAGGCAAGAGCAATAGATAGAATAAGGATGATGGAAGAAGAAAGGAATAAATACTTTTTTAGCCTCTCCACATTTTTAAGGGCAATATCTTTGTCTATTGTAAAGCGCACAAGGCATAGGGGAGCTTTCCCAGTCAGGCCAGCGCTTTTTATAAATTCAAAGAATTTCTTCTCATCGCCTCTTTCTCTGAAGCTGCCATCAAAATACAGTAGTTCCCGAATTTCACTATTTGAAAGTTTTGATTTTGGCAAACCATAGCTGGGATTCTCTTGCTGTAAAAAATTTTTATTTATAACAGTGCCATTTTTTGATTGGTTAGCAGAAAGGAATATAACATCTGCCTGAGCAAGGCCATATTCCCTGAGAGGTGAAAAGATTGACATTAGTTCCTTTGTATCAACTGCTGTGGCGTCAATATCTCCACCATTCATGAAGAGGCTGTTGACTATAGCTTTTGAAAATATGTAGGTATAGATTTTGGATTGATCCTGCAGATTGGCGATAGCCTCTGTTTTTATCTTTGAGATGGTAATAAAGGAGAAGGGGAAAAGTCCACTTGATAAAAGTAACAAGAATATGGAGACGATTTTTTTCTTAATTGTCATCGGTAAATCCTGAAAGAGATTCAATTGCCTTTTTTCTTTTTATGGCTCGTGGCAAATATATATTAGCTATTTTGTTTCCTGGATCCACTGCTAATATCTGCTCCATCAAATCAATGCAGCCCTGATATTGTTGCTTTTCGTATAAAGCTATGCCCTGTTTTTCCCATTGAGAGATATAAATGCGCAGACTCTGTCTCAGGGATAAAAGTTGGGTTTCACATTCTTTAATATAAGGAGCACAGTATTCAAGATTTCGAATTGATTTTGAATAGCTTTTTGAAGATAGATGTTTTTTTGCCAGATTATAATATTCTTCAATCTCCGTGATTCTTTTCAGCTGGTAATCAAGCCCTGGATAGTCGCTGTCAATCTCGTGTAATTCCAGAAAGAGCTTTTTGGCATTTTCAAAATTTTTAGTCTTAAGCTCATTTTCGGCTTTTCTAAAGATCTCTATCTTTTTTTCGGAGTTGCTTCGAGTTTCTATGTCTTCCATGTAATCGTAATAGTTGTATGTTGCGCCAAAAGTTATTGAGATTGTGTCGAATTTTTTTTCTGATATTTCCCTTCGCTTTAAGTCACATTGTGTAAAAAGGCCAATACCTCTACCAAGATAAACCAGAGCTGAAACCTGTGCAGAGACTGCAGGTTTAAAAGCTGTTTCTTTGCTATTTGTGTTATAAGTAGTGAGGATGTCATAGGATTCATGAAAAGATAGGCCTGCAGTAACAATAGAAAAAGGCAAAATGTAATATCCCAGAAGGCCAGCAATGGAAAAATCCCATTCCCGTAAAATAGACTGTGACGATGCATCCATTTCATAAGAGGAATAGGCAAAGGATGGTTGGATAAAAAAATATTTTGAAAAGTCAGGGTTGTATAATATGCCGAAGTGGCTTTTCCATCCAGTTTTAAAGTAGTCTTCATAAAATCCAGATACAAAAGAAGGACCAGTGCCTGCAAGTATTGTAGCTTTAGTAAAGTATTCTGCACCATGGGATTTATACTGGTTATAGAAAAATATTATTGCAGCAAAAGCAATTGTTCTTTTAATTTTTTTTAATTTCATTTATCCCAAAAACCTGAATAATTTAGCATCAATATCTTTGATAAATTAAGTGGCAAAGTTATAAGATGAATTTACTTTGAGATGGAAAATTTTTCAATACAAAAAGCCTGCAGGGGCTGAAGTTTTTCAATTTTTTCTTTATCGTAGAGAATTTTATTGCAATGATTGATAATTGGCGCTATTTGAAGATACTTTCTTTTTAGTTGTGCGTTATTTATTACAGTAATAAATGCTATTTTTAATATCCCGCAAGGATATATTAGAGTATTTATTCTATATAAATATTAAAGAATTAACATTGATTAAATTTTGAGATTCAATTTAAAAGAGATGACAAAAGAGATTGAATTATGATTGTTTTAAAAAGCGTTTGATATCCAGGTAATTGTATTATGAGAAAAAAGATAACTTTTATTTTGCTGCTTTTTTTTATAAAGATAATTCATCCAATGAGTTTGTTTGCTAATTCTATAGCTCTTATCCCTCTTTATAATGGAGAGCAAATTCATGATGAGATATTAAAGTCCTGTGAGTATATGGTAAAAGAGGGCTTTTTTGCCTCAAGGAGACTTTATCCTATAACTTTGCCTGAGCGTTTAAATATAAAGGAATTCATAAAAAGTGAAGATTATGGGCAACTGAAAATAGTAGCTAAAAATTATGGTGCAAGTTCCTTGTGCCTTTTGCAGCTTGATTTTGACAGTGGGGTTTATAGCTTAAGAATAAAAATTATTGATGCAGGAAGTGACTATCTATTTAAGGATGAAGAAAAGATAATTACAGCAACTCTCCCTTCCAATTTATCCCTCAAGGGAGGGAGATTCATAGCTGAGAGGTTTTCTAAAATAAAGCTTGTTCCCACAACAAAAAGAGAAGGGGGGATTTTAACAATCAATGCCGGCCAGTGGCACGGGCTTGAGATTGGGGAATATAAAACCAATAGGGGGTTAGTTAAAGTTACCTCCGTTGATAGGTTTTTTTCTAAGATAGTGGGAGGTGATATTAACAAAGATGATAAACTTGAATTTGATTTATACGCAGATACCTCTCAGTTTATAAAAAATATCAATAAAAAGATTAATGAAAACACTGCGCGATTTTATAGCCAGGAGGAGCAACTCAATAAAAGAAGAGGAAGTGCAAAGGAATCTATAATTGCTACATGCGTTATAAATCAGGGTGCAAATTTTTGCCTTCCAGGGTATGGATCTTTTTTGTCTATGGATTACCTTGGTATAAAAAAAGGCGAATGCGATGTTTCTGGGGCTCTGGCAATAGCAACAATAACTGCACTACATTTTTTGCTACCCCTGCATATAAATGATTATAAGATCAACTTTTTCCCATGGATTAAAGATAATGACAAAGAAAATAGAGATCAAAGACTGCAATATTTTTTATGGGCCACCATCCCTTTGACTTTTTCTGTTTCTTATTACAATCAGCTTAGCTATAATTACCATAAGCAGAATTTGCTCCCACCTCTTTTTTCAATGCCAGATGAAACAGCAGCTGTTATCTCAATTTTTATACCTGGCGGAGGGATGTTTTATAAGGGCTATAGGTTTGCTGGATGGTCTTTTTATCTGTCGGAGCTCTCCCTTGGGGGTTATGCCTTTTATAACTGGGACAGCAGAAAAGGCAAGATGGCAGCCTCTGCTTTAGTCATTCTTAAAGCCTTTGAGATAGGGCTTTCGTATTATATGACTCCCTCATATTCTGTTTTCCAGAGAGAGATCGCATCCGACAAAAAGGAACCGCTGGTAAGCTTTAATCTATACCCTGAAGAAAAAGGAATAGCCATCGCCTTTGGGGTTACAGAATTTTTTTAAGTCTATTTTTTGAGAAGAAGAATACTGATATAAAGGCGATATAGGATATAATGGCTGGTATTGCCAGTATGTTATAAATCTTTGCAAGAGGAGCAAGAATCAGCACAACAGCCCAGTGAAAGATTATAGCCTTTCTGGTATTTAAAGCTATGGGGAAATCCTCCCATCTTATTATTACCATCATACCTGTGAGATTCCACCCATAGAGGGAATAGAATGCGTGCATCCTAAGTATTAGCTTACCAAGAAACTCATCATAATATAGCTGTTTAAGTAAAATGTATAAAATCCCTGTTATGGCTGTTGCCATCAAAAAATAAATTCCTGATACTAAGAAGTATTTTTGCTGAACTCTTTTGCCGAATTTTTTAAATAAAACAAAAATAAAAATAACAGTAAAAAATAGAGTAAAGGATATAAAGACCTCACCTGCAAAGCTTTTTGCTATAATAAAGAGGAAGAATATTATAACCCCTGCGCAAATGGTCCAGAAGGAGAAATGCTCTGCATATAATACCCAGTGCCTTTTTGAATCTTCAAATATGCTGAAAATAATTGAAAAGGTTATAAGAGAGACAGGAAAAGAAAATCCAAGAAAAAAGACATCCAGGGTGAGCTTTTCGTAATAAAATAGTTTAAGGTAAATCTCATTGATAATAACAAAAGATGATAGTAATAGAGCTATAACAAGGCATAAAAGGGATGCCTGATGAAATTTTTCTGAAGAAGAGACAGGGGGTTTAAAAAATACATAGGGGAAAAAGCCAAATCTCTCTTCCCTGAAAGTCTCTACAATTATTGCAAGTATAACTCCACAGAGGGCTGCAATTAGGTAAAGCTTAAAAAAGGCAGTAATAGCAAAGAGAATGCTTAATAAAAAAAATAGAATCAATCTTATGGAATTGCTCTGTCTTTTATTTGTGAGGTAGAGAATTGTAAAACCGCCACTTGTCAGGTTAAAGAGAAATATGTGAAGCCTCTCAAAGTTCATTGGGAACAGTAAATCTCCATAGCCAAAAATAAAGGCAGCGGACATTGTTATAAAAAGGGGGAGAGCTTTTATTTTGTATAGAGATTTCATTTAAAGATTTGTAACTGATTATCTTCTCTTTTTCTGTTTCTTTTCATATTCCTTGAGATACTCATCTATGAGGCTTCGCTTTTGCATTGCCTGATTGAATTTAACATCGCTCTCTTTAACTGGCATAAGCTTGGTAGAGAGGAATTCAGCTATTGCTTTTATAGGTTTTATTATAAAATCCTTAAGAGTTTTAAAAATATCAAGCAGGAACTCCGCAGAATCTTTTGCTATGGATTTTATGGACATTTTTGAACCAGTGCCAACAGGAGCAGGTTTTAGAGGCTTTAGTGTCTGGCTTATAGTATTGCTTGCTGAGCTTGCAACTGAACTGGCAGTGCTTGCTGCGCTTTGAACTGATGATGCAACAGCCTTTCCTGCGTCCGATGTAACAGTTTTGACTCTATACATAGCAGGAATTGGATTTGGAGATGTGTCCATTTGAACAGCAGGGATTTTACTTCTCTTAGAGGCACGTCTGATTCTATAGGGAGTAGCTCCACCTGACTCAGAGCCTGTATCTATTAGAAAGAGGAAGAAGTAGTATACATACATAAATAAGTTGTAAAATATAAGAAAAAAAGCTGCAAATATATCAAAAAGACCCCAAAAGGCCTCAATCATAATTTTCCCAAAGTCAACTATTTTGAAAAAGAACGTAAAGACATTATCTATAGCTGCATTATAGAATTGCTTTACCATTGTATATTTCATAAAAGACTCCCTTTAACCTTTAAAAAAAGAATCGGATAAATTCCTGTAAATATAAATAATTTTAAAGATTTTGAGTCAATACTTTTTTGGATTAAAGGAGATGTAACAGCCAAAATGTGTCTATTTAACTAATAGGGTAAATTTTAAATCATGGCAAAGTTTTTATTTGCAAAGGAAAAAGTTTTTATTAAATTAAATTTAGGTGTCGATTAAAAAATGAGGCCAGAAAAACTGTTCAGGGAGGAACAGCAGGCCGCGGAGGTTTTTATGAGTAATCTCATGAAAATGGAGGATCGTGAGATAAGGCAGGGTAAAATTTTAGGAGATCAGGAAAAGATTACTGCTTTAAAGAAAAAGATCTCTGATGAATCATATCTTGATCATGCAATATCCAAACTTGCTGCTGATCTATCTCATTATCTTACCAGATGAAGATTTAAGGCTTGCGCTAAAAACGCTTGCAGGTTAACATGGTGGCACTTTTGTGCCACCATAAAATTTTATCTGGGAAAATACCATGGGTAGCAATGATTCATATAAACTCCTACAGCAAAACAGAAGAATGAAGATTTACTTTTTGGTGCTTTTTTTTCTGATCATCATTTTTCTTCTCTATATCTTTAAATATTATGTATGGGTGTTTTTATATTCTCTGATTTTTTATGTTACCTTAAGACCTCTTCATGATTTTATTCTTAAGTTTGTAAAAAAAAGATTTTTGAGCTCTTCCATTTTAATTTTAGGCCTCATCTGCCTTGTTATAATACCTGTTGTTATAGTTTTGATAATGCTCTCAGAGCAAGCCTTTGAGCTTTATCAGTCCCTTGAAATGACAATAATCAATGATTATCTTAAGCACTTTGGCAATAGCCCTCTGGTTGAGAAGATTCTTGACTTTTTAAAGATAAGCAAGGCAGAAGCTGGGGAGAAGATTTTACTATATTTTAAAAGCACATCAATGTCCATGTTTGAGAGTATAACAGAAATAATATCCTATCCTATAAAGTTTGCCATAAACTTTTTTTTGATGATGCTCATTTTGTTTTTTCTTTTGAAAGATGCATATAATTTTGAAGGAGCTGTCTATAGAATTTTACCTTTGCCTCAAGAACTTGAGATGGAGGTTGTTGAAAGGCTCAAAGAGGTTATATATGTACTAATGCTTGGCAATTTGTTCATAATGTTTTTACAGGGGCTGATGGTAGGCCTGGGGCTTTATTTTGTGGGTATATCCATGCCTCTTTTATGGGGGACAATCGCTGCGATTCTTTCTCTTATTCCTGTAATAGGCACAACTTTAATATGGCTGCCAGCCTCAGTGATTTTATACTACACTGGTCAACATGGCTCAGCGATTTTTATTTCTCTGTGGTCTTTGTCCTGGTATTTGTTTCTGGAAAATATTGTCAAGCCAAAGGCCTTTGGCAAGAAGCTAAGCTTTCACCCATTGCTTTTTTTCTTTTTACTCCTTGGCAGCATACAGGCCTTTAATTTGCCAGGGGTGATTATAGGGCCTATAGTGTTATCGCTCTTTTATTCCTTCTGGGAGATCTATAAAATTCTTGATGATTATGAAAATAAAAAATTTCAGTGCTCTGGCGGAGAACCCTTGCCATAGGATTTGATCTTTTCTTCTAATCTCCTTGCAAGGAATGGAGAGGCAAAGCCAAGCTTTTCAAGTATAAATAGAGATTCTTCTCTGTAGTTGATAATCTTTTCTTTTTCCCAGTGAGAAGGGGGAGGAGCAAGATTTGTTATTCTATCTGCCAGTTTTACAGCTGCAACATCCCTCGGCATTTTTAAGATTCGGTCTACAGAGTCTTTTAATTGTAATCCCTTAGGAAGATTTTTATTTTTGGATAGAGCTAAAACTCCTAAGGCAATTTTTTCATTAAATGTATTTTTTAGATCATCAAAGGTTACAGAGGTGTCTTCTATTGTATCATGCAAAAGGCTGCATTGAATTGCAAATTCTGGATCCTCAATATCCCCTGCAAATATTGCGGATGTTATCTCAAAGGCAACACAGGTTAAGTGATAGAGGTATGGTGTTTTGCTCCCGGGGAGTCTTTGATCTCCATGAGCCACTGCTGCAAAGCTTAAGGTTTTAATGATTAAATCTTGATCTGTGAGCATATATCAATTCCACTCAAAATGAGATTTCATCCTTTTTTAATAAATTTTTTTGCATGAGTTGCTTCAAATTTTTACACATAGCTTAAATGGGTCTGAGATTGCTATAAAAATATCAATTGGGTTTCAATAAGTAATACTTCAATAATAGATGTTTACATTATATTTTACAATAAAATTTTTATTTAAAATTAAAGAGTTTTGAATTGACAAGATTATTTTATTAAGGTGTTTTTTTTAAATATATAGAAATGAAAGTATAGCTGTTCATATATTGCGGCATAGTTTTACCAGGGATTTACCTATGAGCATAGTAGATTAGCGATATATCTAAGAATTGCTGGGTCATGCAAGCAGGGAAACAGAGAGAATTTATACATTTGCGAGTGTCAAAAAATTTGAGGCATATGCACAGCCCGGTGGATGATGTAGTGTTAAATCGGGATTGTATTACAGGGTTTGATTGATTAAGTTTAAAAAATAGGTCTATATGTAGTATAGAAGCAATACTTCGGCTATACACCCGAAATTGGACAAAAAGGGTGGTGGTGCTGGTGTGAGGGATATGTGTGAAATGATGTACCGTCTTTTCTTAGAAGAAGCCGGGCGTCCGTGCCCCATCTGACATCTTTGCGCTTGTTGCAGCCAGTTCCTCAGCAGAAGCAGCAAGTTGAACAACAGAATCAAGTGATGAGCTAATTGTGCCACGAAATTTCCTCTGGAAGAGCTTGAAGTTGCGAATCATATCACCAAATTCATCAGCAAGAAAATCGTTGCTTTCTGCAGCAAGATCTCCATCTGCAAGCCTTTTTAATATAACTACTGTATTTTGAATTGGATTTGAAAAACTACGAGCAATAGCTCTGATGATGACAAAGGTCAACAAGCCTATAATGATCAGAGCGATAACAATCTCCACAAGGACAAACTGTATCTCATCAATAAAATCTCTTTTATCCATTGAAAAAATAAGAAAATCCAGAGCCATATCAATATCTGTGCAATCTTTTTAGCAGGCTACCTGATACAGATAGCGATGAAGAACTGTATCAGCTTTTACATCACAAAATAACGATGTAATATACATACACAATTGTAAAGATAATTCAGACATAATAATGGATGCAAATTTTTGATTTGATAACATTATATGAACGCTGGTATTATCCCATTTATATTTCATATAAACATATATGTTTGTGGTGTCTTTATTTATAGTTCAATGATATTTTGAAATCCCTAAAGTAAAGTATGAAAAAAATTTTTTCCTGAGTTTTTTAAAATTATACAGCATTATTTGACCTGTGATTAATTTGACGCTTACGAAAAATTAGAGGAAAAAAATTGATTAAATAAGGCTTAAAATAAGTAAAAAGGAAAGCACGGTCTTTGATTTTGAAATAATAAAGAAAGG
>ERZ795051.5044-NODE-5044-length-11890-cov-4.500465_pt1 | contig 11890 bp, 10 predicted proteins | sample MGYA00375135_ERZ795051 | MGnify/ENA primary metagenome ERZ795051 (study PRJEB30180, sample SAMN05720222) | activated sludge metagenome | isolation source: Anaerobic digester | place: Japan | collected 2015-05-26 ... | reverse complement strand
TAAAAAGATTGTAGTGGGTAAGACATTATGGTTGTTTGATAAGACTGAGAATATAAGGGTTGAGAAGATTACATCTATAAGGATTATAGACTATAAAATACTGGAATATACTCATATGAGTATGCATACTAAAATTATCTGTAAAAAAGTTTGACAAATATAGAAGACAAATATAGAATACTTTTCATATAAATCTAAATATGTATAAATTCTTTAATTTTGGGTTGGGGGAAATTAAAACAAAACTTTTGGGATTTATAGATACTCTGCTATTCGGCAAGATAAGTTTATCGAGTAATTTTCTTAATTTTGTTGATATTAATAATAAAAACTAACATCTTTTATGGTTGGGAAAAAGGTTATTTTTGATAAAAATAAGTTAAAAATTTTATTTTAAAAATAATTAAAAATTCAAGCCTTTATTTAATGGAGAAAAAAATGAAAAATAATGAGTTATTAGAAAAACTTGTGGTTAGTTCAATGATTATTTGTATAAATAAATGTTTAAAGGAATACGTTATAGATAATTTTTTTGAGGAAAAAATAAATAATCCATATGAACATGCTTTGAATGACTACCATACAAGAACTATCGAAAATTTAATCAAATTATTTACAGTAGAATTTCAAAAATCAGCTTGTGCCACTAATAACCATTATACTTATCTTATAAATCCTTTTGAATCAATAAAAAATATCGATTCAAAGGCTGAAATGATTCCAAAATCTTTTTTTATACCTGAAAAAATTGAGAGAATAAACTATCCATTTTGTATAAATGAGAGTAAAAATTATACTTCAAACATTCTTGATTTATTTAAACGATTTAAAGAGGAGTTATCTACACTCACAGATGTTTCAGTAGATCTCCTTCTGATGCTGATAGAAAAATACTTTACTTATATTCCTTATAGTCCGAAATTAGAATTATTAAATATATCATTATATCATTACGCAAAATTTGCATCAGCTTTTACAGGATGTTTCTTTAATATTTCATTAAAAAATAAAGAATTTAAAAATAATTTATGCGATAATCAAGAAAATGCTTTAATTAATAGTAAAGACAACTTTTTTTTGTTGGTTTTTGGTGATTTATCAGGCATTCAAAATTTCATATACACTATATCATCAACGGGTGCGTTGAGAAGCCTTCGAGGAAGGTCATTTTATCTCGAAATGGTGACTGAAAAAACAGTAAATGACCTTATAAATGGCATGGAACTTTCAACTGCAAACATTATTTACACTGGCGGCGGCGGTTTTGCTTTGCTTTCTTATAATTCTGCGGAAGCAAAAGAATTTATAGATAAGACAAAAAAAGCACTTAATAGGTGGTTATGGGAAGAATTTGAAGGAAAGCTTTATTATAATATTGAATACCAAGAATGTTCATTTAATGATTTTTTAACTACTGAAGATACTTTTAATAAATTATCAAAAAAAATTGAAGAGTCTAAAAGAAAAAAATTTGATTTTATGTTAGATGCTATTTTGCACAGGCCTGTTCTACCAATGCAACTTACTGACTCATGCGCTGTCTGTCATACTGACAATAGAGATATTAATAAAACCATAAAAGATATTACAAGCGGTGTCTGTGACCCATGCTATCAAGCATACCATATTGCCGAACATATTAAAGATGAGAAAATGAAGTATATATATGAGACAAAAGAACAGGATTATGATTTTTCTATTTCTGGCACATTGTTCAAATTTTCTAAAAAACCATCAATAAATTCAGATGCATTTCATTTTATTATAAATTCTTGGAAGACAGAAGATTGGAAAGCAGAAAATAATAAGATTATAAATGGTCGTCAACTTCTTGTTGCCAATTATACATCGGGATGTAAAGAGCTTGAAGACCTTGCAGAACGATCTATTGGCAAACAACTAATTGCTGCCTTAAGAATGGATGTTGATAACCTTGGAGAAATGTTTTCAAAAAAAATTATTGAAAAACATAGAAATATACTAAATATTGCTTCAATTTCGAGATTCCTTACACTTTTTTTCAAATATTATCTGAACCATATTTGCAGTGGTGAATATGGGATTGAACAAACACAAATTTCATCTGATAATTCAATTAAAAAAAGAAATGTCGACATTATTTATTCAGGCGGTGACGATCTTTTTATTCTCGGAGCATGGAATGAAACGGCAGAGCTTGCCTTTGATATTCATTCAGCTTTTGATCGCTTTACTGGGCATAATAAAAATATAACCATAAGTGGTGGTTTAACTCTTCACAAACACGATTATCCAGTATATCAGATTGCTAACATGTCTAAAAAGGCAGAACAAGAAGCTAAAAATAATGAAACAGATAACATAAAGAAAAATAGTATTTGTCTATTTTTTAATGAAGGCTGGAAAATAAAGGAAAAACATTTACATAATAAAATGAAAGAAAAAACTAAGATAGGGGAAGAGATCGCCCCTTTTATTATACAGGCAATTGATTGGGAAAATGCTAAAAAAGAAATTATATTTTATACAAGATTGCTAAATAATATAGACTGGTCTTCGGCGCCCCATGGTTTCTTGAATAAACTTTTTAGCTTAATTGCTATATGGCATAAGGACGGTGTATTCTGTCTTCCAATTTTATATTATGTAGTTAGCAAATCACGGAAATATCTTGATGTTAATAATGCATCAGAAATACTTATAAATATTAACACTGAAAATATGGCTAAATTACTTATTCCTCTCACATGGGTTAGTTATTTACAAAGATAAAATATCGATAAGTATACTTATGGAGGTGCATTTATGAATGAGTTTTTGGGTAATAAAAAACAAGATGCAGGTCGTTTTCATGATCAGCCAAAAAATAGTGTCTTGACTGAATTGGAACAATTATTAAACGATCAGGGTGCTACTTTTGGAAATATTAAACCTGAAAAACTTGTCAAATTGGCAAAGGAATTTAACGAAGGAAGAAATTATGAATTTAAATCTACACAATTTAGAAAATTTTATGACGCAGTAAGGGGAATATGGGACCATCCTAAAGTGAGAAAATTGCAGGATAATGAAAAAATAAGTGATGATTTTAGCGCCCGCCTAATTTTTCTTAGACCACACATTATAAAAGCATCAAAAGAAGGTAAGCTCAATCAGTTTGGTGAGATTATGGACTTTGGATTGCAAAAGATTAAAACAAAAAAAGATTTATATAATTTTGTGAAGTTTTTTGAATCAATCATTGCTTATGCAAAAAAATAAGGAGGCAAATATGAGTAATAACCATTTAAAACAAGACGGCAGATATTTTCGTCATATGTTAGGAAGAATTATAATCTCAGGGACAATATTATGCAAAAGCGGTATCCATATTGGTGGTTCATCAGATACTATTGAAATTGGCGGTATTGATAAACCAGTAATAAGGAATCCAATAACTCATGAACCTTATATACCAGGTAGTTCCTTGAAAGGGAAACTAAGAAGTATAATTGAGAAAATTGTCTTAAATAATGGTAATCCTATTATAGCAAATAAACAATGTGATGATAAGGGCAGGGTATACAGACACGAATGCGAATCATTCGAAGATGCAAAAGATTGTCCTGTATGCAGGATGTTTGGCTCTGTATCAAAAGAAGGTGATAATTATCCCTCACCTTTAAGGCCAAGGGACTGCTATCTTGAAAATCCTGATGATATGAAAGATGATGGGGTTCTGATTTTTGAAGCAAAAACTGAGAATGCACTTGATAGGCTCACTTCATCAGCACAACCACGCACTATTGAGAGGGTCCCAGCAGGAGCTAAATTTAATTTTGAAATTGTCTATAATGTAGAAATGACAGGAAAATTAAACAATTCTACAGAGCAAAATAGTTTAAAATCATTTAATTTTCCATATTTACTCAATGACATTACTCATCTTCTTGCTGCAATGAACATTATAGAGAAAGATGGTCTTGGAGGAAATATTTCTCGTGGTTATGGCGCTGTTGAATTCCAAATAAAAGAGTTTAAGGTCAATGATTCCAAAGGGAACCATATTGATTCCATTAACACAATAATTGATGACACAAAAAATGTTTATAAAACAGCAAGCATGATAGAAAAAGATAACATTGTATCATTGATTGAGAGCATAAAAAATTATTTTTCACAAAATAGTTAAAATAAATAAGGTGGAAAATATGAATATTGTTAGGATGCGATTTAAATCTGCAGTTCGTATAGGTGCAGATCAGCAAGGTATTGGTAAAGAAAAAACACAAGAGATTATTCATTCAGATACAGTCTTCAGCATGCTTGTCAATGCCTATGCTGAGATTGTTAATAACAAAAACAGCGAAATTGAATCATTTATACAGTCTATTGAAGGGCTCTCGTCAGGTTTTTTATTCGAAGAAATATTGGAAGGTAAATATGTATATTATCTCCCTCGCCCTTTGTTGTATCCTCCTAATTTTTTAGATAGCAAATTCGGGTTAGAAAGAAAAAAGGAACATATAAAACATTATAAAGATTGCTTTTTTATTGAATATGATGAGTTTTTAAAATGGTCATCAGGTAGAAATATAGATATTACAAAATTAGAAAAGTCTTCATACAAAAGGCTATATACCATAAGATTACGTCCTCACCATGTAAGAGATAGATTAACTAACGCAACAACTATTTATCACATAGGAGAGATGTTTCTTGAACAAAACTCAGGTATATATTTTTTAGTAGACTCTAAGGATTTGGAAATTTTGGATAAAGTATTGCATCATGCTTCAATCAATGGCATTGGCGGTAGAAGATGTTCGCTTGGCTCATTCGAATACAAAATAGATGAACTTGATAATATTTGGAAAAATATCTTTGCTATCAATGGTAATGGATTTATAATAATTTCTCTTTTTTATCCTCACGAAAATGAACGAGACGATTTTACTATTAAAAAAGATAACATATTTGCATATGAGCTAATTCCAAGAAAAGGATGGATATTTTCTTCTGTTGTTCCTTATCAATTCAAACGTAAATCTTGTTGGATGTTCAGTGAAGGATCTGTATTTGGCAAAAAACCTAATGGTTCAATAGTAGATGTAACGCCTAATGCTTTTTCGGCACATAAAATTTATAGATTTGGCAGGTGTATTTCCCTTCCCTATCGTATTTATAAGGAGGTACATTAAAAATGAGCGATTTGATAGATGTAATCGAAAAAAGGACTTATAGACTTACACCCATTACGCCAATATTGATTCAGGGAGGGGACGGGAGCGCAGATTACGGACAATCATTTGTTAGATCTCCAAATGACCATAATTTTATTTATCTTGTAGACCAGAATAAATTTCGCCAGTACCTTTATCAAAAAGGCGGCCTAGGATTAATTGAAAAATTTGTATCATGGCTCAATAACATAAACAAGCGGACAGGCAGCGGCTTGACTGAATTTCTTCAAAATATCAATTTTAATTTTGATGACATAAAAGAAATTTCGAAAGGTAAGGTTTATGCCCGTCAAAAAAAAAGAAGTGATTATTTCTTTATCAGAAATGGGATGAATAAGGCTTATATTCCGGGCTCTTCTATAAAAGGTGTCATAAAAACAGCAGTTTTATGGAGAATATTGAAAAGTTTGAAAGAAAAAAATCCAGAGCTTTTTGAGGAAAACGTAATAAAACTAATTGATTCTGGTATAAGAAGATATGAAAAAGAATATAATCAAAAACAAAAAAACAAATTAAAAGAAAAATTTTCATTCTCTATAATTTATAATATCTTTCAAGCCTTCATCCTTAAATCAGATACTGTAAATGAAAATCATTTTATAGAGGACAATATTCCTTTTATAGAGGACAATATTCCTTTTATAGAGGACAATATTCCTTCCCCTGTTACAGACCTTTTTCGTGTCATTAAAGTGAAAGATTCAACAATTATTGATGATGAGTTCATTTATAATCAAGAATGGAATTTACTGACCTTAAATAGAGAAAACAATCCTTATTTTAAATTACAAAAAAATTTTAATTTAGAGGTTTTTTTTAATTATGCAAATCATCCAAATTGTTTTGTAGATTTTGAGATAATTCTAGATAAACACCTGTTTAGAAATTTTAAAAACTCTATGAGAAAAAATTCTTTTTGGTCCAAGTACGAAGATATCCCTTTTTCGAACATAAATGAACTAATGGAGATACTTAATGAATTTTCTTCTGAAATTTGGCTATTTTTAGAAAATTTTTATAAACAAATAAGACCTAAAACTCCAAATAATAAAAACATAATTTTTAATTTCTATAAAATGAATAATTATAGATCTTTGAAAAAAATGAAAATAGGATGGGGAAGTGGGCTTTTAGGAACAACTTTTGCGTTACTTCTTCAGGATAGTCCAAACCTTAAAAACAAACTAATTCAGTTAAGAGATGAGGTTATTTCTAAAGATGGAAAGCTTCACGGTGAATTTGTTCCAAAATCAACAAGGGTTGTTTTTAATCCATGTGATAAATCAATATACCCCCTTGGGTGGGCAACTTTTAGTGAGGTTTAAAGGATGTATGAAAAGCGCTTGATGATATTAAATAATATTAATACTGATTTTGACTGGGAGAATTTTTTATCTAAACTTAATTCTAAATATCAAGAACAAGAAGAAGCATATAAAAATAGAGAATATCTAAAGGCGAGAAAAAAGCTCTATGAATTACTTCCGGATTATTTCAAAATATTTACAACCATAAATACTGTATACAGACAGGCCTCTATTCTTCCAGATTACAAAAATAACCAATATGATATCGGGATTTTTCTTGTAGGTTTTTCTTATGTGCCTGTTATTTTAAGTATCCTTGAGATAAAGCCAAAAAAGGTAATTTTTGTGCCAAGCAAAGATACAGATTTTCTTATAAATGTTATTGTTGAAGCTGTAAACGTAGTTGATCCAGATTATACAATAAAAGAAAGATTTCAAAAAATTATAATAAATGATTTTTCTGACCCTTCCAAGGTTTTTCAAGAGATTGATACGTTAATTAAAGACCATAGTAATGAATATATTGCAATAGATATAACAGGGGGAAAAAAGACTATGATTGCAGGAGCCTTTATGGCTTCTGCAAGTAGCAAAAGCTGCGATATATATTATGTTGACTTTGAAGAATACGATGAAATTAAAGGTCTGCCTATTCCCTGTACTGAATTTCTCGCTAAACTTCCCAACCCGGTTGAAATATTCAGCCTTGCTGACTGGGAGAGAATAGAATCTCTTTTTGATAATTATCAATTTAGACAGGTTTGTGAAGAACTTGATAAAATAAAAGATAACATAAACAAAAATAAGTACTATTTTAAATTGGGTAATGATATACCTATCTTAAATAAAATTGAGATCATAGAAAAATATTCCAAGGCATATGAATGTTGGAATGATTTTAGATATAATGAAGCCTTTCAATATCTGCCAGATAATCCTGCCCTAAAAATACTAAAAAAAATATTTGATAACAATTTGAAAAATAATTTTAAAGAAGAAACAGACGCTCGATTAACAGGCAAATGTCTCAGGCCAAACTCGAAAAAAATTGATGCCTATACATTTCTGGAAAAAATAGATAAAAGAAATCAAATTGCTTATAAAGCAAACCTCTCTAAACTTAACAAAACCATAGGCGACGAGAAAGAAAAAGAAATATACGATGATGAAGAATTGTATTCAACATATATTTTTGATAGATACATGAATGCAGAAAGAAAAAAACAACAGGGACAATATCAGGTGGCTTTTCTCCTTTTTATTTCATTAGCAGAATTTCTCATAACACTCTGGGCTGATATTAACTATCCACCAGGGACACTTGATGAATTAAGAGAAAAAAACCCCTCAACTGGTGAATTATATGGAATAAAATTTTCTCCTTTTTTAAAATTATGCCAGACCGATAAAAACAAATGCCCTTTTTTATCATCAGAAGATGTAATTTCTCTACGAAGTTATTATATGCAGAGAAATAAACTTGTACTAATTCATAGCACCAACACAATCAAAGAAGATAAGGCAATAAAGGCAGGCGAATTGGTTTACAATATTATAAAAAAACACCTTAATAAAAAATCACCTGATCTTAATCTTGAAGATCTAATGAACAGCTTAAGATTTAAAAGATTCAGAGAAATATTTCAGTAAAGCTTATAATGAGTATAGAAAAACTTTTTTCAAATTTTTGTTACGCTACTTTCAGAATAACTATAGAAGCAATAGAACCTATCCATTTTTCTTATTTTCATGAGACTGTGATAAGGGGGTCATTAGGAAATGTACTCAGAAATATGGTTTGTCTTTTTAAAAAACAGGAATGTAAAACCTGTGATATCAGAAAAAAATGTGTTTATGCCTATCTTTTTGAAACAATAATAGATAATGATGACCCTAAGATAAAAAAAGGATTAATCCGTTCCATGCCCGAGGCACCTCATCCCTATATAATTCGTATAGATCCAAATGCCAAACCAGATTATGAACCAGGTGAAACACTAAGCTTCGAACTTGTTTTAATTGGGAAAAGAGCAATAGGATACCTTACTTATTTTGCTGGTGCATATCTTGCCATGGGAAGAAGGGGCATAGGGGCAGGAAGAGGCAAATTTATTTTGAAAAGTATCGAGACAATAGGTAAAGACGGTGAATCAAAACATCTTTTTTCGCCTGAAAATAAAACTATCCATATGGGAACCATTATCTGCTCAGGCGATGAGTCAAAAAACAACCTTTCATTTATTAATCAATGCACTATTAGATTTATAACGCCTCTCCGTCTATTAAGAAATAGAAAAGAAGTTCGAGATATCTATTTTGCTATTTTTTTCAGGAGCCTCTTAAGGCGTATACGAGACCTTGCAGCTATTCATTGTGGTATAGAAAATATCGATTGGAATGACATCATGCAACCGCTAAATGAAAAAATAAATACAATTGAGACTGTTAAACCTGATAAAACAAAACTGGATGAGAGTTATAGTCGTTTTTCCTATAGGCAAAAACAGTCTATGACCTTCAGAGGGATTGTTGGTGATGTAACTTTTATAGGAGACCTAACACCTTTCTGGCCTTTTATAGTTTTAGGAGAAAAATTGCACATAGGCAAAAATACAAGTTTTGGGCTTGGTAGATATAGAATAATAGAAATATCTTGAAAACACTTTAGAAATACTGAGTTAGCAAAATTTTGTTTTCAAAAATATTGAATTACTTTTTATTTAGTATATTAATATTTACTAATTCAATGGCGGTAGCTTATTATGTTCGTAGTGGTTGCTTATGATATCTCATCAGATGAAAAAAGAAATAAATGTATGAATATCCTTAAGGACTATGGCAATAGAGTCAATTTTAGTGTTTTCGAGTGCACAGTTGATGCTCAAAAATTAAAAGAAATAAAGGAAAAAATTAATAAGCTTATAGATAACAAGACAGATTCTGTTCTGTATTACATTCTTTGTGATGCATGCAAGACAAAAAGAACATATTCAGGCGCTCCAAATCTATCGGATCTTTCTGATTTGGATAATACTATTATAAGATTGTAAAAATTTCATGACCATACATTACAAAATAAAATATTAAAATACGGAGGCCATTATGGATAAAGAAAATTTAAATAAGGAAATCATAAAAACATTATCCTCTTATATAAAATCTTTTTACCCATTAATTTATATATATTCATTTGAGGAAGACAGAGTAGAATATTACATTGAATTTATATGTGAGAAATTGAAGAGAAAGTTGTATATATGGGATATTGTAGATGGATATATTTGTAAATTAGGTAGTCCAAAAAGAAAAATTACCAGTGATAATATAGATTATCGTGATTATGAAAATTGTTTATATTTTATTGAAGATAAAAACAATCAAGACTCTGTTTTTCTTCTCAAAGACTTTCACCCAGCTTTTAAATTAAACTCCTATGATAGGATCGTAAGAAAAATTAAAAATGTCATAGTAAGCATTAGAGATTCCTATAAAAGCATTGTATTCACTATTCCCCCTAATTGCAAAAAAGGTTCTGTCCCAAATGAGCTTGAAAAAGAAATTATAATATACGATTTTCCGCTTATAACTTTTGAAGAAAGTCAATACCATTTTAAACAAACAGTATTAGAATCTTTCGGTGGAGATGTAAAAATAGAATTAAATAATCAGGAACAGCAAAGACTCTTAAAGGCAGCATTGGGTTTGACTGAAACGGAGATGAAAAATTCCTTTATAAGAGCAGCAGTTATAAATAATTATTCATATAAACCTGAATGCATTAATACTATTCTTGAGGAAAAAAAACAGATCATAAAAAAATCAGGAATACTTGAGTATTATCCAACTGATGTATCATTAATGGAGGTTGGTGGATTGGAGAAATTAAAAAAATGGCTACAGGATAATATAACTATGTTTGACAAAGAAGCTCAAGAAAATGGTTGTGAGCCACCTAAGGGTATTTTGTTGGTAGGTGTACCTGGTTGTGGAAAAAGCCTCACTGCAAAAACTCTTGCATCCTTCTGGAAGATGCCGCTTCTCCGCTTTGACCTTGGTGCTGTGTTTGGAAGTTTAGTTGGAGAATCAGAGGCAAATATGAGAAAAGCCCTTGAAATTGCTGAATCTATAGCTCCATGTGTCCTTTGGGTTGACGAAATAGAAAAAGGGCTTTCAGGTATGACATCAGCTATCTCTGGAGACAGTGGCACCTCCCAAAGAGTTTTTGGCACATTAATTTCATGGATGCAGGAAAGACAAAAGCCAGTTTTTTTTATTGCTACAGCAAACGATATAAAAAGGATTTCAGAAAAAGCCCCAGAACTTCTTCGTTCCGGTCGATTTGACGAGATATTTTTCATTGATCTTCCAAATCAAAAAGAAAGGTTTGAGATTTTTAGTATCCATTTAAAAAAGAGAAAAGAAGATCCATCTAATTTCGATTTAGATAAGTTAGCTAAAATAACTTCTGGATATTCTGGATCAGACATTGAACAGATAATTAAAGATGCAAAAAGAAAAAGTTATATCTCTCAAAAAAAACTTACCACAGAAATCATAGAAGAGACAGTACATGAAAGACTACCTACAGGAGTGACAATGAAAGAAACTATAGAAGAGATGAGAAAGTGGGCAGAATCAAGGGCTAAATTTGCCTCTATTGATATAAATGAAGAAAAAATAAAATCTCTTGAAGAATATGAAAAAACAAAAAATAGATTAAGAACAAGAATAATAAAAAAAAGTCAGGAGGATTAGTATGTCACAAGAGGCCTATATTGAACCAACATATGACATAACTTCACCTCAAGATAATCAAATTTTAAAACAAAGTGCAGAAAAATTTGGCGATGCCTTAGCTGACACTTTAGTTGCGACAGTATGTGTAGCTGGAAAAGTTGCAGTAGGAGGTGCCAAAAGTTTAAAATCTTTTTTAAGCGGCTTTTTTGAAGCTTTTAAAGAAGAGGCAAAAAATATGATGGAGAAAAAGGAGGGGATAGAAAAAAAAGAGGAGATTAAAAAGACACTACAACCTAAGCAAGATTTTTATAAACAACCAGTTTCACAAATAAAAGATAAATCATACCCCCCGCAAAAGCCAGGTACTTTTGAAGAGCAAATAATAGAAAAGGAAGCCTTAGATCTGCAAAATGCCCTGATGAGAAAATTTACAGAAGAAAAACTAAATAAAACCATGAAAGAATTAGAAAAAAAGGGTTATAAAATGCGTATGCGCCAAGTAAATGACGAAAATGTAATTCTTGAATATGTAAGATTAACTTGAAAATACTAAAAAAACATATATAAATTAAGATTGGGGGTTCAAAATGGCTGTTGAAAAGATACGAATAGTTATTGAAAAAAATGGTGATATTAAAGTAGATT
>ERZ795051.5039-NODE-5039-length-11894-cov-3.861728_pt1 | contig 11894 bp, 8 predicted proteins | sample MGYA00375135_ERZ795051 | MGnify/ENA primary metagenome ERZ795051 (study PRJEB30180, sample SAMN05720222) | activated sludge metagenome | isolation source: Anaerobic digester | place: Japan | collected 2015-05-26 ... | reverse complement strand
TTACGTATGTTCCAAGAAGCCTATAGCGCTGAATGGGGAGCACTTATGGCTGCTTCTTTAATGATGATATTACCTGTTATTTTAGTTTTCTTCTTCCTTCAGAAATATTTTGTCCAGGGTATCTCTTTAACTGGATTAAAGGGATGATAAGGAGGTCATCTTATGTTTACTATTTCTCTTTCCGCTTCCTGGGACCTTTACTTTGGTCCGCAGGAGGATGTAAAGAGTATAGATGAGACAAAAGAGAAATTTCAACGTATTACTGCGACTGTTCCAGGTGATGCCTATCTGGACCTTTTAAATGCAGGGCTTATAGAAGACCCATTCTATGGGAGAAACTATTTCGACCTTCGTAAGTTTGAGTTCTATCAGTGGTGGTATGAGAAGGAGTTCGATCTCCCCGAAGAGTTTCTTGATAAAAGGTTTAAGCTTATATTCCACGGCATAGATACCATAGCTACCATCTGGCTAAATGGAAACCTTCTGGGTAAAACTCAGGATATGTTCGTCGAGCATGAGTTTGATGTGACAGGACTTCTGAAAGGAAAGAATACTCTTATTGTAAAGATAGACTCTCCTCTGTTATGGGCAAAGGAAAAGAACTATGATGCAGTGAATGTCTCCTGGGAAGGGAGAGATGAGGCTCTATGGCTCAGAAAAGCCCAACACTCTTTTGGCTGGGACATAGCACCAAGGATAGTATCATCAGGTATATGGAAAGATGTGGAGTTAAGAGAATTCAAAGATGATGAAATAGAAGAGCTCTACTATGCTACTTCTAAAATAGAAGAAAATTCTGCAGATCTGGATATTTTTTTTAAATTTAGAACAGGTCTTAAATACTTCGAAGAATTCCTCTTAAGATTTACTTTTATCGATAAATATAACTATAAGCAGGTCTTTGAATTCCCTGTAGAATTTATCACCGGACACCTCACGGTAAAGCTTGATAACCCTTACCTCTGGTATCCGAAGGGCTATGGAGAACCAGATCTCTACAGAGTGAAGTGTGAGCTTTTATACAATGGGGAAGTGCTGGACGAGAGAGTAGATGCGATAGGCATCAGAACAGTCCACCTGGAGAGGACAGAGACAGCAGAGGATGGAATATTCAGATTTATTATAAATGGTATCCCGGTGAGGGCGAGAGGTTCCAACTGGGTTCCTCTGGATGCCCTCCATTCAAGAGATAAGGAAAGAACTATACCTGTTCTTGAGTTATTCGATGACCTGGGATGTAATATTATCAGGTGCTGGGGTGGAGGGGTTTATGAGTCTGAAGAATTCTTCAACTTCTGTGATAGCCATGGAATAATGGTCTGGCAGGATTTTGCCCTTGCCTGTGCAAGGTACCCTCAAAGAGAAGAGTTTCAAAAAGTGCTGGAGGAGGAAACTAGAAAAGTTATAAGGAGATTGAGAAACCATCCAAGCTTAATCCTATGGGCAGGAGATAACGAATGTGACTATGCATATAATCTGGAGAATCTCTTACCATCTGATAATATACTTACCAGGAAGGTGTTACCATCTGTATGTAAGCAGTTAGATCCATATAGACCCTATCTACCTTCTTCTCCTTATCTATCAGATATAGTTGTAAGATCAAAGGGGAAACTCTCTCCACCTGAACAGCATCTCTGGGGACCAAGGGATTACTATAAGAGTAGATTCTATACAGAGAATAATGCAGAATTTATAAGTGAGATAGGTTATCATGGATGTCCAAATCTGGAGAGTCTGAAGAGATTTATCCCTGAAGAATATCTATGGACCTGGGACAATGATTACTGGAGAGCTCACTCTGTAGAGCACTGGAGGACAAGAAGGAGAAGCTATAACAGGAATGAACTGATGGCTAATCAGATAAAGGAGCTATTTGGATTTATTCCAGAAAAGATAGAGGATTTTATCCTGGCAAGTCAGATCTCTCAGGCTGAGGCAAAGAAGTTTTTCATAGAAAGGGCAAGGCTTTCAGATAATATCTGGGGTATTATCTGGTGGAATGTGATGGACTGCTGGCCTCAGATCTCCGATGCAATAGTGGATTATTATTTCAGTAAAAAACTTGCTTATTCTTATATAAAGCGGGTCCAAGAGCCATTCTTTATAATGATAAGCGAGCCAGAAGGCTGGTATGTAAAGGTGGTAGGAATAAATGATACACTCTCAAGAAAAGAGGGAACATTTATCATATCGGATGCAGATGGAGGGGAAAAGGTCATAGATGGAAATTTCTCTATAGAGCCACTTTCTAAAAAAGTACTGGGAATGATAAGGGTAAGTAGAGGGGAACAGAAATTATTCATCATTAACTGGCAGTTAGATGGAAAGAGCTATAAAAATCATTATCTTTTAGGGAATCCACCATTCAGTCTGGAAAGATATACAGATTGGATGGGTAAGATATTATGAAACCAGGAGGAATCTATGAGTAAGAAATTCAATCTCCATATGATTGGTAATGCCCATATAGACCCTGTGTGGTTATGGAAATGGGAAGAGGGGTTGGAAACCACCAGAGCCACATTTAAGTCTGCCATCGACAGGCTGGAAGAATATCCAGAATTTGTCTTTACTGCATCCAGTGCCTGCCTGTACCGATGGATAGAAGAGACCGACCCGGAACTTTTTGAAAAGATCAGAGAGAAGGTAAAGGAGGGGAGGTGGTGCATTACAGGCGGATGGTGGATAGAACCCGACTGCAATATACCATCCGGGGAAGCCCTGGCAAGGCAGGGTCTCTATGGACAGAAATATTTTGAGGAAAAGTTCGGAGTAAAGGCTAAAGTTGGCTATAATCCAGACTCTTTCGGTCACAACTGGATGATACCTCAGATACTTAAAAAGATGGGGATAGATTACTACGTATTTATGAGACCAGGACCGCACGAGAAAGAGTTACCAGGCGACATATTCTACTGGGAATCCCCTGATGGATCAAAGGTTCTTACCTACAGGATTCCATTCTCCTATGCAACCTGGGGTAAGGATGTGGAAAAGCAGGTAAGGAAAGTGGCAGAAAAGCTTGATGAGAATATCAGTTCTCTTATGTGCTTCTATGGGGTTGGAGATCACGGTGGAGGACCTACAAGGGAGAATATAGAGAATATCATTGAGTTGAATAGAAGAGAAGATATACCTGAACTTATCTTCAGTTCTCCTGATAGGTATTTTGAGAGACTGGTCTCTGAAAAGAGAGAATTTCCAGTTGTAAAAGATGATCTTCAGCATCATGCAAGCGGATGTTACTCTGTATTATCCTGGATAAAAAAGACGAACAGAAAACTGGAACATCTACTCTTGAACAGCGAAAAGATTGCAGTACTGGGAAACCTTATAAAAAATAGACCTTATCCCAGGAAAGAAATCACTTCAGGCTGGAAGACATTACTATTTACCCAATTCCACGATATACTTGCCGGAACAAGTATACCAGAGGCGTATGAAGAGATAAAAGCCATGCATGGAGCCGTAGAGGATAATACTACCAGTATAGTGATATACACTACTCAGAGTATAGCTAAAGAAATTGATACCTCAGGAGAGGGAGAACCGATAATTGTATTCAATACGACATCGTTTGAGAGAAATGTGCCAGTAGAGATTGAACTACCCTGGAGAGAAGAGAATTTGAGCATTCTAGATGAAAATAAGTTGCCTGTAATATCCCAGCTTTCCAGACCATCAGCAACTACCGCTGGAGGAAGGGTCAAAGTTTCATTCATTGCAGACCTTCCACCCCTGGGTTATAAGGTATACAGAGCAGTACCGGCAGATATTTCTATACCGTATAAACACTCTCTCAACATAAAAGAAAATATCCTGGAGAATAACTGGTTATATCTGGAGATAGAGAGTGATACAGGTTATATAAAAAGACTCTATGATAAAGAGAATAAGAGAGATATATTCAGAGGAGAAGCAGCGATTCCGGTGGTGATAAATGATACAAGCGATACCTGGAGTCATAACGTTTTTAAATTCAAGGAAGAGATTGGGAGCTTTTCCAATGCAAAAATTAAAATAACAGAGAACGGTCCCGATAAGGGAACAATCAGGGTAGAGAACTTCTACAATAGCTCCACCGTTATACAGGAATTTACACTGTACAGAGAATTGAAATCTGTCGAGGTAAAGGTTACTGTTAACTGGAATGAGAAACTCAAGATGCTGAAGCTCAGATTTCCGATCAATATAGAGGAACCCAATGCCACCTTTTCTATCCCATACGGATTTATCTCCAGACCCTGTAATGGGGAGGAAGAACCAGGAGGAGAGTGGGTAGACGCAGGTAATGGTAATTATGGATTAAGTCTGATTAATGACGCTAAGTACAGTTATGATATGGATGGTAATGTTCTGTCTCTTACAGTACTGAGGAGTCCTGTATATGCTCATCATATACCGAGAGAATTAGACCCCAATGAGGATTATATCTATATAGACCAGGGAGAACAGAGATTTACATACATACTGTACCCCCATCCGGGAGATTGGAAGACCGCAGATACGGTGAAGATAGCAGAAAGCCTGAATAACCCTCCAATTGCATTTATAGAGTACATCCATACCGGTACTCTCCCCCCCAAGAAGAGCTTCATCTCTGTAGATAGGGACAATATAATAGTTACAGCTATAAAGGAAAGTGAGAGTGGGGAGGCATTTGTATTAAGAGCATATGAGACCTCCGGTAGAGAGACCAGAGTAACATTTACTCTATTCGAAAGAGATTGGAAGGCAATCTTTTCGCCCTGTGAGATAAAGAGTTTCTTAATTCCTAAGGATAAAAATCTCCCTGTAAAAGAGGTGAACATCTTAGAAGAGTGAAGAAATTGAGAGGAAGGAGTCTACCACAGGTAAGAAGATTTAATAGGAGTTTAGTACTCCAAACTATAAGAGCTCATAGCCCTATATCTAGGATCGAGCTTACAGAACTCACAACCCTGACACCCACCACCATTACCAGCCTGGTAGATGAATTCATTAAATACGGGTTGGTAAAAGAGATAGGTAATATAAAAGGAGGGGTAGGTCGTAGCAGGACATTGATCAGTATAAATAGTGAGGCATACTACGTCCTGGGGATAGATCTGGCAAGAACATCCATCTCTGCCGGTATAGTTGATCTGGCTGGTAATCTGTTAACTGTAAAGAGGGTAAGTTCTGACCTGAATCAGCATTTTCCGGTAACCCTGAATACCCTGGAAGAAACGATTCATTCTCTTCTGGATGAGATCAGCTCTCAAATAAAAGAAAAGATTATAGCTATAGGTATCGGCTCTCCTGGACCTTTAAGTCCAAGTAAAGGGGTGATAATCTCTCCACCTAACTTTACAGGATGGAGCAATATCCCCCTGAAAGAGATAATGGAAAGAGAATTCGGGCTTCCCACCTTCATAGAGAATGATGCAAAAGCCTGTGCCCTGGGAGAGAGATGGTTCGGATGCTGTAAGAATACAGATAACTTTGTCTACCTGGCTGTTGGGACTGGAGTTGGAGCGGGTATCATTATAGATGGAGATATATACAGGGGAGAGGGAGAGCTGGCAGGAGAGATAGGACATACCACAATAGATATAAATGGTCCAAGGTGCAGTTGTGGTAACTATGGATGTCTCGAGATATACACATCTGTAATCTCTCTTATAGACAGGATTGAAAAGGAGGAAGGGCTAAAGTCTCTCATCAGAGATGGACATATAGAGACATTGTCTTCTTTCTACAGGTCAGCCAGAGAGGGGAATATAAGGGCTGTGGAAATTCTAAATGACTACTGCTTCTGGGTTGGTGTTGGGGTAGTCAATATAATAAATACACTCAGTCCATCTGCTGTTGTACTAGGAAGAGAGGCGCTAATAAACGGTTCCGACCTTATCATCCCTAGAGTAGAAAAGGTGGTCGCAGAGAGGAGCTTTTTCATAACATCCCAGCAGACCAGAATACTGGCATCAAGTATAGGGCAAGATACAGGGGTCATAGGAGCAGCAACAATTGCACTGCAAGAATTCTATAAGTCGCCATACGAAATGATAAAAAATAAGAACAAATAATCTACTGAAGCTCCTGGTATATTCTTTTAGCTATATCCGGGTCTTTAAAAAAAGCGGTTCCTATCTGAACCGCTTTTACCCCCAGATAAAGATAGTCCCTGACATCTTTCTCTGTCATTATCCCGCCAGAAGCCATAACTGGAATATCTATCTCTTCCATTATTTCTTTAAGCAGTCTTATATAAACAGGTTTTATAGCTGGTCCAGAGAGACCTCCCTTGATTCTATCACAGGCAGGAAGTGTATTGAAAAGTGTAAAGCCATCTGCCCCTCCAGATCTGCTTGCTTCAATATAGGGAAAGATGTTATCCTTTGGAGGAAGCTTCACAAAGAGTAGCCCGGAATAAGTCTTTCTTACCGCTCTGGTAGCCTCCAAAACACTGGTAGTATTATTACTCCAGTTTTCTCCCTCCACATTGGGACAGGAGAGATTCAGTTCTACTCCGGCTATATAGTCCAGTTTCTCCATAATCTCCCCCAGAGTGGATAATTCTTCTAAACTACCACCCGCTATACTTGCCATTACCGGGATATCGAGAGACCTGTACAGATCTTCCAGCTTTAACCATTCATAAACACCGTCATTTTCAAGACCTATAGAATTTATCAGACCTCCTGTAGTCTCAACTATCCTGGGGGGAGGATTACCGACTTTTGGTTTAAGGGTTACTGTCTTGGGGATAAATAATCCCAGACCATCTGTTGAAAAGATCTCAAAAAATTCCTTTCCCCATCCAAGAGGACCTGATGCAGCTACCAGAGGACTCCCAAGTTCTATACCACATAAATTCCAGCTCATATCGATATCTCCCTCAGATCAAATATAGGACCATCTTTACATACTCTCTTATACTCACCTGAGACGGTCTCCACAACACATCCCCTGCAGGCACCAAAACCACAGGCTATAACAGACTCCAGAGATACCTCGGCAGGAACATCTATATCTATACTCTTCAACATCTCCATGGGACCACAGGCGTATACTTTTGTATAACAGGTATTCTTTATATACTGTGTTACCAGCCCTTTTTTCCCTGAAGACCCATCTTCGGTGACAAGTTCCAGATTGCCTATATCTCTGTACCTTGAAAGCAACTCTTCGCTCCAGAAGGTTTTCCTCTGAGCACCCAATAAAAAGTCAATATCACCATTGATATTTTTCCCCAGATAATAGAGAGGAGCCATACCAGTTCCTCCCCCTACAAGAAGTGATCTCCCCTCAACCAGAGAGAAGCCATTTCCCAGCGGTCCAAAGATATTCAGCTCATACCCTGTTTTCCTCTCTGACAACCATCCTGTCCCCTTTCCCACAACTCTGTACAAAAAGCTCAATCTATCATCATTTTTGTCAAAGATACTGAAGGCTCTCCTGAGGACTGTATCCTCTCTATCTATCCTTATAAGAAAAAACTGACCTGGAATTATATCGATGGACTTACCAATAGATACTGTCAGCAAGAATAATTCCCCTGCTGACCTGTTTTCCAGGACCTCTCCACTATATATCTCTGGCATACACTATCTTTCCATCAACCATTGTTACAGCAGGGAAACCGTAAAGTTCAAATCCATCGTAGGGAGAATTCTCCCCTTTCGATAAAAATGACGATACATCTACTCTTTCTCTATAATCAGGCTTAAAAATTACCAGGTCCGCCTTCTTTCCAACTGCAATATCACCGGCATCCAAACCTAAAAGTCTGGCTGGATTATAGGAGAGCTTCTTCACCAGCTCAAGTATGGAGAGATGTCCTTCCCTGACAAGGAATGTATAACACAGTGGAAGCATTATATCAGCACTGGATATACCAAATGGGTCATTCATAAGGTCTGAACCAGAAGTCTTCCTGGGTGCATGGTCACTTGCTATCACATCTATGGACCCATCTTTCAATCCATCTATAAGAGCAAGCTTATCCATCTCCTCTCTCAGCGGAGGATTTACCTTTAAACCGATCCCTCCTTCGAGAAGAAGGTCATCAGTTAATATGAAATGATGTGGAGAGACCTCGCAGGTAATCTTTACCCCTGATGACCTGGCTATCCTTATAATATCCAGGGACCCCTTAAGGGATATATGCGCTATATGGAGTCTCGCACCTGTCTCTCTGGCTATAACTGTATCCCTTGCAACAGCCAGCGTCTCTGCTAACGGAGGAATACCAGGTAGACCCAGCTTAAAAGATGCTATCCCCTCATTAACAACACCATCGAGAGAGACCCTTTTATCCTCACAGTGAGAGATGGGAAGTAATCCCTCCATATTTGACATCTCCAGCACTGACTTCATAACCAGCGGGTCCTCCACCCAGTTTCCATCATCGGATACAGCCACAATCCCTTCTGATTTCATCCTCTCATAAGGGGCAAGAATCTTTCCCTCTCTTCCCACCGTCATAGCTCCGATAGGATACACTCTTATCTTCCCATATTTTTCTGCCGAAAGGACAATATACCTTACTATGGCAGGATTATCAATGCAGGGATTCGTATTTGGCATACAGCAGGCGGTGGTCACCCCACCCTTACTGCAGGCAGATGTTCCAGAAGTTATACCCTCTTCATCTCCATCCGGGTCTCTCAAATGCACATGAATATCAACTATGCCCGGGATTACATAGCAATTCTCAGCATCTATGACCTGTGTATCGTCTGACGGTATGCCTACAGAGATCTCCTTTATAACTCCATCTTCTATCAGGATATCTTTTTCTCCAACAATACCTTCTCCAGGTATGACCACCTTACCATACTTTATAACTGTCCTGCTCATTTTGGCCACAGCTTCCTTGCCTCCTGGTCTATAAGATGGTCAATATCATTAACAGCATAGAATATCTTCGTATAAATATTATCAAAGAGCTCCTTATATACCGGGACCAGTTTTTTATCAGGTTCTACTACTATTTTTACCTTATATGTCCTGTCCACCACCTCATCCTCACTCTTAAATAACCCGGCACCCAGAGCCCCTAAAAAGGCAGCCCCCATAGCGGTTCCCTCTGTTACCTGTGGAACTTCTATAACCTTATCAATCACTGTCGATTTTATTTTGAGCCAGGTTAAATTCTTTGTCCCTCCCCCTATCCCTATAACTTTCTCTATAGACCCAAATTCCTCCAGGGTATTAAAGGCGAGCCTCGCCTCAAAAGAAAGTCCTTCAAGGACACTTCTAGCAAAATCACCAGGTAGATGTTCCCTCTTTAGCCCAAGGAAAACCCCTCTTGCCTGTGGGTCTCTCCTGGGGACACTGCTACCAAGGAAATGTGGTAGACAAAAGAGACCGTTACTTCCAACAGGAGAGCTCTCTGCCAGAGAAGAAAATTCATCAAACAGAATTTTATCTCCCATATTACCCAGAGAATTCATAAGTTTAGCTGACCATTCTATAAGCCCGCCAGAAAATGGAATGGCTACATGAATATAATACTTTCCCCTGGAAACATGAGCACCTACAGTGATATCTGCCCTCTCCTTTACCTCAAGATGTAAGGGGGGAACCTCAGTACTCAGCTGAAAACTCTCCGCGGTACCCATAGAATCAAGCCCAATCCCTTTACGAAAACATCCGTTTATAAAGGCACCACAGACATGGTCATGTCCGCCAACTGCTACTACAGTATCAGGTTTGACTCCAATCTCTTCCGGATTCCTCACCCTGCCGAGTAAGGTTCCACTCGGCACAGGTCTGGGGAGTATGCTGGCAGGTATCTCTGCCTTATCCAGTATAAAATTTGACCATCGAAGTGACCTCAAATCAAAAGCCATTATCCTTGAAGCCTGAGAATAGTCAGTAGCTATCTCACCAGAGAGCATATATGTTATAAAGTCTGATACGGGAAGCCATACCTTTGCCCTCCTGTAGATATCAGGTTTATACTGTTTCATCCATAGAATCTTATTTATACCATATATGGGTTGAACCCTTAAACCAGTTATGCTGTATATGGTCTGAGGGTCTATCTTCTCCAATAGCCATTCTAACTGTTCGACCGTCCTTTCATCATACCAGGCGATAGCAGGGAAGAGTATATCTCCATTTTCATCTATGGGGACCATCGATTCTGCCACACTGGTGGCAGATATACTTGCAATATTTCCATTTACCTCTGCCGATACTTTCCTTATTGAATCTTTGATAATCTCCCATATCTTATCAGGTAAAAAATAATAATGCTTGCCATCAATCCAGACCGGAGTTGGATTAGAAACAGAAGAGACTATATTGCCATCAATGTCAAAGAGTATGACCTTTACATTGGTGGTACCGGCATCTATGCCTATACAGTATTCCAACATCCTCACCTCTTTCTATGAATTACGATAGAGTTTCAATTATAAACTCATTATTGGTATATATACATATGTCTGCAGCTATCGATAGTGATTCCCTCACTATCTCCTCGCAGGATAAGTCAGTATATTTTATCAGGGCTCTGGCTGCAGCCAGAGCATAATTGCCCCCTGAACCAATGGCTATTATACCGTCATCTGGTTCTATAACATCCCCTGTACCGGAGATTAAGAGCAGGTTATTTGTATCGGCTACCACCAGTAATGCATCCAGCCTTCTCAGGGCTCTATCAAGTCTCCACTCTTTAGCCAGTTCCACAGCAGCCCTGGCTAAATTTCCTCCATACTCGTTTAATTTAGCCTCAAATCTATCGAGCAGTGCTATCCCATCAGCTGCTGAACCAGCAAAACCTACCAGAACTTTGCCATCCCTTATTTTTCTGACCTTCCTTGCCCTTTTCTTTATAACGGTCTCGCCAGCGGTAACCTGTCCATCTCCACCCATAGCTACCGTGTTTCCCTTTTTTATAGCCAGAATTGTAGTGTGTCTCACACTACCAGCCTCCTTCTTTTATCCTGGAGCCTCTCTCGTCCTTCTCTACCTCTATCCGGTATGGGAATCTACTTGCCAGCTCTCTATTATGTGTTATAACTCCGATCATAATACCAGAGTTCTCCAGCTCCGCCAGGGCAGAGACTATGCTGTCAAGTCCTGTATCATCCAGAGAGCCAAAACCCTCGTCTATAAAAAGGCAATCCAGAGACCTTTTCCCTCTTATCTCTTCTGCTATAGCTATAGCCAGTGCTATAGACGCGAGAAAACTTTCCCCTCCTGAAAGAGAGTACGTCTTACGGCTTCTCTCAGGATACCAGTTATCTTTTACCATGATATCGGCAGAGTCATCTGAGGCTAAAGAGAAAGAGTATCTTCCCTGTGTGAGGAAATTTAGCTCTAAAGAGGCTCTATTTATGATATTTTCCATTACCTCTCTTATAAGAAATTCGGGAAATTTATTTTCACTGAGCGCATCATCAATTATCTTATAGTAATTAAACTGCTTTTCCAGTCCTTTCTTCTTATTTAACAGGGATTCTGAAATCTCAAACTGCTCTTTAGCATTTTTGAGCTGGGTATCCAGAGAACCAATCTCTTTAGATAGAGCAGTTATCCTCTCTTCCAGCTCTCTCAAATAGTTCATCTTAGCCGAATATTCTTCCTTCAATAGTCTTAATCCCTGGGGGGCATCGGGATCCAGCCCGATTCTTATAAGGTTTTCTCTCTGAAGAGATATATCTTTTTCAAATAAGTTACTCTTTACCGAGAGCTCCTCGAAATCTCTTCTTATCTTATCGATAAGAATCTTATCTATCTTAAGTTCGGAAAGTTCTTCAAGAGAAGAACTTTCAGCCTGACATTTAATCTCCAGCTCTCTCCTCATAGATTCAATATCACCGGAGAGGTCTGAAAGATTTTTCTCAAGAGAAATTATCTCATCGGAGATCTCCACCAGCCTGGCATCTATTTTCTCTCTATATGCCCTGTATTTT
>ERZ795051.5027-NODE-5027-length-11924-cov-4.914230_pt1 | contig 11924 bp, 12 predicted proteins | sample MGYA00375135_ERZ795051 | MGnify/ENA primary metagenome ERZ795051 (study PRJEB30180, sample SAMN05720222) | activated sludge metagenome | isolation source: Anaerobic digester | place: Japan | collected 2015-05-26 ... | reverse complement strand
AAATAAATACAAATCACAATGGTATCAATTAACGAATTAAAGGATTATATATATAGAAGCCGATATACGCCCACGATAAACGCCAAAATAACGCTAAATTCTAAATTTCATCTGCGTATATTGGCTTTTATAATTATTTAATCCTTTAATTTTTTAATTGTTCTATCATTGACTTTTTTAAATAAAAATATTATCTTTTAATATATCTAAGTTTGATTTTTGCTGAGGTAGCTCAATGGCAGAGCAACGGTTTTGTAAACCGTAGGTTGCGAGTTCAACTCTCGCCCTCAGCTCTTTTCTCAAAATATCAAATGGTTTTTGTAATTTTAAATTATGATAAAAATGGGCAGGTGCCGGAGCGGTCAAACGGACCAGACTGTAAATCTGGCGGTGTTTCACCTACGGGGGTTCAAATCCCTCCCTGCCCAATTTTAAAAATTGGTTGTTTTAAAATATAAAATATCTTATAATTTTGGTTATTTTAATAGAATAAATAAGTTGCCAGGATAGCTCAGTTGGTAAGAGCAACACATTGGTAATGTGTAGGTCGCCGGTTCAAATCCGGCTCCTGGCTAAATCTTGAAATTTAAAATAAATATTTAGATTAAGGTAATAAAAACACATATGGCTAAAAAAAAGAAAAAATTAATAAAAATGCAATGCTCTGAGTGCAAAAAAATTAATTATTTTACTTATAAAAATCCAATTTCTGTTGAGAGAAAGTTGGAGTTTAAAAAATACTGTCCGCATTGCAAAAAACATACGATTCACAAGGAAGGAAAAAAATAAAAAATAATAAAAGAAGTAGAGATTGTTTATTATTGGGGCCATAGTTCTAATGGTAGAATGCCGGTCTCCAAAACCGGAGGTTCCCGTTCGAGTCGGGATGGCCCTGCAAGTTATCTTGACAAAATTTGTTAAATAAGTAAAATTTACTATTTAAACCTTAATTTTAAAAAGAGATGAAAAAGAAAATTAAAAATTATCACATTGCTTTAATACCTGATGGCAATCGTCGATGGGCAAGAAAACGGGGGTTTCAGCCATGGATCGGTCATCAAGCAGGAGCACAAACTTTCAGTAAAATTTTGGATAAAGCCCTTGAGATGCACTTGCACTATTTTACTTTTTGGGGTGCGTCTTTTGATAATTTAACTAAAAGATCAAAAATGGAGGTTAAATTTCTATATAAGATTATGACTGAAAGATTTAAAAAGGCAGCAGGAGATGAAAGAATGCATAAAAACAAAGTAAGGGTAAATGTTTTGGGTAGATGGGAAGAAATAGCGCCAGATCAGACAAAAAAAGCAATTAAAAATGTAATAGAAAAAACAAAAGATTATTCGAAATATTTCTTAACATTTTTAATAGGTTATAACGGAACTGATGAGATGATTTCTTGTATTAAGAATATAGCCGATTTAGTTAAAAAAGGAAGCATACCTTCAGATAAAATTAATGAAAAGGTAATTCAAGAAAATCTTTGGACAAATTTTCTGCCTCCTGTTGATTTAGTAATTAGGACAGGATGTGAGGGAGATCCTCATAATTCAGCAGGTTTTATGATGTGGCAAACTGCCTATTCTCAACTTTATTTTACAAAAACATTTTTTCCGTCTTTCTCTGCACAAAAATTTGAAGAGGTTATTAAAGATTTTGAAAGGCGAGAGAGAAGAATGGGATCTTAATTTTTAATTTTTTATGTCTCTTGTAGATTATCTTATTTCTCAGGGATATTTAAAAAATCCTATAATTATTGAAGCATTTTCTAATATTCAAAGAAAAGATTTTATTTCTGAAGAAATAAAATCTTTGGGTGATTTTGATCAAGCACTTCCTATTGGTTGTGGGCAAACAATTTCTCAGCCGGCAGTTGTTGCTTTTATGCTCGAGTTGCTTCAACCCTGCCCCGGGGATAAAATTTTAGATATTGGATCTGGTTCTGGCTGGACAACTGCTTTGCTTTCTTATATTGTGAGTCAAGTGCAAACAAATGAGCAAACACCTAAAGGCAAGGTATATGCTATTGAGATTGTTCCAGAACTTGTTAAGTTTGGAAAAGAAAATGTATCAAAATATAATTTTGTCAAAAGTGGTATTGCTCACTTTATATGTGGCGATGGCTCAAAAGGATATCCCGAGGGGGCGCCTTATGATAAAATTTTAGTCTCTGCTGAATCTAGGGAAGTTTTTCAACCTTGGAAAGAACAATTAAGAATCGGTGGTAGAATAGTTGTTCCAATTGAAAATAGTATTTGGCTTCTTATTAAAAGGGGAGAAGATGAATTTACTAAAAAAGAATATCCTGGTTTTGTATTTGTTCCTTTGGTTGAAGAAGAATAGAATAAATCTCTTTTTATCTCACTCTTATTGGAAATTGGCAGTTTTTTGTTATAATTATAGTAATGGAAATATTTTTAAAAAATTTTTTGATTCTTCTTTTTGTTTTACTTTGTTTTTTCTTTTTTTATTGTTATTTTATTGAACCTAATTTTTTGGTAGTTAAAAAGCAGACCATAACATTAACCAAAAAAGATTTAAATCTATCCACACCTATTAAAATTGTTCATTTATCAGATTTTCATTGTCAAAAATTTGGCAGGAGAGAAAAAAGTTTAATAGAGAAAATTAACACCATTAAACCAGATTTTATTTTTATTACAGGTGATTTTCTTGATGATAGTTCTAATATCGAATCATGCCAATTATTTTTTAGAGATCTTGCTAAAAACCAATTAATTTATGGAGTTTTTGGGAATTGGGATCATTTAATTCCACAATTGCCAATTTCTATTTTAAAAGAGAGACTTGAGAGCGATGGTATTAATATTTTAGTTAATGATGCAAAAGATATTAATTTTAATAATTTTAATTTCACAGTAGCAGGAATTGATGATCCATTTTTAGGATTTGATGATCTAAAAAAGACACTGCAAGAAGTTGATCCCAGTAGAATTGTTTTTCTTCTATCGCATTCTCCAGATATTGTTGAATATTCAGAAGACAATATAAATTTTTTGAAAGAAAAGGGTGTTGATTTTATTTTTACTGGTCATACCCATGGAGGGCAAGTTATTTTTTTGAGAAATTTTATTTTAAACCTTGGAGGAAAGAAAAAATATGTTTCAGGACTTTATAATGTTGAGGGTGTACCACTTTATGTTAATCAAGGCATAGGAACGAGTATAATACCATTTCGCTGTGGAGTTTTCCCTGAAATTACTGTTTTTGAATTTAAAAATAAATGAGTAAAAAAATTATTATTATAATTGCTGTTATTATTCTTGTTATATTTATTATTTTGGGAGCGCTTTTATATTTTTATATTCAAAATGGGATTTATAAACCATTTAAAACAAATAAGACAGAGCCCAAAGTTTTTGAGATAAAACCTGGCCAGGGAGCACTTGGTATTGCCTTTAATTTAGAAAAGCAAGGAATTATTAAAAATAGATATCTTTTTGCTTTTTATGTTTCTAATTACGGGAAAGAAGAAGCGCTTCAGGCAGGGAAATATCTTCTTTCACCAAATATGAGTATTGCTGAAATAGTTTCTAAAATGGAGAATGGAGAAGTGATTAAGGAAGATGTTGTAATTACTATACCAGAGGGTTTTTCTCTTAAAAAAATTGAAAAAAGATTGAATAATAGTTTTCCCGAAGGCAGTGTAAAATTTGAAATTTCAAAATTCAAAGTTAGTGATTTTCAAACAAAATATGATTTCTTGAAAGATGCTCCTGTTGATTCTAATCTTGAGGGTTATTTATTTCCAGATACTTATATTTTTAAAAAAGAAAGTAGCGCAAAAGATGTAGTAGAAAAGTTTTTAGATAATTTTGATAAAAAATTAAGTAGTGATTTAAGAGAAGAAATTAAAAATCAAGGAAAAACAATTCACGAAATTGTTACATTGGCAAGCATTGTTGAAAAAGAAGTAAAGACAAAAGATGACAGGGAAATTGTCGCAGGTATTTTTTGGAAAAGATTAAAAAATCAGCAACCGCTTGAAAGCTGCGCTACAATTAATTATATTATAGGTGAGGACAAATGGGTTTATACACGTGAAGAGATTGAAAATGCTGTTTCTCCATACAATACTTATTTAAATAAAGGGTTGCCACCTGGTCCTATTTCAAATCCTGGCCTTGAATCGATTAAAGCAACTATATTCCCAAAAGAAACAGATTTTAATTATTTTTTGACAGATCCCAAAACACAAAAGACAATTTTTTCAAAGACATACGATGAGCATCTAAATAATCGTCAAAAATATTTTAATCAATAAAAAAACAATGAAAAATTGGTCATTATTTTTGGTAATTATTGTTATTATATTAGGAGTAGGTATATTTTTGTTTTTTCAATTTCAAAAAGGTCAGGGTTCAATTATTAAAGAAAATTCTATGCCAGAATCATTAAATGAAAATTCCAAGAAAGTGGTAATTTTGGTTGCATTTCGTGATTTTCGAGATGAAGAATATTTCGTCCCCAAGGAAATTTTAGAAAATAATGGAGTTAAGGTTGTTACTGCTTCTACAAAAGAAGGTGTTGCTATTGGAGCCGATGGGGGAGAAGCGACTGTTGATTTAACTATAAATAAATTAAATGTTGAAGATTACGATGCTATAATTTTTGTTGGAGGACCCGGTGCTTTGGAGTACCTGGATAATGAAGATTCTTATAAAGTTGCCAATGATGCAGTAGATCAAAATAAAATTTTAGCAGCAATTTGTATTGCTCCTACAATTTTAGCAAAAGCAGGGTTGCTTGAAGGGAAAAAAGCAACTGTTTGGTCAAGTCCTCTTGATAAAAGTGCTATAAATACATTAAAAGAAAATGGAGCAGAATTTGTTGATAATCCAGTAGTTCAAGATGGTAATATTATTACAGCCAATGGACCGGAAGCAGCAAAAGAATTTGGAGAAAAGATATTAGAAAATCTTAATTTATTATAGTTGACAAAAAATAAGATTTTGTTATAATATAAATATAGAGGCTTGTCGCAGAAAATGGGTATCTTAAAAAGAGTAAATCCCATTGAGACATATAATTTTTTATTTAGAATTCTGCGACACAATAATGTCGTAGATTTTTTTTAAAAAGATATGTTAACAAAAAAAGAAAAAGAGATATTTATTAAAGATTTTCGTGAAAAATTAAAAAAATATAATTTGGTTGTTTTTTGTAATTTTCAGGGTCTTAAGATAGAAGATCAACAAAAACTCCAAAGAGAATTCAAGAAAAATAATGGAGAAGTTTTTGTTGCTAAAAATACACTTATACAAAAAGCTCTGGAGCAAGAAAAAGTTGATGTCCCCAAAATTACTAATCAAACAATTGTTGGGCTTTCAACAGATGAAATTTCAGCAGCAAAAATTTTCAAGATTTTTCAAAAAGAAAAAAAAGATATAATAAATTATTTATTTGGCATTACCAGGGAAGGAGATAGATGGTCTGTCATTAATAAGGAATATATTGAAGAGATTGCCAGTATTTCTTCAAAAGAAGATCTATTAGCGCAACTTCTCAATACTATCAAAGCACCGATAATGAATTTAAATTTTATTTTAAAAGGAAATATCCAAAAATTAATTTATGTTTTATCTAATATTTCCAAATAAAGGTCAAATTTTTACTCAAATATAAATTTTATATTTTTGAGTCTTAATAATGTTATAAAAAATATGGCAGAAGAAGAAAAAAAAGAAATTGAAATTCCTGAAAATTTAAAAGGGATTGTAGAAGAGATTGAAAATATGAAGCTTGTTGATTTAGCGAAATTAGTAAAGATTTTGGAAGAGAAATTTGGTGTTTCTTCGCAGGTTCCAATGGTTTCTGTTCCGGCAGGAGCAGTCGCTACTGCAGGACAAGAGGAAGAGGAGAAGACAGAATTTAACGTCGAATTAAAAGATGCTGGTTCTTCAAAAATCCAAGTAATAAAGCTAGTAAAAGAAATTACGGGTAAAGGGCTTAAGGAATCAAAGGATTTAGTTGATGGTGCACCCGTTGTTATTAAAGAAAAAGTTAAAAAAGAAGAAGCAGATGAAATAAAGGCTAAATTAGAAGAAGCAGGAGCAGTTGTAGAAATTAAATAATACTCTACTAATTGTTTTTATTAATTTTAAAAACCCGTCTCTATATGATACGGGTTTTTAAAATTATGAAATTGCTTAATTTAATAGATTTAATAGGTGTCTAAATATTTATTTATTTCCCAAGGTGTAACCTGTGTTTTAAATTCATTCCACTCTTTTGTTTTAATATTAATGTACTTTTCAAAAAGATGCCCGCCGAGACATTCTTGAATAATTTTGTCTTTTTTTAATTCTTCTAATGCCTCATAAAGTGAATTTGGCAAAGTGTTAATATGGTTTATATTTAAATTTTTATTATCAAATTGATAAACATTTTCTTCTACGGGTTTTGGTGGAATAAGATTATTTTGTATTCCTTCAAGGCCAGTTTTGAGCATAGTAGCAAAGGCTAAATATGGATTACAACTTGGATCAGGACATCTAAGTTCAATTCTTGAAGATTCATTTTTTTCTTCAAAACATTTCGGCACTCTGATAAGAGCGGATCTATTCATACTTGCCCATGTAATATATACCGGTGCTTCAAAACCAGATACCAACCTTTTATATGAATTTACAGTAGGACATAAAATTGCAGACATTCCTTTAATATGTTTCATTTGACCTGCAAGAAAACTATAACTTATTTTTGAAAGATTGTATTTATCGTTCTTTTTATAAAATAGGTTTTTTCTACCAGAGGCATCAAAAATACTCTGATGAACATGCATTCCAGAACCAGCTGCATTCATTATTGGTTTTGGCATAAACGTTGCTACTAAATTATTCATTTGGGCAATTTTTTTAACAGTATATTTTAATGTAAGAACCCTATCTGCTATTAAAATAGCAGGTCCGTAATTAAAATCTATTTCATATTGTCCACTGCCAACCTCATGATGTGATGTTTCTACATTAATTCCAAAAGATTTAAGAGCAGTGATTATTTCTTTTATTACTTTATATCCATCATAAGAAGAAAGGTCAAAATAACTTCCAGTATCTATAGGTATCGTTTTATTTTCATTTTGTTTTTCAAATAAATAAAATTCTAATTCTGGTCCAACGTTATATTGAAAACCCATTTCTTTTGCCTCAAGTTGTGTTTTTTTAAGAATAAATCTTGGATCTCCCTCAAATGGTTTGCCATCCGGTGCATAAATATCACATATAAATCTTGATGTTTTCCCATTTTCTGTAAGCCAGGGAATATTAGAATAGGTATTTAAATCTGGTTTTAGAAATAAATCACTTTCTTGAATTCGTGCAAATCCTTCAATTGATGAACCGTCAAACCAAAGTCCATATTTAAGCGTGCTTTCTAATTCTTCCACAGGTATAATTATTTCTTTAATAGCTCCAAGTAGATCAGAAAATTGCAAACTTATAAATTTTATTCTTTCATCTTTAATTTTCTTTAGTATTTTTTCTGTTTCCATTTTTTTGAAATAAAAAAAATTATATGATTTCGCTCGAACCTATTTTATCAAAAATTTCTGAAAAAAGCCAGTGCCCGCCGTCTGCGGCGCGGCATTTCACCCAGTGCAGCAGCTGCGGCGGTAAAAGAGGTTGGGGGAAAGTGCCGCCACAGCCGCTCCTACCTTCGCCCGCCAAATCTGCCTGCCGAAGCGTTAGCGAGAGAGGGAGGACGGGTTTACTCATTTTTAGAAAATGAAAAAATTTCATGATTTTAAAAAGTTGACAATTTATATTTAGTTTACTATAATAAAAACAAATTTAGGGGTACTAATCTTTTGTTGGAAGAGAAATCATTTTAATGGATTTATGTACTTTCTTGAAGATATAAAACATGTTCATCTTGAAGTTACCACAAAGTGTAATGCTAATTGTCCGATGTGCGGACGAAAAATGCTTTTGGTGTTGTTTGCCCCGGCTTGCAACTAATAGAGCTTACCCTGGAGGACATTAAGAGGATCTTTCCGCCAGTATTTCTGCGACAACTTACAAATATAAGTATGTGTGGTTCCTACGGTGACCCTGCCTGCGCTCAAGAGTTATTGGAAATTATCGAATACCTGCACTTTAACAATCCAAATCTCCAAATAGATGTTTATACTAATGGGGGCGGGATTCATCCGGCTTCCTGGTGGAAAAAACTTGCCCAAGTTCTCGTAAAAGGGAAAGTTATCTTCGGAATTGACGGATTGGAGGACACACACCATATTCATCGTCGAGGAACAGCGTTTTCTGTTGTTATTAGAAATGCTAAAGCCTTTATTCAGGCCGGTGGTCGAGCGCAGGGGGATTTTATTGTATTCAAACATAATGAACACCATATTGAAAAAGCAAGAAAATTAAGCAAGAAACTTGGGTTTGAAATTTTCCAAATAAAAAGAACGAGTAGATTTTATAAAGTGCTGTATGATAAAGATCCTGCCTTTGAATATGTGGGCGAAAAACTTGGAAGGTACCCTCTATACAATTCCAATGGGCGAAAGGTTGGATATTTAGAACTTCCAAAAAATTCTTATTACCGTAATGATTCGCTGAAAACGTTAAAAATTTTAATTAAAGAATTTGGTTCTTTGGATCGATACTTTGATGGAGTACTCATCAATTACAAGACAAAGCGGACTCCAGGAATATTTATCAGCGCAGCCGGTTAAGTTTTTCCCTATTGTTGGGTTTATGATCAATTCAACTGTAGGACTCTTTATAAAGTAACCGACTCTGTTGAACTTGGCGTGGAAAATATCATTCGTGAGATAAGGGGTGTTTGTCAAATTTCAGCAAAAAAGCGACCCTTAAAAGATATTATTGAAGATGAATTTTTCAGAAGAATTGAAGAAAGTTGGAGTTTGCCAAGTTTGGAAAAAGGTCACTTTAAGATTTGTGCACGTGTCTGCGGATCTCGGCTGGATATGCATGCGAAGCAACACGAAAGGCAGTTTGGAAACAAAGCGTTAGATCCTTGGGCTTAAACATACTAAAAATTATTATGAAATTTGCAAATCATAAAATATTTTTTCACGAAGAATTTTTCGGCTCCAGAATATATGACGCCCAAACTCAAGAAGAACATTTTTTTAATAAACAAGATACCGCCGCTATTAAAAGGAAATTGTCAACATCGGACGTTGTTTATATCAAAAATAAAACGAGCGGCAACTTGAACGCTCCCTTGAGGATCTCTCTCAATATTACTAGAAAATGTAATCTAAGATGTAAACATTGCTTTAGCGACTCGGGGAATCCTGATCCAAACGAACTAACAACCAAAGAACTTTTTAACTTAATTAAGCAGATGAAAGACGCCGGGACCTTCTTTTTGGCAATTGGCGGAGGCGAACCTTTGTTAAGAGACGATTTATTTCAGATAATTAAATATGCAAGAGAAAACTTCATTGCTGTTTCAATCGTAACTAATGGTTTATTAATTAATAAGGAGATAGCCAAAGAGTTCCACGAATTAAACTTAAAGACAATAACTGTAAGTATTGATGGCACAGAAAAAACCCACGATAAACTTAGGGGAGAAGGGAATTTTAAAAAAACAATAAACAAAATTAAAATTTTAAGGAAATATTGTCCGATAACGACGCTTGCTATAAGAGTTACGGTAAATAGTCTAAATATTAACTAATACAAGGAACTAATAGAACTTGCTGAAGGTCTATCATTAGACTCTATTAGATTTACGCCGATTCTGCTGCTTGGTAGAATAAGAGACCATCAGAATTTATTAATTAATCAAAAAGAGTACATCCGTTTTTTAAAAAATATACAAAATATTAAATCTAAAATTACGTTGGAGTTTCCTGGAAAAAAAGATGAAAGAAAATTGTTTGCTCCTCCTGAAGAATTCGGGTGTCATTGCGGCAAAGAAGTCTGTTGGATTACACAGTCAGGAGACTTTTATCCCTGTATTTTTTTCGGTGATAGTTTTATAGCAGGAAACATTAGAAACGAAAGTTTTTTAGACCTCTGGACTAAAAGCAAAAATATGGTAAAATTATGTGGTAATGAAACTTGCAATAGTTGTCCTATTTTTTTAAAATGTCGAGGTAGTTGCAGAGCAAGGGCCCTGTCGGAATATAAAGATATCAATGCAATTGACCCGCTTTGCCCTTTAGAAAGGAATAAATAAATTAAAAAACTGTAAGAATATAAAAGTTATGAAAAAACATCCAATTGTAGCCGTCGCAATAATTTTAAAATATAGGGATAGAATATTGATATTGAAACATAAAAGTGGCGCATTAAAGTTTCCGGGGGGCAAAATGGAATGGGGAGAATCAATTTTGGGAGCCTTACATAGGGAACTTAAGGAGGAAATAAACTATTCTCTAAAAAAGGAGCCGGAATTGTTTAGTGTCTTTAATTACATTTCAAAAGACAAAAAAGATCACGCTGTTTTTATTGATTTTATTTATCCATTAACCAAAAAGCCAAAACTCTCTTCTCCTGAAAAACTTAAAATTTTATGGCTTACAAAAGAAGAAATAATCGCTAACAATATAACCAAAGATAGCAAATTTCTTAATGAAATATTTAGATGGAGGAAAATCAAAAAATCAAAATGTACTCTATCTCAAGCTTCAGACACAATATATGTAAGCTGATTGGCAAATAAAAATCTTGATATTATAAAAAAATATCCAAACAATAAAAAAGTTTTTATAGTGTGGCCGCTTAAACATAGTGCCACTATAGTTCTTTTCAAATCAAATAAAAGGAGGTGATAGAAATGAACTACTCGTTCGGTCTTTTAAAACCCGATTGTCTTAAGAGAGGCATTGAAAAAGAGATACTAACAGCGATTGAGATTGCTGGACTAGAAATCATAGCTACCAAACGTGTGAGATTGACTAAAAACGAGGTGAATGCTATTTGGAATTTATGTAATGAGAATTTCTATGAGGAATTTTTGAAGTTTTCCTTGTCCGGCGATTGCATAGTTTTTATTGTGAAGGGCAATAACGCAATCGTTAAACTTAGCAATCTTGTTGGACATTGGGATCCGAAGCGGGCAGAAAAACACACGATACGACATCGATATGGGACATCGGCTATGGAAAACGTAATACACAGTTCCGCCACTAAGGAAACATTCTGGAGAGAAATATCGCTTTTCTTCACTCGCCCAGAGTTAAAGCGATTACTAGTTGATTTAAAATCAGATATGACACCCGAACTTTAAAAATTTAAAAAGCGATAAATTGAGTAGTGTTTATCGCTTTTTTCATTTTCTAAAAATGAGTAAACCCGTCCTCCCTCTCTCGCTAACGCTTCGGCAGGCAGATTTGGCGGGCGAAGGTAGGAGCGGCTGTGGCGGCACTTTCCCCAACCCCTTTTACCGCCGCAGCTGCCGTACTGGGTGAAGTGTCGCGCAAGGCGCGATACTTTCCAAAATTACGAATTTCTGATAAAATGATTTCGAGCAGAATCAAATTGTAGAGCGGGATACCGGGATTGAACCGGCGCCTCTACCTTGGCAAGGTAGTGTACTACCACTATACTAATCCCGCACTAATTTATTTAAATTAAAATTAAATAAAAATATTTTAATTAAATTTTTATATGCCGGAGTCCGGAATCGAACCGGAATCTACGGTTTTTCAGACCGTCGCCGTGACCGCCTTGGCTACTCCGGCTTATTAATTTTTTCTAAAATTATTTTTTTAACAATATTATTTACTTTTGAACCATCTGCTCTACCTTTTATTTTTGGCATAACGTTGCCCATTATTTTCCCCATATCTTTAAGCGAATCTATTTTATTTTTATCAATAACCTCTTTTACAATTTCTTCAATTTCATTATCAGTTAATTGCTGTGGTATATATTTTTCTAATATTTTAAGTTCCTCTTCTTCTTTTTTAATTAATT
>ERZ795051.5017-NODE-5017-length-11937-cov-5.447989_pt1 | contig 11937 bp, 6 predicted proteins | sample MGYA00375135_ERZ795051 | MGnify/ENA primary metagenome ERZ795051 (study PRJEB30180, sample SAMN05720222) | activated sludge metagenome | isolation source: Anaerobic digester | place: Japan | collected 2015-05-26 ... | reverse complement strand
TAATATATTATACCTTATTATTTTTTAAAAATTAACATTATCATATTTTAAATGAAATAATCTATGTTACTTTCACAAATAAGTTTTTCACTTCTTGTTTATCATATTCTCTAAATAAAGTCTTAAATAAATCCTTTTTATTTTCTAATAAAATACTTATTTTTTCTTCAATAGTTCCTTGAGTTATTAATGTAATAATATTTACCACATTTTTTTGACCACTTCTATGTAATCTAGACTCTGCCTGATCATTAATTGCTGGGGTATAAGATCTTGAAACAAATACACATACATCAGCACAAGTTAAATCAATACCTACTCCACAAGTAGATAGAGTAGCAATAAATACTCTACAATTCTTGTCTGATTGAAATTTATCTATCAATTCTTTTCTTTGTTTTTCTTTTACTTCTCCGTCTATTCTTACTACATTAATATTCTTATTTAATAAACGAGTTTCTAGTGCTCTTGCTGTTTCCTTAAACCAAGTAAAAAATACTATTTTATGATTTAAAGATAAATCATTTACAATATTTTCACATTCATCTAATTTAATAGATATATCCTTACCTCCTAATGTCTGTAATGTATCACAAACTTGTAAAAGTCGTAAGAGTTTTGTTACTATAAATTGCCTATTAATAGTAATTATTTTTCCTTCTATTTCTGTAATTAAATTAGTTATTAATTCATTATATATTTTCTTTTGTTCATCTAATAAAGACATAAATCGTGTTTCATATATTTTATCAGGTAAATAACTCATGACTTCTTTCTTTGTTCTCCCTATATAATAAGGAAACATTCTTTCTTTAAGTTCATCTAAGTTTTTACTACCACTTATAACTTTTACTTTTCTATTATAACCTACATACTTTTCTTCTAGTATACAATATCTTTGTATAAATTTCCAATATGAAGACCAATATTCTGCATCTAGATAATTAAGTAAACTCCATAATTCATTTGTTTTATTAAGTACAGGAGTTCCTGTCGCTAATATACAAAATTCGGGCTTAAATAGTTTAATTGCCTTTGTTTGTAATGCATCTTTATTTTTTATGGCATGACATTCATCTAATATAATAAAATTTGGATTCCAATTATACAAGGATTTATGTATATTATTTGTATCACCATTTTTCTTTAATCTTATTGCTTCATAATTTATTACAATATAAAAATATTTACTTAAGTTCTTTATATCAGATTCTTTCCTTTCCTTGCTCCCACCTATGATTAAATAAGGTTCATCTGTCCATTTCTGTATTTCTTTTTCCCAAACAGAAAATTTTATAGAATTAGGACATATTATTAATACTTTTTTTACATTATTATATTTTTTTGTTAATAAAGTTGTTGCTAAAGATATTAAACCCTTACCTAATCCCATTTCATCGGCAAGTAATACTTTTTTTCTTTGATAACAAAATAAAATACCCGTCAACTGATATTTTCTAATCTTTGTATATTCTTTTAAACCAGTGTTTTCAAATATATCTAATGTCATATCTATATTTTCAGATTTAAGTAATGATAATTTATTAAATTCATCTAAATACTTTTTTTCTAGTTCTAAAAATGTATTACTTTTAATTATATTTGGGAACAATAATTGTAAATCAAATACTGTAGATGGAGGTAATAAATAACATTTAGAAATAGTACTATATTTTTCTGGCAAAAAAGATATTAAATCTTTTTCCGAATAGGGAATATATAATTTTATGTTTTTACCATCAAAATCTACATAAGACATACTCATAATATATAAATTATCTCCAATTTATTTTATTACTATACCAACGATTTGTAATAATTTCTAATTTTTTAGAATTTACTTTTTTCATTTTCTTTTATCCTTATATAGTATTATCTATATCTTGTACTATATCTTGTACTAATTTATTTTTGTACCATTCTGGAAGACCTTTTATTGCATAATCTAATATTTTTCCTATAAACATTTTATATAAATCTTTTTTTATATTTTCTTTTTCTTCGGCAATAATATCCTTTTTAACCGCATTTATTAGTTTCTGTATATCTTTTGGTTGTTTTTCTATTTTATCCTGTTCTAATAAATGTAAGTAAGCTTTTTGCCATCTTGCCTCATTATGAAAACTTTTAATGTATTCTTCTATAGATTGTTTATTAGATTCTTTATCCTTCTGATCTATTTTACTCCTTTCTTTAAATGTCTCTCTAACGTATTTTGTAAATAAAGGAGAGCTACTTCCTTCTATAAATAGATTATAATTTTTTATCACTACTCCTTCTATAAGTTCATTACCAAGAAAAGAAGGAATATTTAATAATTCTTTAATTTTATCTATATCTGCTTTTCCTCTATATAACTCTGGTATCATATCTATATCTAAATATTCTGCTATCTTACATAGTTCTTCTCTATCTACCCATTTCTCTTTAATTAAAACATCAAATAATACTAAATGATGTTTTGGGAATCTATCGTACTTTAAAACATTATGTTTTGGTTTTCTTAAATACTCACAATAAAAGTAAGTATCAGGAGAAAAAAATGCTTTTATTTTTTCCTCAATAGTTAAAAGATATTCTACACCACCTTTAAACATACTAGGAATGCATTCTTTTTGTATAGATGAGTTATGACTTCTAAATACTAATTCATTATCTTCATTTAATCCAAACCCAAATTGACTACCATCTACTTTCTCTTGTAGAATTACTTCTCCAGTTAATGCATTTTCCGTATAAGAAGCTCCAAGAATTAATACTTTTGGATAAGAAGGCACTTTTTTCATTCTTCTCCTTATTAATTATTTTCCTGTGTATATAATATTATACTTGAAATATTCATAAAATTTTAACTTCTAACTTCTTACATTTACCATCATACTCATATACATTAACGGTTTCACCTATTTGTTCTATTATATATAGCCTATTCGTATTATCCATAACTACGGTATCAAAAATATCTCCTATGCTATCACCTAATTCTTGCCAATCATTACTTCCCTTTTTTAAATATATCTTCCTATTACTTGTCTTTCTACATATTTGATATTGTAATCCTGTATCTATATAATTAAAAATATCAATATTATCTACTTTAATATTAGTATTTAATATATTTTCTTGTGTTAAATCTATTTCTGTTATCCAATATGTTCTATTTATATAATTTATTTCTGTTTTATTTGCTTCAAATAACTCTATTTCTTGTTTTGACCAGGTGGGTATATTAACTTCATTTGTAGAATTATTAAAATTACTATATATTAAAACTTTATTATTATAAATAAAGCTAAGTAATAATCCATATTTTTTAGCATAATAAATATCGTATCCTATACGCCCAGCAGATGGAAGAAAACCTTCGAAACAACTTAGCCTTTTAAAGTAAAATCTATCTCCTGTTCTATTACCTTCATATAAACAAGGTATACTATTTACTTTACATAATAAATATATTCTTTCTGTTGATTCATCAAAGGTAGTTTTTGGCTCTGTTCCTTCGCATACTTCATATATTTTTTTATCTACTAATGCTGAAGTAGTTCCTATAATATATATTTTCCCACTTGATTCCACTATAAAATGTAGATCTAAATCCTTTGTTTGTATTACAGATGGAAAATTGTAAGTCATGCTTCCATCGATTAATGTATTTTGGTAATGCCATCCACTACCGTCAGATTTAAAACCTATTTCTTTTGCATATAAGGCTCCATTATTTACAACAGATGCTAATAAAGTAAAGCAATCTTTTTTATGTATTGCTTTTAATCCAGGGGCGGTTAATCTACTTCTAACCCAATATACTGCTCCTCTTTTTCCTAAACTAGGTATACCTATATTATGTTGATCTATCCAAATCCTATCTCCCCTTTGTAAAGGAACATCTATCATTGGAGAACCTAATTCACCGTCAAGAGGTATAGATGAAAGGGATAAAGATATTCCAGTTGTACCTGAGCTGATAAAATATCCTTCTCCATAAATAGAATATTTTTCGGGGCCATACCAATCATATTTTCCTGCTTCGTAAATACCTATTTCTACCCAGCCATATTTACAAGTAAGAGATAGTTTAGTTCCTAAAGGAAGATCATTTAAGTAATATACCTTATTATTAACGATTATTTCTCTAACAGTTATATTACCAAACCCATCGTTTGCTATTATCTCAAATTTTTTTCCTTGTAAGATATCTGTACTACATTCCTTAATTTCTAATTCTTCTCCTATTAATAAATCTCTGGCTACATTTTGTACTCCCCCTGTAGAAATAAATGATGTAGAATATAGAGTATTTTTTCCAGAAGTATCATGGGCAAGAAAATCAATTTTACAATCTATTCCGCTTTCTATTGTATTTTTTATTACTAGTTCCTTAAATTCTAATATTTGTTCCTTTTGTATATAATCTTTATATTCATTATTTAAATTTTTTAAGTTCATCCATTTGTAAAAAATTCTTTTTTCTTGATTATCTAAATATTGAAACACACAAAAAGGAGGACAAAATGTGGTTCTCCAAACTGGTCGAATAGTTTCTTTATACTTCTTACCTACATGGTGGGTTAAAAAGCCATGCCAATCTTGTGTAGCACTAGAAATACTTAAAACTAACTCCAAATGTATAACATATTTATACATCCAGGAAGAACAAGGTAATACTTTATCAGGAATTACTCCTTCTGGTCTTTCTTCTTTACCATCCCAAGCCATTACCCAATCTGTCCATAAACTCATTTTCTATCCTTTATCAATGTCTTAAAGTTTTTCTTTATTATTATGGCTTTTTCAAATAAAATAGGATTTTTTATCTATTATTTTTAATTATCTTTTGGCTTAATATATTTAATATTTTATCTTTTTTTGTTTTTCCTGCTTTATTCAACTTTAATGTCATATCCTTTGTATATGCATGTACATAAGTTCTAGGATAATCATCCATGTTATCTTTGTATTCTTCTTTATCTATAGTCCAAGATAATGTTCCTACTATTTTACCATTTTTATCTACAATATCGGCTTCTCCATCTAGAGGAAAATACTTATCATCAGTAATTCCTTCCCAATAATTAGGAATCATAATCACATAATTTCTTAAAATTGGAAATCTTTCTTTTGCTTCTTCTACAACTTCTTCTTGAAAAAATGCATCACTTCTTGATGTTTTTCTACCCATTCTTAATAGAGAAGTTAATTTCTTAGTATTAATAAAATAAGGTCTAATTTCCACAGGAAGAGAAGTAATATCAAATTCACCAGTTTGTTTATAAGAGTCTATTACTGTTTGAATCACATTATTTGGTACATGTAATAATTTTAAATATTTTTCTATTTTTTGTGCATTTTTATCTCTATCTAGGGTTTCTTCTAAATCCTCAAGAATAAGTTTTAATGCTCCTCCTGGAATAGAATCAGAAAGAACAGATACATCAAGCTCTCCTGTCTCTTCAAAATGTTTTTTCATATCATTTATAATTTGATCGCTTATCCCCCATCTTCTAAAATAAGACCATAATGTTTCTAAAAGTTCTGCTCTTTCCACAGGGGATTCTGTTCCTCTAAATGCAAAGGGAGATACCTTTGGAAGAGCTAATTCATTGGGGGTTTTTTCTCTTTTTTGTAATTCTTGATTTTTGGTTTTTTCTTTCTCTTTTCTTCGTTTTACAAGATCTTGATGGCGAATATCTAATGGATTCTTCGTCTCTGTCGGAGTCGTTGGCATTAGAACAAAATCGTTTTTTTGTAAAAATTCTTGAGGAACAGGCATATAATCTTCAAGAGAAAATTCTCTAGGGGAAGTAGAAGAAGGAATATCTTGCTCTTGCTTTTGTTTTTGTTTTTGCTTTGTATCTTTTTCTTTTATAGTTGAGAGAGGCTGTCCTTTAGGTGCTTCCTTCATATCTGGGAAAAAGGGGGGTTTCTTTTCACGTACTTTTGTTTTTCTTTTTCGTTCTGGCTTATTAGGAGCTCTTTTCATTTTTGGATGAAAAATTGATTCTTCCTCTGATAATTCTCTTTCTTTTTCTCTGTCTGCAATAATCTTAAATTTAGACGTCCATTTTATATCTTTTTTCATTTTTCCTCCTTGATAATAAATATAATTGTAATTATTTATTACTTTTTATTTTTTTTCATTTTATCCTTCTAATATTAAGTCATCATTTTCTAACGCCATATTCCATTTATTATTAATTACTAAAGTATAATCATAAAGTATTATATCTGCCTCTCCAGAACCTCCTGCAATAATATCTATAAAATTCTTTATATCAAATCCAAGATCAGTTTTTGGGAAACTAAAAACTTTTGTTATTGTAGTTTTATTATTTATAATTTCCACTTTTAATCCTACAATTGATTTATGTTGCCTAATATAATCAACCTGTCCATTTATTTCTTTTATTTCTCCACTATCTTTCTTAACTTCATATACAGGTGCTAAAAATATATCAAATAAAGAAGCATAACAGTCTTCTCCTAATTTCATATATAAATCTTCTCTACATAAAATAAATCTTTCTTTTTCTAATAATAAACTTTCTAATACTTTTACATTATCTTCATTTATTATTAAACTATCTATACTTTTATTACCAAAAGATACTATTCTAAAAAATTGTCTTGGACTATGTTCTACATCAATAGGATAAGATAATCCTTTTGTTAAATCATTACACGGCGGTACAGGTATGCTATTACCATTAAAATATTGACCATGACGCAAAACTAATTCATTTTCATTATTAAAATATAATAAATTATGTTTACCTTCATTAACTATAACTTTACCTCCGATCCAATCTTCTTTTATTATAGGATGAAATAACCCGCTAGTATAATTCCATATAGGTTCTTTAGTTTCTATATTTACTTGTTTAACTAAAGAATGAGATTGAGTAAAAAGAATACTTAAATTAGGTATTGGTTCTCCATCTTCATAAGTTATTTTTCCTTTTACTTCATATGCTAATATTAATTCAAAATCTAATCCACTTACATTATTATTTACTATAGGCACGTAATATGGAACTGCTGGCCAAATTTTATAGTTTGTAGATTCTCTCGGGTAAATAAAATATTTTCCTTTTGAAAGATCATCAAACACATAAAACCCTGTATCATCCGTTTTTATAGTAATTTTTTCATCATTATCTTTTTCAGTATATACTAAATCAATAGATATATCAGAGATTCCACTTTTATTCCAAGCATCTATTACCCTACCACTTATATTATATCTTTCATTACCAGGACCAGTTGATTCGCCTCCAGGAGGTATTGGTTCTCCTATAAAAACTAGTCCAGATGTATCCGCTTCAATATTTTCTTGATATAAAATAGGGTTATAGTTATACCCATGAGATGCAGGGTATATTTTATAAGAAGCAGGAAGTTTTATTATTATTTCATAATTGCCTCCTTCATCAGATACCCCAGAAAAAGTATATTTAGGTATTTCGCTTTCTCCTTCTCCTCCCTTACCTTCCCATCCATGCAGTATAGAAGGAGGCTCCATTTCCTTATCTTCCGCATATACTTCTGTTCGTATAGGAATACCTGATGTATCTCTTACATTACCACTTATTATATATGTTGGATATTCTATACCAATAAAGTTTTGTTCCCAGTTCATGTTATTAGGTATAGTAGTCCTTTTTGAAGGATCTATTTCTGGAATATAATGATAAAACTTACCTCCCTTAGTTTCTTTAAATAAATGTAAGGTGTAAAGTTCTTCTGGTTTTTGATATTCAAATAAATATATACCAGATGCATTAGTATTAGTTTGTTTTGGCATAGAAACAAGTTCACCTTCATCCGTTTCTAAATACTTATATTCTCCCCCTAATAATTCTATCTTTACTCCACTCACTGGCATATCGAAATTATCTATGACTTTCCCGTATACTTTTCCAGTATAGCAAATTATATCTAATCCACTCGTATCACGGTTTAATAAATAAGTTCCTATATTCTCTGGTTTAAATATATAACCGTAATTCCAAGGGCAATTATCTCCTCCTAATATACTTACCCATTTCCAATATTCTTCTCCATCTTCCGTCGTCTCCATTTGCCATTCATCTACTGTTTTTAAAGGTATAATATAATACTCACCTGGTAATAATCCAGTTATAAAATAAGAACCATCAGGAAAAGATTTTGCTTCCCATACTTTACCAACTGCTTCGTTTGAATAATTTTTTCCATTTACTTTATAATATGATTGGGGATATAACATCCGAGAGTTAGACGTCATTAACCAATAATCTATACCACTTACTCCTTCGCCTGTTTCCGAATCTATAAATTTACCACTTATATTATAAACAGGTTCTCTAAAAAAATCTTGTTGGTAAAGATTCTTATTTAAAGTTAAATATCTTTGATTAGGTTGAAAGAAATACTTTGTTACAGCCCCAGAAGAAAGTAATGAATTAAATAACGCTCCACTTACTCCATATTCTTCTCCAGATTCTATAATATTTTTCATTAATGCTTCTTTTTCTTCATCAGAAGCCTCACTAAGGTAGTCTCTTAAAAGTAAAATAAATACTGATTCTTCTTCTAATCCTAGTCCTGATTTTAACCATTCTATTAGTGCATCTATATCGTATGTTTCATGCTTTGCTCTTATTGTATATTCGCCAGGTAATAAATCAATTGTAAATATACCAGAAGCATCTGTTTTTACTGAATAAAAAGAACTTCCATGTTCATCCACAATAATTCCGTTCTCATCAAATATAAGAGTAGGCTCTTCAATAAAACCATTATATGCATCTATTGTTACTCCTGATATTCCAGAATGGTTTAAATCATATACCTTACCAGTTACTCTATAAGTATTTGTCTTAAAATCAATGTTTAATGCATCTTCTGGACCTAAATTAATAATATAATCTTGTGGTTGGAATTGGACATCCCCATATACAGCAGATACTTTGTATTTCCCGCTTTTATACTCATATTCAGTACTATAATCCCCTTTTACACCTAATAAGGTATATTCATTACCTCTTCTTAAATCTTTTATTTCTATATTTATAAATTGAGATAACTCATTATTATATTGATCCGTTATTCTACCAGCAATTTTGTATTGAGGAATTGCCGTAAAATAAGCAAATGCTTCAGCACCACTTAAAATATCTACTTTTTTCGATGTTGGATTAAATACATATCTTTCATAACCTTCAGATTTTTGAGGACTTACATTATAATTACCAGTAAGTAAATTATTAAATAAAGCAATACCGCTTGAATCAGTATAACCATTAAATTTCACGGTTTCGTCTTTATTACTACCACTTATTAAAATACCTGATAAACCTTCTATTCCATATTCATCATCTACTTCTACCTTTAATGATCCTACCTCAACTAATGTAGGGATTTTCTTTATAGTAAAATTCTTTTCAATATCAGCAAATGGTTTTACTCCACATCTATTTATTTCCCCCTCAAAACTATAATCTACTGGATTAAATGGTAAATTTTTTTGCAATATTATTCCCTTTGTACCTCCATCATAAATAAATAAATAATCATTCCAATTAATCTCTTTTTCCTTTAAATCTTTTACTATTTCTAATCCTAAAGCAAGAGATATATATCCAGGGAATAAAATCTTACCCGTAGTATATTCTCCATTTTTATCCGTTTTTATACTATTAAATAAATCTTTTGTCCTTAATGATAATAATAAAGTTTTTTTATCACTTGTTATCTGGGCATAGGTTGGAATATAATTTGGAGAGGTATCCGTTACTGAAGGAGGCATATAAAGACAATGAAAAAGTTCGGGATTAAATACCTTCGGAATTTCATAAGTAAATAGAGTTATTCCAGAAGTATCTACTATTTTTATATATGATGGAGATATTTCTATAGGTTCTGGGGAAATATTGGATATATCTTGGTCTTGCATAAGTTCTTTCCATTGATCTAATATACCTTTCTTTCCTGGGTATACTTTTATTATATCTTTATCATTTATTTTATATGAAATATATGGATGGGCTTCTCCTACTACAATCCTTGTTTCATCGTATATTGATGCACAGGTTATACCTTCTTTCTTATCAAGTATTTGAATTAAATCTCCATATAATAAGCCAACTGCTTTTTCTACTCCCTCTATATTAGTTATATATACACTATTAGAATTATAAGTTAAAAGTTTTTGATTTTTACCTCTTATATATCCTACGACTTTTATCGTAATAGTTCCCTTTATTTTAGGAGGATTCCAGATGTAAGATCTAGTTGTTGAAGAAAGATAATTTACTATTAAATATTCTATACCTTGATATTCATAAAATATATTAAAAAAATCAAATTGATCAGAAATATCTATTTCCCATTCAATTCGAATAGGAATAGTATTTAAGAATTTATGAGGTAAATTAAGATGTATCATTTTAAAGGAATAATTTAAGTTTTTTATTTTTTTTACTTTTAACTAGTTTAACATCATCTTTTTTTTCATCTTCAAGCTGTATTGCTGTAAGTCCTCGCATTAAAGGAGGATATTTTTTCACGGCTAAATATACTATTTGCTCAACTAATTCTGCAATTTTCTCTTCATCTATAGTCTTTCCGTTTTCTTTTCTATTTTCACTTATAGTTTGTATAAAATGACATAGTTCATGAAAAAATATTAAAGATTTTTCACTATCAGATAAATTATTCTTTATTTCAATTGTAAAAGTTTTCCCATCACATATCATCCATCCAAAAGCATCATCTTCTAATTTTGGCTTTTCTATAATAATAACATTTGTTGCAAGTTTATACTTTTTTATTTTTTTTCTCATTCTTATTTTCCCCATAATAAAGTAGTTGTTTTTTATATAATATGTAATTTCTTTTCAAGTATAATCTTTTGTTCTGGAGTTAAATTTACTTGATCTGTATATAAAATATCAAGATATTTTCCTTTCTTTATTGCTTTATCTAAATTTTCTGGATATAAATCTTGATATAAATATAATCCTCTAAGTGCTAATCCTCTATCTATTGCTTTATCTATATTTTTTGAATCTAACTTTCTATAATTTATGTATAAATACTTAAGATCTTTTCCCTTATCTATTGCTCTAGATATATTTTCTGGAGTTAAATCTTGATGTTGATATAACCAATCTAAATCTTTTCCTATATCTATTGCCTTATCTATTTGTTCAGGAGTTAAATCATGGTTAAAATATAAAACACCAAGATCTATTCCTTTATCTATTGCATGATCTATATTTTTTGTAGACATATTTTTTTGATTTTCATATAAAAATCTAAGATATACTCCTTTATCTATTGCTTTATCTATTTGTTCTGGAGTTAATTTTTGATTTCCATATAAATAACTAAGATCTTTTCCTATATCCATTGCTTTATCTATTTGTTCAGAAGTTAAATCATGGTTAAAATATAAACTACCAAGATTTTCTCCTTTATCTATTGCTTTATCTATTTGTTCAGGAGTTAATTTTTGTTTAGAATTATATAATTTATCAAGATCTTTACCTCTATCTATATATTCATCTATTTCTTCTTTATTCATAGGTATAGTTAAAATTAGTTTATTTGCTTCTTGTTCTTTGCCTTCTTGCCTTAAAAAATCAACAAATACCCTTATTAATTCAGGATCTCTCATAGGTTTATCATTTCTATTTCGTAATATCTTTTCTCCTATAGTATAAACACCTACTATACTATTTCTCCTATATAAAAACCAAGATGTACCATATTCTTTAGCTCTATCTAAATATTGTATACACCAACAATGTAAGTCATTCAATTCTTGAAATTTTACTATATCCTCAGGTTTGTCTATTCTTAATATCTTGTAATCTCCTTTCTGATAGACTATTTGTCCTAATTCCTTAGATTTTTCTTTATTTATATGCTTCTCTTGCAAGTTATCTAATT
>ERZ795051.5005-NODE-5005-length-11956-cov-5.716074_pt1 | contig 11956 bp, 14 predicted proteins | sample MGYA00375135_ERZ795051 | MGnify/ENA primary metagenome ERZ795051 (study PRJEB30180, sample SAMN05720222) | activated sludge metagenome | isolation source: Anaerobic digester | place: Japan | collected 2015-05-26 ... | reverse complement strand
CTCGCCAGCAAGGACGTCGGCCGCTACGGCACCTGCCCGCATGGATGCACCTACTGCTACGCGAACGTTTCGCGCGCGGCGGCGGAGCGGAACTTCCGCGCGCACCGCGCGGACGGCGAAACGATCTGACCGGCGCGGTCGCGCGGATCAGTAGGCCGTGGTGCGGAACACCGGCTGGAACAGCTGCGTTTCGCGCGCGCAAATGGCTTGCACGGGACAGGCGGGGCAATCGGGATCGGTCGTTTCGGGGCAGCGCGTGCGGTTCTGGAAAAAGAACCAGTCCACGGCGGCGGCGGAGAGTCCGGTGCGGGCCATGAGGCGGCCGACGGCGTCGTAGGTGGCGGCGCGGATCAGTTCTTCCTCGGTCCGGGACAGCGCCTCGCGCGCGACGAGTTTCCGGCGAAGGGCCGGATCCTCGACGCGCACGAGCCCGGTGCGCAGCGCGCTGCGCTGGAGATGGTAGTCGATGATCGGCACGGCGGATTCCGGATCGGTCGCGCGCAAGAAACGCTCCGGCCGGTTTTCGAGCACGATGGCCAGCAGCATCGCTTTCTTCTGCAGCGGGTCTTCGGCGTAACCGGGGATTTCGGCGAGGATTTCCAGCAGCGCGAACAGCGGCTTGGGCGCCGCCTGGGCGCGGCGCAGCACGGCGGCGGGCGTCTCGCGCCGCGCGACGAACCAATCGGCGTAGCCGCGGATCAGCGCGAGATGCTCGGGCCACATGGGCAGCGGATTCGCGCCGGCGTCGTCGCGGAAGAGATCGGCGAGCTGGCCATTGGTGCGGGCGGCCAGCGTCGCCGGGGAAAACGCGTCCGGATCGGCTTGGCAGGCGCGCGTGCAGGAGCGGAAAAGGAAATCGGAGCCTTTGAGGTCGCGGCCGTCGATGCGCGCGACCATCGGCTTGTCCCAGCGGTTCCCGGCGAGCGTCCAGAATCCGAACTGGTGGGCGCAGGCGAAGAAAAACGTCTCCAGCGCGCCGGGCCGATCGCGCTCGGGATAGATGAAGCCTTCGCTGCGCGCGCAGAAATCGAACGGCCCGATGCCGGCGGAATTTTTCAGATGTACCGCGAAGGCATCGATCTGGCGGTCGTCGATGGAGATTCGGATCATGGCAACTCCGTTGCAGCGGGTCTAACTGGACACAGACGGCCGAGGGTATCCCGGCACCACCGTTGGCAGGCAGCGATTCGGAAACGCAACTTTTCTTCCGGCGAGTAGTTTTTGCGGGGAAGGCGGTCTTCGGGAGAGCTTTGCCAGCGAATGGCGCAACCTTCGATCCAGATGCGCTCGCCGGTTTCCGGCACCGTCAGGACGATTTTCGGAACTTGCGCCGCGGCGAGAAACATAACGAGGCAATTGTCGACGATGCTGGGATCGCGGGCTTGATCCATCGCGTCGATCAAGGCTTCCACGGCCTTGCGCCGAGCCGCAGGCGACTTCATCGCCGCCGGATCTTCGTCCGGAATATGCCCGAGCCAATAGATCTCGTTCAGGATGACGGAGGCTTCGGTTTTGCGCGGACCGCCCAGCAGGCCGACGAGTTGCTGGATGAGAACGGGATCCGGATTGCGCCGTATCACGCGGATCGCCCGGCAGTAGGCCGTCAGATTCGGGTCGTGGCGCGTCGTATGGTCCCGCAGGAGGGTGCGCACGGGTTCCGGCAGGTCGCTGAACCGCTCCTCGTATTCGCGTTTTTCCCGCGCGACCATTTGTTCGTCGTACAGCCGTTTGATCGAAGGCCGATCCCGCCACGGATCTTCGAGCGGGGGCGCGGACGTTCGCACAAGGACGGCGAAGGGATGGATGCGCCGCTCGCTTTGCCAATAGCGGAGACCATCGTCGCGCCAGAGCACGGCCTGATCCTGGACGACGGCGAGCGTCCGTTCGTTCCGGTAGATGCCGTCGTGAAGGAGCCGGATCTTGTCGCCGCGGACTTCGTAGGCGCCGGACAGCGGATATTCGACGTTCTCGCCGGTCGCCACGTCGCTGTAGAACCAGTAGCGGAAGCGGCCGTCTTGCAATTCGACGGCTTCGCCGGAATATCCGGCCACTTCCTTCGGCATCAGGTAGACCCCGTTTTCGGGATGCAGGTCCGGGGCGGCCCCCCAGGACAAGGGGCCGACCAACAACCCGCCGGCGACGATGGCTGTGGTTCTATTCAAGAGGTTTGAGTTCCCATTGTTTGAAAGCGGGTTTGAAAACCGGTGCTACGGGCGGGCCTTCGATGGTCTGGGGCGTTTGGTGGAGGGCGTCGGTCAGGTAGAGGGCGCAGAGGAGGTCGAAGCGCAACTGGCCGGGATGGATGGCGATTTCGGGGCCGTCGGCGCACTCGAGGAGGTTGGTTGCGACAACCGTGGCGGAAATTTCGCGCTGCAGTTCTGGCCCGCGGAACACCCGGTAAGCGAGGGTGTCGCCGACGGCCGGCGGCCGGAAGAGCTCGGGGCAGCGGGTTTCCGTGCGCTCGCGCGGTTGGTCCAGGATTCCGGCGGAATACGTGTTGGCACCGAACGCGAAGAAGCCGGTTTCGGTTTGGCCGGCAGCGGCCAGCCAAGCGACAGACCAGATCGCCGCTCCTGCCGCGAATGTTTGAATGGCGCGCATCGTCTCGTGTGGGTTCCGACAGCCCGAGGATAAACGAGCGCGGAGATGGGGTCAACGGCGGAAGAAATTCGGTCGCGGCCATTCGGTCGGCGTGCCGCGCCGTTCAGCATCCATCCGCTTTCAGATGCCGCCGTTCGTATGATCATTAATTAATCATGATACGAAGGTCAAAAAGAGAATAATGGGGAATATATGTGGAATAATGCGAATCGGCCCCAACATATCGTATGATCATTAATTAATGATCATACGAATCGGGAATGCCGTTTTGAAGCGGCTCGTCAGGCATTTCGTCGGGTTTGGAAGTGTTCCCGGAAGAGCGCTTCGGCTTTGGCGGCGCCGGCGGGCGTGAATTCGAGGGTGACGTCGCGCAGCTTGGGCGCGGCGATCCAGCCTTTGCGGTGCAGGCGCTCGAGGGTTTTCAGGTCGAAGGTCTTCCAGGCGCGGCCGCCGGTCGGCGAGCGCGTCAGGCCGAGGAACAGCAGCGCCAAGGTGGCTTCGTCGACCTTGTCGTTGTCGTAGTCCATCGGTGCGCAGGTCGCTAGCGGGCGCAGCGGACGCAGCGGAGGAAGGTCGGATCGGCCTGGAGCCGCAGGGGGTGGATGTCCTCGTTGCAGGCGGTGCAACGGCCGTAGGAGCCGTCCGCGATGCGGCGGAGGGCGCTCTCGATGCGCTGGAGCTGGAGTTGGCGGCGGCGCTCGGATTCAAGCGCCATTAGCTGGGTCTGCATGGCGTCCATGCGGGACACCCGGCCGATGCCGGCCTGATCGAGTTCGACGATCTGGGCGGCGGCGCGGGAGGCTTCCTCCGTGGCTTCGAGTTCGGCGCGCAGCCGGAGCAGCCGCTGGCGGAAGTCGTCGAGTTCGGCGGGAGACATGGGCGGCGCCGCGGCTACGGGACGGCGGGGGCGTCTTTCCAGAGTTGTTCGAGCGCGTAGTAGCCGCGCATCTGGGGCGTGAAAAGATGGACGACGACGTCGACGTAATCGAGGACGATCCAGCCGCTGTCGGCCGAGCCGGCGCGCCGGTGGGCGGCGACGGGCGGCGTTTCGAGGCGCAGCTGCTTGGCGACTTCGTCGGCGAGCGCGCGCAGATGCGGGTTGTTCAGGCCGGAACACAGGACCATGTAGTCGGCGACGCTGGAGACGTCCGCGATGCGCAGAACGACGACGTTTTCGCCTTTCTTGGCGTCGAGCGCGGCGCGGATGCGGTCCACGCGGGAGCGCAGCGGGTCGGCGGGCGCCGTTTTCTTCCGCGCCGGAGCCTTCTTCGGCGCGGGTTTTTTCGCGGAAGCGGGGCGGGCGGGGGCGGGTTTGCGGGCCGCGGGTTTTTTCGCGGCGGACTTCCGGGCGGGGGATTTCGTGGTCTTCATCGGTATAGGTTGTGCTCCTCAATGTAGCGCAGGACGGAATCGGGGACAAGGGAAACGGGCTGGCCGGCGGCGATTTTCGCGCGGATTTCGCGCGAGGAGACGTCGAGGGGTTCGCCGGTGCGGAGGTCGGCGAGGAGCCGCTCGGGCCAGGGCGGCGGCAGGCGGATGGCGGCGGCGTCGGGGGTGAACCCGGGCCGGGCGAGAGAGACGATGCGGACGAGAGACAGCAGTTCGAGCGGCCGGTGCCAGGTGGGCAGTTCGGGCAAAGTGTCGGCGCCGACGATGAATGCGAAGGCGTCGGCGGGATGCAGCGCCTGGAGGGCGCGGACGGTGTCGAGGGTGTACGATTTGCCGGGGCGGTTGAATTCGACGTCGAGGGCCGCGAAACGGGGCTCGCCGGCGATGGCGAGGCGGAGCATCGCGAGGCGGTCTTCGTTGGAGGCCAGGTCGTGGACGGGCTTGTGGGGCGGCACGGCGCAGGGAATGAACCAGACGGCGTCGAGCGCGAACAGCCGGAGCGCCTCGCGGGCGATGGAGAGATGTCCCTCGTGGACGGGGTTGAACGTGCCGCCGAGGAGTCCGATGGCGCGGGGCATCAGAACATCACCGGTTCGTCTTCGTCGGCGACGGGCGCCAGCGATTTGATCTGGCCGACGACGACGACGGGCATGTCGCTGTCTTCGACCCAGTATTCGCGGCCGCGGATGGCGATGGTCTTGCCGACGAACGGCCGCAGCTGGTCGGCATGGCCGTGGACGTGGCAGATCATCTCAAGCACGCCGTTTTCGTCGCGCGCCTGGAGGCGGTAGCGGGAGGGGGAGCCGGCCATGAACGGCGCGTTGCGCAGTTCGCCTTCGACCTGGACGGTCTTGCCCTGGTTGGGCAGGTCTTCCAGATCGAGATCGTCGACGAGGTCGGAATCCACTTCGACTTCGATCCGGCGGGGTTTGGGCTGGGCTGCGGCGGGGGCCGGGGGCGGCGCGGGGGCGACCTGGGCGGCCGGCCGGCCGGCCGGCGCCGGCTGGGGCTGCGCGGGGAGGGCCGTGGCCGGTCGCAGCACCGGAGCCGCTGGCGGGCGCGGAGCGGCGGCCGGACGAGTCGTTGCCGCCGGTGCCGGCGGCGGAGCCGCAACAGGCGAAGGCGGAGTTGCCGCCGGGGGGCGCGCGGCCACTTGGACCGGAGGAGCGACGGGCCGTGCGGGAGCCGCCGTCGGCGCGAACGGAGCCGGCTCCGGTGCCGAAGCCGGTTTAGGCGTCGGCGGCAAATCGGCTTGCGGTCGGGAGGGGGCGACGCGCGGAGGGGATTGCGGCCCGGGAGCAGGTGCTTGAGCGGGCGCCGGCGCGGGGGCCGGCACGGGGGCGGGAGCAGCGACCGCGACTTCGACTGGCTGCGCGATGGGTTCGGGTTTCGGTGCGGGCGGAGGAGTCGGCGCGGGCGGCGGCGGGGCGGGCTTCGCCGGTTCCGGCACGGCGGCAACTTGCTGGATGGGTTCGCTGCGCGTCCGGACTTCCGCCAGATCGCTTTTCTTGACCCAGAGGATGGCGCTGGAGGGTGCCGCGACGCGGCACCAGTCGCCTTCTTCGCCGCGCGGCATGACGGGCGCGCCGCGTTCAAGGACGCCGACGACGGGATGCTGGACGCCGGGGCCGGAACGGAGCTGGATGGATTTCGCGACGACCCGGTTGCCTTCGATGAAATCCTTGTTGAGCCAGAGGTCGATCCGGTCGGGCGGCGAAACGGCGGCCCAATCGCCTTCGAAGCGGGAGACGAAGAGGATTTCGCCGGAGGTGGCCCGGCCGACCGCGGGGGCGTCGGCGGCAGGCTGCGTCCGAATGGACGTGGAGCCGGCGGAAACCTGCATCCGCGTCTCGGCGGAGGCGTCGGCGGCCAAGGCGGCCAGCAGCGCGAGGAAGGCGCCGGCATGGAAGGAAATTTTCATGGGCGGCAGTGTAGCGGCGGAAAAATGGGGAATCAACTTTTTCATTTGGTGGCCGGCATGAAGGGCGCCTATACTGGCGCGGTGAATTCGAACGCCGCCACGTCGCCGGATGGACCGCCCGCCCAGAGCGGACGGGCGGCGTTGCCGCGGGATCTGGCCGCGGCCGGCGAGGAATTGCCGTTGGCGATCGCGGCGTGGATTTTGGCGGAGCCCGCGACGGCCGCGGAATTGTTCGCGGCCTGGCTGGCGACGGCGGGCGCCGACGGGGTGCCGACGCCGGCCTGCTGTCCCGTGGTCTGCCAGCTCGCGGAGCGGGTAGCGGCGGTCCAGCCGGAACCGGCGGCGTGGGTCGCGCGCCACTTGCCGGCGCTGGCCACGTGCCTGCGCGGGGAATTCGAGCGCTACGATCCGGACGGCACGGGACTGCCGCGCTGGCCGTCTGCGGACAAGGCGCTGTTTCCGGCCGAGTTCGCGCCGGGCCGCGTGACGGCGGATCTGGCCGTGTTGCTTTCCAACGAAGCCGCCGCCTTCGACCGTCTGGCGGGGGACCGGCCGGATCTGGAGCGGACGCTGGACGAAGCCGAAGGCGAGCAGCGGGAATTGGACGGATGGCTGAAGGAGGCCTTCTGGAATCCGGAAGCGGCCGCTTTCGACCGCGAGGAAGCCGATGGCGCCACCGCGCCGGATTTGTCGCCGGCCGGCTTATTTCCGCTGGTCTGGGGCGGGCTGACGGAAGAGATGGCGGTGGAACTGCGGCTGCGCGCGGCGGGCCTGGATCCAGCGGCGTGGCCGGCGCGGGCGTGGGTTCTGTTTTTTGCGCTGCTGCTGCGGACGCCGCACGGCACGGCGGTGGCGCGCATGCGGCGGGCCGGACTGCCGGCCGACGCCTCGCCGACGGTGCGAGCCGCGTGGGACGTGCTGGTGCAAGGGGCCGACGCGGCGCGCGCGGCCTATCTGGCGGCGATTCCGCGGTCGGCGCGCTGGGTGGATGCGCATGGCCGCGGTTTTGCGCGCGCCGCGGCCGCGGCGGGGTCGGTCTTGCTGGTTTTCCTGCTCGTCCGCGGCTGCGTCCAGCGCGAAAAGCCGGGACTGGAGACGGCCGGCGAACTCGAACGCCGCGCGCGGATCGCCTGCGGGGAGGGCGACCATGCCCGCGCGGCGGCGTTCTACGCCAAGGCGGCGCGACGCGGCGATGCGGCTTATTTCCGCTATCGGCAGGCCGGCGAATGGATGCATCTGGAACAGTACGCGGAAGCCGAAGCGGCCTATCGCGACATCCTCGCGCGCGCGCCGGCGGAGCCCAACGCGCGGCTGAATCTGGCGCTGGCGGTGCTGCGGCAGGGGCGGCGCGCGGAGGCCCTGGAGCTGTACCGCGCGTTCGCGGACGATCCCGCCGCGGCCGCGACGCCCGAATTGGCCGCCCGCGCCCGGCTGGCGGCGGAACTGCTCGCGCGGCAAGCGGCGCTGGACGGGGAATGAGGCCGGGGAACGTTTGACAGGGGCCGGACGGGGTGGAATAGTCGGCCGAACAACGGGAGACGCAAGGATGAAGCACAAATCGGCATTCGGATGCGGACTGGCGGCGCTGCTGGTCCTCGGCGCGGGGTGTTTCCGCAACACGGTTTCGACGATCGAGCTCGACATCCCGGCCCTGCGCAGCGACGCCTGCGCGCAGGCGGTGCGGGCGGGGATCGAAAAGCTGGGCATCGATCGGGATGCCGGCGCGGTCTACGACGTCCGCTTCGACCTGGAGGCGCGCAAGGCCTGGGTCGTCTACAACAACGTGCGGCTGGGCCGGCGGAACATCGAGGTGGTCGTGCGCCACGCGGGCTTCGCCGTGAACGATCTGCCGGCCGACGAGGAAGCCCGCGCGAAGCTGCCGCCGGAGTGCCGCGGCGATGAATAAGCCGATCGCTTTCCGCTGGGAAGCGCGCGCGCGCCGGCCCGACGTCCGGGTGGTGCTCGTGCAGGGCGATGCCGTGCTGGCGCCGGCGTCGCTGCCGGCGGTGGATCGGCAGGCGCTGGTCGCCTGGCGCCGGGCCGCGGAGTTCGCCGGCGCGGTCGGGGCGACGGCGTGGCCGCCGGGCTTGCCGGCGCCGGTGCTGCTGGTGGGGATCGGGAAGAAAGAAGAGTTCCACGCGGCGCGCTGGCGGCGCGCCTGGGCGGCGGCGGGCCGCGCGCTGGCGCAGGCCGCGGCCGTGCAGCGGGCGGCGTTCGAGTGGCCGGACTCGGCGGCGTTTCCGCTGGACCCCGCGGAGTTGGCGGGACTGGCGGCGGACGGCCTGCTGGCGGGCGCCTACGTGTGCGACGCCTACAAGACGAAAAAGCTCGTCCACGCCTGGACGTTCGAGTGGGTCGGCGCCACGCTGGCGGCGCCGCCGGCGCGGGAGGCCGTGCGCCGCGCGGAAATCGCCGGCGCCGTCCTGCGCGACGTGCGCGAGCTGGCGAACCGCCCGGCGAACGAGCTGGGTCCGGCGGAACTGGCCGCGCAGGCGCGGAAACTGGCGCGGGCCGCCGGCGTTTCGTGCCGGATCTGGGATGCGGCCGCCTTGGCGAAGGAAAAGTGCGGCGCGCTGCTGGCGGTGGCGCAGGGCAGCCGCCGGCCGGGCTGTCTCATCCGGCTGGCCCATGCGGGCCGGCGCGGCCGGAAGCCGCTGGTCGTGGTCGGCAAGGCGGTGACGTTCGATACGGGCGGGATCAGCCTCAAGCCCGGCAAGAACATGGAGTGGATGAAGTTCGACAAAAGCGGCGGCATGGCCGCGCTGGCGACGGTGTTGCTGGCGGCGCGCCTCCAGCTGCCGCGGCCCGTGGTGGCCTATATCCCCGCCGTCGAGAACATGCCCGGCGGCGGCGCGACGCGCCCGGGCGACGTCGTGACGGCCCGCAACGGCAAGACGATCGAGATCCTGAACACGGACGCCGAGGGCCGGCTGATCCTGGCCGACGCGCTCTCGTTCGCGGCGGACGAAAAGCCGGCGGCGATCGTCGACGTGGCGACCCTCACGGGCGCCGTCATCATCGCGCTGGGCCACGAGGCGACGGCGGTGATGGGCAACGACGACCGGCTGGTGCTGGACCTGATGCTCTCCGGCGAGGCCACGGGCGAGCGCCTCTGGCAACTGCCCCTGTGGCCCGAATACGACGAGATGCTCAAGGGCCAGTTCGCGGACCTGAAGAACGTCGGCGACGGCTCCGCCGGCACCATCGCCGGCGGCGCGTTCCTGAAGGCGTTCGTGCCCGCGGGAATTCCGTGGGCGCATCTGGACATCGCGGGCACCGCGTGGCTGGAAAAGGACGAAGCCCACGGCGCGGCCGGGGCGACGCTGGCGCCGGCGCGGCTCCTGGCCGACTGGGCCGCGCGGACGACCCTCGGTTCCTGACGCGGGCGCGATGCGCTTCCTGCTCGACCAGTTCATGGATTACCTGACGCTGGAGCGGGGGCTGAGCGTCCACACGCGGCTGGGCTACGGCCACGACCTGTCCGAATTCCTGGCTTTCCTGGCGCGCAAGGGCCGCGCGGGCATCCAGGAGGTCCAGCGGCGCGATATCGTCGATTTCCTGCTGGCGGGCAAGCAGCAGGGGCTGGCGCCGGCGAGCCTCGCGCGACGGCTGGTGGCCATCAAGGTGTTCTTCCGCCATCTGGCGCAGGAGGGCCTGCTGGCGGCGAACGTGGCGGACGCGATGGATTCGCCGCGCCTGTGGAAAGTCCTGCCGCCGACGTTGTCGCACGAGGAAGTGGACCGGCTGCTGGCCGCGCCGGATCCGGCCAAGCCGGGCGGCTTGCGCGACCGGGCGATCCTGGAGACGTTCTACGCGACGGGCCTGCGCGTGAGCGAACTGGCCGGACTGACGCTGGAGGCGCTGCACTTCGACGCGGAGTACGTCCGCTGCGTGGGCAAGGGCGACAAGGAGCGGGTGGTGCCGATCGGGCGGCGGGCCATCGCGGCGGTGCAGGCGTGGCTGGAACGCGGCCGCCCGGCCTATGCCGCGAAAGGCGGCGGCGCGAGCCGCGCGGTCTTCCTGTCGCGCCTGGGCCGGCCGCTGTCGCGCATCGCGATCTGGCGGCAGGTCCGGGCCTATGCCCGGCAAGCGGGCATCCGCAAGGAAATTTCGCCGCACGTGCTGCGGCATTCGTTCGCGTCGCATCTGCTGGCCAACGGCGCCTCGCTGCGCGTGATCCAGGAAATGCTGGGGCACGCGGACATCGCGACCACGCAGATCTATACCCACGTGGACCAGGGCCGCCTGCAGGCCGTGCACCGCCAATACCACCCGAGGGCCTGAACATGGAAACGAACGCAGCGCATCCGGACCCGGCGGAATTGGCCCAGCGGCTGGGGCATGCGTTCGCCCGGCCGGAACGGCTGGCCGCCGCGCTGACCCACCGGTCCTATTCGGCGGAAGCGGGCCAGCCCGAGCTGGCCGAGAACCAGCGGCTGGAATTCCTGGGCGACGCGGTGCTGGGGGCGATCGCGGCCGAATGGCTGGTGGCGCGCCGGCCCGACTGGCGGGAGGGGCCGTTGACCAAGGTGCGCAGCCGCCTGACGAACGCGGCGGCGCTCGCGCGGGTGGCGCGCCGCCTGGAGCTGGGCCGGTTCCTGCGGCTGGGCCGCGGCGAAGCGCGGGAAGGCGGCCGCGATCGGGATTCGCTGCTGGCCGACGCCCTCGAGGCGGTGCTGGGCGCGCTGTGGCTCGACGGCGGCGCCGAACCCGTCCGCGCGGTTTTCGCCACGTGGTTCGCCGACGAAATCGCGGCGGCCCTCGCGGCCGGCAGCGACGACAATCCCAAGGGCGAACTGCAGGAGCGATTGCAGCGGGAAGGCCGGGAACCGCCGCGCTACGAGGTGGTGGAAGAAAGAGGGCCGTCCCACGACCTTCTGTTCCGGGTGGAAGTGTTCCGGGGGACGGAAAGCCTGGGCCGGGGCGAGGGGTCAACCAAGCGGCAGGCCGAGATGAACGCGGCCCGGCAGGCCTTGGACCGGCTGGCGTCGCTGGCGGCGGGGTGCAAGCCGGATGCAGTCGCTGGCGACGGCGGATCTGGCGACTAAACGGTTAACGGCGGGAAAATTGTCAAAAGCAATTTTCTTCCGTTTTTGCTTCTGATCATGCCGGAATAGCTATCCGGAAATAAAAATATTCAGGTAAAACGATTTATCCGCCTGGGTTTCCTATCTGCTTGTCGGTGGCCGGGATGCGCGTAATTATCTGGAAACAAATGGGATTTGCCTGTCTGGATTGGCCGAAAAAGGGCTTGCAATCCAAGCGACGTGACATAGAGTTCGCGCAGATTTGCACCCCATGTCGGGGGGCAGGATGATGAAGCAAATGTCCCGGAACCGCCCCGGGGCAAGGAGTGAAGAATGAAGGAAGTCAAGAAATCGCCCGCCAAGAAGGCCGCAGCCCCGAAAGCGGCTGCCGCCAAGAAGCCTGCGGCCAAGGCCGCGCCCGCCGCGCCTGCCGCGCCCGCCGCGAAGGTTGCGCCGCCCGCGAAGAAGCCGGCGATCTCGCCGGAACAGCGCTACAAAATGATCCAGGACGCCGCGTATTTCATCGCCGAGCGCCATGGATTCAATGGCGACAGCGCCTATTTCTGGTCGCTGGCCGAGGCCGAAATCAACGCCAAGTTGAGCTGAGTCCCGTTCCTTGCGAACGGTCCGAAAGCGCCGCAGGGTTTCCCTGCGGCGTTTTTCTTTGCTTGTGGGCCGGAGGCCGGATCGGTTAATAAATCGTTGGCGATTTCCGCCGGAAAAGTCCATGAAGCGAACCGTCAACATCATGCCGTGCCTCGACATGCGCGCCGGCCGCGTCGTCAAAGGCATCCATTTCGCGGATCTGGTCGATGCGGGCGATCCGGTGGCGTGCGCCATGGCCTACGAGGCGGACGGCGCGGACGAACTGGGGTTCCTCGACATCACGGCCACGGTCGAGAAGCGCCGGACGACGTTCGACGTGCTCCAGCGGGTGACCGCCGCCGTGAAGATCCCCGTGACGGTGGGCGGAGGCATCCGCGCGCTGGCCGACGTGGAAGCGGCGCTGGCGGCCGGG
>ERZ795051.5003-NODE-5003-length-11957-cov-10.421022_pt1 | contig 11957 bp, 9 predicted proteins | sample MGYA00375135_ERZ795051 | MGnify/ENA primary metagenome ERZ795051 (study PRJEB30180, sample SAMN05720222) | activated sludge metagenome | isolation source: Anaerobic digester | place: Japan | collected 2015-05-26 ... | reverse complement strand
AAGCGGTGCTGCGGGTCGCGCACGTCGGCACCCTCGAGCGCGATGATGCCGCCGCATAGTTGCAGGGGCGGCTCGTTTGGTGCGGCCGTGACGTAGCAGCGCAAAGCGAGTTCGTCATTCAGCGTTATTTCAAAGGGCACGCGGTACGCCTTACGCCCGTCGGCCAGCGCCGGCAAGGCGCGGGATTCGCGCCGGGCCTGCTCGTAGTGGATGGTGAAGGTCGGGCGCACGCCGAGATTGAGCAGAATCGAAATCCACGACGGCAGGCGCACGATTTCGTTGAAGATCTGGCCGACGTGCGGGGTGGCCCAGAGCAGTTCTCCCAGGGAAAAGAGGGAGACGAAGCTCAGGCTGACCTGGCGGATGTCGCTGTCGTTGGGGTCCCAATCATCGAAGTAATGGCGCCGGACCAGGTCACAGCTCTGGTACAGGCCGGCTTGGAGATAGTCGCTGAAGATGAACTGGTGCACGTCGGCGATGGGCCGGGCGTGCTCGTCGAATACGTCGATGCGCACCAGGACGCTGGTGGGCGAAAGTTGCAGGCCGCGCTCGCGAGCCCACTGCGCGCCGCGGCCGGTCAGGCGCGGAGCGGTGAGCGTGCGGGTGCGGTGGCCGACCAGGCGTGTGCGAGCGCTGGCCGGATCGCCGCGGTCGTCGTCGGCGTCCAAGGTCAGACGCATGCCGGGTTGGAGGTTGGCGCGGATGACCTTGATCAAGGCGTACCAAGTCTGCGAGCGCCCGCCTTTTTCCAGGCGAACCGCGTAAAGGACGCGGTCGCCGGGCTGCCAGCCGGTGCCGGGCGTGCGCGGATCGAAGCCGGTCAAAATGCGTGCGCCGGCGGGGAAGTCACGGTCGACGTCTGACGGGAGTGTGGCCCGGGGCACGCGCTCCTTGTGCGCGACCAACGCTGCCGGCGCGCCAGGCGCCCCGTTCACGCTGCCGGGCGCGCGGTCCGCTGTAGAAAGCATCCGGTCCGCGTCGGCAAGCCTCTGGCCGGACGAAGGCCCGCTGACCGCGACAGTGCGCTCTGGAGCATCAGGCCGCGGGGACGCAGCGGCGTGCGGGCAGTGGCGCACGCAGCCGGGGAGCGTGACCAGCGTCAGCAGCGCGGCCAAACAAAGGGCGAGGCGGCGCACCGGCCAGGCGAGAGCGGCGTGGGCCGTGCTCATCGCGGCAGGTTGTCGATTTTGGCGGCGAGGACGAAGTCGCTTTCGGTCAGCCCGTCGATCTTGTGCGTCCATATATCGATCCCCACCTTTCCCCAGGACAGAAAGATGTCGGGGTGGTGCCCTTCGGATTCGGCCAATTCGCCGACGCGGTTGACGAAGGCGAGCGCGGTCATGAAGTCAGGGAACGAGAAGTCTTTGTGCAGGTGGTGCTCTTTGGGGGCTTCCCAGCCGTCAAGCTGGTCGAGCAGGGACCTGAGTTCGGCGCCGCGCAGGGGTGGGACGCCGCCGCGGCAGGGTACGCACTGTCTCTGCGCTAAGTCCGTCATTGTGTCGCTCCCGTCGGGTGTGCGTGCGCGGGTGCAGCGGATTCTATGCGGCTTAAGCGCGCGAGAAGGCGGGCGGAAATGTCGCCGAGCGTGGAGGAAGACGAGGGGTGCGAAGCTGAAGCTTACGAAGGGGCGATTCGGGCGTTCTGCTTCAGCAAGCGCTCCGACCCGGAATTAGAAATGCGTAATGGCGGCGGCGTGCGCCTCACTGCGTGTCTTACAGTCGAGTCACTACTCGGAATTAAACGGCAGCACTGGTTCGTCGTTGGAGCCATCGGAGTCGAGAGCGCTCGGGCGCGGCAGCTTCGCGGCTTCCTTCGCCGCTGCGACCGCCAGCCGATCGCATTCTTCATTCTCCGGATGGCCGGCGTGCCCGGCGACGAATTGAAACTCGACCTTGTGCTGCGAGCAGAGCTCGACCAGCCGTTTCCACAGTTCGAGGTTCTTTACGGGTAGGGCGCGGGCCTTGCCGGGGCGTTTGCGCCGCCAGCCGGCGGCTTGCCAGCGCGGTACCCACTCGGTCATGCCGCGCGAAACGTATTGGCTGTCGGTTACTACTCGCACGCGCAGCGGCGCACGCTTGAGGGCGGCGAGACCTTGGATCACCGCCATGAGTTCCATGCGATTGTTGGTCGTTAGCGGCTCGCCGCCGGAGAGCCGCTTTTCGTAGCCGGTCGCGCAATGGCGCAAAATGCAGGCCCAGCCGCCCGGGCCGGGGTTGCCGGAACAGGCGCCGTCGGTGAACAGGATGACATCGACCGCTTCAGCCACGTCGGATCGCGCTCCATCGGGGCGAGGGCGGGCGAGTTTATCGATGAGGGCATGGCTCTGCCAGGCGGCGGGAATGAGTGAAGGGCTTTCCGCCGAAAGGGCGAGCACTTAAGTCATTCCGGGGCGACACGCATCAGTTTCGCTCTCCGCGAAATGCGAGTGCCCTGCATCAGTCCGGGGCGGCACGCCTCAGTTTCGCTCGCACAAACGCGAATTGGGGCGGGTTGGCATCATTCCGGGGCGGCACGCCCCGGCTCTGCTCAAAAGAAAAGCGCAGCACCAGTTGTCCGGGGCTGCGCTAATAGACCGTTTTCGCAGGGTTCGGCTAGCCGGCGGCTACCGGCACCACCGACACGAACCGCCCGCGGTACTCGACCTGCCCGTCGGCCAGGGCGAACAATGTGTCGTCTCGCCCGCGGCCCACGTTCAGCCCCGCCTTGAAGGGCGTGCCGCACTGACGCACGATGATCGCGCCCGTCCGCACCGTCTGTCCGCCATAAACCTTCACGCCGCGATACTGCGCATTGCTGTCACGCCCGTTCCGCGACGAACCTTGTCCCTTCTTATGTGCCATAACGAATTCCGTTCAAAAACACGTTGCGGCTGTCGTGCCGCGAGTCCCTGACGAAAACCCATCCCCCGCAGTGCAACTCCGGGGCTCGGTTACCTCACGATTACCGCATTAACCAACGAATACTCGTCCGCTCGGGCTCCACCAGGGTCCGGGCGGCGGCGTCACCCCGCAGATTATAACAGATTTCCAGCGTCTTGCGTAAGGTGAACTGGCGCGGATTTTCCGGCCCCTCCGGACGGTCCGAGTCGAACGTCGGGTTCCGCACCACCCGGGCCTCTCCGCACAGCCCCGCTACGTAGATGGCGATGCGGTTGGCGTCGGAATCAACGCCGCGCCAGATGGCCACCGACTCCAGGGCGTTATCGTCCCCGGTCAGCAGGTCGCCGATGGCCTTGGTCGGGTGCACCAGGTCCGGATGCGTTCGGCGGTGCCGTTCCCGGATGGCCTCGAATACCAGGGCGTGGATGCCCATGTCGGTATCCACCACGTGCAGGTCGTCAGTCACGAGCTGAAACGTGGGGAAAAACCGCTGCGTTCGCCCGGTGTGGTTCGTCACCGTGTAAACCATGTACCAGTACACTTCCGGCGCCGACGCCCCGGGGACCTGCACCTCGATCCGCTGCGGGTCGAGAAACCGCAAATCCAGCTCCCAAGAGACCGGCATCGGCGACGGCTGGGGCCCCTTCCCTACCGGGGCCGCAGCGGGTTGAAACGCCAGCAACGCAATAGTTCCCAGAATCAGCGGCATGGAGACTGCTACTCCCGATACAAGTTGCGGATGATCTGACTGCCGCTGCCCACCGGTACGTTCAGCGCGCCCAACGCTTGCGACGCCGCGGTCCGAATCGTCATGTCAGCTTCGTTCTCCGCCAACTTGATGATTTCCTGCACCTGCGGCTGACCCAGCAGGTTGCCGCATTGCTTGCCCGCCTGCGCCAACACATCGAACATTTCGATTCGCAGCTCCGCCTCGCGTCCCGCATCGAGAGCGATCTTCGCCAGCGCCGTTTGGGCCGCGGTGCTGCAAACGTGCGACAGCACACGCGCCGTGGTCGAACGCAAGGCGGCATCACTGCTGCCCAGGGCGTTGATCAACGGCTGCTCGAGCTGCGCCGGATCGAACAAAGGATTCCCTGTGACCGCGAGAGTCTCCAGGACGCCCGCCGCATCCAGCGCGATCGCCGTGCCGGCCTCCGGCGTGATCTGAATCATGCCGACGGCCCGGCTGACGCGATCGATCGCCGACCGCAAAGCATCCTGAGTGGCGCCCGGACGTACCTCAGCCAGGCGATGGTCCGCCCGTACGAGGTCACGGACCGTGTCCGCGTCACCCGGCTTGGTAACCAGAACGACCGGCGTATGGGAAAAGCGGAATTCGCTGCGCAAATGTTTCAAAGCATCGAGAAGCCCCGGCGTGCCGATGTTGGAGGCCAAAACGACGACGTCGAGCGCCGGCACGTGCTGGCGCACCTTCGCGAGGCCGGCGTGAAAGTCGGTGTCGCTGGTGACCTCATAGCCGGCGTCGCGAAGCATGCCTGAAAAGGCGTTCGCGCTTTCCACGTCCGGATCCAGCACCGCCGCGCGCCGGCTGCCGTTGTGCAACAGCAACGCCTCAGCAAACACCGGCATCAGGTTCTGGTAGTTCAGGAACGGTTGCACCGGCCGGGCAGCGCCTAGCGTCAACGCGGCCTTGATGCGAACCACCTGATCCGGAAACAGCAGCGCCTCCGCCAGCGGCAGCCGGCCGGCGGCGTCGGCCGTCACACTGGCGGGACCGGCCACGTTGCGCAATGCCTCGATTATGCCCAGCGCCACGGCCGGATCTTTGTCGTCCAGGGCCCGGCTGAGCGCTTTCAGACAAGCGCTGGTGCCGGCCGTCTGAGCAAAGTACAGCGGGCTTGGGAAATCACTGGGCACGGTGGTATCGGTGCCGGTGTCGCCCAGTTGCGCGACGCGCCGGAAATTGGCGGCCAGCCATAGCGCGAGCGCGTCCTCCATAGCCGGGTCGAGGTGCAGAGCTTCCTCGCAGCACCGCATGCACATTACTTCGTTGAAGATTTGCGTCGGCACCGGAAGATTCTGAACCAGGCCGTCGCGCCAGAACCACACGTTGGCGTTATCCAGGCGCGGATCGGCCGCCAGCGAACCGGCGTCCGCGTAGTATTCATTCGCCAGCCAGTAGAAAGCCATCGCGGCCGTCATGCCCGGAGGCACTGCCGCGCCGTGGGCTGCGAGATCAGCCAAAGCCTGATCGACCGCCGCCAAGACTTCCGGCGGGGTGTTGGGCTTTTCCCTCAGTTGCAGCAGGTAGGGCAGCGCCTGGGCGTAGCCGACCTGCCCCAGAATCCGCACCAAATAGGTCTGAACTACCGGGTTATCGACCCGGATGGCGTAGACCAGGGGATTGATGCCCGCGCGGCCGATCTGCGGCAAAGCGCGCAGGATCGGTTGCGTGAGCGCCTGTTTCTCGCGGTCTCGCAGGTACTCGACCATGAAGGGGATGGCCCACTCGCCCGACTGCGCCAGCAAGGCGACCGAGTTTTGAAACGCCCGCGGCGGGCCGGCAAGCTGGTCGATGCGGTGCTTGATGCGGACCGGGTCGGCCTTGATCAGCTCTTCGCCGTGTTCCAGCGTCTTCAGGACCCCGCGCACCGCCTCTCCGACGATCTCGTTGTCAGTGAGGCGCAGGAGGACGTCGCGGCGCTGGGCTACCTGGTCGGTGAACTCCAGCAAGGCCACGGCGTCGGGCTTGCTGTCCAGCAGGGCCTGGAAATTGGCCTTGGCCACGTCGAACCGCCCCAGGGCCGAGAAGTACCAGCCGTCGTCCGCCTGAGCCATCTGCTCGCGGCCTTCGGCCAGCATTTCGGCTACGCGCTGCCCGCTGGCTTCCAGGGCTTTCGCCTCCAAGTCCTGCTCCAGCAAGAGGATAGCGCCGCCCAGGGTGGTGCGGTTCATGGTCCGGTCGGCCAAGAGCGCGATGCGGAAAGGCGACGGATTGAGTTCGAGCAACTCGGTGAACAGCTTCTCCGCTTCGGCGGTGTTGCGGCTGAGGATGGCCTGCATCGCCGGCTGCCACAGCTCCCAGGCCGCAGCCGCGCCGCCCGTGGCGAAGCCTTCATCAACGCTCTGGGCGTCGGCGGGGGGCAAAATTCCCCAAACAAGAGCGAAACCGGCGGCGATGCCGGCAAGACGAAGGAGCCGGGGACATTTGGACATATTTACCTCCACGCGCCGCAAGCCTGGTCGTAAGGTTGCGCGCAGCCGGTTGGTCTAATAGCGAGAAATTATTAGGGTTGACGGAAGGGGTGTCAATTTCGGATTCGCGGTTTCAACATTGAGTTTCGGGTTTCGGCATTGAGTTTCGGGTTTTGAGCTTGGGTTTCGAGCCGGGGTTTCGAGTTTGAACCTCGGGTGCCGAGCTTGGGGACGCGAGCCTCGAACTCGGGTGCCGCAACGCCAGAGCAGAGCCGGGGCGTGCCGCCGCGGAATGCCGCCAAGGGTCTCCGATCCGCGCGATGCCCGCTTCGATCATGCGGTGCCGCCCCGAAACGTCATGCATCCGACCGCCAATGCCGCTCGTTCAACGGACGCCGATGGGGGGCCCGGGCGAGTCGTACGGTATTCGCTTGATATTCGTCTGATAAAAAAAGCCCCATGGCGGACTGCTCTCTCATCGCGCCTAGCGAGCATTAAGCTCTAGTGCCGGACATGAAGCCCATCAGGCTGCTTTCTTGTCACGCATGAGCGACCGCATGAGCGACCAAGCGTTGACGAATTCGTCTCGCACCTTCGTTTGCTGATGCGCGAATCTCAGCGGTCGACGTACTGTGCTCCTGCCCGCCATCGTGTCAGATCGCAGGCGAGGATTGTGGATGGGGTCTATTCATCGCACACCACCAATCGCGTCCTTGCATCAACCCCAGCCGCGCCGGATGCTGCCAAATACTCGGCGATAGGATGGCATGCGGCCATGGACGGTTTTTTTGATTTCACCTGCAGCGAGTACAAGGCCGAATTGGACCTTGCTTACTCGCTACCAACGGGCGCGCTGGTAGTTCTCTTGCTCAGGACGTGACCATGGCGGTGAATTCTGTTGCTGGGTCACGACGGCAATTTGCATGCTGACGCGCGTACCGACCTGAACCTGAGACGATCTGGGCCGTGGCAACACAGGCGGGTTCAAATAGCGATTCGGGCGGGCTGTCGGGACGAGATTCGCGCCGGAGGAACGGAGTTGTGACACACGATAGCGGAATCTTGGCAAATATGATCGCAGCGCTCTCATTGGAGGTCGCCGCGATCCAGAAGTCGGGCGGATCGACCAGCTTTGACCTAGTTGGCGGGAGATTTATTGGGGTCAGCGACGGAAACTACATCTACCAGTTTCAGCTTGCCGACGAGATTCACCTCCGTGACGACACACCCGTGCGAGTTGCGTTGCGGCCAGAAGGACACGAGCGGCACGATCGTATCGATCCGCGACCGAATTCTTGTTGTCGCGGTGCACGAAGACCTCTGGCCGCACATTGCTCACGCCCGGGTGACTGCTGACGATTCCTTTCTAATCGTACGTCTATGCGAGCGCCTGCAAGAGGTTCAGGCCGGAACCGCGCAGTTCAATATGGACTCCGCCAAGCGCGTGATCGGCGCCGCGCCGCCACGGCTCTCGGCGTCTTGGCGGTTGCCTTGGCTGAGAGCGCCGGGTCGCCGCCGGCGGCTTGCTTTTGGCCGGCGGGCGACTAGAAAGCGGTAATGTCGCGCAACGGCAAGGTTATCGTGGCGATGTCGGGCGGCGTGGACTCCGCCGTGTCCGCCTGGCTCCTGAAGCAGCAGGGCTTCGAGTGCATCGGCGTCTTTATGCGCAACGGCGCACAGGCGCCCGAGCCGACTGAATGCGCCCTCGGCGAAGCTGCGGACGCGTGCCGCGACTCGGCAGAAACCTCGCCCTCGAGCGCGTCGACTTTCCCCGGGGTGGCCTCGCCAGGCGCCTCGCCCTCTCCAGGCGCCTCGCCGTCCGTGGGAAACTCGCCCGTAGGCGCCTCGACCTTGCCCGGAGGCACCTTGCCAAACTCCTCGCCCGCCCAGCGCCGCCGTCTGGGGCAGGGTTGCTGCTCAGCGGCTGACGCGCAGGACGCCCGCGCCATTGCCGGCCGACTGGGCATACCGTTTTACGCCCTGAACTTCGAGCAGGATTTCCACCAGATCATCGATTATTTCGTGGACGAGTACGCCCGCGGCCGCACGCCCAACCCGTGCGTGGTGTGCAACACGCATCTGAAATTCGGCAAACTGCTGCGCTACGCGAACGCGCTGGACGTCGAGTTCGTCGCGACCGGCCATTATGCCCGCATCCTACGCCGCGACGGGCAAATCCTATTGGCCCGCGCGGCCAACCTCGCCAAGGACCAGTCGTACGTGCTTTTCGGCATCGCGCGGGCCGCACTGGGCCGCTGCCTGTTCCCGCTCGGCGACATGCCCGACAAGGCCCAGGTGCGGAGCATCGCGGCCGAGCTGGGGCTGCGCGTCCACGACAAGCCCGACAGCCAGGAAATCTGCTTCGTGCCAGGGGGCGACTACAAGGAGCTTGTGCGGCAGCGCCGCCCCGACACGCAGCGCGTCGGGGAGGTGCGCGACCCGGCCGGCCGCGTGCTCGGAACGCACTCGGGCATCGCCAACTACACCATCGGCCAGCGGCAAGGGCTGGGCATTGCCGTGGGCCGGCCGGCCTACGTCACGAAGCTCGACGTTTTGAACAACGTCGTCACGCTCGGGTCGCGCGAGGACCTGCTGAGCGGCGGGCTGGTGGCGGAGAAGGTGAACTGGTTGACCGACCCCCCTGCGGTCGGCCAGCCTCGCCCCGCGCACATAAAGGTTCGTTACATGCACAAGCCGGCCGCCGGGTTCATCACCGTCCTTCCTGGCGGCGAGGTCGAGGCGCGCTTCGATGAACCGCAATCCGCGGTGACGCCCGGGCAAGCGGTCGTGTTTTACGATGGCGACATCGTGGTCAGCGGCGGGTGGATTTCCCGGGCGGGCACGGGGTGACTGACCCGGAGCCGCGATGAGCACCCGGAACCGCGATGAGCACTGCTTGAAGCTGCCGCTTCATGCAGTGGCACACCGGGAGCCTGCTTGAAGCCCTGCTGCGGACTCGACTATTGTGCTGCGGATAACGCGATCTGCCGTGACGATTCGCAGAAGTGAGGTGACCGATGCATGAGCCGACTCGTCCTCGCTATGGCGTGAAAGTGCGTCTGAACCTGGGCTGCCCTGCCGCCGACGGCGTGCGGCTGTCCACTGACGTCTATCTGCCGGACGGCCGCGGGCCGTGGCCGTGCGTCCTCATTCGCACCCCGTACAACAACAACGATCCGGTCAAGAAGGTTCCGCTGGCGCGCGAGTTCGCCAGCAACGGCTACGCCGTGGCCATACAGGACGTGCGCGGCCGCTACGACAGCGAGGGCGAATGGGAGCCGTTCTTCAACGAGGCCGCCGACGGGCATGCCGCGCAGGCCTGGCTGGCGGAACAGGAGTTTTGCAACGGCAAGATCGCGCTCTATGGCCGCTCATATGAAGGCTTCTGCGTGTGGATGGGGGCATTCGGGCACCATCCGGCGGTCAAGGCCATCATTCCCGTCGTGGCGCTGCCCGACCCGGTCATCAACGTCCCCTGGTGGAACGGCTCGGTGTGCTGGAGCATGATCACCTGGGCGCTGCTGGTGCACGGCCGGACGAATCAGGACGTGGGGCAGTTCAACTGGGAATCGGTTTACAACTTCCGGCCGCTGAACCGGCTGGATGAGCATTTGGGCTTTTCAAGCGCGGCGTGGCAGGAGTGGATGAAGCACCCGCTGAAGGATGAATATTGGCAGCGGGCGTGTTACATGCACCGCATGCCGGAGCTCGATCTGCCGGCGCTGCACATCACCGGCTGGTATGACGACGATGGGGCGAGCACGTACAACAACTTTCCGAATGCGCGGCGCCTGGCAAAAAGCGGGGCGGAGCAGTACGTGCTGATCGGACCCTGGCCGCATGCGACGAACACGAAGACGGTGGTGCAGGGCGTGGATTTCGGGCCGCAGGAAGTCATCGACATCAATGGGTTCATTCTCGATTGGCTGGACAAGCAGATCGGCGGGCGGCCTGAGAGTTGGGGGGATCGGCCGCGGGCGCGCATTTTCCTGATGGGCTCTAATGATTGGCACGATTTCGATGATTGGCCGCCGCCCGGGACGCAGGAAGTGGCGTATTACCTGAATTCTTCAGGCCGGGCGAATTCGCTGTTTGGCGATGGACTGCTGGCGCGGGAAATGACGTCCGGCTCTGCGTTTGATGAGTACACATATGACCCGCAGCATCCCACGCCATATCTGTACGACGCTGGAACGCTTCAGGTCGGCGGGCCCTTCGATGCCCGGCCCGTGCAGCGTCGCGACGACGTCGTGTGTTACACGACTGAGCCGCTGAGCGAGGACCTGGTCATCTGCGGGCGGGTGTTCGCCGAATTGTGGGTTTCGAGCACGGCCGCGGATACCGAGTTTTGCGCTATGCTGTGCGACGTGCACGAAAACGGCCTGGCGCGTCAGCTCTGCGACGGCAATGTGCGGCTGGCTCTGCGGAATTCGCTGGAGAAGCGTGAACCGGTCCCGCCGGGCGAAGTCGTTCAGGTCCACATCGACCTGTGGGCCACGGGCATCCGCATCCTGAAAGGACACCGGCTGCGCCTGCAAGTCGCCTCAGCGGCGGTTCCGAAGTTCGCCGCGCATACGAACACGCTCGAGCCGCCGGGCAGCGCGGTTGAAACGGTCACCGCGACGAATCGCGTCTACCACGATCGCGCGCACGCGTCGCGGCTGCTTTTGCCGGTGGTGGCGTAGCGTCCGCGGTACAGATCAACGTCGCGCAGCGGAGAAGCGCGAGGCCAATGCCCCGGGTCAGGGCACTGGTGGCAGCGCTATCTCCGAAATGCCCGCTTCCTCTGTCATCGCTTTTCGCTTCAGCAAATCCCGAATCGCTTGGTGCAGCTTCTTGCCGCGCAGGTCCTTGGCGGCCACCTTGCCGTCCGGACCAATCAGGAAGGTGGCCGGAATCGCGCTCACCGAGTACATTTTCGCGAGCGTGCTTTTTGTGCCGCCGTCGGCCCAGATCTGCGGCCAGGGGTACTTTTCCTTGGCAAGGAATTGGCGCGCGGCCGCAGCGTCGCGATCCAGGTTGATTCCCACAACCATGAAACCCTGATCGGCATACTTTTCGTACGCCTTGCGCACGTTGGGCAGCTCCGCCGCGCACGGGCCGCACCAGGTCGCCCAGAAATCCAGCAGCACGATCTTGCCGCGCAGATCGGACAGCTTGATTTCCTGGTCATCGAGCGTGCGGGCCACGAACTGCGGCGCGGGATTGCCGACAAATATTCCCAGCAGCTTGACCTTGGTGATGTCCTGCTTCACCTGACTCTGGCCGACCGCCAGAGTGACGTCCTGTTTCCAGGAGACGTCGACCGGAGCGGGCCCTCACCCAAAGCCCGGCGCTGCGCGACGGTACAAGTCGAACACGTGCTTGCCCGCCGGCACGTTCTGCAACGTGTACTCGCCATTGGCGCCGCTGATGGCGCCGATCACCAGATCGTCACCCACACGCAGCTTGACGTTCACGCCTGCCAGTGGTTGGTCGTCGAGGCCGGTCACCTGGCCGGTCAGACTGATGTCGCCGCCCGGTTTGAGATCCACCTTGAGCGTCTCACCCTCCGCCAGCTTGACCGTGCGCGCCAGCAGAGTCGCCGTATAGAACAGTTCGGGCGCATATCGCACCCGGCTAACGACATATTTTCGCCCGGCCGGCAGTGGTCCCCAACGCGCCATGCCGCCTTCCCGTTCCGATCCGCCCGGCTCGCGCTCCAAGTCGAAGGTCACTCGCGGGGCTTCCGGCCGGTCGCGCTCCGCCGCCGCTTCCGTCGCGGGCGCGCTGTCGGCCGGTGCGCTTGCCGGCGCGGGCGGTTCCGCCGCCAACTCAAGCGCCAGGAATTCCCAGCCCATAGCGCTGAACGCCTCGTCGAAGGGCGCAATCTCGGTTCGTATGAAACTCGGCTCGTCCAGTTCGATGCGCAGCTCGCGCTCC
>ERZ795051.5002-NODE-5002-length-11957-cov-13.002521_pt1 | contig 11957 bp, 11 predicted proteins | sample MGYA00375135_ERZ795051 | MGnify/ENA primary metagenome ERZ795051 (study PRJEB30180, sample SAMN05720222) | activated sludge metagenome | isolation source: Anaerobic digester | place: Japan | collected 2015-05-26 ... | reverse complement strand
CATGAGGGAAAAAGCACATTCTGAAATCACAACGTCAAAAGATTCATCCTGAAACGGCATTTCCTCGACATCGCCGTGACAGAACTGTATCATACCGGATAGCCCTTCAGCAGCAACCTTGAGTTTAGCCACAGAGATCATCTGCTCCGACAGATCGATGCCGGTTACACGACAACCATATTTGCGCCCAAGGTAGAGGCTAGTCGTTCCCTTGCCGCATGCGGTATCAAGAACCTGCATCGATGTCTGAATGCCGGCTGCATCAGCCAGTCTGGTCGTCAGTTCAAGCCCTCCGGGACGCAGCGTATCGCCCAGCAACCGGTCAAAGACACAGGACTCATATATCTTAACATCGCTATCAGCAGCATCCCTGGACATAACTACTTTTCCTCCAACATCTGCTCAGCCTTAACGACTTTATCCACGACCGTCTCCTCATCCAGGTAAATGACACCACACTTTGGGCATTTCAGACCGTTGATCACCTCAGTAATATTTAAATAAGACAGGAGAACCTCAGCTTCAATCATTGGGACTTCGTCTTTAGAACAATGCCATTTTTCTGCCATTTCTGTTACTCCACTATTTCGGCCCTATGGGCGTAAGCTGATTTGATAATGTACCTGCCACCTTCTACCGAATAGTCAGCATAGAAAGTCGCGTTGCCTATAATTTTTTTCCCCAGATAGCGATTGGCATCGGGCAAGTAAAGCTTAATCCCGCCTTCTTTTTCAACATTGTGTATCACCATCTTGATCTCGTCCGGCGATATGTGCCGCTCTTCAATCGTTTGCTGAACAACACCGCTCATCTCAATTTCAATATCTTCCCATAACATGTTTACGTCTCCTTGGAGTTGTATAATTTTTCCGGTAGCGCAGTAGAAATTAACTTTTTCAGTTCCGCCTGCTTATCTCGTTTGGCCTTACCCGTCTGAGGGGGCAGACACAGGTTCTTTTCCCATTCGGGGTTGAACATAAGCTCCAGAATGTGTATCGCCGGTTTACCCGTCGACGCGAAAGTGTCACGGCAAGCTGCGCAATAGGTTACAATATCGTGATCGGCTTCCTCAGCACGTTGCTTTGCGAGCCTTTTAAATAATTCAAGATTAACGTATGGTATCATTCCACCGGCGCCACAACATTTCGTCTTGTCCCGCGAATATTCCATTTCCGCTACCTGATAACCCATCCTATCTAGAAGCGTCCGGACATTGTCGATAAAAGTTAGCTCATCCCGGGCCGTACAGGAATCGTGCAGCGAGAAGGTTCTTGGAACCAAGGCGTGCGCCCCCCCAGGCAACCCTTTCTCCACCAAAACCTCATAAAGTGACTTGATACTGAATTCAACAGCGCTCCGTTTGATCGTGCGAAAACAGTCCGGACAACCCACGATGAGGCCGGACGCTCCAATTTTCTTGACCTCAGCGGCGATATCCTCGGACATATTTTCAAACTTGGCCTGGTCGCCCAAGCAGTGGGTTGGCGCGCCACAGCATCGCAGGATAATCCCTGTGCCCGGCAGCTTCTGTTGCAGATAATTGTGAATTTTTATGACCAGTTCGGGCGAACTGCCGGATAGACTGCATCCGGGGAAGAAAGCCCATTCTCCTTTGCCGGCATCGCTCGATTTGCTCAGCGTGACGACATCTGAAGTGACGTAGTCCTGGTCCCGGCGGACAAACTGGTGAGGAGGCAGCGGACCGATTTTTTCACTGACCATCAGTTCTCTTATGGTCATGCACATGTCACCGGAGCATAGTTCCTCAGGGCAAAGTTTGCCGCACAACTCGCAGAGGTTGCATGAATACGGTATGATCGGCTTTTCTTTAAAGTAGCCGGCTTTAAATTTCTGAGCCAGTTCCTTAGGTGTCTGACAGTAAAGTTTCAGGAACTCACAATGCTTAATGCAAACCTTACATTCACAGGACAGGCAGCGTTCAGCTTCTTCACGGGCTTGTTCCTGGGTGAAACCCAGCTCAACCTCCCGGAAGTTCGCCTTCCTCTTTTCTACAGAAAGGACCGGTTCACCCACCCGATCTTTCCGAGTTATTCCTTCCAGATTGACCTTTAAACGGCTTTCCTGCGTCCCCTCACCATGCCGCCCTAGGCTGAGATCCTCGCCGCGCAGATAACGGTCAATGGAGATAGCACCTTTTTTACCTGAAGCGAGTGCTTCGATAACCGATTTCGGCCCGTATACACCGTCGCCACCGGCGAAAACGCCCGGTACACTTGTGGTGAGGGTTGTCTCATCGGCCATGATAAAACCATCACGGGTGCGGTTTACGGCACTCTCTTCAGTAAGGAAAGACGTATCCGGCGCCTGGCCGATTGCCAAAATAATGGAGTCCGTATCTAAGCACAACGTCCTTGAATCATCCATCGAAGGGTTGAATTTACCCTCTTTATTAAAAACGGAGGTGCAGTAGACCATCTCGATACCGGTGACCCGTCCATTATTGCCGAGAATACGCTTTGGCCCCCACGACGGGTGAAGAATGATTCCCTCTTCCAGCAATTGCTGGACTTCCCATTTAAACGCGGGCATTTCCTCTCGACACTCCAAACAAGCCATCTGAACTTCTTTTGCCCCCAGTCGGCATGCAGTAAGCGCCACATCGACAGCAACATTGCCGCCTCCAACCACCAATACCCTGTCTGCTATCTTATTCTCCTTGCCCAAGCTGACTTCACGCAGAAAATCTATCCCCCAACGTACTCCGTCCAGATTGGAACCTTCAATATTTAAGGTCCGACTCAGGGGCATCCCTGGGGCCATGAACACCGCATCATACTCTTTTCTCAGGTCAGTGACTTGAATATCTCTGCCTACACGGGTATTGAGCCTGACTTGAATTCCCAGTCTCCCTACAATGTTCAAGTCCTGCTGCAAAATGTCCCGAGGGAGACGGTACTGCGGAATGCCTATCGCCAGCATGCCGCCAAGGACAGGCAAGGCTTCAAAAATAGTTACCTGGTATCCCTTTCTTCTCAATTCATAAGCCGACATCAAGCCCGCAGGACCGCCGCCGATAATGGCCACGCGCTCCATTTTTTCCTCGGCGACGGTCAAATCCCACTCTACATCTTTTCCATAGTCTGCTGCCGACCGCTTAAGCGCCATAATAGCAACGGCGTCGTCGACATTTTTACGCTGACACTTATCTTCGCAAGGGTGGGTACAAATCCTTCCCAACACGCCGGGAAAAGGTAGCTTCTCTCTGATCAGAGTTAAGGCGGCTTCGTACTTACCGTCACGCATCAAGGCAATGGCGCTTTTCATATCAACATGCAAGGGACAGGTCGCAACACAAAATGGAAGCTCGTCACCGATACATTTTTCTATTATTTTGTCCAGAATATAATTCATTTCAACCATTATCACCCTTTCTATTCTGCTCTGGGCGATTAATACTTGCGGCTGAACTCCGCAAACTATCGCCTAAAATAGCTTTAAGTCTAACAGCTATTTTCCCTTAAAATCTGCTTCTCGCCGTTCGATAAATGACCGAATGCCCTCCGCCGCGTCTTCACTTTCCATGATAAGCATGAAATCTGGAACTCGCCCTGCAAATGCCACATTTTGTCCATCAACGTCAGCTATTCGTGCCGATTTTAGAGCTACAACCACACCGACAGACAGTAAACCGATCTTTTTAGTGTTTTATGATAATGTCTTCTCCTTTTTTGGGACCTGACGAAATACGACGACCAGGTCTTGCTTGAGCTACTTTTCTAAAGAAATACAAACCGAACAATCGATTTGTAAACAATCAAAATAAACTATCAGGTGGTGCTATACTTTTTCTTCAGTTCCTGTTTAAGTACCTTCATTAAGGTGCTTTTAGGGAGTGAATCTGTAAACTTGATCGATTTCGGACATTTGTAGTGAGTCAGGTTTTCTTTCGCATATTGAATAATTTCCTCTTCAGTAGCACTTGCGTCTGGCTTAAGCACAAGAACTGCTGTCACAATTTCGCCCCATAAAGGATCTGGCAGGCCGATGACTGCTGCTTCCTGAATTTTAGGATGCTTTATGAGTACATTCTCCACTTCGACAGCATAAACATTCTCGCCGCCGCTGATGATCATATCCTTCTTCCGGTCAACAATATAGAGATATCCGTCATCGTCAAGTTTGCCAACATCCCCTGTATGAAGCCAACCGTCTTTCAATGTTTTTTCGGTTTCCGATTGATTTTTGTAATATTCCTTCATGGTAGCCGGCCCTTGTACGACGATCTCACCAATTTCGCCAGTCAGCATTTCTTTTCCATTCTCATCGAATATTTTAACAATGTTATGAGTTGCCGCCTTGCCGCAGCTCGCAGCTTTGTCAACACTATTATGGGAAAAAACAACTGTAATCCACGGATTTTCCGTCTGACCAAATACTTCATAAAGGGTGATGTCAGGGAACATGGCTAAGATCTTATGATGAAGATCCGTAGGCATTGGCGCGGCAGCCGACCCCCATATCCTCATAGAGCCTAAATAATCTTTAACATTCGGAATGCTCGTGAGGACTCTGAACATCAGCGGCACGAAAAAAGCATAATTCAGCTGTTCATTTTTGATATTTTCGAGGCACTTCACGGGATCAAATGCAGGCATGATGCTCATGAATGCCCCTGCCGTTATTGCTCCCACTAAAAGATCATCGAAAGCTGCTACATGAAACAGAGGTGCCGTTACCAATACTCTTGTATCATCGTTAAATCGCAAGTCATGGGCACTCAGCATACCAGACCAAATGACATTATGGTGCGTGCGGACAACGCCTTTGGAAACACCTGTAGTGCCACCGGTAAATAAAATTTCACAGTCATCAGTTTCTTTAACCTCAATATTCGGCTCGTCGGAGGAATATGATTTGATAACCTCGTCGGGAAGCTCATCACCTTTATTCCTGGCTTCTCCAAGAAGTATATATTTTTTTACAGAGGGTGATATATTACGGATTTCATTAACTGTTTCTAAAAACGCATCGGAATATATCAGCATCTTAGAATCAGAAGATTTAATATTTTGGCATATTTCCTTAGCAGAATTACGCGAATTAAGCGTAACGGCAACACCACCGGACTTTACAACGGCGAAATAAGATTCGATGAATTGGGTACTGTTACCAAAAAGTATGGAAACCTTGTCTCCCTTGTTTAGGCCACGTTCAATGAGAGCGTGAGCCAAGGCATTAACCCGCTTATTCAACTGTTCATAAGTAAATCGCTGTCCCAGAAAAACCACTGCCTCCTTGTTCGGATTTCTCATAGATTGTTTCGTCAATAAATTGCCAGCTGTCAGTTCTGTTAAGTTCATCTTTGCCCTCCTTTTTTTCAAAAGTTTTGGTAAGTTAGTTAACATTTACCTGCACCATGCCATTGGTTGCCTCGTTCATTCTGGACTTTTCAAGCTTCTCCTTTAGCTGCCTCCGTTACCAGGAATGAGTTAGAGCGTCACCTTGACAGACCTTCTGACACTTGTAGCCACAATATGATGCATCGCATTCGTACCGCAAGAGGGTTATGATTTCTTTTCTAACTTGCGGGAACAGATCGTCATAATCGTCCAAAACCATGAGGAAAATATTTTTTGGACATTCATCAACGCATTTGCCGCAGCTATTGCACTTATCCGTATCTACAGTTATATAATATTCTCCAGATCCATCCTTGTAACCATAATTTGCTACGACCATGTTGTACTCTCTTAAACATTTGATTTATGGTTAATTCGCCACCTGTTTGTTTAATCCTCTTCTTTTTTTCATCCTTTTGACCTGTTCAACAAAAGTCCGGATTTGTCTCATTGCGGGCCCTTCAGAAAAATCCCGTGGATCTGCCGGGCTGCCCTCCAGTAAAAATCCCGGCAACTCGAGATCACTTCTAAGGACTTCTCTTTCTGCCAACTCACCCCACGACACGCCTTTACACCCTCTAACGGCATGGAAAACAGCCCCATCTAATTCTGCCTCAATGGCTAGTTCTTTTATAGCTTTGATACTCCCTGCAATACGCGGCCTTATCATCTGCGCGATGATGCTTTTTGATATCTCTCTAAAACAATCATCGAAATTTTTAGGCTCTTCGAACTTTCTAAACCATTCCGGTGAAGCCCCTTCACTCCATCTATGCTTGAACTTTGCACCCCACAAATCGAGATAAGGGCTTACAACAAAATTGGCTCCTTGTGATTCGAAATAATTAATAATACCCAGAATATACCATCCTGGTTGGGCCTGCCAAAGTAATCGGATTTCTTCATTTCCAATACCATGTATGCCCTTTTCTACCCGTTCACGAAGTTCATTGTTTATCGCTTCTAATACCCGCGTAGTTTCGTGACGATAGGGAAGGGAAATAATTAGATTTTCAAAGGTAAACAAGCTTCTACCTGCAATTGGAGATGGCTTTGCTCTCCAGAGTTGCATAAGTTCATCCCAAAGTTCTTCATTTCTTTGCTGGGTTATGACAGCATCAATCAGTTTTTCTTCGTTTGCTTTTTGGCCAGTCGCCCATTCAAGAAACTCAAGGGCATTGCCAATTTGGCGTGCGTAGAACTCCACAGAATCGGCATAGGTCGTCTCTTTCCACCTCCCAGACTCTGTGCCTGGCATAATCTCGGACGCAAGAGCAGGAGCTGAATCTATAATGAAAAAGGGTACATTCTGATAACGGGCCTGTGCCTCAAACCACTTTGCCTGAACATTGCACAAGCCTTCAGTACCCAATACTGCGACTGGTTTGGGATATTTGCCCAGGAAACTTCTATCTTCATACATCGACCCTAGGGTCATCCTCGCGTATGAACACATTTCATGCGGAAATCCATTTCGTTCAGCTTTTTCACACAGATCGACATCTTTAACAAATCCACAGATGGAGCCATACCATTCTCCAGTTACCCACACAGTATCAAGTGCTCCCGCTAATTGTTGGGGGCACATGGCTGAAGCCAAAATAATTGACCTGCCATCTTGCTGCGCTTTGATAATCTCATTGTTGAAGCTATTATTGACCTGTTTCAGGAAAGGCCACGTGCGCAGAGGTAAAGCTGATTTTTTTATTTCTTTGTCTTCTTTTTTCATGCTCATAACCTCGTAGTATTATTTTTGTTATTGGATTGCGGTTCTTATTTCCGGTTCAATTACATAGTCAACGGGCTCGAGCATCTCAATAAAGGCCTGCACCCTTGTTTTAAGGGTCCCCGTTGTAATAACATTGTCTATCTCTAAAAATACCGAGGGTATACCGGCACTCTGAAATGCCTGAACCATATGGTGGTAGTCAAATCCATGTGGATCGCAGAACTTCTGCTGGATAATTATTGCGCCTTCAACTTTATGGTTTATAGCCAACTTGACAGAATGCCGAAATCGACACATTCTTTGAGATTTTTTGAAAGGATATCCATCAGGAAGTTTTCGCCTTGGATCAGGAACCATCTCCATGCAACTCACTTCTCTGAAAGGACAAGATACGCATTCAGCGTATCTGCTCGGCGAGTGTTTAGAAGGACAAGGGGGCCTGCTTATAAGATACCTTTCAACGAGAGCTTTGAGCGGATCTCCATTAATATAATCAATCGGTGTTGTTCCGAATATATACCGCGTACACATGCAGTCGTCGTCAGTAACCACATATGCACTGCCATCCCCTTCAATGATGTCAAACATTTTGAGATTATCCAGAGGACTGCCAACAATCATGAGTCTGTTACTACTTTGAAGAAGGGCATCCCGAGAAGATAAATTTTCCTTTAATCTCCTAAGCATCTCGTTATGGTCCCTTTTGTCGGTCAACATTCCTGATAAAGTGACCGTAAATGCTTCCTTTCCTGTAATATTTGGCGGATCCCCTTTTCGACCCTCGAAAATCTCCATCGTCAAAGCCCTGTTCTCATCATATATTTTTATTGCTTCCCTGAGATCATCATCAGTAATGACTCGGCCTGATAAATCCTCCATGTCTTTTTTAAACCTTACAAGCTCTTTGTAATAAAATTCTTTAGCTTCGGGCGTATCAATGATTCCTGGGAGATAAAGCAACCGTGCATATGGAGATTTCCCGAATATCTGTAAATTCTCAAAAGCCAACCTCATCGTCGCACATGAATATGCTGTAACAAAACCGTCAAGATAGTCTATTTCTCCGCTTAAAGCCTGATGCAAGAGACTTCTTGAAAAAGTGCAATAATAAGTTTGCATATATGTTTCTGCTAATGTTGGATTATCCTCGCTCGAAAGAAACCTCACAGGAATGAAACCTGCAGCATAGATGATTTCTTCAGGAGTATAACTACACATATAGCCTATCATGTTCTTCTTGCTGGAGCTCTTCAGCTCTCTTGCATACTTATGCCTGTCCTCCAGGATCTTTTCAAAATCACAAAACATGTTTATTCGCCTCCTTTTAGTTGCCTTTGGTCTTCATCATTGCATCATGTGCAAAAATAGCTGCACCAATTGCCCCGATTATTTGAGGTTCATGGTATATTTTGGCCTCCACGCCAAGCTTCTCCTCTACTCGTTTTGTGACGCCAATGTTCTTCGCTATTCCACCTGAAATAATAAAATCTTTTTCTATGCCAGCTCGCCCCATTAAAGCCAACGTCCTGTGCGTCAGGGCATCGCACGCACCCGCAAGTATATCGTTTTTATGTACGCCTTTGCTCAGTAGTTCCACCACTTCTGATCGGGCAAAAAGTACACAAGTACTTGTTATTTGAGATGGCTTGTCCTTTATATCTAAGGACATATCTCCAATATCCTCCAGCTTTACGTCTAAAATATTCGCCATTATCTCCATCGATCTTCCGGCGCCTGCAGCGCATTTATCATTCATTATAAAGCTCTTTACCTTACCTTTTTCATCACATGTTATAACCTTGCAGTCCTGTCCACCCATATCAAGTATTGTTCTTGCGGTCGGAAAAGCCCAGTGTGCGCCGCGCGCATGACATGAGATTTCAGTGACATTCTTTTTTGCAAATGGTATGTTGATTCTGCCGTACCCAGTGGAAACGATGAATTCCAAATCATCAAACTTAATACTAATTTTTTTTAGAGCTTCATCAAAAGCCGTCTTTGCTGTTAGATAATCGTCAACTCCCGTAGGAATGATGCTGTAAGATAAAATTTCTCCTTCGGAAGATCCTTTAACAAATTGCATGATGACGGAATTCGCACTTAAAGACCCTATATCGATACCTCCGACGATCATAATAATTACCTCCTAGACTAGATGTTTCGCTTCAAGTGCTGCACCCAGAGCTACTAGTGTTTCAGGGTTGTCCGGCACTGTTATTTTACATCCCAAGACCTCTGATAAGGCCGTAACCATTCCTTTGTTTCTAGCAACGCCACCGATGAAAACAACATCTTCTTCGAATTTAATATTCTTGAGCATTGATTTCGTTCTGGTCGCTATTGAGTTGTGTATTGCGCTTAAAATATCTTCAATCTTTTCCCCTTGATGAACTAATGAAACTACCTCTGACTCCGCAAAAACGGCACACGTCATGTTCATTTCGATCTTCTTGGTGGAATTAAGAGATAGACGCCCGATGTCATCGGTCTTTATTCCCAACACACCAGCAACAATATCCATGAAAAGACCAGTACCTGAGGCACACTTCTGATTTACTATGTAATCCAAAACGGTTCCAAGAGAGTCACATTTGGAGCATAGGCAGGTTTCAGCTCCCATATCAATTACAGTCTTTGCCGACGGCGAAACGTAGACAGCTGCATTTGCAGCACAAGAGACTTCAGAAAGATATTCATCGGCTTCTTCCCAGTCTTCCTCAATGCCACCTGTTACAACTACATAGTTCAAGTCATTTCTTTCCAAGCCGGCCTTTTTCAGTACTGATTGTAAAACCCGGTTTGCTTCTTCCCTCCATGTAGCTGTTACTTCAAGAACACTTTGTGATAAAAAACTATTATCACCGAGGATCACAGCTTTTGCTGTCTTTGAACCAACGTCAACACCACATACATACATTGAAAGTCACCTTCCTTTCTCTGACGTCCATAGCTATCCGAACGTCCGTCTTTTTAATTACCCCTTTTCTTTTCTATCCTCATCTTTATGAGAACTGATTGCAAAACGAGGCTTGCTAGTACCCTCCATGGTCTTTTTCACTCACAAATCACCATCTGATAAAAAAGCATCAACAACGATGACCAAAGCCCCTTTGTTGACTTAAAACCAATATCTACATTGCCAATATATATTTGAATTAACATACATTTTTATAATACATATTAATTAATCCGGACGTCCGCCTTTTTATTTAACCAAATTTTCTACCTAGTTTCCATTACCATTTAATCTTACCGTTTGAGATAATAAAGAGTCATGTCTTCTGCAATCTGTATTACAGAATCATAATCGAAGGATCCTTCATCTAAAACCCATTGAATCCCTATGCCAATGTAAAGTCCCCAAAGAACCGTACCGATTTGTCTAAGATCAACATTTTTATAAAGATTCCCTTCAATTCCTTTCTTAACCCCTATTGATGACAAATAGCTATATTTTTTAAAGAAATGCTGAATAATACCTCTATATCTGTTATCTTTTCTGGAAAGTGCGAGAAAATCAGATAGCACATACATAAGCGTAGGATCTTCTTTCGTTAGTTCAAAGCTCCCTTTTATCCGATATTTCAGCAGATTCTCAACAGCTTCTGATCCCTGCGCATTTTGATCTATGCCTTTGATTTTATTATCCACAATCTCAAAAAGCCGACGATCTAATTCTTTTAATACAGCGACCAATATATCTTCTTTCTTTTTGAAATAATAATTTATCGCTCCCTTACTCATTTTTGCATATTTAGCGATCTCACTCATAGTTAGCTTATCATAACCTTTTTCGCTCATGCATCTGAATGTTGCTTCTACTATTTCAGCAATTCTTACTTCTGCTTTCATATTCTTCAAATCATTTTTCACAAAAAACCGGACCTCCGGTTTTTTTATTAATGACAATCAATCATTTTGTCAAGTTTTTTTTCATTATTTAAATTTAAAAATATTTGTTCTAATATGATTTTACGGAACAATACTTTAAAATAACAGTGAATAAATATTATTATCTCGGTAACTAAATATAGTCATCTGGGTATTTATGTAATATGAGACGCACATAGAAAAAATAGACACACAAACACAGACCAGAGACACAATATGAAATCAGAAAGCAAGCTATTCGTCTTCGTAAGCAGGGCAAGTATTGGCAGAAGGAGTTGGGATAAGCGAGGGGCGAGCTAGCAAGATATGGCAGAGCTACAATATTAAGGAGGGTAGCAAAACTATTTGTCTGGGGAAAAGTGATCGCAGAACTAGAGAAAAGAGAACCCTTATTTATGGAACAGAAAACACATATGCAACACGTGCTAATTGACAAAATACCGGACCCAATAAAGCTGCTATTTATTTTATGGACACGAGATGCGGTTAAGATTTTGATAAACCAACGATATAGGGTATTGGCCTATCTGAACCGTTGGGGAACACCTTAAGAGACGGGAATTCACGCCCCAAAAACCCATAAAACAGGCCTACGAGAAGAGTTCGCAAACGGTGAAAAAACAGCTGACGGTGGATTATCCGTCTATAGCAACTCGGGCGAAGAAAAACTTATGAATTTCCACTGAACACAATTGTACATTATCAATCGTAACGTTGTTGTCCGAGACGATATTAGAAGAAAGCGCTTCCGCGAATTTTGCCATGTATGGAGAGAAAATCAGCCAAGTGGCGCTAAAGGGCAATTTCACCGGCAAGATTCTCTTTATTCTGGTCAAATTCAATGACAGAGGAAATTATTACTCCGACGTCGAAACTGCGATCGAGACTCGCCGAAGTGCAATCCTTGTTCATAAGAGAAATGCTCGCGGGCAAGCACGTCCCGCAGCGCCCGGCGGAAACGAAAAAGTAACAGGCAC
>ERZ795051.4988-NODE-4988-length-11995-cov-5.194054_pt1 | contig 11995 bp, 11 predicted proteins | sample MGYA00375135_ERZ795051 | MGnify/ENA primary metagenome ERZ795051 (study PRJEB30180, sample SAMN05720222) | activated sludge metagenome | isolation source: Anaerobic digester | place: Japan | collected 2015-05-26 ... | reverse complement strand
CCACAGGTCCCGCGCCTCCGGGGCCGCCACCACTTCGGGAAATCCGCCGCCCAGCAAGGTGAGCGCCGGGCATTCCTCCCGCGAAAGCGGCAACAGCGAAAACGTCGCCACGCGGCCGGCCATCGACTCCGTGACGCCTTGCATCAGCGGGGCTTCTTGGGAGCCGGTCAGGAGCCACCGGCCCTTGCGTTCCGGGGCGGCATCGATCCGGGCCCGGATGTAGGTGAACAGCTCCGGCGCATTCTGGATTTCGTCGAGGATGACCGGCGGCCGGAGGGCGTCCAGAAAAGCGCGGGGATCGGCCCGGACGCGGGCCACGACGTCGGCCTCCTCCAGCAGCACGTAGGAGGCCTTGGGGAAGACGCGCCGCAGCAAGGTGGTCTTGCCGGAGCGCCGCGGTCCGGTCGCCAGCAGGGCCGGGAAGTGCGCGGCGGCCTTGAGCAACTCGCGCGCGAGCATGCGGGGGCGGTAGATCATGCTGCAAATCTAAAGTATGACTTTAGAAATGTCAATACTCGGTTTGGGCCGCCAACCGCCGTTTTCGGGCCGGGAGCGCCCAATCCGGGCTTGCCTCGCGGCGGAAAAGGGCGAGACTGGAAGACGAACGCTCGCGTTCGGGAGAAGAGCATGAAACGACGCATTCGGATGCTGACGCTGGTCGTCCATGCCACGGCGCTGCTGCTGGCCTTGGCGGCGACGCTGGTGGTGGTGGGCATTTTCAACGAATCGCTGGATTGGGACCTGTTCGGCCCGAAGTTGGAAGCGGTTCTCTACGGGGTGTTCGGCGGGAGCATCGCGCTGGCGTCGGCGGGCGTGGCGCTGACGGTCGTGCTGGGCATCCAGGAGATCGTGCGCGCGTTCCAGGCGCTGCCGAAGGCGCGCGGCGCGGATGGGGCGGAGCTTGCGCCGGAGGCCACGCGCTGGGGTTACCTGAAGGCGATGGCGGGGATTTTGGTCGGGTTCGCGGTGCTGATCGGGGCGCTGGCCTGGGTCAACGCGCGGGTGCTGGCGCACCGGACGGAGACGTTCAAGAAGATCGCGGCCGAGCAGGTCGGGAATTTCGAGGCCAAGCTGGCCGCGCGGGTCGCGGCGCTGGGCGCGCCGCCGCGGAGCGCGGTGGACAAGGAGCTGTACGACCTGATCCGGACGCTGGACGGCCTCTCGTTCGTGCAGCGCAGCACGCTCTACGTGCCCGATCCGGAAGACCCGGCGGCGCTGTGGGGCTACACCGCGTGGCGGGACTACAAAACCGAAGACGGCTTCGCGCGGTTTTTCGTGGCGAAGGACTTCGAGCAGGCCATGGCGGCCGCGCTGCGGGGCGACGGCGTCGAATTGGACCGCCTCAACGCCGATGCAAGCTTCACGTTCTACCGCACGCTGCGCGCCGCCGACGGCCACCCCGTCGGCGTCCTGCGCATCGACGGCAATTCCCGGGAGAATTTCCGGGAATACCGCCTGGGCTCGTAGTTTTACGTAGAACGTAAAAAGTTTCGCGCGGTTTTACGTAGTACGTAAAAACTTTTTGGGATTTTTACGTACTACGTAAAACTCAAGTCAGCTTGATCCAGCCGACGGTGTGCAGGAAGGCGACGAGCACGGCGACGGGGGAGATGAAGCGGATGAAGATGCCCCACAGCGAGGCGAGAGTCAGCACGTGCACCGGCGAGTTGTGCGACGGGTCGTCCTTGAGGCCCGCGAGCAAACTCAGCAGATGGACGTCGCCGAAATTGCTGGAGCCGTGGCGGATTTCGTCGAGGGCGTGCTTGGTGCCCCAGATCCAGCCGGTGAAGAGGGAGATGAACAGCCCGCCCAGCGGCAGCAGCCAGTTGGAGGAGAGGTTGTCCATGACGTCGAAGAAGGAGCCTTTGGCGGAGCCGAAGACCTTCACCAGGAGGGCGTGGAGACCTTCCAGGCGCGACCAGTCGGCGACGCTGACGGCGCAGAAGGCGCCGAGCAGGAAGATGGCGCCGCCGAAGACGACGGCGGCCCGATGGCGTTTCCAGCCGCGCTCGTCGACGAAGTAGGCGGTGACGACTTCCAGCAGGCTGATGCCGGACGTCAGCGCGGCGATCAGCAGCAGCACGAAGAACAGGAACGCCCAGAACGCGCCGAGCGGGATCTGGTGGAACACGGTGGGCAGGACCTGGAAGACGAGGCCGGGGCCCGCGTCGGGTCCGAAGCCCTGCGCGAAGACGGCCGGGAAAATGGCCAGGCCGGCCATGAGGGCGATGAGCGTGTCGAGACCCACGACGGAGAGCGTGGCGGAAAACAGGTTTTCCTTGCGGTCGATGTAACTGCCGTAGGTGATCATGGCGCCCATGCCGAGGGAGAGCGAGAAGAACGCGTGGCCGAGGGCGATCAGCACGCTGCCGGCATTGATCTTGGAGAAGTCGGGCGTGAGGTAGAACCGGACGCCGGCCATGGCGCCGGGCAGCGTCAGGCTGCGGACGATGAGCGCCAGGATGATGAAGAACAGCACCGGCATGAGGATCTTCGACCAGCGCTCGATGCCGGATTTGACGCCTTTGTAGACGATCAGGACGCACAGCGCCATGAAGACGAAGTGGCAGCCGACGGCCCAGGCGGGATCGACGATGAAATGGTTGAAGTGCGCCTTGGCGGCTTCGACGGTGGCGAAATCGAGCTGGCCGGAGACGGCTTTCCAGACGTAGCCGACGGTCCAGCCGGCGACGACGCTGTAGAACGACAGGATCGTGAAGCCGGCGACGACGCCCATGGCGCCGACGAGGACCCAGCCGTAGCGGAACACGAGCAGGCCGAGGCCGACCAGGATGGCGCCCCACCCCCAGCAGCGGAACAGCAGCAGGAAAACGCCGGCCAGCAGCACGCCCAGACCGACGAGATGGGCCAGCACGGACGTCTTCGGGGCCAGCGCCTGGAACGCCCCGACGGGATTGCGCTGGGTGTGGCGCCCCAGCGCGAATTCGCAGATCATCACCGGCGCGCCGGTGATGGCGATGCACAGCAGGTAGACCAGCACGAAGGCCCCGCCGCCGTTTTCGCCGACGATGTAGGGGAATTTCCAGATGTTGCCCAGGCCGATGGCCGAGCCGGCCGCGGCCAGGACGAGTCCCCACGCGCCGCTCCAATGTTCCCGGGACGCCGTAGCGTTGTCCATGGTGCCTCCTTGGTCGAGCCGAAGCCTAGCGGATGGCCGGGGTCGGGGGCAAGCGGGAGCTGGAGGAAAATGCGGGCGTCAGGCGTCCATCCAGAGGCCGCCGGTGGCCTCCAGCCAGTCGGCGACGCGGTCCGCGGCGGCGGGCACGTCGTTGTCGGACAGGTCGAGCCGGAGCACGGGCAAGATGGACTCGGCGACGAGGCGGTCGAGGAGTTCCTGCTCGCGGACGAAGAGCGACAGGTCGTCGTACTGGTCGGGCTTGCCGGAGACCTTCAGGCGCAGGGCGCGGGCGGCGGCGAAGGAGTCGGGCGAGCGGACGCAGTAGACGAGCCGGAAATTGAGGGGGCGCAGGCGCTCCTCGAGCCAGCGGAAATCGTAGTCCTTGCCGCGGGCCATGAGCTGGAACATGCGGGTGGAGAGGTGGAAGCGGTCGACGATCCAGGAATAGTAGCGCTGGAGCTCGAAGAGGCGCGCCCAGGTCGCGTAGGTTTCCAGGGCCAGCGCTTCCTCCTGCGGCTCGAAATTGATGAGCCCGCGGCCCCAGGGGAAGTTGGTGAAGGCGCACCATTCGCCGGAAACGAGCGGCGAGTGGTAGCGGTAGCGGCGGGGGCCGACGATGCGCGGATGTTCGTTGAGCGCGAAGGCGAGGTCGGTCTTGAAGGTCAGGCGCGTGCCTTCGAGGATGATCTTGGGCGTGAGCTTGTGTCCCATAATGCGGCCCATCCTAGCGCGGACGCGCGGGTTGCGGAAGGGCAAAGGGGCATGTTAGGATCGGTCCTTCAATCGAGGAACCCCACCATGCGCGACGCGAGACTCCTGAGGGCGACGGAAAAGGGCGGCGACTGGATCCACCTGCGGCGGATCCAGGCCACCTGCATTTTGGGGATCCATCCGTCCGAACGGACGACGCCGCGCAAGGTGTTTTTCAACGTCTCGCTGGAAATCGACACGCGGCGCGCCGGCCAATCCGACAAGATCGGGGACACCCTCAACTACGAGCTGGTGGAAGCCGAAGTCATTTCCGCGGCGGAGAAGGGCAACTATTTCCTGGCCGAAGCGCTGGCGCAACGGGTGGCGGAAGTCTGCCTGCGGCACACGCAGGTCATGTCGGTGCGGGTGGTGGTGGACAAGCCCGGCGCCCTGCCGCACACCGAAAGCATCGCCGTCGAAATCCTCCGCAAGCGCGGGGAGTAGGAAGCTGCCGTCTTCGCGCCCGCGATCGGATTGCGGATGCGGAAAAAGGGGGGTAGGCTGTCCGTGGGCGGACGGGAAAGGCAGGACGGCATGGCGCAGATCCGAAACATCCGGCGGGTGGTGACCGGTTCCAACCAAATCGACGGGGCGGGGGTGCGGCTCGTGCGCGTGATCGGGCGCGGCGACGTCGAGGAATTCGATCCGTTCCTGATGCTCGATGCCTTCGATTCGCGCGATCCGCAGGACTACGTCCGCGGGTTCCCGTGGCATCCGCACCGCGGCATCGAAACCGTGACGTACCTGATCGCCGGCGACGTCGAGCATGGCGACAGCCTCGGCAACGGCGGGCGCATCCGGGACGGCGGATGCCAGTGGATGACGGCGGGCGCGGGCATTCTCCACCAGGAAATGCCGCAGGCTTCGCCGCGCATGCTGGGGCTGCAGCTGTGGATCAATCTGCCGTGCAAGGACAAGTTCGCGCCGCCGGAATACCGCGATTTGTCGGGCGACCGGATTCCGCGGGTCCGGGAACCGGGCGCGCGCATCGGCGTGATTTCCGGACGCTACGGGAACGTGGCGGGCCCGACCCAGGGCGACTACGTGAAGACGACGATGCTGGACGTGGAGCTGGAGCCCAACGCGGAATTCCGGCTGCCGGTGGAGCTAGGCGCCACCCTGTTCGTCTACCTCGTCGAAGGTTCGGGGCGGTTCGGAGATGCGGACCGGACGGTCCACGACCATTGCGCGGTCCTGTTCGGCGAAGGCGACGAATTCCATGCGCAGGCGGGAGCCGAGGGGTTGCGCTTCGTGCTCTGCGCGGGCCGGCCGCTGCGCGAGCCGATCGCGTGGGGCGGGCCCATCGTGATGAATACGCGCGAGGAATTGGAACAGGCCTTCGCGGAAATCGAAGACGGGACGTTCATTCGGACGCCCAAGGCGAACCCGTAAACGCGCGTCAGTTTTTCCGCTCCGCCACGTGGCGGGCGAGGGCGGCGAGGGGAGCGGTTTCGCCGGGGAAATCAGCGAGGGCGGCGAGGGCTTCGGCAACCAGATCGTTCAGGCGCTTTTTCGCGCCGTCCAGCCCGTACACCGAAACCGCCGTGGTTTTCTCGCGCGCGGCGTCGGTGCCGACGGCCTTGCCGAGCTGTTCGGGCGTGGACGTTTCGTTGAGCAGGTCGTCGGCGATCTGGAAGGCTTCGCCGAGGGCGGCGGCGTAGCGGGTGGCCGCGGCGAGTGCGGCGGGGGAGCCGCCGGCGGCGCGCACGCCCATGCGGCAGGCGCAGACGATCAAATCGCCGGTCTTGTGCTGCTGGATGAAGCGCAGCCGGCCTTCGTCGGGCGGCAGATGCTCGCCGAGCATGTCTTCGACCTGGCCGCCGACGACGCCGACGGAGCCCGCGGCGTCGGCGAGTTCGCGGACGACGTCCAGCGCCGCGACGGGGGTCTGGGCGGCGAGTTCGAAAGCGAGGGCCTGCAGGGCGTCGCCGGCGAGCAGCGCGACGGCTTCGCCGTAGACCTTGTGGCAGGTGGGCACGCCGCGGCGCAGGTCGTCGTCGTCCATGCAGGGCAGGTCGTCGTGGATGAGGGTGTAGGTGTGGAGGCACTCGCTGGCGGCGGCCGGGAAAAGCGCGGCGGAACGCGGCGCGCCGCAGGCTTCCGCGCAGGCGGCGCAGAGCAGCGGGCGCAGGCGTTTGCCGCCGGCGAACAAGCTGTGGCGCATCGCGGCGTGCAATTGGACGGGACGGGTATCGGCCGGCAACACCAGACGATCGAGCGCGGTTTCGATCCAGCGCGCGCCGTCGGCGAGATAGGTTTTCAGGTCGAACACGGCACCCGTCCTCAGATGCCCAGATCGGCGAACCGGGCCGCGCCTTCGAAGCTCCGGCCGTCCGAGGTGCTGAAACGCACGTGGGCGCGGTCGGGGCTGATGCCTTTGACGACGCGGACGGTGACGCCGGCCCGGAGCTGTCCCAACGGCTGCTGACTGGCGGGGTTGTCCAGCGGATAGATGTAGATGGGGCGGGCGAGGACGACGTCCTGTTCGGCCACCTGCCGCGGCGCCAGCAAGGCGTCCATGCGCGAGACGGGCACACCGGCATAGGCCCAGGCGCCGCGCTTTTCCTTCTTGGCTTCGAGTTCGGCCTGGCGCAGGCGGCGCCACCAGGCGATTTCGTCGCGCTTGTAGGCATCCAGTTCGCTGAGATCGGTGCCGTTGCCGAAGACGCGGGCGAGGCCGTTGCGGACCAGTTCCGTGCCGAGGTCCTGGCCGGCGGCGTTCATCACCATGGCGTAGTCGCGGTCCTTGGCCGAGCGGCCCAGCGCGTCGGCCAAGCGCGAATAGACGGTGAAATTGCCGTCCTCGAGGAATTTTTCGGTGAACTTGACGGCTTCTTTGCCGACCTTGACGACGTCCTTGGGGTCGGGAATGCCGAAGTAGTCGGCCTGGACCTGGAGGCGTTCGGGCAGGGACGTCTCGGATTCGGGCGTATCCACGAAATAGAGCCGGAAGAGGTAGGTCCGCGTCTTGATGTTGGTGGGTTTGACGTGGAAGCTGTCGCCGTCGTTGGAGGCGTTGGGGATGACGCGGCAACCGGTGTATTCGCGCCATTTCTTGGCGGCGGAAGCGTCGGGCGGGGCAACCAGCGCGAGCAGGAAAACGGCCAGGCCAAGCAACCGGAGGGAAGGCGGGTTCTTTTTCACGGCGGAAGTGTAGGGGAAGGCGGCGGAACGGGGAAAGCAAAAAAGGCGGCGTTGACAAGCGGGCGCGCCGCGCTTTCAATGCGCCCCATGAACCGCGCATGGAAAGGATGGCTGCTGTTGGCCGTGGCGGCGGCGCCGTGGCTGCACGGCTTGTCGTTTCCGTTCCTCTACGACGACGTGGGAATGATCGCGGAAAACGCCTTTCTGGAAAACCCGGCGAACGCGGGGGCCGTGCTGGCGGGCCGGACGCTGGCGGATCCGCACGTGGTCAACGGCCGCCGACCGGCGGTGCTGGCGACGTATTTCCTCGACCGCGCGCTCTACGGCCTGCGTCCGGCGGGCTGGCGGGCGACGAACCTGGCGCTGCATCTCGGCTGCGCGGCGCTGCTGGCCGGCCTGCTGCGGCGGCTGACGGGCCGGGATTATTTCGCGGCGGCGGCGGGCCTGCTGTTCGCGCTGCATCCGGCGACGTCGGAAGCGGTCCATGCGCCGGGATTCCGCGCGGACGTGCTCTGCCTGTTTTTCACGCTGGCGTTCCTGCACGGGTTTCTCGCAACGGGGCCGCGCTCCGGGTTGGCCCGTCTGGGCGGCCTGGCTTGCCTCGCGCTGGCGTTGCTGGCGAAGGAAACGGCCGTGGTCGCGCCGCTGCTGCTGGGGGCGCTGATGGTTTTGTTCCCGGCGGCGTTTTCCGGCTCGCGGCGGGATCGAGCGGTCGGCTGGGCGGCCGCCGCCGCGCTGGCCGCGCTGTTTTTCGCGCTGTGGCTGGCGCTGCCGACGGACTTGCAGGCGGCGGGCGGCGCCTGGAACGGCGAATCGCTGCGGTTTCCGGAAACGCTGTGGTCGGCGCCGGCGCTCTGGGCGCGGACGCTGCGCCTGCTGCTGGTGCCGTGGCCGCTGAACGTGACGCCGGGTTTCGAGCCGGTAGCGACGCCGGCCTCGCCGCGGCTGGCCTGGGGGCTGGCTTGGCTGGCGCTGTGCGCCTGGGGCGCGTGGAAGTTGCGCCGCGCCGCGCCGGAAGTCGCGCTGGGGCTGGTCTGGATGCTGGCGTTCTTCCTGCCCGTGTCCAATCTCTGGCCGCTGCTGCATCCGGTGGCGGACCGTTATCTCTATCCCGTCGCGCCGGGCTTCGCCATTGTCGCCGCATGGGTGTTGTCGCACCAGTCGCGCCGGGGGCGGGCGCTCGGCCTGGCGGCGCTGGCGGCGATCTACGCGCTGCTGCTGGCGGTGCGTCTGGGGCAGTGGGAATCGGCGGAAAAACTGTGGTCGGCGGCCTATTTCCAGAATCCGCGGAGCGCGACGGCGGCGACTTGGCTGGGGCTGTTGCGCGAGGAGGCCGGCGACGCGGCCGGCGCGCGCGAATTCTACCGGGCGGCGACCGAGGCCAATCCGCAGGCGGCGGCCGCGTGGATCAATTGGGGCGTGCTCGAGGGCCGGGCGGAAAATTGGGCCGAATCGGAACGCCTGTTGCGGCGCGCCGTGGAATTGCGCCCGGGCGACGCCAAGGGCTGGATCAATTTGGCGACCTGTCTCGAACGGCAGGGACGGGCGGCGGAAGCGGCGGAGGCCGTCGCGCGGGCGGAAGCCGCGCGGGTGTCCGACTAGGGCAGCGCGAAACCGTGGCGCGCGAACACCGCGCGGGCCGGCTCGGAACCGAGGAATTCCAGGAACGCCATCGCCTGCAGGCGATGGGCCGAATCGCGCAGCACGGCGGCCGCCACGTATTCGGGGCCGGGCGTCGGTTCGCCTTCGGCGGGCTGGGGCGGGGGCAAAGCAAGGACGTTGCGCTTCAGGGCCACGTCGATCAGGCCCCTTTCCATCACCAGCTGCATGGCGGCGGTTTCGGCCGGGAAAAAGACGTCGGGCGATTTCTTGGCGCGGACGATCCGTTCCGCCAAGGCCGCCGAGCGGCCGCACGTCAACTTGGCTTCGAATCCGGTTTTCTGGGTGAACAGCGGGACGACTTCCCGCAAGGCCGGCTGATACGCCTTGTCCGCGAAAACGTTCAGGGTCTGGGCGGCGGCGGTGCCGGCCCAAAGGGCCAGCGCCAGCAACGCGATGAGAAGCTTTTTCATGGGGCCACGTCTTTCCGGTGGATCGAAATCGCGCACATTCAAGGGCACCGGGGGCGGTTTGTCAATGGCGGACGGGGTCTATTTGAAGTCCACGAGACCGGCTTCGCGCAGGCTGACGTAGGGCGCGGGATGCGGCCGGTTGCCGCCGATGACGACGTGGTCGAGCACCTGGATGCCGACGATCTTGCCGGTTTCGACCAGCTGGCGGGTGGCGCGGACGTCTTCGGCGGAGGGCGTCGGATCGCCGGACGGGTGGTTGTGGGCGACGATGATGGCCGCCGCCGCCATGCGGATGGCTTCGCGGAACACCTCGCGCGGATGGGCGAAGCTGGCGTCGAGGATGCCCTTGGTGACGGCTTCCGGCGCGCGGCGCAGGCGGTACTTCTGGTCCAGCATGAGCACCCAAAAAGTCTCTTGGTCGAGCCGGGCGGTTTCCTTGCGCAGCAGGTCCAGCACGTGCGCCGGCTCGCGGATCAGCGGCAAGGCTTCGGTGCGCTCGCCGGCGGCGCGGCGGCCCAGTTCGAACGCGGCCTGCAGTTCCAGGATCTTGACGGGGCCCAGCCCTTTGATGCCCAGCCCCCGCAGTTCGTCGTGGTGGGCGGCGGCGAGGCGCGCCAGGGAGCCCTGATGGCGGTCGAGCACTTGGCGGGCGAGGTCGATCACGCTTTGGCCGCGGGTGCCCGCCCGCAGCAGGATGGCCACCAGCACCTCGTCGGGCACGTTCGTCAAGCCCGCTTCCAGGGCCAGTTCGCGCGGCCGGCGATGCCCCGGCAAATCCTTGATGCGCGACGGCGAAATCTCGTACGGCGCGGCCGACTCCTTCAGCGCAGGTTTCATGGGCGGCAGAATAGGCGATGCCGCGCCGGTTGAACAGTCCGAACCCCGCCGACCGCGCGCCGAATCCAGTAGCCGCCAAGATGATCTTCCGCCCCGGACCCCCCCTCTCGGAAATACGCCAAGCCAACACTCTCGCTTATTATAATAACCGAGACAATATTATGAATATTTCTTAGTAACAATTGATATTTGTCGATTGCCATCGACTCTCGGTTATTATAATAAGTGAGAGCATTGAAAAGGGAGTGGCTATGCAATTGACTCCGACTTTATGGAGAACCTGCCGGGTGCTGGCGGGACCGACGCGGTTGGCGTTGCTGCGGCAGATCATCGAAAGGCCGGACCGGTGCGTGACGGACCTGGCGGCGGAGGCCAAGATTTCGGAATCCCGCGCCAGCCAGGAGTTGCGTCGCCTGCAGTCGCGCGGCCTGGTCCAGATGGTGCGGGCAGGGCGATGGACCCGGTACCGCCCGGTGACCGACCCGAAGGTGGCTTCGGCCAAGCCGCTGTTGGCGGCGGTCAGGGAGTCGTTCGCCAAATGGCCCGACGAGGAAACGGGCCGAGTCGCCCGCGCCTTTGGTCACGAAAGGCGGCTCAGGATCGCGCAGCTGCTCCAAGCCGGGCCGCGCACCGCGGCCGAGCTGCGGCAATTCGGCGTGGTGTCGCAACCCGCGCTGTTCCGCCATCTGGCCATGTTGCAGGCCGGTAGGCTGGTGCGGCGCGTCCGGGACGGCTGGGAACGGCTGCCCAATCCGCACCCGCTGGCCCAGGCTCTGGCGCGCCTGCTGGCCGATTGAATGCCGCCGCGGTTTGTTTTGACCTTTTTTCCGCGGTGTGGAAGAGTCTCGGCGCGTTTTTCCACGGCATGGAAAAGCGTTTTCCACGGCAAGGAAACAACCGGATTTGAGAGGAAACGACCATGAGCGACAGCAAGATCCAGGTGCCCGCCGACGGGCAGAAAATCGCGATGGGCCCGGACGGACGCCTGCAGGTGCCGGACCGGCCGATTTTGCCTTTCATCGAGGGCGACGGCACGGGGCCGGACATCACCCGCGCGGCGATGGTCGTCTGGAACGCCGCAGTGGAAAAGGCCTACGGCGGAAAACGCCAAGTGGCCTGGATGGAAATCTACGCGGGCGAGAAGGCGAACGCCGTCTACGGCCCGAACACCTGGCTGCCGGCCGAAACGCTGTCGGCGTGCCGCGACTATCTCGTGTCGATCAAGGGCCCGCTGACGACGCCCGTGGGCGGCGGCATCCGCAGCCTGAACGTGGCGCTGCGGCAGGAACTGGATCTCTACGTCTGCCTGCGGCCGGTGCGCTGGTTCGCGGGCGTGCCCAGCCCCGTGAAGCATCCGGAAAAGACCGACATGGTCATCTTCCGGGAGAACGCCGAAGACATCTACGCCGGCATCGAGTGGGCGGCGTACACGGCGCAGGCGCAAAAGGTGATCGATTTCCTGCAGAAGGAAATGGGCGTGAAGAAAATCCGCTTCCCGGCCAGCTCGGGCATCGGCGTCAAGCCGGTGAGCGAGGAAGGCACGCGCCGCCTCGTGCGCGCGGCGATCCGCTACGCGCTGGCCAACGGCCGCAAGAGCGTGACCTTGGTGCACAAGGGCAACATCATGAAGTTCACGGAGGGCGCCTTCCGCGACTGGGGCTACGCGACGGCGCGCGAGGAATTCGGCGCGAAGCCGCTGGACGGCGGGCCGTGGCTCGAGCTGGCGGACCCGGCGACGGGCCGGACCATCGTGGTGAAGGACTGCATCGCCGATGCGTTCCTGCAGCAGATCCTGACGCGGCCGGCGGACTACGACGTGATCGCGACGCTGAACCTCAACGGCGACTACGTGTCCGACGCGCTGGCCGCCTGCGTGGGCGGCATCGGCATCGCGCCGGGCGCCAATATCAACTACGACAGCGGTTGCGCGGTTTTCGAGGCCACGCACGGCACCGCGCCGAAGTACGCGAACCTCGACAAGGTCAATCCGGGCTCCCTGATTGACCTTAGATCGGAAGAGCACACGTCTGAACTCCAGTCACCCAGTGTTATC
>ERZ795051.4975-NODE-4975-length-12017-cov-10.242267_pt1 | contig 12017 bp, 10 predicted proteins | sample MGYA00375135_ERZ795051 | MGnify/ENA primary metagenome ERZ795051 (study PRJEB30180, sample SAMN05720222) | activated sludge metagenome | isolation source: Anaerobic digester | place: Japan | collected 2015-05-26 ... | reverse complement strand
CCAAGCAACTTGGCAGGCGTAGCTGACATGGCATCAACCGCCCTGGTCATTGTCAGCCTTTTGTTTTTAACTAGGTTCAAGATCGAGGCGACCAAAGTGTCAAGGCCCGGCACCCCAGAAGGGGCCTGCGGGTAGGGTAGGGCCTTCTCAGCATGAGTGTGGGGTGCATGATCCGTTGCGATCACCCCGATTCTGCCATCAGCCAAAGCCTCCAAAAGAGCCAAACGATCACTTTCAAGCCTGACTGGGGGGTTAACTTTCAACAAGTTTCCAACCCTAGCGGTATCTTCGACATTAAAATAAAGATGATGAGGACTGACCTCTCCGGTGATCCCTAGTTTTGGGTTCAAAAACGCAATTTCAGCCGCAGTAGACAGATGAGCGATGTGCAGTCGCCGTCCTTCTTTCGCAAGCGAAGAAATCAGCTTAGCCCCCTCAATCGCAGCCTTGGCGGGTCTAATAACATGATGATCTGTGGCAGTTGGAGTTTCCTCGAAATTGGCCTTAGCCTGGCGCAACACGCCTTCGTCTTCAGCGTGAAAGACAAAGAGTTGGTCTAGGTTCTCAATGGCCTTAGATAAGGCGCTTTCCGAAGATACCATGTCGCCTGTAGTCGCCCCTAGGAATACCTTAACTCCCGCCAATAAGGGGTGTGAACAAACGCGTTCTATCTCGTCAACGTTGGAGTCACCTAATCCCATGTAAAAAAGGACGTTACATTTCGCGGCCTTCCTAGCCCTTTCCACCTTTGCCAAAAAATCGGCTGCCGTCACAGTTGGAGGCACAGTGTTTGGCATGTCCGCAACCGTTGTGACTCCAGATCTGACGGCCGCCTCGGTACCAGACACAATATCCTCTTTATGGGTCAGCCCGGGGTCTCTCAGGTGAACATGCATATCAATGGCTCCTGGCAGCAACCAGTTTCCACGGCATCTAATTTCACATCCAGCGTTTTGTCCAATGGTGGGGTCTATACGAACAATTACCCCATCGGATACAGCAACGTCTGCAACCTGACCCTCGTCATTAAAAGGAAGTCTAGCCTCTTTAAACACAATGCTGTACATGTCATCTCACCAAGAAAGCCCACCTAAAAGTTTAACCCAGATTTCGAAAATCGTCCTAAACTGGCCACCTAGGTTCGATCTGTGGAGCAAAAAGAACGGTCATCCAAAGAAATCATGCCTAAAACACGCAAAAATTGATGATTTCGAAGAAGAATTTGGTTGCTTTTGGTTGACACTGCCTCGTCAACTCCGTATCATGCCCTTTGTTTGTGGGCACTGGTGTGGCCCATTGGGTTTGCTTGAATATGAGGTTTACAATGAAGCGGCTTGCAATTCTGGCTGTCGGTCTGCTGTTCGTCGGCGGGCTCTACGCTTGTGGTGATGGCGAAACAAAACCTGGTGCAGAAGTCATCATTCCAAACAACGATAATGGTGGTGGCCCCACTACCGATCCTGGTGGCACTGACGAAACCCCTCGTCCGGATATTGACGAGCCGGATAACGACCCGGGCACTCCCGACCAAGACCCAGGAACTGGGGGAGACACCGATACTACTCCTGATGTTCCAGACAACGATCCAGGGTCGACTGATGATGGTGGCGGGGTACCTGGCTGTGTAGACGATCCAGTCGGATCCTGCAAGGCAGTGTTTGAGTGTATTAATGACTGCCCCGAGGGAGCTGCCGGTGAGGCATGCAGGACTCAGTGCGAAGGTAACTTGTCCTTTGATGGTAGGGAGGATTACCAAGCGTTTATCAGTTGTCTATCGACAAACTGTAGTAATTCCACTTCCAATGAACAACTTTCTCAGTGCCTAGAAGATTTCTGCGTGGAGCAGTACTATGGCTGTTTCTGGGGCTGCGAGTACGGCGAATGCTACGATCTCGTTGGTTGCCTATCCGGTTGCGCCAAGCTTAGCAATGAGGAGGCAGCGAATGAATGCCGTGGAGACTGCTGGGGTGGAGCTACCGCAGAGGCACAGATAGATCTCAGCAATGCCATCAAGTGCACTCAGCAAGCTTGCCCAATTTGTGCCAAACAAAATGCCACGCCACAGGAGGAGCAGCAGTGCGATGACTGTTGGGAAGAAGCGGCAAGCACCACCTGTGAGTCTGAGTGGGACAAGTGCGAAAGGTATGGCGAAGGTAACTGCCGCACTCTTTGGATCTGCGTTCAGAACTGCGGTGGTAATGATAGGGAATGTGTGCAGGCGTGTGGCGCGGCAGCAAGCAAAGAAGCCATCGACCTTTATGGCAAAGTGAGGGACTGTATCCTAAAGGATGACCATTGCCCCAGCACCATGCCAGATGATCAATGGCAAACTTGTGCCAACGCGGCTCTAAAGGAAGGTGGTGTCTGTGATGAAGACCTCACCAACTGTATCGGAGAGCAGGTCTATGGCGATGGCAACTGTGGGGATTTGTGGAATTGCATCAACAATGTCAATTGTGATGCGCAGTGTGCTAATGACTGTAGGGAGGCTGCTACCAAAGAAGCCAATGGCCTTTTCGATGACATTATGGATTGCATTTTTGAAGAGTGCGAAGGCAAGACAGGCAACGAACTCGACACTTGTGCAAATGCTGCAATCAACGGCGAGGGTGCCTGCGTTAGCAAGGTTGAAGCTTGCTTTGGTCCGGCGACCTACGGTGATAAGACCTGTGGTGAAACGCTGCTGTGTATGAACGGCTGTGGGACCAACGAATCATGTCAAAGGACATGTGTCAATAATGCAACTGAAACTGGGAATGGTCTATTGCGAGACTTATTCCAGTGCCTTGAGACAGCTTGCCCAAGGACGTTGCCAGCAGATCAGGCAGAGACCTGTGTACAGGAAGCACAAGGAGAGAATGGAGCTTGCTACGCAGATCTCCAAGCCTGCATCAATGACAATAGCGCTGAGTAATTAACATTCAGTAACCTTCTAAAAACCCTCACAATAATGATTCACAACTAGATTTAAGGTTGAACTCTACAATAATTCCCTTTTTCCCTTGAATTCGGTTAAAATAGCCATCCGGTACCAACAGTGGGGACAGGATGAAGAAAATCTTTGCGTTTTTGGTTGTGGCCTTATTTGCCTTTGGTTGTGGTGATTCAAAGTCTGACGAGGACGTGGTTGACCCTGGAAAGTCAGATGTCGCGGACGTAGTGGACACCCCCGATGAAGGGGCTCCCAGTGATGACACAGCAACGTCTGACGATCTTGGTGAGCCGCAGGATAACGCTCCTGCGGACGACCAAACCCCAGCTCCAGATGATGGCACCGATACAAATGAGCCTGAGCATGACCCAGGACAAGAGCCTGAAGGTTGTAAGGCTACAGTTTTCAGTGGCCCAAGCTGTGTTGAAACAGCAGCGTGTGAAATGGCCTGCCCTGGGGACGAGGACTTTTTAGCGCAGTGCAAAGAAGCCACTAGCGCTGAAGCTTTGGACCAATTCAATGCCCTGCGAGAGTGCATGGATCAAAATGAGTGTGTGGCCTTTTTTGATGGGGACGCACCTGACAATTGTGCCTTTACAAATTGTAAGGACCAGGTTGATGCCTGCATGCCCGAAGGAACCAAGACCTGCCGTGACATCTGGATGTGTCGTAAGGCTTGTGATCCTGCAGACGTTGGATGTCCTGCCAAGTGTGTAAGCCTGGGTACTATTGATGATCGGTTGGTTTGGGATGAGTATCAGGATTGCGTTTTGCAAGCTGATTGCGCCTTGACAGACACGTTGGCAAATGGCTGGCCAACTGAACAATGTGAAAACGATATTCAGTCGAATTTCTGTACAAATCAGGCTGAAGATTGTTTCCCTCCGTTGTAGAGACATAAATAGTTAAATCCATCCAGAAGGGGGCCATCGTGAAGCTACTCTTTGGAAACCTTGCGATAATTGCGGCGGTTGTCTTGTTTGCTTTTCCAGCTGAAGCCGGAAAGCTGAAAATGAGGGATGGTAAGTTTTATTCGGGGGTTGTTGAAAAGTTGACTCCAACCGGAATCCACTTCCTCTGGCAGCGTGAAAAGGACCAACCACAGATAATTAAAAGTGGTGACAGTGACATGCTGTTTCAGGCCCAAGGTCATGCCTCAGAGGTAAGGGCCGTCCCCTTTGATGACATTGAAACGATAGATGGTGTCACTACTGACCGCTTCAAGCCCTTGTTCAGCTCTAACATGTTTTACAGAACGATGGCATCGTTAGAGGCCAGTCGAATTCGAGTTGCCTCTACTGGCGATTTTGTGCACCAAATCGTGGCGGTTTTGGCGTTGGGGTTGGTGATGGGGCTTTTGATTCCTATCGCACTGCTGCTGTTGTCCAGAGTGGTGCCTGGTGAATCCCTGTCCTTTTTTGGTGCTTTGGGATTCACCGTGGTCTTGGGTGCTGTAGGAATGGGATTTGCGTTGGGTTCGTCGGAACTGACTAGGATGTTCGAATTTTTTGCCTCTAGTGGCGCCCAGATTGGCTTGACAGTTGTCTTGATGCTGATAATTGCTGGAGTCATGCATGTTGGCACCAAGTTTAGCTTTTTCCAGGGGATAGTCTTCACGGTAGTAGCTGGCCTTGGAATGGTACTTGCCAGGTTTGCAGTTGACACAGTTGCCAAAATCTTGGTCAGCGCCGTCTGATAACGCCTTTTTCGGCAGCCGTTAAACATCCCCACTATCAGGCCCAAGGTCCAAGGGGGCGTTTGCCTGGGCCTCAGAAAGCAATCGTTCCAGTTCTTGTTTGATTATTGCCTCGGCCATCTCTGGGACTAGCCTTTGAATCAGTGAATCCAATTTGGTCTGGATTAGCTGTTTCAATTGTTTATCAACTTCTTCGGCTATTAGTTCATTCAGGTTTTGAGTGTCTAGGCTTTGGTTTTCAAGAGGCTCATGAACGATGGGGGTGGTTTCTGGACTTTTTTGCTGGCTATCCTCAGCGCTTTGTACCGCACCGCTTAGGACCTGTACTAACTGTTTGCTGGTGCAAGGGATGGCCAAAGGCCTGGCCCTGGTACCCATTGAATCGATTGGTTGCCTGGAACTATTCAAAATTACAACGATTGGTCCATCGCCGACTAGGCTGACTAATGCCGCAACATCAATGCCTGAGGACCTGAGTTCCTCGGAAGCCACCAGCACTGCAACTGGCTGCCTCTGCAAGTTTTCCTGGAACTGGCCCAAACTGGTACAAAACACAGCTTCAAGCTGCATTTGGGCCAAACCAGTGTTCACAATCATTTGAACCCCGCGATTGGTAGCCCAAAGAAGGACGACTCTTTTACCTGCCATAAAATCCCCCAAAAACTGGCCGGTCATGGTGGACCGTAAGCCGGGTTCTGTACAAAGGAACTATCAAATTTCCGTTGTGGCGACCATTCTTCTATGACGTGTGTTACCACACGCCTCAAGCAGCCATACCCGAAGGCGCATGACGGGCAGCCAAGCCTTCTGTTCGGCCTTGCTCCAGGTGGGGTTTACCGAAGCCACTGTCGCCAGCAGCCTCCGTGGGCTCTTACCCCACGTTTTCACCCTTACCACTTCTTTCGAAGGGCGGTTTGTTTTCTGTGGCACTTTCCTTAGGGTTGCCCCCACTGGGAATTACCCAGCACCTTGCCCTGCGGAGCCCGGACTTTCCTCTCGCAACAAAGTTGCCAGCGGTCGCCTGGTCCACCATGACCGAGTCGAAATCCTATCACGCGGCTTCATGTCTGGTAAAGAGGCCAACCCAAAATCCGCGCTAGGCTTTGATATCAATTAGGCGGGGATTTTGGAGCATGCTTTCCATTGGCGGTGATTTTGGAGCCATCCCAAGCCAAGGTTTTCAAGGATTTTGGTTATCTGATAGGTGGGGTGTCGTCTTGCTCAGCGTCAGGTTCAATGATCGGATTCAAATCCACCTCGGCAACAGCCTCGGTTCCAGGTAGGGTATCAAAGTCTGTTTCACCAAAAAATCTTGCAAAACCATTTAAATCAAGGCCATACGCAAAAACGGTAAGCTCCTCTTTGGCCGGCAAGTTAGTTATCAGAATGCCAGGAGCCCTGCCATCTTGCGCGGTTGGAAGCTCACAAGCAAACACCGTTGGGGGCATGACTTCGTTGCCCAGGTCATCGATCAAAGAAGCTTGAACTGAGGATATACCATTGGTGCCACACATTTTCCCATTGGAAAACTTCCAGCTAAGCCGCAGCGTGGCGGTCTTTAAAGTCAAAATAACTGGAGGAATAGAGGTGAGTTGGCGATCTGTGATCACGACGTTATGTGCAACACCAACAAGCTCAATGGTTGCCTTCTCTTTTTCATCTTCAACGGCTTTGAGACCTTCGATGACCAAGGTGTATGTCCCAGCTGGGATACCCTCAATTTTTATGCCTTCCTTTGTTCCTTGAATCCCGCGGTTGCATTTAGCGGTTTCAAAAGGAACAAGTGCGTCCACACCATTTTCCAGCAATCTGAAGTTTAAAACTTCAACTCCCGATTCCTCGCAGTCTCCAACCGCTATCAGCCAGTTGACATTCAAACTACCAAAACTACTTCCACTACTGCAGGAATACATCATTCCCATGGCAAGGATTATCGCTAAGCGTTTCATGGGCACTCCTTCTTCTTTGACGTAAGACAATCAAGGCCCTACTATTTTATTTGCGCGGAGGCAGTTGTGTCAAATCGGCTGGCAGTTCTGGCTTTATCAATACCTGTTGTTTTTTGGGGTTGTGTCACAGCTCCAACTTACAAAAGCCACGATCCATACTCTGTCGTGTCAGTTTCCAGTTCATTTGAACTGCCGGCTCTAACAGGGTTAAAGAAGGGTGAGGACCCAAGTGAGGTAGATAAGCCAAGTAAGCCCAAAAAGCCGAAAAAGTCCAAAAAAACAGGTGATACCAAGAAGCCCAGCGAGCCCAAGAAGCCTAGCGAGCCCAAGAAGCCCAGCGACACCAAGAAGCCCAGCGAGCCCAAGAAACCTGCACCCGACCAGCCAGAGCCAAAGGTGGTTTCTCCAGATACTACAGCGGCCGCGTCGACCTATGATGGGACCGCCGAAATTATCAAATCCGCAACAAGGCTTTTGGGGATTGTAAAATCCTTTGATGAGCGTTCATTTCTTGGTCATATTCTGATTATTAACGACCAGTTACCAAAGGGCCAGTCTTCTGTCAGTCTTGGTGTTATTCCTTACAAACAGTTGGTAGCTTCCAAAGTGATGCCTTCATCAAGCGCAAAGCCTGGAGATATCATCTTGTTTAATTGCCCAGGACAGTGTGGCCTTGGTTCCGAAAATGGGATTGCAGCTGGTGTGGTAACAGAGGTTTCAGGCAACAAAATCTACTTCATTTCATATGTGAAACAAGAGGTAAGACAGTGTGTTTATGGAGCCAAAACAGATAAAACAGCCTTAGTTATTAAAGGGTTAGATAGCGTTATTCGTCTGTGGTGATTATTTCTACTTCAAGTTCCGTCTCCAGATTTATCAACTTTCTGTCTGTCAATGTTTGCCATATCTCGCCTTCGATTTCTTCAAGCGATTTAGTACCGTCGATAACGCACAAGGTTTCAGGTGAAAGCGTTTTCAACGATTCCTGATATGACTGGGCCACCTGGGTCAACGTCTCGGGAGCCTCAAATATGTCGCTCCCTGGCCTTGCTTGGTTTAATCGCTCCCACGCGGTAGATGCTGGAACATCAAGGAAAAACTGAATATCTGGCTTCAGTGCATGGCTGTTGATGCATGCCACCCATTCGCTGGGCGACGTCAACCCTTGATACGCCAGCGATGAAAGCACGTATCTGTCTGATATCACGTGGTATCCTTGCTCCAGCAGTGGCCGAATCTCACACGCCACATGGTCCAGCCGGTCGGCAGCGAACAGTAACGCCAAAGCTTGATAATCAAACGGAATTTTAACATCTGTGATGGTGCGTCCGATCAGCCGTCCCTTGATAATCTGGCGAATCAGCTGACCAACCGGGCCAGTACTTGGCTCAGCTGTCAGATGGACCAAAGGAGTGTGACGCGCCAATTTGTTAAACAGTAACCTGCTTTGAGTTGTCGTCCCAGAACCATCTAGGCCCTCAAAAACAAAGAATTTTCCGCTCATTCGTCCTCCAGGCATTCAAGCCATCTGAAGTTAGTGTTACAAGGTGGTTCCCAGTCCTCATCACCAAACTGTTGGTTTAGCTCAAAGCTTTGGATTTTAACCGTCGCGTTTGTTGAATCAATATCAGACTGAAATTCCAGAGCACCGGGAATCGACTTTCCTTTAGAGAATTGGAATTTGATTCGATAATCAAGCTTTCCATCCATTGTTCGTTCTGCCCCAACCACTTGACCATCTTCCCGAATCCACATCCTGACCAGGGTGCCATGTTTTGGCGCCTGTTCAAGCAGATAAGCTCCAATTTTTCTGTCAAATGCCATGCTCCAAGTACCTTCAAGGTCAATATCTGGAGGAACTGCAAACAGGGCGCCGATTATGGATTTGATGTCCAATCCCAAAGGCAGCAATGCTCTGATGTTAGAAGGGCAGACTGGACCTATAAGGCAAATTGGCTCACCACGCGTGAAATAGTGAAAACCGTCTTTATCCGCAACCAGGGAAAGCACCAAGTCATCAGTAGGTGTCCAAGCGTCGACTCTCAGCTGCTCAGTGCTTCGATTTGCCAAAATGGATACTTTTCCCATGGCCCGGCCCATCTTGGAACGTCCCCTAATCCTAGCTTCCGCGCTTAAAGTCAGAAGGCCGTCTGTTTTTGCGCGGGCCTTGTCCAAAAGGGTGGTCGGATCGTCCAAAGGGTTGTCTGGAAGTGGGTACAAATGCGCACCACACCCGCAAAGTAACACGGGCAACAGTGCTATGAAAACTGTAGTTATTCTTGATCGACGGGGGGCAGATTCAGGATTTCGCGAATATCGCGCTTGAATCCAACACGGTTGGCGGCGATTTCCCGCAAAGCTGTGACCGTTTCCTTGTTCTCGGTTTCGATCTGCGCTGGCGCTTGGTTTAGCAGCATTCTGGAACGTTTTGCCGCCAAAAGGGTTAAGGCAAAGCGGTTGTCTATAGTGTCCAGACAATCTTCGATTGTAACTCGAGCCATGTGGCACCTCCGGCCGGGTAGTATCGTTTAGTTCGGTCATTATGTCAACCAGACTCGTGCTGTCGTACTGTTACTCCTGCATCCCTGAAAAGATGCCTTGCATTTTCAGGTAGCGGGTAAGCGTAACGATAAACTACTTCGCGAATTCCAGCATTGATAATCATTTTGGTGCAAAGGATACAAGGCTGAAACGTGGTGTAAATCGTTGCACCACGAAGACTTACACCATGGTATGAGGCCTGGACTATCGCATTTTCCTCGGCGTGGGAACAAAGACAGTCGCCCAAGCCTGACCCTGACGGCACCAAAGCAAGGCACCTTTCACAACCACCTTCATTACAGTTTAGCGTGCCCCTGGGAGTTCCGTTGTAACCAGTGGAAATTATGCGATGATCTTTGACAACTACGGCAGCGACATGTCGCTTTGCACAGCTAGATCGAGTGCCAACAACATCGGCTATTTTCATGAAATATTCATCCCATGACATCTTGGGAGTCATTGCAACGGCCTTTTGAAACAAAGCACGAACATTGTTAGTTAATGTGTCCAGATCACCATCATTTGTGACAGTAAAATCAGCAAGCTCAATAGTTGCGATTAGTTGCTGGGCAGCTGGGTTATCACTTGCAAGTTCCCTAGCCTCAGCCGCCTTGAACGCTTCCAAATCAACAGGATCGCCAGTGCGCGCCCTCTTTTGGGCCCGCTCGTAGCGAATTTCGATTGGGGCATCAACATGAATCAAAAAGAATGACCCAAGGGACCTAAGATAGCGTACCTCGTGCGGATTTCGGATGGAGTCTACAACCTGGTTCAAACCAACGGTAAATCGGCCTGCAACCCTACGCGCCAAGCTATCCAGGCCTTCATTTTGGCGCAGCATCCTGCCGGCCTCAATCAGATTGTCACGCGATTCGGGAATGCCTTTCGCCTGTAGTTCCAACCTGATTTCATCTGAAAGGCTGAAGTATTCAAACCCGCCAGCCATCAAAATTTTTGCGACCTCACCCTTACCAGATGCGTTTTTTCCAGTCAGTCCTAATATCATCAGTACCTCACACGATGAATCCAAGATTGAAGTTGAAATCCCTTTGTTATGAAGGGCAAAGGGGGTATGGCTTGACACAGACAATCCTGGCCAACATAATTCCCACCGGTGACACTCGTTGACCTAAAGAGAGGTTGCATGAAGCGGAACAACCAGGTACGGCTTGATGCCCCGTTCCTATGTAGAAACACAAAAGCCGAGATCGAAATCCAAAAATGCCTAGACCAGTTTGTTGAAGCTAACGCTTTTAGTTTCAAAACTTCATCCTGCTACAAATGCCCGCAGGGCCAACGTGTCAGGAACCTTATCGCACGATCATGATTCCAAACGCAATTGGACCTTATTTACCATATCGGGGCAAGCGGCGGTAACGGACCCTTTTATTCCCGAATTTTTGACTTGGTATAGGGCTCCATCTGCAAGGGCCAACATATTCGTCACGTTTTGCGGACAACACTCGTTAAAAGCGGCGATTCCAATGCTGACCGATGGTGTAATAATCTGATCACGGACTTGGAACGAATAGTCTTTTAGGCTGTCGATAATCCTTTTGCCGACTTCAAGCCCTTCTTTAAGGCAAATATCTGGCAAAATAACGGCGAATTCGTCGCCGCCCCATCTGCCGGGGACATCCATTCGACGCAGGCTTTCGCGCATCGCAGTGGCGACTGACCTAAGCAGCTTATCCCCAGCGGCGTGGCCGTGGTTATCATTTATCTTTTTCAAGTCGTCTACGTCTACCATCATTAAGCTGAAATTGCCCTTGGATCTGGTCGCCCGCTCAAACTCTTCACACAGCCTTGACTCAATATATCGGCGCACATAAAGCCCTGTAAGTCCGTCTTCGGTTGCTAAACTGTAAAGCCGCCAGTTTTCGACCGCAACAGCCGCTTGGCGTGCCACACCCCGAATGATCCGTTTATCCCTTGGGCTGAATCTGACTCCTTTAGGCTGGACAACAGACAGGTATCCGATAATTACCCCAACATCAGGCGTCTTCAACTCACAGTGCCAAATGTTGCCCTCGTATGGGGCTGCCGCCTCTGGAGGCCAGTCATTTTCACTACCATCAAGCTGAAATTTGTTTTCCAGGTCGCTGAATACAGCTTCAAGAATCGCGGGCTTTTCCAAACGGTCAACGGCCCTGATGTAGGACTGTCTATAACGCTGCATATCGTCCAACACTGTCAAAACAATTGCCCTTGCCTCAGATAATGCGTTTAGTAGTGCGATCCCGACCCTGCGACCGACCTCTTCGACGTTCAAAGTTGACGCCACCGTTCTGCCGACTTCTTCAGAAAGGGCAAGCTCTTGAGATGATTCTGTAAACGCCTCTAGGGCCTTGCTCATCTGCCTGAAGATGTAACTGAAGGTTACATACGAAACCGCCAGCGCTGCCAAGGTTGGCGTGTGGTGGTCTCGGTATGCGATGGCCAAAGCGAAACCCAAAGGCAAGAATAGTAAATCTCCATGAAATGTTGGACTGCGTATTTCCTTGGCTATATCCGCCCAGCTTACATCGTTAAGACGGTAAGAGACCAGCACGGTGGCAAACTGAAGGGCCAACATCCCCAAAGCCATCAAAAGGTAGACCAAAATTGCCCTGTGGAGTCCCAAAACCTCGTGATATGCCAGTTCCCTGGCATCAAAGGCCAAGCCTATTGAAGCGATAATCGTACCTGTTAATGCAGGACTGAAGATCCAAGTCGCAATCGATGTGAAAAGTGGCCATCTGATTCCTGACCTGACCCTGATTGCCCAGTCTACAAGGCCTTTAAGCGCCATTGCGACAAAGGCAACCATTGCCGTTGGACCAGGTCCTATGCAAAGCATTGCTGCGGTGTAGAGGGGGGTATCCAGTCCGAATCCTGCCATCGGTTTTGCGGATACGCC
>ERZ795051.4960-NODE-4960-length-12040-cov-8.637130_pt1 | contig 12040 bp, 20 predicted proteins | sample MGYA00375135_ERZ795051 | MGnify/ENA primary metagenome ERZ795051 (study PRJEB30180, sample SAMN05720222) | activated sludge metagenome | isolation source: Anaerobic digester | place: Japan | collected 2015-05-26 ... | reverse complement strand
GGAAGTGGCCGAGTGGCTCGTTAACCGGCCGTCTAGACGCTATACTCGCAAGGAAGTCATGATCTATTTGCTTGACAGACTTTCCAAGGGAGACACAAGTGTGCTTCCTGATCTGCGCAATCTGTTGAAGCTTTAGAAGCTACTGGCTCCTGCGTACCGCACAAGGCCAAGTGCCTTGTGCGGTTTTTTTTGTCAAGCAGGGGTAAGCTGGCCCAGCTCAGGGCATACAGGCGAAACAGGGCCTTCATGATCCTGGAGCGGGCCTTCATGATCCTGGAGCGGGCCAGCGAGCGCGCACAGAAGGCCCTGGAGCGCACAGAAGGCCCTGGAGCGCACCAGCATAACGGGCGTCTGGCCGTCACGTGAATATTTTCATAAGGGGGCGAATGCCGGGTTATAACCGCTCTAGTCCCGAATACCGCGTACCGCACAAGGCGTTTGGCCTTGTGCGGTTTTTTTTTGTGAAAATAGTGTTAACGGAGAACTTCTTGCAATTGCATTTTCTATGCCAAGCATTGGCACGACTTTTGCATTAGCAAGACCCATGCCAGCGCGTGGAGGGGGCTACTCCCCCACGCAATTTGAGTTAGTTGTAAACATTTTGTTAACAACAAACTTAAATCGAGAAGTTCGAAGTGGTGTCGTTAACTTGACGTTAACATGTAAAGCAAGCTTTAGAGCAGGTTTAGTGTGTGTTTAACAGAACGCTGTGGGGAAAACGACTCAAGAGGCTATTGACAAATAGTGTTAACAACCATGTCAAGTCAAGGTTTAACACCGAAAGGTGCGTTAACATTGATTCTTTTTTTATTTATTTATTTTTTATTTTTTTCTATTTATATATTTTTTTAATTTTCTCGCGTTAACAGCGTTAACAACCATGTTGCGTCAATTTTCATTGACAAACAGTGACATTTTGTCAAAACTTTTTTTGTTAAATTTAATTGGTTTTACGTGGTTGTAAACTGTTAACACGCATTTTGCGACCGTTCAATTTTTCCAGAGGGTCGTGTTTAACAGCCTGCAAACCCACGCTACGAGCGGGTTAACGTGGTTAACGTCAAGTTTACGACAAACTATTGACTCGCATGTCAAGACATAGTTGTTTACAAAATGTTAACGCCACCCCTCGCAACCCCACAATTTCATTGCATTTTTCATTTTACCGAGCGATCGCTCAGTGTGGTTTACAACCATGTCTGGCCAAGCACAACAATGTTTAACACTCCACTTGTTAAATCCGCTATACCGTACACACTCGTTAACCACTCTCACACAACCTCAAAACCTCAACCACTACCCTCTTCTGCTCCTCACTCATCTCCAACCACTCTCTCCACGCCGCCCTAGCCCACTCCTCTCCATCCCTTCCACTCTCCTTCGCCCGTGCTGCCCAGTCCGCCGCCATAATCGCCACATACGTTAACGGCATCCTCCTTGCATCGCACCTCCCACCGCTCACCCGTCCCCAAAACTCTGGATGATGCTCATTCCTAACGCAATGCAGCGTCCTCCCACTTGCTATCAGATGCTCCGACATTTCCGCGTTCCTGCAATAGTGCGCCTGCTCATAATAAGCCCGCTCCATTCCCTTCAACTTACTCTCATCATGTGTCCACATCTCTCTCCGCAAAATGTTAGCATCAAACCGCTCATCCCCTGTGAGCCTTTCCAAATACTCTCTCACCATCCTTCTATGTCGCTCAACCGTTTCCTCAAACTTCATCCCAACCTCCATCAGTTGTCGGAGAGCCACCTAAACCAGATACCGTGCACCGTCTCGACTTGTCCGAAAACCTCATGAGTCGCCTGTGGAACACCTGCTTGCCCGCAATCGTGCCCACAAATGAGCCGACGAGTTCGAGGCAACCACAAGTCAATATCTTTCCTCACATACTCATACGCATGGCACCCATCTATAAACACCATGTCAACACTTTTTGGCGGGAAGTGCTTAGCCGCCTCCTCACTACTCGTCTTCATCACTTTGAGGTTCTTGAAGTGCCCGACATTGTTGAGGAAAATTGCGTAAATGTCAGTGGTTTTTGCCTCGGCGTGGGCTTGGTCAATTTCGTCAGGAGAGCCCTTCCAGTGGTCAACTGCGTAGACCGACCCCTTACACCCACTCAGCAATGCGTATGTGCTTCGTCCCTTCCAACTCCCTATCTCAACGACATTCACCATCTTCTTTGCCTGCTCATAAAGCCACTCCATTTCTCCTTCGCTCATCCACCCTTGGATTGGAGGGAAGTTAAAATTGGCCATAGACTACCTCCTACGACAAGTATTATGTTATTTTTAGCTTGGCGGGAGGCGATGTCAAAGGCGTCTTTCAGCGGCATCTTGCCGTCGATAGTGCCAAGGAGCGGAGAAATGATGGTCTGGTCGAGCTTAGACAGGTATTTGTAGGCGTGCTCGACGAGGCGTGGGTCAGCATACTGGAGGTAAGTATGGTGGGGGTCGGCGGGGTTTAGTGGTTTGGTAGGGACGCATATGACCCGATAACGCTTGGAGCGCATCGGGGTGTGGCCGTGTTCTTGGCACCAACGCCCATATTCGATGTCAAGCGTAGGGCACTTAGTGAGGACTCGATGGGCGAAAGGTGATTTGAGGAGCCCTCGCCCAGAGGGCGTCCAGCCAGCAGCGGTTGGGACGGCCAAAAGAAACTTACTATTTTCCCAAACAGCGAATGCATCCCCTTTATTCAGAATCATCGTCATCCTCCGAGAAGAGATATACGGATTTGAAGGCTTCGATGAGCCCACTAAGTTCGAGCAGATTGCTATAGACAGCTTTCCAAGAGCATGCAACTTTGCGCCCGATGGTACTGGCGGTAAGGATTAGACAGATATTCGGGGGCGGATCGAAGGTGTCTAAATCGTTCAACATTTTAGTTAACGCTTCCCTTATCTCCTCTAACTTTCCCTCTCCCTTCACTACCTCAAACCGTTTTCTCACAAAACCCTCCACTACTCGTTAATTTTGCACTGTTTTGCCCACTTCCCAAGCTCACAATACCCATATTTCCCATGCTTTATACAAAACGTGCCTTTCACCAGCTCAATTTTACAAAGGTTCCCTTTGAACTTTACTAGGTGATTGGTGCAAATCTCCCTTCCATCTATGTCAAAAGTGCCTGTGGAGACGCCAAAACTCACTCCTTGCGGGAAAATAGAGCGCAAAGTGACATCAAAATCATGATGTGTGAACATTCGCTTCCGATTTGCAAACTCCTCTACCACGATCTTCATGTGCTCTCCATCGTTACCAATTGAAGATGATGGAAAAATTGTGTGCCGAGGCCTTTAGTTCAGCGGCGGCGACGCCTAAAAAGAGGTAAGGACGCCACTTGTCTGGCATAAAATCTCCCAAAATCCATGTCAATGCACTATAACACGCAAAGTAGGCGATGATTTTGCCGTCTCCGGGGTGTTTTCCGAGGAGAGGATTGGTCTCATAGGTGCCTTCTTTGGCGAGAAAGCGGTGGGTCGAGTATGCGTCGAGGGCGAAACTGGTGAGAGTGAGGGAGAAGGCTAGTTTTGAGGTGGTAGACCAATCGTCAGAGGCGTGGAGTGGAGCCGAAAGGACGAAAATGGTGAGGAAGAGCGCTAGTTTTCGCATGGTGTAGCCTCGATTTTTGTAATTGGAGAGGGACCGATAGGCTCGATCCCTCAGGAGCCTACTTCTTTTTCTTAGGAGTCTCTTTCTTAACCTTCTTTTTCGGCTTCTTTTTCTGTGCCATCCTGTCCTCCTTACTGGAAAATTAGGTTGATGACCGGCTGTGCCGGTGGGAGAGTGTCAGCTCCGGGTAAGTTGATGGTTGCGATAGCTGAGCGCTCTGACACATTTCCAGCTGCGTCTGTCGCCGTCGCATAAAAGCCTTTCTGGGTGGTAGTGTTATCAGGGACGGAGATAGTGAAGGAGGGGAGCGCAAGCTCGTTGACCGGTCCGTTAGCCTGCCCTTGCGAGACCACTTGGTTAGTGGACGCATCATACACCTTGAACGTGACTGGGAGGCTTGCCTCGGTCGCTCCGCTCGCATCCTTCCCATCCCAGTTCAACGAGACACTGACGGTGTAGTCCTTCGCAAAGGCGGTTGTCGCAAACAGCGCTATAACTAAAATCCATCCTGCACGTTTCATATCGTCCTCCTATATGAGTTTGATTGGCGGTTTGAAAATGCCTAGGGAGTGCATTCCGCTAGGTGGAAGTGCCTTCCCGTAGACGCCATAGATGATCTGCCAAGCCTCGGAGCAGAAAAGGCGGCGAGTGTCGGTTGAGACAGAGAAGAGTGCCTGCTTGAAAAGTGAAAGCCAGTCATACTTTTTACCAAGAAGTGAAAAAGCGTCCTTCTTTATCTCCTCCCGCCGGCTGTTGAACTCGTCCTTAAGCGGATACCACCACACCTCGCCTTTGTAGGTGGCAAGAACTGAGGAGAAAAGGCGCAACTGGAAGCCTGTTTCTGTCGCTTCCATAGTAAAACGTCTCTTCCCGCCATCTTCTACTGAGGGAAGGCGGATGATCCCGCCCCAATGCGAGTGGAGAATTGGCCCATAGTGCTTCGTCCGCCAAGCTATGATGCGCCCGATGATGGAATGCGAGTAATACCCGATCCCATCACCGGTACGCATCTGGTCTTTGACTGCTTCGTACGTTGTAAGGTCGTTCATACGTTAAACCCAGTCTCGTCGAGGTCGATCTTAAGCGCCGCACACACGTACCTCGCTATCTCGACAACCTCATTTATGCTTACCTTCCCATCGCTCGCAGAGTCGAGCACCCTCGTCACTAGCTCAACAACGAATTTCGATCCGGTCGTGTCAAACTTGATACCTGCCGCTGGGGCCATCCTAGCCACAATCGTTAGTGCTTCTTCGAACGTGATAACCCCATCTTCTCCAGCGGCCTGCGTCAGTGCATCTGCCACCAACCCAGCCATTGCCAGTGCTTTAAACCAACTCACTTTCATATGTTTCCTCCTTTTCTTCTGGTCTCCTAGCGCCTGCTCAACTATCATCTTTGCCCACAATCTGTTTCTTGCCCCATGTCTCACCTCCTTTGCGCCACGTCCGCCCACAGACAGGACAGCGCCAACGAAAGCCATCGCTATTTGGGTATTTATGACCACACCTTATGCAAGCAACACCAGCCTTCACCGCAGCTTTCGCTCTAGCCTCCATATTTTTCAATGTATACCTGTGACAGCTCTTACAGAACCACGTTTCTCCCTTTGACACCACATATCCACCGCATTTCGGACATGTAGTAGTACGTATCGGCCTCCTTATCTCTCTGTTAACATCCTCCAAAGACAAGTCACATAACTCCACCTCTACCATGCTTACTCCACACGTGCCCTTTTCAAATTCCATACCTTACTCCTTGTGAAGATCTCTTCATCGCCCTGCCTAATGAGAATGCCACCAAATTGTGGAGGAGAGAGGCGAGCGCCCGGAATCTTGTAGGCGAAGGGCGTTTTCGCTTGCCACCCAGGCGTTACCAATGAGATTGCGTAGGACGCTTCTGCCGCAATCTTCACCTCCAAGTATCTATGTCTATGCGATCGCACCACTATATTTGGTGGAGTTTCGCCCCATCGAGCTGACTCAGTTAGCTCCTCAGTCAGTTCCTTATGCACCGCCGTCGCTTCATAAGCAGACGACGATGTCGTCCCTATGTGATGCATAATGTGGACGAGCTTGTCACCTACTTTTTTCCAAAGCTCGTACCTTGCATATTGATTGTCACTGTTTGGAGTCGCCCCTAGCATCTTCGCTAGGGTCTCCTCCTCTTCCCCCGACTCTCCTGAATGATAAGGTGTGCCTCTGATCATGTAAAGCTGCCCTTTGCAACGGTCGACAATCGGCGCTAGCACTTCGTACGCAATTTTTCGCTGGGTAGCGAGGTTGTTGGTGATTTGATGTGTCGATTTTGCCTGATGACCATCAATAACATCTCCATTCACAACTATATCATACTCCTCCCCATGAGTGACATGCGGCACCCAAGTGGACCAAAACGTGTCAAACAGTTTTGCCATAACGATTTGCACTTTGTTGGGCTTGTAAATGCCACCAGAGTCTAGAACGGCGCCTTTGAGCGGACATAGCCCAACTTGGTCACCGCAGTGCAAATCACTAACAATGACAAGATTATTTGGCATTTCCTTTCCCCCTGGCTGTTTTGTTAATGGCTTCGTTCGCCTTGGCGATGAGCTGCTTTATGTGGTCCGTTAAGAAAGCAGCCTCGGCTACGCTGTCTAGCGTTATCTGCTTGCTAATTGCACGTTGCTCAACGAGTGAGAGCTTGTGGACAGCGGCATAGATGGGCAGAATGAGGTCCTCAAGCTGTTTCGGGCAGTCAGTAGTGTGTGTGAAGGATCGGCAATAAGGACAGCGCATGTTACTCTCCTTTCAATTCGATGTGAGGAAGGTCGGTAAAGGACTGATTCGTGGTGTCAAAGTCGCCATTCCAGTCTGCACCAACTCTGAGGTCGATGCCAAGACCTGTGGCCAGCCCCTTTAAGAATCCGATGAACAGGAGCTGACTTTGTGTATCGTCCCAACGGATGTGGGGAGGGGTCTTGAAGTAGAGCATGACATCGGCAGCTAGGGACGGGAGGTGATTGTGCTTGGAGTTGGGCCAACGCACCTTACTCCTGCCCTTTGCGTATGCTTTGTCTTGATCAGCTTTGGAGCGGTGTCCGCAGATGATGGTGAAGTCTACATAGTTGATAGCTACGGTTAGCAAGTGTTGAAGGTCTGGGTGAAGAGTCGAGAGGTGTTTGAGGGATGCACTAGAGAAGGTAGGCATTGGGATGGGCCTCCGTTTGCGTGTGGTGCCCGTGGTCGGGCGTGGTTGATGGTGCCTGTAGGACGATATGGGTCGATTCGGTGTGGGCCATTTTAACGCAATTTATTCGCCTGTGATTCCGAGGCGTTACAGGCATGAAATGTTTAACGCTCGGTCTCACCTATGCCCCCTAACGGCTCGGCGGTGCTACTGAAAAACTCGTCGATGGCATCTATAGACGTGAAGATGGGGATGTTGTGCTCGTGGGCGAAGGCTATTTCTGCTTGGACGCCCTTGGAGTCGTGTATGCGGTCGGGAAGCAGCAACATGCAATCTGAAACGGCTAGCCAAGCGATGGAGTAGTCGTAGAATGTGTGGATGTCAATAGAGCTCATGAAGGAGTCGTCAGCGGAGATGATAAACTGGTTATCGAGAAAAGGACAGAATGGAGCGTAACCACGCAGAAGAAGGTCACGAGCGGCAGCTATACCTTTGCGTATGTTATCTAGGACGGAGATTGCGGAAGTGTCTGAGTACCTACCAGCTACGTAGACCCGCTTCATGGTATGTACCTCGAAGAGATAGGCTGAGGTGTGCGGTCATCGAGAGCGTCACCTGTGTCGTAGGAGATGGGAGGGGTGCAAATGAGCATGGCAATGTTTGTGAGAGCGTGGGCTAAGTGGGGAAGTCCACTCTCTTTATCCAAGTCCTCTCCCGCCCACCACTTAAAGAGGTGACGTAGGGTGGACGCAAAAAGCCGGGAGTATTTGATCCCCTTCTCCCAGTTACGATCTCCGTACTTTGTGGAGCCGTAGGTGAGAACATCCCCTAGAGCGTAGATCGCTCCAACTGGTATCAGGTCCAACCTGACCTTCCCATCGTCGTAATGGTTTCCGCCACTCATACGTGACTCCTAAATCGGAGTTTGATTGCCTCCAAAAGTTAATTCATAAAACTGCTGGCATATCTCTTCATGAATGATATCTGCGGAGTTGCCTTTTTTCCACCACTCGTTTCCGCCTTTCGCTCGCCAGCCCTTCCAGTCAGCGGCGGCGCAAAAGTCGAGACATGCCTCGCAAACACCTTGCATGTATCCTTCACATCTGCCAGGCGCTTCCTCTATTTCACACATGCATGGCTTTGCCTCACGCACTGCCTGTCGGCAGTCGTCGCATAACCGTTGTTTGTATGTGTCATAGATGAAACAGCTTCCACATCGTGTACAAATTGCAAGTTTCATGATGCATGCTCCTATGCCCATGCCATGCTGTTATATACGCCTACTCATATCCTCCTTTGCTTACATAGTGCAGATTGCACTTTGCTTAGGTTAGAAAGCGTAAGTTATATACATTAAACCTATACTCTCCCGTGCAGTGCTTGCCAGTTTCGTAGGTAGCGTCAATGGTGAGGACGTGCTCTTCGTACTCGTGATTGTCGTTTATGATGCGGTTGGCTGTGGGAGTTAAGGTTACTGTATAGCTGGAAGTGCCTGGGGTTGTAACTGTCGATGACATCAGCTCGGTGCTTGTGATGACATCGTTGACTTTTATGGAGATGGAACTAGGGACTATCGCAGTCCCTAGTTCATCTGTAAAGCTAACAGTTACATATGCAGTTGATCCCTCATTGACTGAGGACAACACTGTGGCTGGCATCACTCACCTCACGAGGAGACGCCATTGAGCGTGTAGGTAACCTGCAACGTGTCGCCATTGTCCAGCGTCTTATTACCGGTGGAGAAGTCTCCGACCGAGAACAGAGTGCCAGACGTGCCGGAGGCTGCGGAACAGAGGAAAGCACCAGCGATCACCTGACCATTGGTGTTGATGCTAAAGGTTGCCTTGGATGCTGAGTTGGTGATGCTCTGTCCGCTAGCGGCGGCTTCATTAAATGATGGACGGGTACCGGAGTAGTTTGCGCATTCAGTCCACCCAGGGTGGGACGAGAGGGTGTCTGCGACGTTTGCTGAGCCTGCGTGCTTCAGCCCCACATACCACGGGTACACCTTAGTCCCATTGTGGAACTCGGTGTTGAGGATGTGGTTTATGCCTTCGTTCGTGATGAGGTTAGTAAACTCATCCTCCCACTTCTTTTCCCCAGCCTGACCGTAACATTCTGCCTTCCACGTGCCACTAAGTGCCAGTCTATATCCAAGCTTAGACATTCTATCCTCCTATTCAAAGTCTATTGTTGGTTTGTGAGTGTAAACGTAGTTGTTCCTTTCAACAAGTTAAATGTCACACTGCCCTTAGTGAGAACGAATGTGACGCTAACTTTCCCTGTAGCCGTTAACCAGTACGCTATATCTTGAATGCCTAGCACATCTCCGAAGGTGGCGGCAACGCTGCGTAAAACCATGATTGCGTCGTCAATAGATATGTCGTCAGTGAGGGAGACGTCGATTGAGGCGTTAGAGAGTGTGGAATCGGAGAAAGCGATGTTGCCGATGGACAGCGCAGTGACGAAGCGCTCGGCAGCGGCAAGGGTGGAGATGCTAAGTTGTTCGGAAATGGAGACATCTATCTCACCTGAGTAATAGGCTTCGGAGATGAGAGCGAGAGTTTGGATGATGAGGGCAGCAGTGTTGGCTATGGGCTGACTGAGCGAGGACAGGTTTAAGGAGCTGGTGGTGAAGCCCTGCGCCTGGAGTGTGGCGGCGGTTGAAGCCACGATGGAGAAAAGGTCGAGGAAAGCAGAGGATATGAGCTTGGAGGCAGAACGAGTGTCAGAGAGGGAGAGAGCGGAGGTGACAGTGCGATTGAAGTTGGCAGCGGCAGAGGCCATGTCGGAAGTGCCAAAGGTAGCGAGGATAGTAGCAACGGCAGAGAGGGAGGGAGAGGATGAGGCAGAAATGTTCAAGGTTTCTTGGACAAATGCAAGGATCTCAGCAAGTTTGTCAGCGTCAGTGGTGCTGGTTAAGGAGAAGGTGCTAGAAGAGAGGGCGGAGATGGTGGCGATGCGTAAAATGGCATCTTGGAGCGAGAGGGAGGAAGTGAGCTGGCTGAGGAAGTTGGCCGTTGCCGCTTGTTGCACAGCAAGCTGAAGTGAGCTTGTGTGAGTGGCTTGCATGTTAGCCGTGGGGGTGAGGAGGCTAGACAGAGTGAGAGAAGAGGTGACTTGCCCACCACGAGCAGATAGTGCGTCTTGAGAGGACTGGAGCGATAAAGCAGTTTCTGCGAAGGCTTGGAGGAGAAGTCCGCCAACGAGAGAAGTGGAGATGGTGAGGGATGATGAGATAGTGGCTTGAGCATTGGCAGCGCTAAAGGGAGTTGCATTGAGTGAGAGGGTGGAGAGGTGAGTAGCGTTGAGAGATGAGATTGGTTGGTGAGCCGAGGAGAAAGTGAGTGTGGAGAGAGTGGCAGCGTTGAGAGAGGCCGAGCGTAGAATAGTAGAGTCGAAGGAGATGTTGGAGGAGACAAGCTTGTCTATGAGTTTGGATGCTTGCTGGAGTGATGCGATTGTGAGAGAGGCCAGACCAGTGCTTTGAGCGTTTGCGCCGGATGTGTCTAGTGATGACAATTGCATAGAGTCAGTAAGGGAAGCGCTGTAGTTAGCGTTTGGTAAGTGCGAGGAAGCGATGTAGATTGTTTCGCTAATGTTGGCAGTTTGAATGCCAGTAGCGTCAATGGTTACTGTTGGGATGTAATAATAGTTGTTAAGGGCAACACCATTATTCGTCACTCTTAACTCTATAGTGTCGTTATTGTTAGCGCTATTGTTGATGCGAACGCACCACTCAATCTCTGTGTAGTTGTTTGCGGCAAGGTTGAACGACGGGAGTGGGTTTGTGTCGTCGGAAATGCGCCCGACGACGAAGTTAGAAGTGGTTTTGCCGGTTGGTGGAGTCAGCTGAGCTGTGGTGTTACCAGCGGCGCCGGGTGCGATGTTGGCAGAGTTGTAGAGAGTGATGACTGGTAGTGGGGAGGTGTTGAAGTATATCTCATTGCCGTAGTTGTAACCGACGTTGTGGTAAGCAAATGCCCTGACGTAGTAGGTGGTGTTGGCGGATAGGTTATTAACGGTGAGTGAGAAAGTGCCTGTACTCCAAGATCCGTTCTCACTCACATAATTGTTGTAGTTAGACTGGTCTGGTGCGTTGTTTCCGGGGTTTGATCGAGACTGCGTATCATACACGAAGCCTCGTAAGGTTACGTTCTGAGGCTGAGCGCCGAGAGAAGTGATGTTGCCGTAGAAGTTGGCTTGGTTGCGTGTGATATTGTTGGCTGAGTCGGTAATAACAGAGGGGACAGTGGGATCATCCCAGTAAATGTAAATGAGGCCGTGTGCGCCGTTGCCACCAGCTTTATTGCTAGCGCCACCACCTGCTCCACCGCCACCAGGCTGTGTACCAGCGTCGCCGTTGTTGTTTAGGTAAGCGTCGCCTCCTTTACCACCGCCACCAGTCCCACCAGCGCCACCAGTCGCATTTGCAGAGTTGTTTCGTCCGTCTGAGCCATTGCCAGAAGTACCAGCACCACCACCGCCTGAGCCTGACCAAGCGACAGTACTGTTGTTACGACCAGCCCCATTCCCACCAGCATACATTACGTCGCCTGACGAGGTAGCAATTGTCCCACCAGCAGCGTTTGACGTGCTATATCTAACTCCACGCGCTCCACCAGCGGCCCAAGCGGCATTAGCGTTGTTGCTGTGTCTAAAGATTGATGTCGCACCGTTAGAGCCATTTGCAGAGGCGGCCCCTCCATTGCCGCCTCTTCCAACAGTTATGTTGTGCGTAGCTCCAGGACTTGTGTTGTATGTGTTTAACTGTGCGAACGCACCACCGCCTCCACCAGCGCCTCCTTGAGTGGCATTGCCGCCACCACCGCCTCCACCTGAGCCCCATATCTGTATAGTTACCGTGTATACATTGGGTGGTACAGTCCAAGTATAATCACCGTAATTGTTGTAGGTATTGTTTCCCATTATGGCTCCACTTTGGTCCAAGATCCTGGGCTTCCGCCATCAGGAGTATGGCGGTATTCAAGCTGAAACTGTTGACTGTCGGCCTGAGTGTCTGTGTCTATGAGGAAGCGAATCCTGATGATATTATCTGCTTCTATGGTTATGTCATTATTTTGTACGTCTATCCAAGTAGCACTGCTCTCATCGCCATCGTCGTTGCGGAAGCGGAAGCCAGATAGAGTGATACCTACTAACTCGAACGCTCCGATGTCCCAGGCCGATCCCTGAGGACGAGAAGTACCGATGATGTCAACGGCAGGCATTGAACCTGAGAGGTCAG
>ERZ795051.4958-NODE-4958-length-12048-cov-5.317268_pt1 | contig 12048 bp, 7 predicted proteins | sample MGYA00375135_ERZ795051 | MGnify/ENA primary metagenome ERZ795051 (study PRJEB30180, sample SAMN05720222) | activated sludge metagenome | isolation source: Anaerobic digester | place: Japan | collected 2015-05-26 ... | reverse complement strand
GGCGCGAAACTGGCCCGGACGGCCGACTCCACGCCCAGCCGCCGCAGCAGCGGCTGCGCGCACATGTGGCCCGCCCGCACCGCCACGCCGCGGCCGTCGAGCACCTGCGCCACGTCGTGCGCGTGCACGCCCGCCACGCTGAACGCGACGAGCGCCGCGCGGCCTTCCGCCGGCCCCCAGACCCGCACGCCGGGCAGTTCCGCCAGGCGCGCGGCGGTTTCCCGCGCCAGCTCCGCCACGTAGGCGTGCGCGCCGGCCGGCAACTCCCGCACCCAGTCGATGGCGGCCGCCAGCCCCACCGCGCCGGCCACGTTCGGCGTGCCCGCCTCGAACCGGTACGGCGGTTCCGCCCACGTCGATTTCAGGTCTTCGACCCGCGCGATCATTTCCCCGCCGAACGCGATCGGCTCGGTCTGCTCCAACAGCTCCCGCCGGCCCCACAGCGCGCCGGTGCCCATCGGGCCATACGTCTTGTGGCCGGAAAACGCGAAGAAATCGCAGCCCCACCCCGCGACGTCGGCCTTCCGGTGCGCCACGCCCTGCGCGCCGTCCACCAGCACCCGCGCACCGGCGGCGCGGGCCAACTCGCAAATCGCGCGCAAATCGTTTTCGACCCCGAGGACGTTGGACACCCACGCCACGGCCACCCACTTCGTCCGGTGCGCCGCCAGGCCCGTGCGGAAGGCCTCCAGGTCCAGCCGGCCTTCCGGCGTCAGCGGGATCACCTTCAGCGTGGCGCCCACGCCTTTGACCGCCTGCTGCCACGGCACCCAGTTGCTGTGGTGCTCCATGGCCGAAACCCAGACTTCATCGCCCGGGCCGATTTCCCACCGCGCGAAACCGAAAACCGCCAGATTGATCGCGGCGGTCGTGCCGGGCGTGAAGACGATTTCCTCCGGCGCGGCCGCACCGACGAATTTCGCCACCGCGGCCCGCGCCCCCTCGTAGGCCGCCGTCGCCTCCGCCCCCAGCCGGTGCACGCTCCGGCGCACGTTCGCGTTGTGCTGGCGGTAGAACTGGTCCATCGCCTTCAGCACCGCTTCCGGGCGCTGCGTCGTCGCCGCGTTGTCCAGCCAGGCGATTTCGCGGTTCAGGATGGCGAACTGGCGGCGGATCGCGCCCGCGTCGAATCCGTCCGTTTTCCGCTCCGTTTCCGGCTGCCCGCTCATTGCCCTTTGCCCTCGGGCCCCATCATGCTACATTTTCCCCGTCATGCGCAAGAACATCGGCTGGCAGGAAAAAACCGACGAGGGCAAGTTCGAGATCCGCGTGATCTTCGACGGCGGCGACCGGATCCTCTGGCGCCGGATCACGAAGGCCATGGAGCGCTGGGAAGCCTTCGAGCCGACGCCCGAGCACTGGCAGATCCTGCTGGAAAAGACCCAGGCGCGCTACGTCCGCCGCCAAGCCCCGTACAAGGACTTGCAGCTCATCGAGCGCCTGGCCGCCGCCCATCCCGTGCCGCCCGAGCCGTGAGCCAGATCGCCGCCATCGCGCTGCTCGCCCTCCGCCACGTCGTCCGCTCGCGCGTCGTCCTCGTCCTCTCCGCCCTGCTCTTCGCCGCCGCCTTCCTCCTGCCGCTGGCCCTGCGCAGCGACGGCACGCCGGAGGGGCTGATCCGCATCCATCTCGCCTACGTCCTGGGCCTGGGGTCGTTCCTGCTGACCCTCGCCACGCTCTGGGCCGGCTGCGCGGCCGTCGCGCAGGAGGCCGACGAAAAGACCCTCCAGATGCTGCTCGTCAAGCCGGTGCCGCGCCTGCGCATCTGGCTGGGCAAATGGCTGGCGCTGCTGCTGCTCGACGCCGCGCTGCTGGCGCTCGTGGGCGCCGCCGCCGCCGCGACCCTCCAGATCCAGCTGCGCCGCGGCGGTTTCGCGCCCGAAGCCCTCGCGGGCGCCCGGCAAACCACGCTGGCCGCGCTCGAGACCCTGCGCGCGCCGCTGCCCGACGTCGAAGCCGACGTCCGCGCCGAGTTTGAGCGGCTGCGCGCCGGCCGCCGCCTGCCCGACGCGCCCGAGGCCACCATCCTCCAGGCCCTGCGCCGCACCGCGCTCGCGCGGCGCTATGCCGTCGCCCCCGGCGAGTCCCGGACCTGGACGTTCGCCCTGCCGGAAGGCGCCGCGCCGGGACCGCTCCTCGTCCAGTTCCGGTGCGACTCCTCCGTGCCCGGCGCCGCCGACGTCCGCGGCACCCTGACGCTCGACCTGGCCGGCCGGACCTTCGCCCGCGACGTCCGCGCCATGCCCGGCACCGTGCAGACCGTCGCGTTCGAGGAACTCCCCGCCGCCCCGGCCGCCGTCGCCACCTTCTCCAACGCCGGGGCGCACGACGCCACGCTGTTCTTCGATCCCGAAACCGGCCTCGTCCTGCGCCGGCCGGCCGGCACGTTCGCCGGCAACTACCTCCGGGCGCTGGGCCAGCTCTACCTGCGCCTGGCGCTGTTCGCCGCCGTCGGCGTCGCCCTCGGCACGCTGTTTTCCCTGCCCGTGGCCACGTTCCTGACCCTGGTGCTGATCCTCGTCCTGCAGCTCTCCGGTTTCATCGTGGCGGCCGCGCAGGTGGACCGCGCCACGTTCGTCAAAAACGTCGCGCCCTTCGGTCGGAGCGCCCACGTCCACGGCGACGCCGCGCCGCCGGCGCCTTCCGCCGCGGCGCGCGCCGCCGCCGCCGGCTTGTTCTACGCCTACCGCGCCACCTACCTGACCTTGCGGCCGCTGCTCGAAGACCGCACCGTCGACGCGCTCGCCACCGGCACGTGGCTGCCGCCCCGGGACCTCGCCCGGAACGCCGTCCAGCAGGGCCTCGTCCTGCCCCTGCTGCTCGGCCTGCTCTCCGCCGCCGTCCTCCGGAACCGCGAATGGGCCCTGCCCTCCACGTCGTGAAACTTTTTACGTTCTACGTAAAATTCCTCCAAAGTTTTTACGTTCTACGTAAAAATCAGCGAAAGTTTTTACGTACTACGTAAAACCCGTGCAAACGCGCCTGGCCATCCCGATTTTGCTTGCCGCGGCGCTGCTGGCGCTGGCCGGCGCGCTGAACGAGCGCCTGCTGGCGCTGCGCGCGGAGCGGCACCTGACGCAGGCGCCGCCGACCGTGAACATGCCGCCGGCGGTGGCCTTCACCACCGTCGCGCTCGGCGGCTTCCGCGGCATCCTGGCGGACGTGCTGTGGATGCGCGCGGGCACGCTGCAGGAGGAAGGGCGCTATTTCGAGCTGGTGCAGCTGTCGGACTGGATCGCCAAGCTCCAGCCGCGCAGCGCCGCGGTCTGGGCCTACCACTCGTGGAACATGGCCTACAACGTGTCCGCGCTGATGTCCGACCCGGCCGAGAAGTGGCGCTGGGTGCGCAACGGGATCGGGCTCTTGCGCGACGAAGGCCTGGTCTACAATCCCGGCTCGGCGCGCCTGCACCAGGAACTGGCGTGGCTGTTCCTGCACAAGCTCGGCAGCGACCTCGACGCCGCCGCGGGCTTCTACCGCGAGCGCTGGGCCGCCGAAGTCGATTCCGGCGCCGTGGCGCTCGATCCGGACCTCGTGCGGAGCATCGAAGCGGAAATCGCGCCGCTGGATTGGCGCACGCCGCAGGCGCAGGCCATCTACTGGGCCGCGGCCGGCCGGCCGTTCGCCCGCAGCGATTTCGACGACCTGGCCCTGCGCCGGCTGATCTACCAGGCCCTGCTGCAGCGCCTCGCGCTCGGCGACCGGTACCTGCTCGCCCCCACCATCGCGTTCGTGGAGGAAACCGCCCGCCGCCATCCGGGCGTCGGCGGCGTCCAGGACGTGCTGAAAAACCTCCGCGAACTGGAGTGAGGCGCGCCCTCAGCCCAGCGTCAGCCGGTTGCGGCCGTCGCGCTTGCTGCGGTAGAGCAGGTCGTCCGCCCGCCGCACCAGGCTTGCCACCGTGTCGTCCGGCCGGAACAGCGTGGCGCCGATCGAGATCGTCACCGAAATGCGCTGACCCTCGTGCACGACGAAGGCCGTTTCGACCAGGCAGCGAAGCCGGTTGCCCAGCCGCTCGAGGTCCGCGGCGCCGATGCAGCGGATGACGCCCGCGAACTCCTCGCCGCCCCAGCGGCCGTAGGCATCGTAGGGCCGGGCGTTGGCGGTCAGCGTCCGCCCGATGAACTTCAGGACTTCGTCGCCGACGCCGTGGCCCCAGCGGTCGTTCACCGCCTTGAAATGGTCGATGTCCATGAACAGGAAGCCGAAGGTCTGGTCGGCGAACCGGCGGATTTCCTCGAAGCGGCTGACGATTTCGCGCTCGAGATAGGCGCGGTTCGCCAGCTGGGTCAGGCCGTCCAGCAGCGCCAGCCGCTCGAGTTCCTGGATGCGCAGCTCGCTGGCGGCGCGGTGGCTGATGTCCGTGAACAGCTCGATGCCGCCGACGACGTTGCCCGCGGCGTCCGTCAACGGGCTGGCGCGGACGGCGACGGGGATCCGGTGGCCGTCCTTGTGGTGGAGATAGATGTCGGACTGGCGCAAGCGGCCGTCGCACATGGTTTCCGCCAGCGGACACATGCCGGCGCACAGCGCGCAACCTTTGCCGTCCACGTGGCTCAGGACGTTGTCGGCGCAGGATTTGCCGATCACTTCCGCGGCCGTGAAGCCCGAAATCCGTTCCGCCGCCTTGTTCCAGTAGGTGATCACGCGCCGGCGGTCCACGAGATACAGGCCGTCGTGGAGGTTGTCCACGATGCGCTGGAAGGATTCCGGCGTCAGGTTCACGGGACCGTCTCCGGCGGCGGCGCGGCGGCCGCGGCCAGCCGGTGCCGGCCGGCCCGGACGTCGGCGATGGTGTAGAAATGGAGGCGCTCGGAGGCGTAGCGGAGGATTTCCTCGAAGTCGGACTGGCGCGTGCCGTAGTTGGGACCGACGAGCACCTCGCCGCCGACGGCGACCGCGCCCGGCGGCAATTCCGCCACGGTCACTTCCGGTCCGGCAGCGGAGGTCACCGGGATCACGCTCTGCGCGGCCTGCCGCGAGAACACGCACGGCACCAGGACGTATTCCTCGCCGGCCACCAGTTCGACGGGCCGGTCCAGCGTGACGACGTTGCCGGCGACCGCCACGACGCGGCCGGCCGTGAAGGCGGAATCCGGCAGGACCCGGTGGCCGTAGAGAAAGAGCACGGTGTCGCGGCGGTGCGCCAGATCGATCCACTTCTTGATCAGATCCACGGGGGCGTACTGCGCGGTGTCGATCGACGTGCCCGGCAGCGAACCGTCCGCCCGGACCCCGTCGGCCAAGGCCAAGGGGTCCACGCGGCGATAGCTGCCGATGCGGGTCAGGGCGGCCTGGGCGATTTCCGGCGTCGAGGCGTTGAACGGAAACGCGAGGGCATCCACGTGCAAACCGGCATCCCGCAGGCGGGCCAGCGACGGATCCAATTCGTTGGCGAGCCAGGCGTCGATGCCGTTGTTCTGCACGTAGCGGGGCGCGTTCTGGTGGTTGGCCGTGTGCGTGCCGATTTCCCAGCCGTACTCGTCCTGCAAGCGGCGCAGTTCTTCGAGCGTGACCCGGCCGTTCAGGAAGTAGCGATCGTTTACGAACCCGGTCGCCGTGCCGCCATATTTCTGGATGATCGGCGCCGTTTCCGTCAGCCACGCGGTCCAGCCGTCGTCGAACTGCAGCGCGAGTCCGCCGCGCCGTTCTTCGGCCATGCCAACCTGCCCGCTTGCCGCCACCAAGATCAATCCCAGAAGCCATGGAATCGCGTTTTTCATTTATTCCCAGCAGCCATAATGGCCGATATGTCTACTAACATACTCGGTTATTTCCGATTTTCAAATGCCCCAAATCGTCAAGGCTTGCGGGACGTATCCGGCTTGCCCTGCCCTTTCCAACGCGCCGGCAGCGAGAGGCGCCGCCAGACGTCCGGAGCCTTGCGCTCCAGGGCGATCACCCAATGGTTGCGGTTCCGGCGGGCCGGCAGCGAGATCCGGTATTGCTCCGGCTCGCCGTCGAGGGGCATCACCACCATGACGCTTTGGTCCGGGTCCACGGTGTTGAGCTCGAGCAGGAAATCGGGCGTGGAACCCATCCCCATGAACTGGACGGTCACGAAACCGTCGCTGTTGATGCGGGCGGAAAACGGCATCGGCAAAGCGATCGTCTGGCCGCCGACGGGCGTGAAACGGCTTTCCATCAGGTCGCCGTGGACGACCTGCCGCTGGACCAGTTCGGTTTTCAGCTTCTGGCCCGATTTCCGGATCGCGGTGAACCCGCTGGACGACCAGATCAGTTCGCCCTCCTTCACGCCGATCAGGTACGGCGCCACGATGACGAACTGGATGTGCTCGATCGGATCGGCGACGGCCGGATCGGGCGCGAGCAGTTCGGCGTCCGCGTCGAGGGCCACCATGCAGTACTTCCGGGCGAAATCCGCGAACTTGGTTTTGTTGCCTTCCCGGTTGGGGTCGTAGCCGCCGAGCTTCAGGACCTTGGCGAGATAGGCCGGGCAGCGCTCGGGAATCATCTCCACGGGCGACGACTGGTCCTCGAACCGGATGTCCAGGATGGTGCCGATCGCCGCGCGGAACCCCAGGCCCAGCTTCATTTCCAGGCCCTTGACCAAGCCGTTCTGGTCGTCCGTCACCAGCAGCCGCTGGTTCTTCTCGTCCCACAGGATGGATTCCACCGTGCCGGCGTTTTCGTAGATCGACTGGAGCGTGTCGGTCGTGGGATCCCACCGATAGATCGCGCCGTTTTCTTCCGCCACCAGCGCCGTGCCCCCCGCCAGCGTCCACAGGCCTTCGGGCGCGCGGAACCGCTTCACGGACCGGAAGATGCGGACGTTGCGCGTCCGCAGATCCAGGCAGCCGACGTCGCCCGTCAGTTCGTCGGCGAAAAACGCGAACTGGCCGTCGGGCGAGAACCGCGCGGCCGAATAGCTCGCCAAGGCGTCGTTCAGCGGCAGCCACCACTCGCCCTGCGCATCGCGGTAGAGGATCGCGCCGCGCACCAGCCCCAGCAGTCCGCCCGCGTCGGGATCGCGGCCGAAAGCCTCCGCCGTCGAACCGGCCAGCAACAGCTCGCCCGCCAGGCCGACGTCGATGGATTCCCAGGCGAAGCGGTGGTTGGGCAACGGAATCGGCACGACCGTGCCGGATGCGGACGCCTGGCCGGGCTTGTCGGAAAACTCGTAGGCGATCAGCCGGCCGCCGGGCACGTCTTCGGCCACGTACAGGGTCCGCTGGCCGTCGAAGGCGATGCCTTCCGGCGAGCGCAGGCCGATCGTTTTCTTGCGGGACCGGCCTTCTTCCTCGTACACCGGCGTCGCGCCGTCGATCGCCGTTTCGCGCGCGCCGTTGGGCCGGATGCGCACGACGGTCGCCGCGCTTTCTTCCGCGACGTAGAGATCGCCGGTTTTCAGATCGAGCGCCATGCCGTCCGGCCCGCGCAAATCCTTGGCCACCGTCGACGTCTTGCCGAAGATTTTCGGCAGTTCCCGTTCGGGCTTGGGCGCAGCGGCGTCCGCCGCTTTGTCGGCCCGCGCCGGCCCCGCCCCCCACCCGGCAAGCAGCGCCCAAATGAAAAACGCCGCCCGGACTTGGACGGAGCGACGGGCGCGAGCGGATGGATCGGGCGGCATCATGAACGGGCGCAACGAATCCGAATCCTACCGATTGCCCCGCCGCACGTCAAACCGGCGCTGGAAAGGATTCGGGGGCCGGCGTTTGACGCTGGTGACGTCGGGCTGGTACATTTGCCGCAACGAAAGAAGGCTCCCGCCCGGGCCGGATTGGTGCGGCGCGGACGGGGCCGGCCGGAACATGAACCCCAACATCCGGATCCTGGTGGGCGCGGGACTCGCGGCCTGGGTCGTCGGCTCGCGGCCGGTCGCGGCGGCCACCCGCTACGTGTCGCCCGCCGGCTTGCACGTCCCCCCGTTCGCGACCTGGGCGGAGGCCGCCACCAATTTCCAGGCGGCCATCGACGTCAGCGGGCCGGGCGATCTCGTGCTGGCCACGAACGGCGTCTACGTCTTGCCTGCCACCGTGCGCGTGACCAACGGCGTCGTGTTGGCCTCGATCAACGGCCGGGACGCCACCCGGCTGGATGCCGGCGCCCTGCCCGCCGGCCAGGATGCCGTTTTCCTCCAGTACGGCACCCTGGACGGCTTCACCGTCAGCAATGCGCCGCGCCACGGGATCAAGAGCGAACACGGCGCCGTCCTCAACTGCCTCGTCACGCATTCCCGCCACAACGGCATCGACAGCTACACTTCGCCGCGGATCGTCGCCGATTCCCGGTTGATCGTCAGCAACACGATCGTGCGCAACAGCTCCACGAACGGCATCTATACCTGCGCGGTGGACACGCGCATCGAAAACTGCCTGGTGGCATATTCCGGCGGCACGGGCGTGTCCCTGCGGCAGAACGACACCGTCGCGCCCATCCAGGTGCCGCGCGTCAGCAACTTCCTGATCCGCGCCTCCACCGTCGCCAGCAACGGCAACAGCGGCATCGGCGTCGCGTTCTGGAACTACGACGCCAGCCTGCCGACGGTGCCGGTCGTGATCGCGGATTGCCTGATCGAGCACAACGCCGGCGTCCGGGGCGGCGGCATTTCCGACGGCGCCGGCGAATGGAGCCCCGACCGGTCGTCGGGCGTCCAGATCCGCCGTTCCATCGTCCGCCACAACTCCGCCATGGCCGGCGGCGGCATCTGGCTCATGCCGAATCGGACGCCTTCCGTCGTCCGCGCGGTGATCGAGAACAACCAAGCTTCCGTCGAAGGCGGCGGCATCTACGTGTACGGCGCGGGCGGTTCTCTGCGCAGTTGCCTCGTGCGTGGCAACGCAAGCATCGGCGCGGGCGGCGGAATCCACCAGAACGGCGGCGGCACGCTCTACAACTGCACCGTGAGCGACAACGAAGGGTCGCGCGGAGGCGGCGTTTACGGCGGCGCGGCGCGAAACAGCATCGTGTTCGGCAACCGGGCGGCGGACTATTCCAATTCATTTGCGGTCGGCTTCTTGTATTCCTGCACCGCGCCGGCGGCCGCCGGCGCCGGAAACATCGCAGTCCCGCCCCGGTTGGCCGGATCCGCCAACTGGCGCCTGGTCGCGGATTCCCCCTGCATCGATGCCGGCCATTTCGATTATGCCGTCGACGACTTCGATCTCGACGGCGAGCCCCGCATCTGGGGCGGCGGCGTCGACATGGGCTGCGACGAATTCTATCCGCCCGGTCTGGGCGGCCCGCTGGCCGTGGCGATCGCAAGCAGCGCGGACCGCGCCGTGGTCGGCACGCCGATTTCGTTCCAGGTCGACGTCGAAGGCGCGCCAGCCGCCTACGTCTGGCAGTTCAGCGATGGCCACTCCGTCTCGAACATGCCCCAGGTCGAACGGACGTTCGCGACGGCCGGCGTCTACGTCGCCACCGTCGTGGCACGGAATCCCGACGGCGCGGCCTCCAATTCCCTCGCCGTCGAGATTTTCCCCGGATTCACGAACTACGTCGCGCCGGGCGGCGGCCACGTGTTCCCCTTCGCGAACTGGCCGGACGCCGCCACGAACATCCAGGCGGCCATCGCCGCCAACATGGCCGGCGGCCACGTGTTGGTCGCCGACGGCATCTACGATTCCGGCGGCGTCGCGCTCGCCGACGGCCCCACCAACCGCGTGGCGCTGACCAACGCGGTGGTCGTCGCCAGCCTCAACGGCCCGGACAACGCCTGGATCGTCGGCCATGGCCCCGCCGGCGAGGCCGCCGTCCGCTGCGCCTACGTCGGCGCCGGCGCGCGCCTCGTCGGGTTCACGCTGACCAACGGCCATACCCGTGTGTCCGGCGACGTGGTGGCGGCGCAAAGCGGCGGCGGCGCCTGGTGCGACAGCGGCGGAACCCTTGAAAATTGCCGGATTCTCGGCAACGAGGCCTTCCATTCCGGAGGCGGCGTCTACCGCGGCCTCGTGCTCGATTCGACGGTGCAGGGCAACCGCGCCGCGCAGGGCGGCGGCGCGGCCAGCGCGACCTTGCGGCAATGCGTCGTTTCAGAAAACGTCGCCTCCGGCAACGGCGGCGGCGCCTACGGCGGTACGCTGGAAAACGCGCTGGTCCTGGCCAACCAGGCCGAATACGGCGGCGGCGCGGCGGAAGCCGCGCTCCTGCACGCCACCGTGGCCGAAAACGTCGCCGCGCAGGCCGGCGGCGGCCTCTACCGCGGCGTCGCCAGCAATTCCATCCTCTATTTCAATTCCGCCGGCAACGGCTGGTCGAACTACTTCAACGCCGTCTGCCGCTACTCCTGCACGACTCCCGATCCCCAATCCGTCGGCAACGTGACCAACGATCCCCGGTTCGTGGACCGCGCCGCGGGCATCTATTTCCTGCAAACGAATTCCCCGGCCTTGGATGCGGCCGCGCCCAGCGATCTCGCGCAGGATCTGGCCGGCATGCCCCGCCCCGCGTCGGGCCTGCCGAGCGGAATCGCCGCGCCGGACATGGGCGCCTACGAACTGACGCCCGCGCACTACGTCTCGCCCGACGGCGGCCACGTCTGGCCGTTCCTGAGCTGGGCCGATGCCGCCCACGACCTGCAATCGGCCATCGACGCCGCCGACGCGCCGGACGCCGTCTGGGTCTCCAACGGCGTCTACAGCGCCGGCGGCCGCACGCATCTCGGCGCGTTGACCAATCGCGTGGTCGTCGACAAGCCCATCCGGGTGGCCTCCGTCAACGGACACGGTTCAACCGTCATCGCAGGCTCCGGCCCCATCGGCGATGCCGCCGTCCGCGGCGTTTATCTGGGAGCCGGCGCGACGCTGGAAGGCTTCACGATCCGCCATGGCGCCACGCGCGCGGACGGCGACGCAGCGCTCGACCAAAGCGGCGGCGGCATCTGGGCCGCGACCAACGCCGCGATCGCGGACTGCGTGCTCGTCTCCAATTCCGCGGCGTTCCGCGGCGGGGCCATCCGCGGCGGGACCCTGGTCAACACCTTCCTGCATGCCAATGCCGCGGCGCAAGGCGGCGGCGCCGCGGACAGCCGACTGGATTTCTGCACCCTCACCGGCAACCAGGCCACCGACGGCGGCGGCGCCATCGATTCCTTCGGCCGCTACGGCATCGTCTATTTCAACGTGGCGTCGGGTTCCGGCACCAACGTGCTGGGCGGCTTGTGGGAGACTTCTTGCGTCGCGCCCGCCGTTGGTTCGGGCACCTTCGACGCCGATCCCCTGCTGCTCGATCCGGGCAGCTATCGGCTGGCCGTGGGCTCGCCGTGCATCGATGCCGTCGTCGCGCCGGCCTTGTTGCCGGAGCGCGATCTGGACGGCACCCCGCGTCCCTTGGACGGCGATTACAACGGCACGGCGCGGTTCGACGTCGGCGCCCACGAATACGTCTACGCGGGCGCGGACACGGACGGCGACGGCATGCCCGACGACTGGGAAATTCTCCATGGTCTGGCACCGCTGACCGACGACGCGGACGGCGATCCGGACGGCGACGGCCTCCCCAATTTGCAGGAATTCCAGCAGGGCACCCACCCATGGCTCAGCGACACGGACGGCGACGGGCAGTCCGACTGGGCCGAGCTGGTCGCCGGCATGGATCCGGTCGATCCCGCGAGTCTGTTCGCGATCCGGAATCCAGCCGTGGAATCCGGAAGCGGCCACCAGGTCTTCACTTGGCCCGGCCGTTCCCAGCGCTTGTACACCGTCGTCGCGGCCGAGGACTTGAACCTTCCGCTGACCAACCGGCCGGACTACGTCGATCGACCCGGGATCGACGGACCCATGGCGTTCACCAACGATCAGCCGGCCCTGCTCAACGTGTTCGGCGTCCGCGTGCGCTTGGCGCCCTGATCGCGCCGAACGCTTGCCTTCGGGATTGAAATATCCCTGAAAACAGGCCACATTCCGCCTCCATGCATTCCGAGTACGAGTTTTCGCCCGTCGCCGAAGCCGACCGGCGGGGGTTTCCGTCCCTGCTGGTCGTCATGCTGGGGTTCACGTTCTTTTCGGCCAGCATGTGGGCGGGCGCCACGCTCGGCAACGGCCTGCGCGCCTGGACGTTTCTGGGGGCGGTGCTGGCGGGCGCGCG
>ERZ795051.4956-NODE-4956-length-12051-cov-5.338696_pt1 | contig 12051 bp, 12 predicted proteins | sample MGYA00375135_ERZ795051 | MGnify/ENA primary metagenome ERZ795051 (study PRJEB30180, sample SAMN05720222) | activated sludge metagenome | isolation source: Anaerobic digester | place: Japan | collected 2015-05-26 ... | reverse complement strand
GTGGTTGCGTTGTCCAGAATGATCAGCACATGACCCGTTGGCGGGGGATTGTAAACCATCTCCACCAGTCCGCTGATCCCACTGTGGACGAACGTGCTGTCGCCGATGACACTCACGACCTTGCGCGCCTGCTCGGGGGGCAGCACGTGCCGCATCCCCAGCCCCACCCCGAGACTGGCGCCCATGCACACGCACGAGTCAATGGCCTCGAACGGCTGCAGCACCCCCAGCGTGTAGCAGCCAATATCCCCCGCCACGATGCAGTCGCGTTTCCGCAGGGCCTCGAAGACAATCCGATACTGGCAGCCCTCGCAGAGCTGCGGCGGTTTGCCCGGTGGCTTGGCGGGTTCCGGCGTCAGATCATAATTCAGAATGCGTTTTACCCGCGCCACGTCCAGTTCCCCAAACCGGTACATCTCGGCCTTGCCCTCCACCGGAATGCCCGCCGCCCGGATGTTTTCGACCAAATAAGGGTCTCCTTCCTCGATAACGATGCACCGCTGGACCGATTGGGCAAAAGCGGCGATTTTCTTCATCGGGAGCGGATGGGTGAAAGCGAGTTTGAGGACGCTGGCTTCGGGGGCGGCCTCGCGCACGTGCATGTAGGAAATGCCGGACGTGATGATGCCCAGCATGTGACTTCCCGAGACGACTTGGTTGAGCCGGCAGGTTTCGTTCCATTCCTGCATTTCCGCCAGCTTTTGTCGCAACCGCCGGTGCGCAGGCCGCGCGTAGGCGGGGATCATCACGCGCCCCTGGATGTCCCGTTGGTAATGGGCGGCGCGCGGCGCGCCGTTTTCACCCCGCGGTTCCACCACCGTGTAGCTGTGGCAGACGCGGGTGGTGACGCGCAGGAGGACGGGGATTTTCCAGCGCTCGGAAATTTCAATCGCCGCGAGCGTGAGATCGTAGGCTTCCTGCGAATCCGACGGTTCGAGCATGGGCACGCCGGCCGCCACGGCGTAGCGGCGGTTGTCCTGCTCGTTCTGGCTGGAGGCCATGCCCGGGTCGTCGGCCGAGACGATCACCAGCGCCCCGGTCACACCGGTGTACGCCGCCGTGAAGAGCGGGTCGGAGGCGACGTTGAGGCCAACATGTTTCATGGTGCAGAGGGCCCGTGCTCCCGCAAAGGCCGCTCCAATCGCCACCTCGAGCGCCACCTTCTCGTTCGGCGACCACTGCCCGTGGCCGCCATACTCCGAAAAGGACTCCAGTATCTCCGTCGAGGGAGTGCCGGGATAACCCGCGCCGAGTGCCACGCCGCCATGGCGGGCCGCCAGCGCGATGGCCTGGTCCCCGCTCAACAATAGTCGCTTGCTTGGTTTCATGCGTTATCAGCCGGGCAGTTTAATACTGGGTTCCTCCCCCTTTGAAAACGAAATTCTCGCAAAACTCGCGCCAAACGACGCTTCTGCCCATTCCGTACTCGACAACGCCCGCGGCTCGCGATACAAGCCCTCCCACCATGTTCTGGGATCAAGAATCTGAGACCCTGTCGCGCCCCGCTCTGGAAGCTCTGCAACTCCAACGGCTCCAGCAGACTGTCTCACGGCTGGCCGCCCGCGTTCCTTTCTATCAACAGAAGTTTGCCGAACTTGGAGTCGGACCCGAAGACATCCGGCGGCTTGAAGATGTTCGCCGTCTGCCTTTTACAACCGCCGCGGATCTGCGCGCCATCTATCCCAACGGCCTGCTGGCCGTCGAGGCCGATGAACCCGTCCGGCTCCATACCTCCAGCGGCACGACCGGCAAGCCCAAAGCCATCTTCTTCTCCCGCAACGACGTCAACACGGCGGCGGACATGATCGCCCGGTCGCTGGTGGCGGCCGGCATCACGCGCGCCGACGTCTTCCAGAACATGATGAGTTATGGCCTGTTCACCGGCGGTCTGGTCATGCACTACGGCGCCGAGCGCGTCGGCTGCCTGGTCATCCCGGCCGGGCCGGGCACTTCCGAACGCCAGCTCATGCTGATGCAGGATTTTGGCACCACCGCGGTCCACATCCTCCCCAGCTACGCGCTCTATTTCGCCAATTACCTCGAACAAAAAGGCATTGACCCCCGCAAAGACCTCAAGCTGCGCAAGGCTTTCGTCGGGGCTGAACCCCATACCGAGCAGACCCGCAAACGCATCGAAGAGGCTTTCGGGGTGGATGTTTACAACTCCTACGGTCTCACGGAAATGAACGGCCCGGGCGTCGCCTTTGAATGCGAGCAAAAAGCCGGCATGCACCTGTGGGAAGACTGCTTCCTGCTCGAAATCATTGACCCGGCCACCGGCGAGCCGCTGCCAGACGGACAACGCGGCGAACTGGTGCTGACCACCCTCAAACGCGAGGCCATGCCCATCCTCCGGTATCGCACCCGGGACATCACCTCGGTGATTGCGGAGCCTTGCCCTTGCGGCCGCACCCATCGCCGCATCCACCGCATCACCGGCCGCTCCGACGACATGCTCATCATTCGCGGGGTGAACATCTTCCCCCAGCAAATCGAGCAGGTGCTGATGTCCATGCCCCAGGTCGGCCGCAATTATCTCATCATCGTCGAGGGCCTGGACGACCTGACCGTCAAAGTCGAGTTGTCCGACCGCGGCTTCGATGGTCAAGTCGAACACCTGGCCGCCCTGCAAAACCAGCTCGTGGAAAAGCTCAAGGCTGAAATCTGGGTCCGTCCCAAGGTGGACCTGGTGCCGCCGGGCTCGCTGCCCGTCGCCGAGGGCAAAGCCAAGCGCGTGCTGGACAAACGCTCCCTTTGACGCTCAACTGTGGGCGACGCGATTCCAAAGTTCCGAAACCAACCAGATTATGAGCGCCACCAGCCTGTTGGCCGTCTTCGTCGAAAACAAGCCGGGTCAGACCGCCCGCATCACCAAAATCCTCGCCGATGCCAACGTGGATTTGCGATGGGTTACCATCGCCAACAGCGGCAGTTTCGGCGTGATGAAGTTTCTGGTGGACAAACTGGAGGCGGGGCTCCAGGCCCTGCGTGACAAAGGCCTGATGGTGTCGCTGCTGGAGGTGCTGGTGGTCGAAACCCCCAATCGTCCTGGCGCCCTGCAATCCGTCGCCGACTTGCTGGGCCGCAACGAAGTCAATCTCGCCAATTGCTCCGGATTCGTGGCCAATAATCGTGCCATCCTCATCCTGGAAGTTCAGGAACTGGCCCTCGCCCGCTCGGTGCTCGAAAAAGCGGGGCTTCGACCGATGACGCAGGAAGAGATGCTCCGTCTCTGACCGGTGGGGCTTTCCCCCGGCGGAAGCGGCTTAGTCCCTCCGCCGGGAGGGTCTGGGCCGCCCCGGCCGTGGCTTTCTCACCGGCTCGATGGTCTTCGGCCGCGCTTTCGGCAGCAGGACAATCGGGCACCCATCGAAACCGAACGCCCGCCGCAACTGGTCGGCCAGATACTTCTTGTACGGTTCGGAGAACATCTCGTGCCGATTGACAAACAACAGGAAGGTCGGCGGGGCGGTGCGGACCTGGGTCGCGTAGTAGAACTTGAGCCGATGCCCTTGCGCGCTGACCGGCTGACGGCGCTCGACAGCGTCCTGCAGCGTTCGATTCAGGAGCGACGTCGGAATTTGCTGCTGCAACTGGGCCGCCACGTACCGCACCGCTTCCAAGAGCCGTTCGAGATTAAAGCCGGACGTTGCCGACGTGAAGATGACCGGGGCGTAATCCAGGAAAAACAACTGGCCCTGGACCCATTCCCCAAACTCGGCCAGCGTCGTCAGGCGCTTGGGGCCGTGCGGGCTTTGCCCTTTGCGGCGGCGCGCCAGCTCCTCCTCGCGCGCTTTCCGCACCGGCTCCTCCACCAGGTCCCACTTGTTCACCACCACAATGCACGCCCGCCGCTGTTCGACAATGATATCGGCGACTTTTTTGTCCTGCTCGGTGATTCCCGCCTCGGCGTCCAGCACCAGGATGGCCATGTCACAACGGGCGATGGAATCCTCCGCCCGTTTCACACTGAAGAACTCGATCGAATCCGACACCCGCCGCAACTTTCGCATTCCCGCCGTGTCAATCAGCAGATAGCGCTGCCGCACGCCGTCGGTCTCAACCTCGAACGGCACATCCACCGCGTCGCGCGTGGTGCCGGGAATCGGGCTGACCACCACCCGTTGCGAGCGGGTCAGCGCATTGATAATTGAGGATTTCCCAACGTTCGGCCGGCCCACGATGGCCAGTTTCAGCGGCGCCCCTTCCTCCGGCCCGGACGACGGTCCGGCTGCGGTGCCCGCCGCCCCGGCCGGCGGGGCGGGCAGGAGCGCCAAGGCGGCGTCCATCAGCGGCCCGATGCCTCCTCCGTGGATCGCGCTGACGGGGAACAGCCGGTCAAACCCGAGCTCGGCAAATTCCAGGGCGGCGGTTTCCAGGCGGGGATTGTCCACCTTGTTGATTGCGACCAGGACCGGTTTGCCACTTTGCCGCAACCGCACCGCCGCCTCGCGGTCCAGCGGCACCACACCTTCCTGCACATTCACCACCAAAATAATCAGTTGCGCCGATTCAATCGCAATCTCCACCTGCTCGAGTGCCGCCCGCGTGATGACGTCATCGGCTTTCTCCCCCCGCAGCAGCCCGATTCCGCCCGTATCCACCAGCGTAAAGGGATGCCCCCGCCACTCCACCTCCGCGCTGACGCGGTCGCGGGTGACTCCCGGCTGATCGTGTACAATCGCGATGCGCCGGCCTGCAATCCGGTTGAACAGGGCGGACTTCCCCACATTGGGCCGTCCGACGATGGCAATCACGCCTGGCATCGCCGGCAGGATGAGGCATTCGGGGCGACTGTTAAAGCCAAAACGCCCTCTCGCAACCGCTCACTCACGGGCGAGCTTCCGGCGGGCGGCCTCCAGCTCTTTGAGGCGCGCAGGCGGAATCTGGGGCGGCTTGAGCCCCAGCGCCTCGATTTCATGGCTCACAATGGCGGAGACCGCCGCGCGCGCGACCCATTTATGATCAGCCGGGATCACATACCACGGCGCCCACGGCGTGCTCGTCGCGGTAATCGCCGCTTCGTAAGCCTTCCGGTAATCATCCCAATACGCCCGCTCGGCCAAATCCGCGGCGCTGAACTTCCAGTGCTTCTCCGGCTTTGTCAGCCGCTCCAAGAACCGTTTTTTCTGTTCCTCTTTGGACAGGTGAAGAAAGAACTTGAGAATCAACGTGCCGTTGCGCGCCAGGTGCCGTTCGAGGGCATTGATGTCCTCGTAACGCTCCTTCCAAAAGCCCTTCCCCCGGCTGCCCGGCGGTAACTTCTGCCGCTCCAGCAGCTCCGGATGCACCCGCACCACCAGCACTTCCTCGTAGTAACTGCGGTTGAAAATCCCGATCCGGCCGCGCTCCGGCAGGTGACGCTGGTAGCGCCACAGAAAATTATGGTCGAGTTCCTCCGCCGAGGGGACTTTGAAACTGGCCACCTGGCACCCTTGGGGATTGAGGCCGGACATCACGTGCTTGATCATGCCGTCCTTGCCGGCCGCGTCCATGGCCTGGAAGAGGATCAGCACCGAGTAAACGTCGTTGGCATACAAGAGTTCCTGGGCCCGCGACAGTTTCTCGAGGTTCCTTTGCACGTAGTCCCGCGCTCGCTCTTTCAGTTCCGCCCCGCTGAGGTGGCGCAGGGGCTGCGCGTCGCTGTAATCCGTCGGATGGTCTTTGGACCGAAAGCGGGTGCCCGGTTCGATCCGGAAGAGGTGGGCGATTTTTGCACGTTTCATGGGTTTGCCGGCAGTCTGCGGCTTCTGCCCCGATTGTCGAGCATCCACTTCGCCGGGTGCGGGAATGTTTTGACCGGCGCGCGCCGCTGTGCTTAGCTGGCGGGCGAGTCGAATGTGCTGCAGGCGCAAACCAACCGCCCCTTGGCGTGACGGGGGATGCCATCCGGAGAATCCGCCCGGTGGTCCGCAGGCTTTCTAATGGCGGTCTGAGGGAGTTCGCATGCCTTTCATCATAGTCGGCCTCAGCCTGGCGATCATCATCGCCCTCTATTTCTACAACAACCCGTTGCACCACGGCCGCTGGTTCCTCATCCGGCGGTTCATCAACTGGTTCCCCCTGGGCATGACTTACGCCTTCCTCTACATGGGGCGCTACAACCTCAACGTGTCCAAGAACGCGCTCGGCAACCTCATGACCAAGGAGGATTTCGGGCTGATCTTCGCCGCAGGCACCATCACCTACGCGGTGTCGTTTCTGGTCAACGGGCCGCTGGTGGACAAGATCGGGGGCAAACGCGGCATCATCATCGCCGCCCTCGGCTCCTCGGTGGCCAACATTTTCCTGGGCGTGCTTACCTACCTGGTGGCCACCGGCCAGCTCAGAATGAAAATGGTGCTCGTGTTCTCGGCCGTTTACGCCCTGAACATGTACTTCCAGAGCTACGGCGCCGTCTCGATCATCAAGGTCAAGGCCTACTGGTTCCACGTCCGCGAACGGGGGGTGTTCGGCGCCATCTTTGGCACGTTGATTTCCTTCGGGGTCTATTTTGCCTTCGACTGGGGCCAGGCCGTGGTCAACCTCACCCGCGCCAATCCCATCGGTGAGCTGGGCTGGTTCCAGTCCTTGCTGCACCGGCTCTTCGCGCTGGAGGGCCAGGCGGTGGACGCCACCTGGGCGGTTTTCTTTATCCCCGCCATCCTCCTTATCGTCTGGGCCATCCTGGATGCTTTCCTCATCAAAGACACGCCCGAGCAAGCCGGGTTTCCGCCGTTTGACACCCACGACGCTTCGTCCGGCCAGATGCACGTCGAACTCTCGACGCTGGACCTGCTGAAGAAGGTCTTTGGCAGCCGCCTCATGCTCCTGATCGCCGCCATCGAGCTGACCTCCGGCGTCCTGCGCAACGGGATCATGCAATGGTACTTTATTTTCGCCAAAGAAGTCGAGCAGCCCGGGGCCGAGTTTTTCCTCAACCACTGGGGGCTCTTGCTCTGCATGTTTGGCATCGTCGGCGGTTTTGCCGGAGGGCTGATCTCGGACAAGTTCTTCCAGTCGCGCCGCGGGCCCCCGGCCGCTTTGCTTTGCGCCTTCATGTTCGTGATGACCGTCCTCATGGCGGCTTTCCTCTCCTCCTCCCCCTTCCTTGTCGGGTCCGCCGCCGTCCTGATCTCGATGGCCGTCATTGGGGTGCATTCGCTGATGTCCGGCACCGCCGCCGCTGATTTTGGCGGACGCAAGGCCACCGCCACCTGCTCGGGTATTGTGGATGGCTTCGTCTATCTGGGCAGCGGCATCCAGTCCTTCAGCCTCGGTTACCTGACCAGCCACAACTGGCTCTGGTGGCCGCTGTTCCTCATGCCCTTCGCCCTCATCGGCTGCTTCATCGCCCTCCGCATTTGGCACGACCTCCCCGAGGCCACCCGCAAATACATTGCCACCGTCGAGCACCGTCAACCACCCGCCGCCAAGAGTTAGCCTGTCCAGCCCCGGTGTTGGCATTGGCCTTGCTGACAAAGCGGCATGATAGACGTCGCGCTCTGTATGCTGGCCCTGGTAAGTGGCGGAGTGACCCTCGAACTGTTCTGCGACTCCTGTCTCAGCGGCCGGAAACAGTCGGCGGACGAGGCGGTTGGCGAGTTCGAGTGCGGCAATCCAAGCTAGACCGCCCGGGCATAGAACCGCGCAGCGAACCTTTTGGCTTCCGCAACGGAAGCCGATATGGTCCGGCCCCCCGGCCTCCGGGCCGAGGTGCCGGGAAACCATGAGATCAGGTCCCCGCCGGGGACTGGAAGACGGTGCGAATTCCGCGTGTCGTACCGGGCTTCTGCTTCCCTGGCGGGGACCTCCCATTCTGGCCGGAAGCCGCGATTTTTTGCCGGTTTGAGCTTGCGCCCGGGAGAGGGGGTGATAAAGTCCCACTGCGTTTTCCACCCTTCCGGTGGATTTTTGTTTTTTATCCTGCAGTGCGCATGTGAAGATATTCAGCGGCAGTTCAAATGAACCGTTGGCCAGAGCCATCGCTGCCTATATTGGCATCGAGTTGGGCAAGTCCACCATCAGGCCCTTCCCGGACGGCGAAACCTTCGTGAAAATCGAGGAAAACGTCCGCGGCGAGGACGTTTTCCTGGTCCAGTCCAGCAGCCCGCCGACCAACCATCATTTGATGGAGATGTTCATCATGATTGATGCGTTGCGGCGTGCCAGCGCGGCCCGGATCACGGCGGTCGTCCCCTTCTATGGCTATGCCCGGCAGGACCGAAAAGACCAGCCCCGGGTGCCGATTACCGCGAAACTGGTCGCCAACCTGATTGTGGCGGCCGGGGCCAACCGCATTTTAACCATGGACTTGCACGCGCAGCAGATCCAAGGGTTTTTCGACATCCCGGTGGATCATCTGTATGCGGCGCCGGTCATGTATGACTATTTGAAGCGCAAGAACTTGCGTGATTTGGTGGTGGTCAGCCCGGACGTGGGCGGCTTGAAGATGGCCTACGCCTATTCCCAAGTCATGGAAGCGGGGCTGGCCATTGTGGCCAAGCGCCGCAAGAATGCCACGGAGGTCGAATCCATGGCCGTCATCGGCGAAATCCGGGGAAAGAATGTCCTGCTTGTGGACGATCTGACTGAAACGGCCGGGACACTCACCCAAGCGGCGGAACTGTTGAGACGGAAGGGCGCCAAGAAGATTCTAGCCTGTGTATCGCACGCGGTCCTCAATGAGGTGGGGATCGAACGCTTGCGAAAATCCAGTATTGACGAATTGGTGACAACTGATACTGTCCTACGCCCTGCGATCAGTGGCCTGAAGGTAACCACCTTGTCGGTCGCAGGGCTTTTGGGCGAAGCCATCAAGCGAATTCACAGTAATTCGTCGGTAACCTCGCTATTTGAGTTTAGAGGCGGACGCACCAGTTGACGGGGTGTCCGCCAGCGCCACGCGAATTTAAGAACGATGAAATCAGTACCTTTGAACGCAGTTGCCCGGTCGCTTCAACGCCGCGCCGGAGCCAAGAAACTTCGGGAAGCCGGCCGCATTCCCGCCGTGATCTATGGCCGCCAGATTCAGCCCCAAAACCTGGAGATCAGCGCCAAGGAATTGGAGGATTTGATTCACCACTCCGCGTCGGAGAACCTCCTGGTGGACCTGGCCGTCAAAGACGACGCCCGCCCCAAGCGCCTCGCCCTGGTCAAGGAAGTGCAGCATCACCCGTTGAGCGGGAAGGTGCTCCATGTGGATTTCCATGAGGTCGCCGACAACGAGAAAGTCACCATCATGGTGCCCGTGGAGAGCACCGGCGAGGCGGTGGGAGTGAAAACCGGCGGCGGCGTGCTGGAGCACGTGCTGTTCAAGATCCGGGTTCGCGGCCTGCCGAAGGATTTGCCCGAAGTCATCACCGTGGATGTCAGCCACCTTAACGTGGGCCAGGCCATCCACTTGGGCGACATTCAGCCCCCGCCCGGAGTTGAAATTCTGGGCGACAAACACATTTCCGTCTTCGCAGTGGCGGCGCCGCGCAGCGAAGAGGAAGAGGCGGCAGCCGAAGCCGAGGCTGCGGTGGCGGCCGGCGACGTCGAGATGATCAAAGAAAAGAAGGAAGAAGGCGAAGAAGGCGCTGCTCCGGCCAAAGGCGCCGAGAAGGGCGCCGCCCCGGCGAAGGGTGCCGAGAAGGGCGCCGCCCCGGCGAAGGGCGCGGAGAAAGGGGCGGAGAAAGGCGCTGCGGCCGCTCCGGCTGCCAAGGCCGCGCCCGAGAAGAAGAAATAGCGTCGCGGGCCGCCCGGCAGGAGCCGGGCAGGCCATCGGCCCGGGCCCATGGAGAACTGGCATCTCATCGTGGGGTTGGGCAACCCCGGTGCGGAATATGCCCGGACGCGGCACAACGTGGGTTTTGTGGTGGTGGAACGGCTGGCGCAGCGCTGGCAGGCGCCTTGGACCTACGAGAAGCGGTTCAACGCGCGAGTGGCGCGCGCGGAAGTGGCGGGGAAACGGTTGTTGTTATGTCAGCCGCAGACGTATATGAACGCCAGCGGCGAGTCGGTGGGGCCATTGGTGGCGTTTTACCGCGTGCCGTTGGCGCAGTTGTTGGTGGTGGTGGACGATGCGGATTTGCCCCTGGGCCAGCTTCGGCTGCGGCCCGAAGGCAGCAGCGGCGGCCATCACGGACTCGAGTCCCTCGAGCATCATCTGGGCAGCCGGGCCTATGCCCGGCTCCGGGTGGGCATCGGAAGACAGCCCGGGACCCGGCAAATCGCCGGGTATGTGCTGGGGCGTTTTAGTTCGACGGAAGCGGCCCTGGCCGATAAAGTGTTAACCGTGGCTGCGGATCAGGCTGAAACCTGGGCCGTGGCTGGAATACAGAAAGCAATGAATCAGTTTAACGGAACCGTTGCCGGTTCCGCTAGCGAAGGAAAAGAGCAGTGAAACGATACGAAGGCTTGTTCATACTGGATACCGCGGGCAAAGAAGAAGGGATCAAGGACCTGATTGACAAGATCACGGCCGAGATCACGAATCTGGGCGGGAAGATCGAAACGGTGCAAAAAATGGACAAGCGCAACTTTGCGCGCGTGGCAAACAAGAAGCACCAGTCCGGCTTCTATGTGAATTTCATTTTCGAGGGCAAGCCGGGGTTGACGGAGCAGATCAAGCACCGCTTCGCGATGGACCCAGACGTGTTCCGCGTCCTGTTCACCGTGGCGCCCCAGCCCAAGCCCTCCGCTCCTGCCGCCGCTTAACTGTTTAACTGTTCTTCTGGAGGACCCGCGCCATGGCCAGCTACAACAAAGTCATCCTGGTAGGCAATCTGACCCGCGACCCCGAGCTGCGTTATACACCCAAAGGCATGGCCATTGCCAAACTCGGCCTGGCCGTGAACCGGGTCTGGCGCACTGAAACCGGCGAAACCCGCGAGGAGGTAACCTTCGTGGATGTGGACGCCTTTTCGAAGCAGGCCGAGACCATTGCCCAGTACATGAAAAAGGGCAGCCCTATCCTCATCGAAGGGCGCCTTCGCCTTGATACCTGGGACGACAAGCAGACCGGTCAGAAACGCAGCAAGCTTGGCGTGGTTGTCGAGGGCTTCCAGTTCCTGGGTGGCGGCACCCGGACTGAGGGCGCGACCGACCCGGCTCGCAGCCGCGCGCCCGCAGCGGCGACGACTGCCGCGGCGCCCGCGGCGGCGACGGAAATCCCCGCCGAAGTTCCCCCGCCCGAAGAGGATGACGTGCCCTTCTGAGAGCCGTGACCGGGCGTCCGACCGCAATAACTCATTTGACCGTTAAAAGCATTTCCTATGGCAAAGACTGAAGTCATTCTTACTCACAATATCGTTGGCCTTGGCGCCGAATCCGACCAGGTGAAGGTCGCGGCCGGGTATGCGCGAAACCACCTCTTTCCGAAGGGCCTGGCCATTCCGCTCACGGCGGCCAACAAGCGGCGCCTCGAGGTGCTGCGGCAGCGCCGCGCCGAGCGGGAGGCTCACGAGCTGAACACGATGACCGAGCTGGCCAAGAGCATCTCCAGACTGATTTGCCTCATTACCGTCAAGACCGGCGACGATGGCAAGATGTTCGGCACCGTCACCTCAGGCATGATTGCCGACCAACTCAAGAACCAGTTCGACATCACGCTGGACAAGAAGAAAATTCATCTCGAGAGCCCCATCCGTTCCCTCGGCGACCACGAGGTGGAGCTGCACTTGCACCCGGATGTGAAGTCCACTCTCAAGGTGCGGGTTGAAAGCAGCACGCCATTGCCGCCTGCTGAGGCCGCACCCGAAGCCGGCAAAGAAGAGCCGAAAACCGAAAAACGCGGACGCCGCGCCGAAGCCGCCGCGGCGGCGCCTGCCGAGAAGAAAGCCAAGGCTCCGCGGACGGAACGGCCGGCAAAAGGCGAGAAGGCCGAAAAGGCCGCGAAACCCGCCAAGTAGCAGTTCTTTTCCTTCTCTGAAGGTTGAAGGCAGGCTCGTGAGGGTCTGCCTTTTTTGTTGGCTGCCCGTCCACTTCAGATCGGTGGTTTGACCTCCGCACCCCAGGCAGGGGGTGGGTTGCCACTTGATCGAAGTCACCTCGCACGGAGAAGTCGGCGGCTCCGCTTCGCTTCAGCCA
>ERZ795051.4954-NODE-4954-length-12053-cov-4.617270_pt1 | contig 12053 bp, 6 predicted proteins | sample MGYA00375135_ERZ795051 | MGnify/ENA primary metagenome ERZ795051 (study PRJEB30180, sample SAMN05720222) | activated sludge metagenome | isolation source: Anaerobic digester | place: Japan | collected 2015-05-26 ... | reverse complement strand
CCCACGATGCCCGCGAACAGCTCGTCGTTGAAGAAATTGTAGACCGCGCCCAGCACCGGCTGGCCGTTCTCCCACAAGCCGACGGACGAACAGCACATCGGCATCCCGCGCGAATAATTGAACGTGCCGTCCAGCGGATCCACGATCCACATGCGCGACGTTTCCGCCACCGCGCCGTGCTCGCCGCTTTCCTCCGTCAGCACCGGCAGCGGGAGGCGTTCCTTGAGCACGGACAAAATGCGCTCTTCGGCCAGCTGGTCGGCCCGCAGCTTGATGTCGTGCCCCGGCTCGCACAGGACCTCGATGGGCTTCTGGCTCAATTCGAGCAGCAAGCGCCCGGCCTCGGCGACGGCCGAGCCGGCCACGTCGAGCGCCGTAAAGCGATCCAATGGCGCAAGTTTCTCCATGCAAGGACACTCTACCTTCCGCGCGCCGCACGGGTCAAGCGCTTGCGCCGTTCGGGTTTTACGTAGAACGTAAGAACTTTGCGCGATTTTTACGTAGAACGTAAAAACTTTGAACGCCGCCCCGGACGGGGACTTACAGCGGGAAATCGGCGCCGTAGGGCAACGGCACGTTGTGCCGGATGGACAGGTCGCGGATCTGCTGGACGGTTTCGGCGCGGCCGTCGGCCAGATGGTCGTTGATCAGCTTGTAGATCTTCTGGGCCACCCACTCGCGGCGCAGGCCCGCGCCGCCGTCCGCGGCCGCGGACAGGTCGAGCGCGAACACCATGTCGCGCCGCTGCGGGCCGGATTCGCCGATGATCTGCAAAACGGCCGTCTTCTGGTCGAGCGGGCAGCGGCCCACCAGCCGCAGCGGCCGGTCGAGGAACAGATGCGTCAGCGTGCCGGGATAGACCTCGGCGGCGGAGTCGCCGGAAAAGCGGTACTCCAGATTCGCCAGCACGGGCCGCGACAGTTCGCGGGCCGCGCGCTTGACCGCGTCGGGAATCTGCTCGCGCAGGGGCATGATCCACGAGCCGCCGCGGTTGTTGTGCCCGAGCAGGTCCAGCAGGAACGCGTTCACCCGATCCCCCGCTCCGACCGTGAAAACGGAAATCTCGCCGGCATTGAGCTTGCTGAAGCGCGCGATGATGTCGGAGCTGTCCACCGTGCCCATCGTCGGGCGGCCGTCGGTCAGCAGCACGGCGATCATCGGCCGGCCGGCGGCGCGCGGCAGCTTGAGCACCTGCTGGAGCGGAGAAAAGAGATCGGTCTGGCCGCGCGCGCGCATGTCGTCGACGAAGTCCGCGGCCTTTTCCAGCGAGTCGGCGGTGACGGGCTGCCAATCGGCGAAGCACAGTTCGGGGGTTTCGCTGTAGCGCATCACGTTGACGCGGTCCACGGTCGTCAGCGTGCGCAAATAGGCCTCGAGCCCGTCCTTGAAGTAGTCCAGCTTGGTGCGGGTGATGCTTTCGGAGCAGTCCTGGACGAGCAGGACGTCCTTCGGCAGCACCGGCAGGGCTTCGACGCCCGCGCGCGAGATCGCCAGCTCGAAATAGAGCGCGTTTTCGTCCGCCGCGCGGTAGGTGGAGACTTCGACGGCCAGGAGCTGCTCGATGGGCTGGACGTCGGTGACGTCGGCGGCCGCTTCGTCGAGCATCCGGCCCTGTTCGCGCAGGCGATCGGCGGCGGAGAGTTCGCCCTGGTTGGCGGCGTCGATCATGTCCCGGGCGGACGGCACGGCCTGCGACAGGACGGACAGCGGCCGCAGGGAGCCGTCGCCGCGGCCGTCCGCGGCGGCGGCCGCCGCCGCGATGGCGTCGGCCGTGGCCGGCAGGGTCACGTCCGGCGCGCCGGCCACGCGGTCGAGCGCCGGCGACAGCCGGCGCGGCAGGGCCGCCAGCTCGTCGGCGACGACCTGGTTCTCGATCGCGAGGATGTCCTGGCGGAAATCCATGCCGGCCAAGTCGGCGGGCGGCGCCGGCAGGGGCGCGGCGGCCTCGGCGGGCGCCGGCGGCACGAAATCCAGCGCCTCGGCTTCCGCGCGCAGGTCTTCCAGCAGGTTCTTCTGCAGCGGCTCGACGTCGGCGAAGGCCTCGGGATTCTCCGGCCGGAATTTTTCCGGCTGGGCGAAGCCCGGCAGGTCGGGCGCGGCGCGCACGTCGGCCAGCACGAGCGGGCGCGGCGGGCGCCGCAGGGCGGCGTCCGGCGGCCGCCAGGCGGGCAGCGGCGGCAGGCCGACGAGCAGCGCGCCGTGCAGCAGCGCGGACAGCGCCAGCGCGGCCGCGAAAAGCGCGGCGCGCACCCAGGGCTGGCGCGCCTCGCGCCCCATCGGAACGTGCATGCCCAGCGACGTCATGGAATCCATTATCCCTGCAAGGTCATCAGGAATTCAAGATTCGTCTTCGTTTTCTTCAGGCGGCCGATCAGCAGTTCCATCGCCTCGACGGCGGGCACGCCGTTGAGGGCCTTGCGCAGGATCCAGACGCGGCTGAGCTCGTCGGGATGCAGCAGCAACTCTTCCTTGCGGGTGCCGGACTTCTCGATGTTGATGGCCGGGAAGATGCGCTTGTCCACCAGGAAGCGGTCCAGGCAGATCTCCATGTTGCCGGTGCCCTTGAATTCCTCGAAGATCACTTCGTCCATGCGGCTGCCGGTGTCCACCAGCGCGGTGGCGATGATGGTGAGGCTGCCGCCGCCCTCGATGTTGCGGGCGGCGCCGAAGAAGCGCTTGGGCTTGTGCAGCGCGTTGGCGTCCACGCCGCCGGAGAGGATCTTGCCGCTGTGCGGCTGGAGGGTGTTGTAGGCCCGGGCCAGGCGCGTGATGGAGTCGAGCAGGATCACGACGTGCTTGCCGGCCTCGACCTGGCGCTTGGCCATCTCGATGACGAGATCGGCGATCTGCACGTGGCGCTCCGGCGGCTCGTCGAAGGTGGAGGCGATGACCTCGGCCTTCGTGTTGCGCTCCATGTCGGTGACTTCCTCGGGGCGCTCGTCGATCAGCAGGATGATCAGCTTCACCTCCGGGTTGTTCTCGGAGATGCTGTTGGCCATCATCTGCATCAGGACGGTCTTGCCGGTGCGCGGCGGGGCCACGATCAGCCCGCGCTGGCCCTTGCCGATGGGCGTCAGCAGGTCCATGACGCGCATGTTGACGTTGTTCTGGCTCTTGGTTTCGAGCACGAGGCGCTGGTTGGGGAACAGCGGCGTGAGGTTCTCGAACGGAATCTTGCCGCGCTGGCCCTCGGGCGGGCCGTCGTTGATGCTGTTGACCTTCTGCAGCGCGAAGAAGCGTTCCTTGTCCTTCGGGGAGCGGATTTCGCCGTCCACGATGTCGCCGGTGCGCAGCGCGAAGCGGCGGACCTGCGAAGGCGAGACGTAGATGTCGTCCGGGCACGGCAGGTAGTTGTTGTTGGGCGAGCGCAGGAACCCGAAGTTGTCGGGCAGGATCTCGAGGACGCCGCGGACGAACATGGTGCCGTTGCAGCGGGCGTTGGCCTTGAGGATCTCGAAGATCAGCTCGTGCTTCTTGAGGGCGCCGAGATCGACGAGCTGGTAGCTGTCCGCCAGTTCCTTGAGCTGGGGCACGGTGAGCAGCTGGAGTTCGTTGAGCTTGAGGACGCGGGCCAGCTTGGCGCGCTCGGCGGCGGCGGCCTCGGCGGCGGCGCGCTGCGCGGCGATCTGGGCGTCGCGCGCGGCCTGCTCTTCCGGCGTCAGCGGCTGGCGCGGCGGCCGGTTATCGTGGTACGGCTGGCCGCCGTGGCGGCGGTCGCGGTTGCGGTCGAAATAGCGGTCGTGGCGGCCTCCGCCCTGCCCGCCCTGGCCTTGCGGCTGGGGATAGTTCGGACGGTAGTGCGGCTGGCCGTTGTGGGACTGGCCGTTGTTCGCCGGCGCTTCGTTGCCTTGCGCTGGCGGCGGCGGGGGCGGCGGGGGCGGCACGCTTTCGCGGCTTTCCATCGGCACGAAAGCCGGCGCCGGCGGCGGCAAGGCTTCGTTGCCGCGTTCGGGCGCATCGGCGCGCGCTTCTTCGGCGGGCGCCCCGGTGCCCGGGCGGTATTCTTCGCCGTCGGAAATGGTGGTGTCCAGCAGCGAGGCCGGCAGCGGCATGTTCGGGCGCTTCGGCGCCTCATCTTCCGCGTGGTCCTTGCGGGGCCGGCCGCGGCGGGGACCGCCGCCGCCGGAATTGGGCTTGCGGGCGGGACGGGGTTGGCGGGGGTTCTTGGGATTCGGGGCCATGTTATTCTCCTTCTTCAAACAAATCGTTCCAGATCGCCCGGCACTTTTCTTCCAGTTCGGCCAGGCTGCCGTCGTTTTCGATCGTGCGGTCGGCGCGCGCGGCTTTTTCGCGCACCGGCCACTGGCTGGCGATCCGCGCCCGCGCCTCGGCGGGCGCAAGACCGCGGGCGGCCAGTCGTTCCAACATCGTTTCTTCCCGGGCGGCCACGCAAACCACGGCGTCCCAGTCCGGGTCCAGGCCGACCTCGAACAGCAGCGGAATCACCGCCACGCCGAGCCGGCCGTCGCGGCGAATGCCGGCCGCCCAGGCGCGCATCCGGCGGACCACGGCCGGATGCAACAGCGCTTCCAGGCGCCGCCGCGCGGCTTCGTCCGCGAACGCGATCCGCCCGAGACGCTCGCGGTCCACGCCGCCGTCGGCCGCGCGCACCGCGGGTCCGAAGGCATCGACGACGGCCTGCACGCACTCGCCGCCCGGCGCGATCAGCGCGTGGACCACGTCGTCGGCATCCAGCACCTCGGCGCCCCATTGCCGCCAGAATCCCGCCACGGTGCTTTTCCCGCAGGCGATTCCGCCGGTCAACGCTGCGCAAAATCCTTTTTTCATCCTCACGGCCAGGGGCGGGTCGGAGCCAGCGGCGACGCTTCTCCGGCCCAGCCTTCGTCTTCCTCCGCGCGGAAGCCCGCGTCCCGCAGGCCCGTCGCGTGGCGCAGGATCGCCTGCGCCTCCTCGTTTTCCGCGTCCATGCGCAAGGCATGGGCGGCTTTCGTTTCCGCCTCCGCCAGGTCGCCGTTTTCCAGCGCGGCGCGGGCCTGCTCGACCAGCGTTTCCGCCAGGCGCGCGGCCACGGGACTGCGCTTCAGCCGGAACACGCGGTACTTCCGGTTGGCGAACTGCGGCGCGAAGTATTTCAGTTCCTCGGGCCGCTGCTCGAAAAGCCGCGCCGCGGCGTTCGTCGCCGGATCCAGCGCGTCCACCATGTAGCGCATCTGGAGCCCCGGCTGGATCTCCGAAAACTCGCCCAGCGAATGCACGTAGACCGTGGCGCCCTGCGCCTCCATCCAGTCGCGGAATTCCGCCTCGTCGCCCTTGAAGAGCGCCTCGCCGTATTCCCGCACCCGGCGGCGGATGTCCGCCGACTCGAACTTGGGATGCAGCACCACGGGGCAGCCGCCGTAGGCCGCGATCCCGGCGCTGACGCCGAAATTCGCCAGGACGGGCTCCGGAGCGACGTATTTCCGCAAATGGTCCATCAACGCTTCCGTTTCGGCCGCGTACACGTTCGGACGGCCCCAGTACAGGGGGCCATCCCACTTCGGCGCGCCGGGCGTTTCCACGGGCGATTCCTCCCAGCGGAACGGCCCGAACCACGGCTGGCGCGCTTCCACGAGCCAACCGAAGACCAGCAGGGCCGCGAGCGCCCCGCGAGTCCGGCGGCCGCCGCTCGTCTTCCACTGCCCGGCCCACAGACCGACGATTCCGCAGGCGAAGATCGCCAGCCACACGTGGAACCGGAAAAACAGGATGAAAGCGGCCAGAGACGCCAGCAGGTAGAAAAGAAGGGGGGGAAAATCGGCGAACTCGTAGCGGTTGCGAACCGTGCCGCGCATCAAAGCCCAAACCGCGACGGCCGTCAACACCAAAAGGAACGGAAACCACTCCCACAGCAGCGCCCAGGAGGTGGAATTGAGCGCCGGCGCCCACAGGATCCGCTGCTCGAAGGTCAGCAAGGCGGGGTTTTCGGGCCGGACGTTGAAGAACCGCAGCTTGGCCCACAAAAGGGAGCCGAAATGGCCGTAGGCCGGCAGGTAGAAGTGGGCCAGCGCCAGGCACCCGGCGACCGGCAGCAGCGCCAGCACGACCCGCGTGGCGGTGCGCTGCCGCTGCGCGACGGGCGCGCCCGCCAGCAACGTCCCCCACCCCAGCGCCAGCGTCGGCGAAAACAGGAAGCCGTGCGCCCGCAGATACGGATTGCGCAAGCCCGCCGCCAGCAGCACGGCCATCAGCGGGACGACGCGCGCCCAGAGATCTTCCTTCGACAGGCGGCCGCGGATCGCGACAGCCAGTTCCCAGCCCAGCGCCAAAAGCAGATAGAACTGGACCATGTCCCACGCGCACAGCGCCAGCCCCGCCAAACCGGCCGAAATCCAGCCGGCGACGTGCTTCGCGCGCCGGCTGCCGGCGCGGTTGCGCGCCCAGGCCGCCGCCGCCAGATGGCCGAGCAGCAGCGGCAACGCGTCGTTCTCGTGCGACAGTTCCTGGCCGGTCGCGCGCGCCACGGCCGAGATCGCCACCGCATAGAACGCCGCGGCCCAAAACCCGCCCGCGGCGCCGCCGCCCATCCACTTGACCCAGAAAAACAGGCCCGGAATCGCCAGGCAGAACCACGCCAGATGCAGCCAGCGGATCTTCTCGGCCAACGGCAGCGTGCCGGGCCAGAGCTTGGCCGCGCGCGCATAGATCCGCTCGACGCCGATGGTGTCCGTTTCGCGCGCCACCACGCCGCGCGGATATTGGATGCCTTGGTCGACTTTCGGCAGGTCGCCGTCGCGATAGACCAGCTGGATGCGGCGGAACGCCAGCGCGCTTTCCAGCGTGAAGGGGATCGAACCGTCCGCGGTCAGCTGCCGCTGGGCGTCGAGCACGTGCCGGCGCGTGGCGCCGGCCAACACCGTCAGCGCCGCCACCAGCGCGAGCTGGAGCGCGATCCCGATCCATCTGGAAACTTTCGTCGTCAAAACAGGCTCAGCTGGTCGTTGCAAGGCGGCGGGGTCGGCTTCGGCATCCGCGGCGCCGACGGCGGGGCCGCCGTTTCCGCGGCGAACCGGCGCAGTTCGTACTTCTCGAAGAAGGCTTTCAGCCGCGCGGCGTCGGGGGCCGGCGCGGGCAAGGCTTCCCAGTCCGGCACGCCCGGCACGGCCTTGTCCAGCGCCATGAGCTGCACGTTGAGCTCGGCGACCGCACGGCCCGCCAGCAGCTTGCCGCGCAAGCTCGCCGATTCGATTTCGTCCGCCCGGGCGAAACACTCCGCCAGCGTGCCGAACCGGGCCAGCAGCTTGGCGGCCGTCTTGGGACCGATGCCGTCCACGCCGGGGATGTTGTCGGCCGCATCGCCGACCAGCGCGAGCCAATCGACGATCTGGTCGGGCCGGACACCCGTCTTGGCTTCGACGCCGGCGGCGTCCAGCTCTTCCGCGGTCTTCGTGGGCGGCACGAGGCGCACGCGGTCGTCCACGAGCTGCATCAGATCCTTGTCGCTGGTGGCGAGGCGCACGACGGCGCCGGCGCGCGCGGCGCGGTCCGCGAGCGTGGCCATCACGTCGTCGGCTTCCTGCTTCGGCAGCAGGATCCGCGGCACGCCGGCGACGTCGAGATACTCGTTGATCAGCGGCAGCTGCGAACGCAGGTCGCCGGGCATGGGCGCGCGCTGCGCCTTGTAGGCCGGGCATTTTTCCAGGCGGTGCGCGGGCGAGCCGCCGTCGAAGGCGACCACGAGCCGGTCGGGCGTCCAATGCGCCTCCAATTGGCGCAGCATGCGGACGAAGCCGAACAGCGCGTTGGTGGGCTGCTGGTCCCGGGAGGACAGCCCTTGCACGGCGTAGAACGCGCGGTAGGCCACCGCGGTGCCGTCGACGATGAGCACGGATGCGATCATGGAGTCCCGAAATTCACGGTTTGAAATGCGCGGTCGCGGGCCGCGGCCACCGGCCACGCCGGCGGCCCAACGGTCTCCGAAAAGCGACGGGCGGGGCTCCGCGCCCCGCCCGTGGGAATCGTCCGGCTTACAGCGCCGCGGACGCGGCGGCTTCCGCGTCGATGCCGGTACCCGGCATCGCGAGGCTGCCCTCGCTGTGGATGGGCCGGCCGGCCGGATCGACCAGGCGGGCGGTCACGAAAATCAACAAGTTCTTCTTCTGGCTGTACTGCCCTTCGGAACGGAAGAGCCAGCCCAGCAGCGGGATGTCGCCGAGGATCGGGATCTTGTCCTTGATCGTGGTCAGCTCTTCGCGGATCAGGCCGCCCATGACGACGGTCTGGCCGTCCCAGATGACGATCGAGGTCGTGACGTTGCGGCTGGTGAAGATGGGCTGCGGCATGTTGAACAGGTAGGTGTTCTGCTGCTTGGCGCCGATGATGCCCGTTTCGACGGTGATCTGGGAGCCGTACTGGATCCAATCGACGAGCTCGGCGACTTCGGGCGCCATCACGAGGTCGATCGTGTAGCCGTCCGGACCCACGGTGGGCGTCACGTTGAGGATCACGCCGGTTTCGCGGGTTTCGAAGGTGCCCGGGGTCACGACGGGCGACATCGTCACGTTGCCGTCCGAATTCATGGTGGGCTGGGTCACGTCGAACTCGGTCGGATAGATGATTTCCTTGACGACCTGGATCTGGGCGTTGACGCCGCTGCGGGTGGTGACGCGCGGAGCCGAGAGCAGGTCGGTGCCGCCGTGCTGCGAGAGCGCCTGCAGCACCACCGTCACTTCCGGATTCGTCAGCACGCTGGAGGCGCTGAGGATGCCGCCCAGCATGGTCTGGTTGGCGGTCTGGGTGATCATGGAGGCCGGCTGGATGTTCAGGTTGCCGGAGTTGTAGTTGAAGAACCGGTTGCCCTGCGTCAGGCCGTTGCGGTTGGCGTTGACCTGGAGGCGTTCGCCCGATCCGTCGGTCTTGGTGGCGAACTCGTAGTTGTCGTTGAGGATCCACTGCAGGCCGAGCTCTTCGAGGTCGCTCTGGTCCACTTCGATGAAGCGGGCTTCGATTTCGACCTGGTTGGGCACGACGTTGAGCTGCTGGAGGATGCGTTCGAAGGTCTCGAGATTGTCGGCCGTGTTGGCGACGATCAGCTGGCTGATGCTCGAATTGTAGGTGATGGAAGCGCCGGCCGGGAACTTGACGCCGGTCTTCTCGAAGAAGTCCTTCACGTCGGACTTGGTGACCGAAACGCGGTCGCTCATCGAGGTGAACTCGGCGCCTTCGCGCTCTTCGGCGGTCGGGCCCTGGCGTTCGACGATGACGTCCATGAAGGAGGGCTGGACGGGATACATGCGGGTGATGATGTTGCCGATGGGCGCGTCGATGGGGGTGATGATGACGGCGCTGTCCTCGATGCGGTACTTCAGGCCGGCGACTTCGGTGATGTACTTGATGGCGTCGAGCATGCTGATGCGGCGCAGGTTGAGGGTGATGTCGCGCACGCCGGCCGGAGCGGACGCGGCCATGGCCATGCCGCCGCCGAGATCTTCGCCGCCGAAGCCCCACTCGTCCATGGCGGGAACCGCCGGGGCCGGAGCGGGCGCGGCGGCGGCGCCGCCGCCCTGCCCGAGGTTCAGGATGATGTTGACGCCTTCCTTCTCGGGATCGGCGGCCAGGCTGGCCTCGACCAGGAAGTTGACCACGTCGTTGATGTTGGCCTGGCGGAATTCGACGGCCGGAATGACGATGGTCTTCATCTTGTCCTGCAGGCGCTGCGAAGCGGGCTTGCTGTCGATGCCGGCCTGGGCAGCCTCTTCCGGCATGGCGATCGCGGCGCGGATCGGCGGGCTCCAGCTGCGGCGGACTTCGGTCATCATGCCCTGGACGCGGGCATCGCGCTCGACGGAAGCCAGCTTGAACTTGTCGGCTTCGATCTTGCGGAGGTAGCGCATGGCGCTCTTGTGGTAGGGGTCGCGCTTGAGGATCTGCTCGAACAGCGCGCTGGCGCGGTCGTAATCCTTGAGCATGTACCACTCGCGGGCCTCGTCGTACATCTGCTCGATGCTCTTGGCCTTTTCGAGCGTGGCGGGCTGCTCGGCCGGGGACTTGGGCCGGGCGGCTTCCGCTTCCAGCGCGGCCAGCTTCTTGTCCAAGGCCTTGGCGCCGCGGTGGGCCGGATCGTTCTTGAGGGCGCCGTTGACCAGCTTGCGGGCTTCTTCGAGGCGCTCGGCCTTCTTCACCATGCCGTAGGCGCGCAGGTACTGGGCCTCGGCCAGGCCCTTGGCGATCTGGTCGCGCACGGGCGCGTTCTGGGGCCGGTCGGGCAGATTGTTCAAGGCGTCGGTCAGCGACTTTTCGGCCGCCACGTAGTCGCCTTGGCTCAGGGCGGCGAAACCGGCGTCGGAGGCTTTCAGCGCATCGACTTCGGCGGCCTGGCGGCGGATTTCCTCCTGCCGCGCGGTTTCCTTGGCGATCTTCTTGAGCTCGGCCGGCGCCGGCTTGGCGATGTCCTTGCCCGCCTTCTTGGGGGCCGGGGCGGCTTCGAGTTCGCCGCCGAAATCGCCGAAATCGGCCTCCATGGATTCTTCCGCCGGTTCTTCGACGGGCATGGCTTCTTCGACGACCGGCGCGGCTTCTTCCGCAACGGGTTCTTCGGCGAACAAATCGCCCAGCAGGTCGTCGGTGGCCGCCGGAACGGCTTCTTCCGCGACGGGAGCGGCTTCTTCGACGGCGGGCGCGGCTTCGAGATCGGCGAACGGATCGGCAACGGCTTCTTCCGCGGCGGGCGCGGCTTCCAGGCCAGCGAACGGATCGGCGGCAGCTTCTTCCGCGGCAGGCATGGCTTCTTCCGCAACCGGTGCGGCTTCCAGGCCGGCGAACGGATCGGCAGCGGCTTCGGCGGGTTCCGCCGTTTCCGCGGCGACCGCTTCCGCGGCCGGCGCGGCTTCTTCGGCGGCGAAATCGGAGAACGGATCGGCGGCGGCTTCGGCGACTTCCGCCGCTTCCGCGACGGCTTCTTCCGCGGCCGGTTCAACGGCGGCGACGGCTTCCGCGACGGCTTCTTCCGCCGCCGGTTCAGCGGCGGCGACCGCTTCCGCGGCCGCTTCTTCCGCGGCCGGCGCGGCGGCTTCGGCGGGCGCTTCGGCGGCCGTCCCCACGTCGCCCAGCAGGGCATCCAGATCGAAATCGTCGTCCTGGGCGAACGCCATGCCACCGCACAAGAAAGACACCGCCATCGCCGCAACCATGCACCATTTCATCTGGGATTCCTCCTTGGAACTGAAACGAGGACGAAGGGATTTCCTCGTCCGATCCAACGTCTTGTTGTCGCTAACCGTCATTTGCTAAATCACCACACCGATGAGGCCGCGGCGGCCGCCGCCGGCGCCTGGGGAGCGGCACCCGCCGCGGGCGCCGGTGCGCTCGGCTGGCCCAGCATCGTCGCCCGCTCTTCGGGAGTCCACAGGGGAACCGTCACTTTTTCGCCGGTTTTCGCGCTTTGAATTACTACGTTATCGCGGCGGATGTCAACGACCTTGTAATCCGCGCCGCGGTACGCGAAGACGTCGTTAAGCCGCTGGACGGGCAGGCGTTGCTTGTCGATGAGGGAAACGAACAAGATGGCCAGTTCCTGCTCGGTGACGGGCTTGCCCTTGACGAGCGCGACGGGCCGCTTGTCGGACTGGCGGACCATGGTGATGGTCTCGCCCGCCGGCCCCGCCGGGTTGTAGTTCTCGACCTTGTAGCCCAACACCACGTCGCCGGGCTTCACGAAGTAGGTGCGCTCCAGCGTCTGCAGGTTCAATTGGAAGCGGATCGAGCCGTCGCCCAAGGTGGACGTGGTGACGAACCGCAGGTAGAACGGCACGGGGCGGATGCCGGCCACGCGCAGCTTGACGATGGGATCCGGGAAGTCCGCGGGATCCTTGGGATCCGTCTTGGCATTGAGTTCTTCGTGGTTGGTGAACCCGTCGTTGTCCAAATCGCCGGCGGCATCGGACGGATTCTGCGGATCGAGTCCCAAGCTCAGTTCGACCTTGTCGGGAATCCCGTCGCCGTCGGTGTCCAGCTTTTCAATGTCCACGATGGCGGGCTGGGCCGCGAGGCAGAACGGGCACTTGGCCGCTTCGTAGCGGATGGGCTTGCCGCACTTGACGCAGGCCACGCGGCGCTCG
>ERZ795051.4950-NODE-4950-length-12069-cov-12.527301_pt1 | contig 12069 bp, 12 predicted proteins | sample MGYA00375135_ERZ795051 | MGnify/ENA primary metagenome ERZ795051 (study PRJEB30180, sample SAMN05720222) | activated sludge metagenome | isolation source: Anaerobic digester | place: Japan | collected 2015-05-26 ... | reverse complement strand
GGCCTGATTGTTGACTTCAGGCGTGCGCGGGCCGAATGCGGTGCGGCTCGAAACGGCAGGGAAAGGGCTCGGGACGGCTTGACCAATCTGCATCTTCATACAAAAAAGTCTTGACTTTTTTGTATATGGATGCAATCTGGCCATATGCGGCGCATCATCGAAAAGTACCTGTTCGATCCGGAGCTGACTGCGGGAAAGATGATTTTTCTGACCGGCCCGAGACAGGTCGGAAAGACGACATTCGCTCTGCACTGGCTCGACAGGGCTGCCGGCTCCCGGGCAACGTACTTCAACTGGGATGACCCCGCCGTCGTCGGCCAGTACAGGAGAAACCCTCTTTTCTTCCGCAACGTCATCGATGACGCATACGGCGGGACACCCGTACCTGTGGTGTTCGACGAGATTCACAAGCAGAAGGGGTGGAAGAATCTTCTCAAGGGAATCTACGATACCGGCAAGGAACGGATGACCCTGCTCGTCACGGGCAGCGCAAGGCTCGGCCTGTACCGCAAGTCGGGCGATTCGCTCGTCGGGCGCTACGTCTCATTCCAGATGTTTCCCGTTGGTCTCCCGGAGATCGCGGATGAGTTTTCCTTCGTAATTGATGACGAAAGGCCGATCGCCGACGGCCGGGTTTTTCTGGATAAGGCAAGGAAGGCAAAGGCCGACCGTTATACCGACGCCCTCGAAAAGCTTCTCCGTTTCGGGGGTTTCCCCGAACCCCTCCTTCGGGCCTCTCCCAGGTTTCTGAACCGCTGGCAGCAGGACTACAGAACCCTGCTGACCCGGGAAGATGTGCGCGACCTGTCCCGCATATCCGACATCCGCGGGCTCGAACACCTCGTCACCCTGCTGCCGTCGAAGGTCGGGTCTCTTTTGAGCGTCAATTCTCTGAGCGAGGACCTGAGCTACAGCCACAGGACCGTCGCACACTGGATCGAGATGCTCAAGGAAATCTATCTCGTTTTCACGATACGGCCCTGGCAGCGAAACGTAACCCGTGCCATCAAGAAGGAGCCGAAGCTTTATTTCTTTGACTGGTCGAGCCTCGAAGATCCGGGAGCGCGGTTCGAGAACATGACGGCCGTGACGCTGCTGAGGATGGCGGCCCGTTTTACGGAGCGGGGCCTGGGCCGATTCGAGATCGCCTATGTCCGCGACAAGGAGAAGCGGGAGGTTGACTTCCTGCTGGTGAAGGATAACGTCCCCATCGCTCTCTTCGAAGCAAAGACGGGAGATGAAGCGGACATGGCAATGGGACGGCGCTTCGCCGCGATGCTGGGAGTGCCTTTCTACGGGATTGTCGGCAGAGGGCAGAAACCGGAGGCCTTTCCCGGCAATTGCTTCAGCATCCCGGCCGCAGCGTTTTTTATGCTGGCCGGTTGAGCGGCGCCCATGTCCCCCTTCAGGGAGAAACAGGAATCGGCTTTGAGCAAGACCCCGTTTTCACGCGGTACTCCCAAAGAAACGGAGTTTGTCTTGACGGGGACGGGGAAGCGGTCTTTTATGTTGCGGCAGGCGGTCTGAAGGCGGCGCCTGGTTGCGGGATGCCGTGCCTAGGCCCCGCGTTCGGGCCGGAGATGGCATGGTGCCTGGGGCGGGAATCGAACCCGCACAGTACGAGGTACCGAGGGATTTTAAGTCCCTTGCGTCTACCAGTTCCGCCACCCAGGCCGTGCGATAAGTTTCGGCATTTATAGTATTTCCGCTTCGCGCTGTCAAGAAGCGAGGCGGCGAAAGGCATGCGGCACATGCAGGAAGTCGACATCCTGATCGAAGGCGGCACCGTCCTGACCCTCGACGACGCAGACACGATCCTCCACGCGGGCTCGGTGGCGATCCGGGGCGACCGGATCGTTGCGGTCGGACCGCGCGCCGACATCGGGAGCAGCTTCCGGGGCCGAACGGTCATCGATGCGGCGGGCCACGTCGTGATGCCGGGCCTCGTCAACGCCCACACCCACGCGGCCATGACCTGCTTCCGGGGCATCGCCGACGACATGGAGCTCATGGAGTGGCTCAATAAGTACATCTTCCCCGCCGAGGCGAAGAACGTGGATGCCGAGCTTGCCTACTGGGGAAGCCTGCTGGCCTGCGCCGAGATGATCCGCTCGGGCACGACGTGCTTCTGCGACATGTACATCTTCGAGGACGAGACGGCGAAGGCGGCAAGCACGGCCGGGATGCGCTGCCTGCTGGGCGAGGTGCTCTTCGACTTCCCCTCCCCGAACTTCAAGACGCCCGACGAGGGCCTCGCCTACACGGAGCAGCTCATCAAGCAGTGGGCCGGCCATGACCTCGTGCGGATCACCGTGGAGCCCCACGCCCTCTACACCTGCTCGCCCGATCTGCTGAAGAAGTCCAAGGCGCTGGCCGACCGCCACGGGGTGCCCCTGTCGCTGCACCTGCTGGAGACCAAGTCGGAGCGCGAGGGCCTGACGGAGAAGCTGGGCGCAAGCCCCGTGCGGTTCCTGCGGGATGCGGGCCTGCTCGACGAAAACCTGCTGGCCTTCCACTGCGTCTGGCTCGACGAGGCGGACATCGGGATGTTCGCCCGCGCCGGGGCGAAGGCCGTCCACAACCCCGAGAGCAACATGAAGCTCGCCTCGGGCGTGGCCCCCGTGCCGGACATGCTGGCCGCCGGGGTCACGGTGGCCCTCGGAACGGACGGCTGCGCCAGCAACAACAACCTCGACATGCTCCAGGAGATGGACACGGCGGCCAAGCTCCACAAGGTCTCGCGTCTCGACCCCACGGCGATGAGCGCAAGGACCGTCCTGCGGATGGCCACCGCGGACGGGGCCCGCGCCCTCGGCCTGGGTGCCGAGACGGGCAGGCTCGCCCCGGGCATGAAGGCCGACGTGATCGCCCTGGATTTCAACCGGCCCCACCTCACCCCCGTCTACAGCGAGTACTCGCACCTCGTCTACTGCGCGACAGGCCCCGACGTCGATACCGTCGTGATCAACGGCCGCCTCGTCATGGAAGGTCGGAAGATCCTCACCTTCGACGAGCAGGAGGCCATGGACCGCGTCAACGCCATCGCCCGGCGCATCCGGGCAAGCCTCGGGATGTGAGGGGACGCGCGATGCCGGCACCGCAACCGATCGACCTTCTCGTCTCCGGGGGCACGCTGCTCACCCTGGCGGGCCCCGCCGCCCCGATCGACGATGCGGCGGTGGGCATCTCGGGCGGCGCGATCCAATTTGCCTGCGCCCGCGGCGATGCGCCTGCGGTCATCCCCCGGGAGACCCTGGACGCCGCGGGCTGCCTCGTCATGCCGGGTCTCGTCAACACCCACACCCACCTGCCCATGACCTGCTTCAGGGGGCTGGCCGACGACCTGCCCCTGATGGAGTGGCTCCACGAGCACATGTTCCCCGCCGAGGCGAAGCACGTCAACCGCGAGATGATCCGCCGGGGCGCCCTGCTGGGGATGGCCGAGATGATCCTCTCGGGGACGACGACCTGCTGCGACAGCTACTTCTACGAGAGCAGCGTCGCCGAGGCCGCCGTCGAGGCGGGCGTGCGGATCGTGGCGGGCCTGGGGTTCATCGACTTCAAGCCCCCCGATGCGGAGGAGCTGCGCAGGAAGGCCGAGGCGGCGAAGCGCTTCATCGCTAAGTGGGCCCCCCGCGCCCCCATGGTCACCCCTGCCCTCTTCTGCCACTCGGCCTACACCTGCGACCCGGAGACGCTGCGGCTCGTGAAACGCATCGCGGGCGAAGCGGACGTGCCTTTCATGATGCACCTCTCGGAGACGAGGGAGGAGGTGGACATCATCCGGTCGCGCTACGGGGCAAGGCCCGTTCACCACCTGCGCTCGCTCGGGGTCCTCGGGGGCAGGTGCGCGATCGTGCACGGGGTCTGGCTGGAGGACGACGAGATGGACATCCTGGCGGACAGCGGCACGGGGCTGTGCCACTGCCCCGAGAGCAACATGAAGCTCGCCTCGGGCATCGCCCGCATCCCCGAGCTTCTCGCCCGCGGCGTGGCCGTGGGGCTGGGCACCGACGGTGCGGCCAGCAACAACGACCTGGACATGCTCCTGGAGCTCGACACGATGGCGAAGCTCCACAAGGTGGCGACGATGAACCCGACGGCCATGGACGCCGGGACGGCGCTGCGGATCGCCACGATCGGGGGCGCGCGGGTGCTGGGCCTGCAGGATCTCGTCGGGACGCTCGAGCCGGGCAAGCGGGCCGATCTCATCGTGATCGACCTGCGCCGGCCGCACCTCACCCCCCTGTACCACCCCTTCTCCCAGGTCGTCTATGCCTGCCGCGGCGGCGACGTGAGGGACTCGATCATCGACGGGAAGGTCGTCATGAGAAACCGCGAGCTGCTCACGCTGGACGTGCCGAGGATCATGGACGACGTGCGCGAGATCGCGGATCGGGTGAAGAAGGGCTGACGTTGCCGTCACGCCTCCGGATGCTGAGAACCTTCTCGCAGCTGAAGCACGTCTCGCCCTGCCCGTCCGTGAGATCCACGGTGAAGCGCCACTCCGTCCTGCCGTCCTTTGCCGCGGCGGCCCGGATCGCATCCAGCTCCCCGTCGCCGATCCGGAAGGTCGCGCGGAGGGTGGAGCGCCCGGGCTTTCGGAACCGGAGGGTCGCCGCCTTGTCCCAGACCTCGTAGCCGGGGCCGAGCAGCTTGATCAGCATGATCATGAAGACCGGGTCCACGGCGCCGTACATGCTCCCGCCGAAGATCGTCCCGACGTAGTTGCGGGTGCGCCAGGTGAGCGGCAGCCGGATGCGGACCTCCCGCCAGTCGGCCGCGATGTACTCCAGCCGCGCCCCGGTTGCGCGATAGACCGGGAACCAGTTGAACCCCCAGCGCTTCAGGCGGGTTTCCCAGGATTCGGCCATCTGTCATCCCACCCCGTTGAACCGTCCGTCAAGGCGGAGGGATTCTAGCACAGGGGGCCCGTAAAGGGTAGCCCGCCGCGACCGCGGGAATGCTTAGACATCTTCTTCCCGGTTGTGATAAAAAAATGAAGGAAAATGCGCTTTTCGTGCATGGGCGGTTTCGGATGGGATGCAAGGGAATCCGCATGACACCAACAGGCGATTTGAAAAAGCTGACGGAGGAACTCGAAAAAGGGATCTCCCTTGCGAAGTGCAGGCCGTGCGGCTGCATGAGAGGGGCCCTGGAGGAGATCCGCGGCCGATTGAAAGCCGGCGCGGGCCCGGAGGCCGCAGCACTGAAGCGGAAGGCAGAAGAATGGCTGGGCAAGACGGAGGAGAGCCTCTACACCTGACTGGGCTGCAGGCACTGCCACCCGGCGGTGGCGATGAACCGGTTCCACGAGGCCTTCCCGGAGAAAGGGAAACCCGACTCCCCCGGCTCCGGGATCGGGGCGAGGGCAGCCCAATGGCCCCCTGTCGCAGGGGAATACGTCGTTCTCCGCGGGAACCGGGGCCGCCATGTCGCCGTCTCCACCCTGGCGAGCCCCGATCTGGCGGACGAGCTCGCACGCCTGGCGCCGAAAGATCTCTGCATCGTCGGGAAGACGGAGACGGAGAACATCGGCATAGACAAGATCATTCAGAACACCATCACCAATCCCTCCATTCACGCTCTCATCGTCGCCGGCAGGGAACCGGAAGGGCACAGGAGCGGCGCAACGCTGCTGGCCCTCTGCGAGAAGGGTGTGGACGAGAAGATGAGAGTGATCGGGTCTCCGGGAAGAAGGCCCGTTCTGAAAAATGTCTCCCGCCAGGAGGTGGAAGCCTTCCGCAGCCAGGTGAGGGTCATCGACATGATCGGCTGCGAGGATGCCGGGGCCATAGCGGAAAAGGTGCGTGACCTTGCAGGGAACATGCACCTTTCCTGCGGCACCACAACCATCGCCTCCACCGTGAAGCCTCTTGCCCCGAAGCTTGCTGAGGTGGTGCAGGCGGAAGAGACGACGGCACCTGAATTGGACAGGAAGGGCTATTTCGTGATCCTGCCGCTGCCGGAACGGGGAATCATCTCGGTCGAGCATTACGCGAACGACAACACGCTCCTCAGGCGCATCGAGGGGAAGGATGCCAGAAGCCTTTATCACACGATCATCAGAAACGGCTGGGTCTCCCAGCTCTCCCATGCCGCCTACCTGGGAAAGGAGCTGGAGCGTGCGGCGCTTTCGATGAAGCTGGCGTTCCCGTATAGGCAAGACGGATTTTGAGAGCGCGTCAGGCCTCGCCGAACGGCACTCGCCAACGGCAAGGCCAGGCGTCCTCCCGCCGCCATGATGACCTTGCCTCGCCGACACCCCCCTTTCGCGCGACCCCGCTCCAATGCACAGCATACCGGATGTCAATCCATGTTCCGGGATGCCGGAATGGAAGGAAGTCACCTTCCCAGGATCTCGTCCACTTCCTCCTGGGAGAGGACCTGGGCGACATAGCGCGCCCCCGTGAGCGCCTCGATGTGGGAGGCGAAGGCCCTCAGGTGGTTCCCGGAGCCCTCCTCGAGATTCCCGTAGACCCGCCGGAGGTCGGTCTTCGTTGTCCCGTCGATCGCGGCCCGGAGATCCCGGATGTCCGTCTCTTCGATCCATGCGCCGGCCATCATGGCCCCCAAGAGAGACGTCAGCCCCTGCGCCACCAGCTTCCGGTAGAGCTCTTTAAGATTCGGGTCGTTGAACACACCGATTTGCGCCGAGGCCGGGTCCGGGATGCCGTACTTCACGAGCAGTCTCAGCACCGCATCCATGTGTTTCTGTTCGGATGCCTTGATGTCGCTGAAGACCAGAGAGCCCCAGGTCTCGTACATGGCGATGTAGACGTCCCGGGCCAATTTTTCCTCTTCGCGGATGAAGACGAGCTGCTCCTGCTCCTCCGGCGTGAGACCCGCGGCCAGGACCGGAGCGACCGACACGAAGAGAGCCGCAGCGAGCAGCCCTGCAACAGCCATTTGCCTGCATATCTTCTTTCTCATCGTCAGACCTCCCTGCTGAATTCTGCGGTCCGCACCGACATTCCTCGGCGCCTTGCCGACTATCCCTGAGCAAGCCAAGTGCCAGGACCCCCGGTCGTGCCTGATCCGCTGATATCCCGGCGGTTTTCTCAAGTCGCACCCTGCCCCGACGGGACGGCGGCCTGCATGTTCTGCACCGGACGCGCAAATCCTGCACCGCTGACTACGACCGTCCTTCTCTGCAGGCGGGCTCTCCTTGACAACCGGGCGGGGTTCCCCCTATATGGTCCATGAGGGCGTGACAACATTCGAGCGGGCGGTCGTGTGAATCCCATGAGAACTCTCCTCCCCTTCCGGGCGGGTCTGTTTTTGCTGCTGGCCGTTTTCACCGCCGCCCTGGTCTATGTGACGCATCAGAATGCGGCCATCGCCCGCTCCCTTGCGTCGAAAACCGTGGAAAGCACCGCCCTGGCGCTGTCCACGGCCGCGGAAAACGCCCTGCGGCGGTTCGGCAGCGACCGGGAGCCGGTGCGGGAGATCCTCTCGGACCGCGTCATCGCCTACGCGTTCATTGCCGGCCGGGACGGTACGATCCTGTTTCACACCAACCCGGCACGGGTCGGGGCGACCCTGACCCGCGAGGAGATCGGGGACTGGCACCCCGGTCCCGCCGCGGGCCGGCCGGTCCTGCTCGGCACGGGGGTCCCCGCCTGGGAATTCGATTTCCCCCTCCACCGCCCCGACGGCTCGGAAGAAATGCTGCGGCTGGTCCTCAACACGGCGCAGGCGGATCTCGTCTCGTCCTGGACCGCGCGGATGTGGTGGATCGTCGGCTCCGTCCTGGCCCTCCTCTGGACCGTGGGACTTCTCTTCGAGCGGGCGGTGACGCGCTATGTCCGGCTGCAGGCGCTCCAGGAGGAGAAGGAACGGCTCTCGCTCGTCGGCCGGATGACCGCCGTGCTGGCCCACGAGATCCGGAACGCCATCACGGGCGTCAAGGGCTACGTGCAGTGGGCCGACGAAAAGACCGACGCGGCGCAGCCGGCGAAGACGGCCCTGAAGGCCGTCCTGCAGGGGACGGGCCGGATCGAGACGCTCGTCAACGAGCTGCTGCAGTTCTCGAAGGAGGAGGAATACCGGGTGGAGCCCGTCGCCCTCGCGCCGGTCGCCCGCGAGGCACTGCGGGACGCCCTGGCGTCGTGGGACGGCAAGGCGGAGGTCCTCGTCGGGGAAGGCATCCTTGTGCGGGCCGACCGGGACAGGCTCTACCGCGCCATCGCGAACGGCATCCGCAATGCGGCGGAGGCCGCCGGCCCGGGGGGAACGATACGGGTGTCGGCCGCAGCCGACGGGCGCCGGGTTGCTCTGCGAATCGAGGACACGGGGCCGGGCCTCACCGCGGAGGCCGCCTCGAGGGTCTTCACGCCCTTCTTCACCACGAAGGCCGACGGCACGGGCCTGGGCCTCGCCTACGCCCGCAAGGTGATCGGCGGCATGGGGGGGACGATCGACCTGAAAAACAGGAAAGACGCGCGGGGGGCCGTCCTGGACATCCGGCTCCCGGCCGCCTGAGGTGCATCCATGAAAAAATCCATCCTCGTTGTCGACGACGATCCCCTGATCCGCTCGTTCATCGCGACGATCCTGAGGGAGGAGGGGCACCGCGTCGAGGAGGCGGCATCGGGCAGAGCCGGCCTCGAAAAATTCCAGGCCGCGGAATTCGATCTCGTCGTCACGGACCTGCGGATGCCGGACCTCTCGGGACTCGACCTGATCCGGGAAGGCCGGAAGCTGCGCCCCGAGTCGCGGTGGGTCATCATCACGGCTTACGGCTCGATCGGCAATGCCGTCGAGGCGATGAAGGTGGGTGCCTCGGATTACCTGACGAAGCCCTTCGGCAGCCCGGAGGAACTGCGCCACGTGATCCGGCGCGTGCTCAAGGAGGCGGACCAGGAGCGCAAGCTCTCTCTCCTCGCGGAAGAGCTGGGCAGGCAGTACCCGCCGGCGGAGCTGATCTTCCTGGGCAAGGCGATGGCGCCGGTCAGGCGGCTCGTCGAGGAGGTGGCTCCCACGCCCGCGACCGTGCTGGTCGCCGGTCCGAGCGGGACGGGAAAGGAGCTGGTGGCGAGGCTGATCCACCAGTGGAGCCCGCGCCGGGACGGCCCCTTCGTGGGCGTGCACTGCGGGGCGCTGGCCGAGACCCTGCTGGAAAGCGAGCTCTTCGGGCACGAGCGGGGGGCCTTCACGGGCGCCACGGCGATGCGCAAGGGCCGGTTCGAACTGGCCGACGGCGGCACGCTGTTTCTCGATGAGATCGGCGATGTATCGCCCGCGATCCAGGTCAAGCTGCTCCGCGTCCTCCAGGAAAAGCAGTTCGAGCGGGTCGGCGGCACCCGGACGCTGACCGTCGACGTGCGGATCATCTCGGCGACCCATCGGGACCTGCGCGCGGCCGTCGCCGAGGGCCGGTTCAGGGAAGATCTCTATTACCGCCTGAGCGTCTTTCCCATCGAGCTGCCGCCGCTGAAGGCGCGAAGCGACGCCATTCTCCCCCTGGCGGAGTACTTCGCCGCAAAGTTCGGGGCCGCCTTCGGAAAGCGGGTCCCGGCGCTCTCCGAGGATGCGAAGAGCGCCCTCGTTTCCTACGGCTGGCCCGGGAACATCCGCGAGCTGCAGAACGTAATCGAGCGGGCCGTCATCCTCTCGTCGGGGACGATCGAGGCCTCGCAGCTCAACCTCGATTCCGAACCCGACCGGCGCGGTGCGGCCGAGGGCCTCCTGAAATCGAGCGAGCGGGAGCTGATCCGGAAAACGCTGGAGGAATCGGGCGGAAACCGGCGGAAGGCGGCCGAGGTTCTGGGCATATCCCTGCGGACGCTGCAGTACAGGATCAAGGAATTCGGGCTGTGACCGGCCCGCGCAAGCCCTGCACAGCGCGTGCAGATTTTGCGCGGCGCCCGAACCCGCAGGCAGCCGTGTGATCGATAAAACGATTTTGATTTCATACAGTTGAGAAATCCCCGCCCGATGGCATCCGCTTTGCTCATAGAGGCGTCAAGATCATGCCGAAAGGAGCAAGACCGATGAAGTTCAAAACATTTGTGATGATTCTGGCCTCCGCATCCCTGATCGCGGCGGCCCTGCCGGGTGACTCGGACGCGCGGGGCGGCGGGAGATCCGGAGGGCAAGGCGGTCAGGGCCCGGGCCTGCAGACGCAGTCCATGGAGCAGAACCGGGTGCGCGAGCAGAACCGATACCAGCAGGGCAAACAGGCACAATCCAAATCCGCACAACAGAAGAAGGGCAACACCTATGGCCCCGGCGACGGAACGGGCAACAAGGGTGACAGGCCGCTTGACGGGACGGGCTACGGCGCACCCGCCAACCGGTAATCGGCTCGCGGCAACACGGGGCAGGATGGCCCTTGCCCTCCTGCCCCTTCTGGCGCTTCTCTTTCTCGTCGGACCCGCGGCGGCGGACGAGCGCGGCCTCGTGCTGCCCGAGAGCGGCATCCGCTACCCGGACGGCTTCGACATCAACACGGTAGGCGTCATCCGGGGCAAGGCATCCGATATCCTGATCCCGGAGAGCGGGCCCGTCCGGTTCCGGGTTGCTGCGGACAGGGACACCTATACGGTCCTGGCGGCCCCGCCCTGGTACTGGAATGACCTGAAAGGGAATCAGGTGGACGGGATGACCGTCCAGGTCCGCGGCTCGAAGACCCTGGGCAAGGACGGGAACCTGTACCTGATCGCCCAGGAGATCCTGATTCTTCCGTCGAACCGGGTGATCGTCTTCCGCGGGGAGGATGGGGCCCCGTCGTGGCGGGGAACCGGCTTCAGCGGCGAGCGAAAGGGCGGGTTCGGCTCTCCCATGCACGGAGAGGGCGCGGGCCGCGGCATGGGGGCAGGAGGTCGGGGAAGAAGATGACACACATTGGCCGGAATGTCGGAAAATGCCTGTCGATCGCCGTGCTGGCGACGGCCCTGCTTCTTGCTTCCGTCCCGAAGGCTGCGGGTTCCGACTGGGAGCTGGGAGCCCGTCTCGGCTACGAGTCCAACGTGAACCGCTCGCTGGACGACGCCAAGGGGGATACGGCGTTGACGGCCCATGGATCATACGCCCGATCGCCGTCGGGGGAGTCGCGGGTGGACTGGACCCTCAGGGCCACGGTCTCGGGGTCGGCCTACGCGAGCGAGAGCGACCTCAACCAGATCAGCGGTTTTGTCGCCCCCGGGATCTCCGTTTTCCTCAGTCCGGTGTGGAGCCTGAATGCTGCCCCCTTCCTGAGGGGCAAGGCGGTGAGCGATTCCGAGCAGTCGGCTATCGCCTACGGCGTCCGCGCGTCGCTGTCGCAGCGGTGGGATTCCCGGTTCTACACGGGGCAGTATTACGTCTACACGAACAGCAGCGCCGATGAGGAGGTCTATTCCTATTCCGAGAATGCCGTCGGCATCCTGGCGGGTGTGAACTGGACCGCCGCCTTCTTCACGGAAATCGGCTACGAGTTTGCCCACGGGGATTCGTTCGTCACCTCGGCGTCGCAGATCACGGCGGCGTCGATGCCCGCGCGGGGCCGGGGCTACCGCTACGGCTACTCGCCGGCTTTCGACGCCCTCGTCGTCAAGGACACCGTCGACCGGCATTGCCTCAGCATCAATGCCGGCTACGACATCACGAAAGCGATCTACGCGGTCTCGGGTTATTCCTACACGAGTGAGAGCGGGAATCTCGGTTCGCTGGACAGCCACGCGGTCTTTGTGGGGCTGGGCTACCGCTTTTAGGCCGTCAGGCCTCACCCGGTGATGGAGGCCCGGGCCTTCTGCACGAACCCTCCGGGTTTCACCACTCGATGCCTTTGGACTTCAGGTAAACCTGCATCTCCCGCAGCCCCAGCCTTGCCGCCTTTTTCATGTCCTCCAGGGCCTGGTGCCTCTCCCCCTGCGCCCAGCAAAGCGACGCCCGGTTGCAGTAGGCCCTGACATACTGCGGGTCGACCGAGACGGCGCTGGTGTAGTCCTCGACGGCCTTCGAATACCGGCCCGCCTTCTCGTGCGCGACGGCCCGGTTGAAGTAGATCTCGGGCGACCGCGGGGCCTGCACCAGGGCCCGGGTGTAGTCGCTGACGGCGCGCCCGTAGTTCCTGAGGGCGAGGTA
>ERZ795051.4937-NODE-4937-length-12088-cov-9.845924_pt1 | contig 12088 bp, 12 predicted proteins | sample MGYA00375135_ERZ795051 | MGnify/ENA primary metagenome ERZ795051 (study PRJEB30180, sample SAMN05720222) | activated sludge metagenome | isolation source: Anaerobic digester | place: Japan | collected 2015-05-26 ... | reverse complement strand
GCGGTCTACTTTTCAAGCAGGCCGACGCAAAACAGGTGCTAACATGGGAAGACACAAAAAGTATCCGATTGAAACGGCGACACGCGAACCGCAAACGTCAATCCGCGATCCGGTTATTACCGCACATGCGCAGGATGTTGCGTTCGACCATACGCCAATTGTTCGCGTTACGCGTCCTGTATGTCCTAAGTGCGGTTGCGCAACATGGAGGGTTGGCGGAACAACTCACCCAAACGTCGCAACTGGCGAAATGTTCCGTTGGAGAAGGTGCGCTCATTGCGGCCGGTCGCAATATCACGCGGCACCCATGACGGACGCAGAAAAAAGGAAATACTCTTTGCAATAGTCTATTGATAGAAACAAAATCTACAATAGCTATTTACAAGTTCGGTTGACTGTGCCAAAAATAAGGCATGGCAACCGAACTGTCTATATTGCCTACTTCGATCACGGCTGGCGAATCATTCACGGCCACGCTTCCGGCAACCGTAACAGTAACCGGGCGGACGTGCGTTTATCAGTTCAAAGCCGCCGTGCCTTTTTCGGTGACTTGCACCGATAACGGAACGCGCTTTATTTTGACCGTGACGGCGGCACAGTCTTTGACGCTGAAGGCTGGGAACATCTATTTTGCGGCGTTTGCGACAACCACAAGCACGGGCGAGGTTGCTTGCGTTGATAGCGGATATCTCACGGTTGCGCCTAATCCGCTTGCAACGTCCAGCTATTCGACGGCACTTGCGGCGGTTGAAGCGGCAATTGCGTCTTATGCCACGAATCCGAATAAGCGCGTCAACGTTGGCGATATCTCAATCGAGTATCGCGACCTTAACGACCTTATTTCTTTGAAATCCTACTATCAAAGCGAAGTCAACCGCGAATTGACCGGAACAGGATCGGGGCCGTTTCGCATTTCACCGAGGTTCGCATGGTAAAAAACCCGTTTAAATGGTTCACGCGCAAAGAAAGCGCAAGAGGCCGCACGATCAATATTGGCGGTTATCGCGCTTTCGCGGCGGCAAAAGTCAACAACCTGCTCGGGCCTTGGAAATGGGATAACGGGTTTTGCAATGATGATATCCGTTCTCAGCTTGCGACGGTTCGGGCGCGTTCAAGGGACATGTATAAGAACAGCCCGCACCATAGGCGGTTTGTTAACCTTGTGGCAACAAATGTGGTTGGTGACGGGTTCACGCTGAAATCATCGCCACACGACGGTATGCCGGGTACGCCGGGATACAGACCCGACAAAATGGCCAGCAAGTTTCTGGAAACTCATTTTTGGAGATGGTCTAGCAATCCGGCTTTCTGTGACGCGACCGGGCGCAAGACGTTGGCGGAGATTGACCGCTTGAACGCCCGCACATGGGCACGCGACGGAGAGTATTTCAACCTGCTTGATACGACGGCGAATAACCCTTACGGCTTCGATATCCGCGTAATCAGGCCAGATGCGGTTGATGAGCGTTACGATGCGCGGCTTTCAAACGGGAACATCGTGCGCATGGGCGTAGAGCTTGACGCAGATAGCTTGCGGCCAGTTGCGTATTACTTGCATACCGTCAAAGAGTATTCCACGTGTATGGGCGCGTACGGGCCTTTGATGCGCGTTCCAGCTTCGATCAACGGAAGCTACGGAATCATTCACGGATACACGCAGGAAGACGAAGACCAGACACGCGGTATGCCGCTCGGTCACGCCGGTCTAGTCACGCTTAAAATGCTGGAAATGTGGAACGAGGCCGAGCTTGCGGCGGCGATTGACGAGAATTGCACGGTGCGCACGTATCACGCTCCCGCTGGACGCGAAGGCGAAATTGCGAATCTTTGCGACGCAGAAAACTCAAGCACGGTTGCTGCGATGACCGCACCGAAAGAGGCCGGACAAAGCGAGGTTTTGCCGCAGGGTTGGGACGTTTCGATAAACACGCCAGCACATCCTAACCGCGAAACGACTGCGTTTAAGGCATCATATCAGCGCGACTATGCGACTGCGGTCAACTGCGAGTATGCGAATCTTTGCAACGATTGGAGTGGAGTCAATTACGGTTCTGTGCGCGCTGGCACGTTGTCAGAGCGTGACATGTGGCGCGTCATGCAACAACAGATGATTGGCAGTTGCAAAAGCCCCACGTATCTTGCATGGCTGAGAAGGTTTCTTGAAGTTGAAGTAAGCGGGGGTTATCCGGCATCGAAGTTTGAGAAGTTCTCAGAGCACGAATTTAGGGGCCGGCGTTGGCTTTGGGTTGATCCGCTGAAGGATATCAAGGGCGCGGAAATCGCAAGGGCGCACGGTTGGAAAACGGATCAACAGATCACCGCAGAGTTTGACGGGGATTTTGAAGACAACCTAGAGGAAATCCGCTGGGCTGATGAAGCGACAAAGGGAACTAGCGTAGAGGTGAAAACAAATGAAAAACAAGCAACCACAACGGTCTGATAATAAGCGCGACTTGAACGGTCTTTCTTTCCGCGAATCCGTTATTGAGGTTCGCGAGGAGGAAGGGAAAGCCCCAGTTGTTCACATGAGCGTTTCCAGTGAAACGCCAGTTTTGACGTATATCCGCATGGGCGATAATCAGATGTTGGCTTATGAGATTCTGGATCACAGCGAATCGAGTATTGACCGTTCCCGTTGTTCCGATGGTCTTGTGATTCAGGACACACACTACGGCGATCAGATCGGCCTTATCCGCGCACCGATGATCGTTGATAAGAAACTTTGTGGCATTGTTGAATTTTGTGCAGGCGAACGGGCTAAAGAGATTGGCTTGGACGCGGCAAACGGACTCAGGCGTAACGTCAGCGTGGGATATCGCTGTGACCCTGAGAAGTACGTGGTGGAAGGGCAAAAGGACGGTTATCCGGTGGTACGGAGTCTGTCTTGGTGTCCTCACGAGGCATCGTTTGTCAATGTCCCGGCTGATACCTCTGTCGGTGTCGGTCGTGCGCTAACCGTAAACGAAAACAAAACCCCTCAAAACGAGGGAGAAGGAAAGAGAATCATGACTCCCAAAGAAATGGCAGAACTGTTCAAACGTGCGGCGCAGTTCGGCATCGAAGCCGACGCGGTGCAGGCTTTGATTGATAAGGATCAGGGCCGCGCAGAGCTTGACGCGCTTATTGTTGAGCGGCAGGCTTCTCAGATCACAGAGTTGCGCCAGCCGAAGAAGGAAGACCCGACGCAGAATCAGCGCAAGCAGGTTGTTACCGCCACGCCGAAAGACAATGAGCTTGACAAAGAGATGCGCAAGTATTCGCTTGTCAACGTGATTCGCGGCTTGGCTGGCGACCGTGTGGACGTTGGCCGCGAGCGCGAGATCAGCGATGAACTGGCGAAACAGCGCGGTAAACCGGCGGCTGGCATTATCGTTCCTCACGCGGCACTCGCCCAACGTGCTTTCACGGTGGCTGGCACGTCTAGCGCGTCGGTTTCCACTGACATGCTCGGTGCTGAGTTTATCGACCTGCTCCGTACGCGGTCCATCCTTGGTGCGCTCGGTTGCCGCTTCCTTCCAGGTCTGGTCGGCAATGTCGCTATTCCGAAGATGAGCGCGGGTGCGACTGGATACTGGGTTACTGAAGCCGCCGCAATCACCGGAAGCGAGCCGACGCTCGGTCAGGTCACCGGCACCCCGCATACGTGCGGTGTCTTGGTTGATATTAGCCGCAAGCTGATTAACCAGAGCACGCCAGCCGCTGAAATGATCGCCCGCGATGAGATGCTGGAACGCATTGCGCGGACGATTCAGATTGCGGTATTCGCCGGAACCGGATCGGACGGTCAGCCCAGCGCGATCACTACCGCTATGGGCATTAACAACCCGTCCGTCACGCAGGGCGCACCGACGTATTCTGAACTGCTCGGCTTCCCAGGCGCGATCTTTGCCGACAACGCCGAAGGATCTGTCATGCGTTGGGCGATGACGGCTGAGGTTTGGGCCAAGCTCGCCGCAACCGCCACGAACGGCACAGGTTCGCCGCTTGCTCTTGATCCGGTCAGCCGCCGCTTGATCGGTTACGAGTATGCGACCTCGGAAGACCTTCCCGCCAACTCGCTGTGGTTCGGCGACTGGTCTACCGTCAACATCGGCGTTTGGGGCGCTGGCGTTGATGTGAATGTGGATGATAAGACCTTGTCCAGTTCTGGCGGGTTGCGTCTGGTGGCGTTGCAGGACGTTGATGTCATGGTGCGCCTTGGCCAGAAGCTGGCGTACAACACCGCTGTCACGATCTAGTCAACCGTGTAGCCTAACACATGCGCGGGGACTCCAACCCGCGCCAAACTTCAAAGGAAATCACATGAAAAAGTTTATGATGTTCATCGCGTCCGCAATGCTGACCCTGTGCCTGTGTGCGCAGGACGCAAACCGGATGTTCTACGTTACGCTGTTGCCGCCCACGAGTTCGACGAACACGACCACGACGGGCGATATTTTCGACCTGTCGGCCTATAAGGGGAACGGTACGTTTATCGCGTCTGTAGGCACGGCAAGCGCAACGAATCAGATGACAACCGTTACTATCACGCATTCGACAAACTCGGCGTTTTCGACTAGCGCGACGGTGACGAACATCAGCGGGGTTGCCGGTGTCATGGCCAATACGGTCGGGCTGACAACGACTAACGGCGTTCTTACTTCGCAGTTCGCTTGCGATACCGGACGCTTGCACCGATATGTGCGGGCAGTCGTTACTCAATCGCTTGCGGATGAGTCGGCACCTGTGAGTGTGCTTTTTGTCGCTCCGATGAAATCGCAGTAACTGAAACGATCAACGCCCGTCCGTCTGGAAACAGGCGGGCGGGTATCAGGATTAACTATGGGCGCGTTCTCTGACACAATCGCGGCAGTTCTTGACTCGGTAAGACAAGCAATACCGGAGGTGTCGCTTCCCGTGTCGTTGGGAGATCAAAGCGGATTCGGTGTTGGCGCGTCTAAAAACATTCTTGTCGTTCAGGCCGGACTTAGCGACGGTCAGGCGGACTTGACTTTTGTCAGGGTCAAAGCGGCAGAATTTTCAGAACCTAAGTTCGGCGATAGAATCACCGTTGGCGACAGCATATATTTTGTGACCTCATGCGCTACAGACGCGGTAGGTGCGACACGCAGAATCGGCCTTGCTCCGTACTATGACCTTGCCGCGATGATTACGGGCCGCATGAAGGTTGACGGCGCGGCGGTGCCAATATCGCTTGATATCCATGTGAGAGTTCTTGAGCCAACTTTACAGGACTTCACGCAAAACGAGTTTGTCAGCGCGTCACAGAATCAAAGCATCATCGTTTTCCGTTCTGTCGATTGGCCGTACTCATTCAAGCCGCAGACAGGATTTGAAATCGACGTTTTAGGCAAAGCCAAGTTTTACATCGTAAACGCGGTTCTGAACAATGGCGATTGGCGTTGCGTTTGCCGTGAGTTGGGGGGCGCGTAATGGTTGCCGTCCAGACAAAGGTTATCGGAGACGGTCTTAAAAGTATGGGCGACGCTATCAGGCGTGCGCAGGAAGTTTTGGGCAAGGCTCCGAAGAACGCTATCAGTTGGGCGGGTGCGCTTGTGTGCCGCAGTTTGGTTGCGCGTACGATTCAATCTCCGAAGCTACGGAAGATCGTTCCAAACCCGGCATTCAAAGGCAAAGGCGGGGCGGCAAGAAAGCGCGACATGCGGCGTGCTCGTTTCGGCGTAATGAAGTACAGGCCGCAAAGCGATGAGCAGTATTTTTTACCTATCTATCGCGGCGGTGAGTATGGCGCGAAGATCAAGTATATCAGCCGCGACAAGGTGCTTTTGAAGGTCGGGAGCAACTGGGTGCCGTACGACGCAGGGCGCGAAGAGTGGCAGGCAAAAGGAATCATGGATCACCCTAAGCGCAAGATCGGGCGTAGCGGGCTTGCGAAGAAAAGTTGGTCATGGGCACAGAGAAGCACGCGCAAAGGCGGAACGGCTACGATCATGGGCGCACCGCAGGCCGTTGAAATCAAGTGGAACAACAGCAAAGACGCGCCACGGTTGAAGATCACAAACAACTTGCGATACATCATTCACGCTTTAAGAGGCGGAAAATCGGCGGTGAATGAAGCGTTGCTTGCGGCATCAAGCGCGATGAAAAAGCGTATTGAACAGGAACTCGCAAAGGCAATCAAAGCATGATCGAAAAAACCTTAGAGGCAAAACTGATTACCGCCGTTGCGAACGTAATAAACGACGTTCAGATAATCGGCTTTTGGCAGGATGTGCCGGACGGGGACACCGCTAAAAAAGAACCTCCGTTTATCGCTGTCACGGTCAAGCCGAAGAAAACCAGCATTGAGTCGCTTCCGTTCTATGAGTGCGAAATTGACATAACCGCCGTAAGCAAAGAAGAGACAGACCCGCGAAAAGCGTATATCAATTCATGGGGCGCATCTTTGTCTGCTCTTATCGACTCATGGAACGGCGGGCCCGGAAGCGCAGGGCGGGCCGCATTGCAGGCGGCACTTGACGCGAGCGGAGAATACGCAGTTTCCGGTATTCTGGATAATGGCGGAGACTGCGGATACAACGACGGCGAAGACACTTGGTTTGTAACAAAGGCTTTGACAATCACGGTCACAGCCTAACACGAAAAAGAGAGAGGTGACATCATGGCAAAGGGCGCAGTAACAGACTTTTTCGGCTTGGCCGGAACTGAACTGAAATTGACCGGCGGCGGCGAAAACCAGTCCATTCAGGTTGTCGAGGCCGTTGATGAGCGTGGCGATCAAATCGCCATTGACACGTATGAGCAGTTGAAGGCTCCTACGAACGATTTTTCCGTGGCGGCTGACTTTGATTGCACTGCCATTACGCTTGGTACGTTGAAAGACAATGATGCGTTGCCTGGTTTTGTCCTTACCGGATTTTCGATCAGCACAGGCGCGGGACAAGCCCCGACTGTCAGCGTATCCGGCGAGCAGGTGCCGACTGGAAGCACGCAAAGCAACACGTACACCACGCCCGCGATGACCTTGAGCAAGGATCACAAGGCGCAGATTCTTTTTGCGGCGTTCACTCTGTCTGGTTCTGGCGTGCATTTGAATACCTGCTCGGCAACCGGCTCTTGCACTCTCACGCGGGCGTATGATGATAACGCCGAAACTATCGCATGGGACGTGTCGAAAGGGCAGATTGAGGTAACGGGCGAGATTGTGAAGAGTGGCGAGACAGCCCCGATATTCGCGGCGGCTGCAAACTGGACTGTTGTAAGTCCGCTTACTCTTACGGAGTCAAACGCGGATTACGAAAAATTCAGCTTCACACTTCGCTACACGCCAGCAAGTGTCGCTCCAGGCGCGTAACAAAGAAAGGCGGCGAAACGCATGGTTTCTTCTCTCGCCATTTCGGATGTGCGCGACTTGGTTTCTTCCGGTGTCGTTTTGACGCCGGAGGAAATCATTCGTTTGAACGATTTAGCCGTAGCTATCGAGAGAGTTCAAGACGTTGCCGAAACGTGTGAAGCCCCCCGCGTTGCATGGTTAGGAAACACGCCAATCTATCAGCGCACTATCGCGGCAGAAGCTTGGTATTCGCAGTTCGCTTGCCGCTGGTGGAAAGGTGATTCGCTGTACTACGCGCTTGCTTGGTGTTGCGCTCATGCGGTTGAACCGGGATTTTTCAAGGCGCATACCGATGAGTCCAAAACACGGAAAGAAATCGTTTCGTGGTGGCGTTCGCTAAACGTCACAAAGTCGCAAGCTGAAGCGGCTTTGATGTATGTCATGTTCGGAGAATTGGATATCGCATCAGACGATGAAGACGAAGAAGAGACGGCGGAAGAAGCGGAAGCGCGTAAAGAGAAAGAGATCGAAGCGGAAGAACGCGCAACGAAAAACTGTCCGTATACGCTTCTTGTCAACCGTGCGCTTGCCGCTGGACTTGGCATATCTCTTGACGAATACGGCGCGATGACGGCAACGCGGATTATCGACATTCTGAACCGTTGGGCGCGTTATCAGGTTGCGGCGAACGGTGCGAGCGCGGCGGATATCACCGAACAGTTGCGCGAATCTGCCCGCGCGAAATACTTCAAGTTTCTAACCAAGCTACAGGCAAGGATTCCGGCCAATGGCTAACGACAAGATTACAGTAGAAATCGGCGCAAGGGACTTGGCAAGTAGCGTATTCGGGCGCGTCACAAAGGCTTCGATGGCTTTTGGTGTCGCTATGGGAAATCTCGCAAGCAAGGCCATAACCGCCGGAATCAACGGTCTCCGCAGATGGATTAACGAGGCGTTAGAAGCCGAAAAAGCAAACGTGATGCTTGACGCGGCGTTACGCGGCACTGGCCAATACACGCCCGTTCTTGCGGCACAGTTCCGCGACCTGGCGAGCGCAATCCAAGACGAAACAGGCGCGAGCGATGAATCGGTCAAAGCCAATATCGCGCTTCTCACAACGCTCGGTGTTGCGCCGGATAAAATGAGCACAGCGGCACGCGGTATGCAGGCTTTGACGGCGTTGAACATTGAAGGATCAATGGCGGCGCGTGCTTTGGCGCGTGCGCTTGAAGGCGATTTTGCCGGATTCGATAGGCTTTCTCCCGCCATTCGTCTTGCGACAACGGATCAAGAAAAGGCTCTTGCGATAAGCAATCTCCTGAAAGCCGGATATGAGCAACAGCGGGCCACATTACAAACGGTTGGCGGTGCATGGGCGGCTTTAAAAGGCAGGCTCGGAGACGCAAGGGAAGATCTTATCGGCGCGATTTTCGAGGGGCTGAATCTTGGCAAGACGTTTGACAGTATGCAAGCGAAGGTTGGGGCGTTCCTGAAATCGGAATCGTTTAAAGGAATCACCGATAGGTTGCGCGAAAGTGCGGCGTTCGCAAAGGATATTTTCAGCGCATTAACAACCAAAGGAACGGCATCGGAATCATTTTCTTTGATTGGCGATTTGATTGTGGCGGCGTTTTATGACGGTTCAAAGATTGTCGGCAATGCGATTTTAAACGGCTTTAAATTAGGTGTTAAGGAGATCAAAGAATGGGCGTTTGGCAAACAAAAAGAAAAACTCCCGCAAGGTGACATATACGGAGAAATCAAAGACTTTGATTTTGCAGCACATCAACGTGCACGGGCGTTGCAAGATACGATTCCAGACACACCGCAAAAGGAACAGACTGAGGTTCAAAAGGTGTTGGCTAAAATGGCAGACCTTCGCAAGCGTCATTTAGAAGCTTTGCAAAAGCAAGTCGATTACGTAGAAGACGGCGCGGCGGATGAAGCGGAGCGGCTTCAAAACGAGCAAATACAAAACGACTTGCTTATCGCTTTGAAACAAAAGGAAGTTCAGGCCGCATACAACGCGCTTGCGATGGATAACCAGAAAGCGGCGGCACAGGCTAAGGTCTCGGCGGCAGAACAAGAGCTTGCCGACGCCGTGGAAAAAGAGCGTGCTGCGGCACAAGCGGCGGAAGAGGCGACGGCAAAGCGTAAAGAGATTCAGGGAATGAGCGTTAGGGACTGGATCAACAAACAGCAGGCCGTCAGAACGGCGGAGGATGAGGCCGATAAAGAACGTGTTGCGGACGCTAAACGGGCCTCTGCGTTAAGCCGTAAGCGTAAGGCTGGAACCAAACTTAGCAAGCGCGATGCCGAATGGCTCAATGACTTTGAAGGCAAGCCAAAGGCTGAAGCGGCGGCGAAAAAGGCTGAGCAAGACGCCATTCAAAAAGCCAATCAAGCCGCTATCAAGGCAGAGGAGGCACGTCAGCGCGTAGAGGATTTACAAAAGCGCACGGCGATTGCAGTTGAAGCGATGCAAAAGGACTTGGCCCGATCAATGAGGGTTGAATAAATGGGACTTATCACAGCATACGGCGCGAAAAACAAGGTGCAGCACCAGCTTTCATCGGAGCGCGAGGTGCGTACCCTCATCCGTTTGGCCACGTCGATAGGCTCCGGGTTGGCGATGCTCCCGTATTGGTACGTCGAGACCATAACGACTGAGCGGTTTTCGTATGTCGGCATGACTGCGCAGGCGGCGGCAACGTGCCAGGCCGCGATGGTGGCGGCGTGGACAAAAGCCAAGTACATCCCGCTGATCGACCAAGAGGGGAATATCACCACGGAGTTGAAACAGGTCGTTTGCGCCGACATCAAATCCAACCGCATGGCAGGCGGAATGTGGCGGGTCGATGTTGACGTGAACGAAACCGACATCACCATTGAGGCGTACACTCCTCCGGAGGCTTAACAAGCATGGGAGCAGTTTTCCAATTCAGGATGCGCAAAGGTAAAGCGGTCGGCGCACAGCCGGGCTTTGCCGACGCGTTTAACCGCGTCATGGACATTCTTGAAAACATGAAAGGCCTTGGAGGCGTCGAGATCCGCAAGAACGGCGTTGACTGGCGCGTCGTGGTAATGGACGACACGGCCACGCCGCCTGCTGCGCCGGAGATCCCGGACATCTCCGTCGCATCCCCCGCGGACGGCGGAACCGCGTCCGGCACGTTCGACGTGCTCACCGGGTTGGCCGTTGACGGCACCGACAAGCATCAGCTCAATCCGACCAAGAAGAGCGTCACGCTGCCAACCGTTTCCGGCTACACCGGAACCCTCACTGTTATTGTCGGATGGGAGACTGTTGCGGACGGAACGACTGACCGCATGAAACTGAAAACGCGGGAGTTCACGTTCGCGTCCGGGCTTCTCTCGTCCATCGGCGACGAGGTGTCCACGCAGTGGTTTGTCGCGACGCCGCACGTCGACGAGCATCCGGAAGGTCTGTGATATGGCGACTCTCGGAGCACATTTCGGCCTGGTGGTCAACGCGCAGGGCTCTGTCACCGGAGGCGGCAGTTACGAAGGCGGGGAGACCGCCGCGACATCCGCGCTGGTCGGAACATACTCGGGCGTGAAGCTATACGGGTTCAAGCTCCCGTCCGGCCGGCTGCTGTTCCAGCCCTACCCGTCGTCCGGAGTATCCCGCTCCGCGGCGGACATCCGCGACTGGTCATCGGGCGGCGGTCAAGTCCGTTCCGTGCGGCCGGAGCTCTACGTCTACAACCACGACGCAGGCAAGTGGCAGTGGGCCGTCGGACAGGTCATGGCGTACCGCACCGGGTATTTCAACCAGTTCAGGCAGTGGCCAGGACCATCCGGGTCAACCGTGACGATCTTCGATATGTCCGGATGGGTATGCTGGGCAAACAAAATTACGTTCAGCAACGACAGCGGGCGGGCAATCCGCGTGCGGTCCTTTGTCCCGGATGACCGCGCAGGAGCGGTCTACGAAGGGTCCGAAACACCCCTGAACGAGGTGGTGGCGGACGGCGACAGCCTCGCAATCACCGTATTCGAGGGCTGGAAACTGCAATTCGAGGACTCGCAGTTCCCGGACGATTATCAGGTGGAGATTGTCCCGTCTGTGGGAGCGGTGGACGGCGACCCGTGGGCGGATACCCCCTGCGTTATCGACACGTCGCACGACGTGGTTTTTGACCCGCGAATCCCGCAAGGCGTCCAGGCGGGGAAAGAGGATCATCCCGAATCGCCCCTTGCCGATATCGATACCCTCACGGCGACCAAGTGCGTCTATGCCGGGCGCGCCCTGCTTTATGGGGCCGCTGGAGACCCGCTCTATGACTCCTCCCACGTCGGCATCATCTACCGCGGCACCGTCCTGCCTGAGGAACCCCCTCCCGCGCCGCCGCCAAAGCCCAGCGCGGACTACGCGCTGATAACGGTATCATGGGGATCAGGCATCCATCTGGATGTTATCGCCTACTGGACGGACGTGCCGGGGGTAACTGTCGGGTGGAAAGTCGATGCCGGGAATCCCGGCGCGGCAATCGTCATGCACAATCAGGACAACGTCCGCCTCGGCCCCGAGCACATCACGCTGGGCGTCACGGCTGCGTCCAGGCTTGCAGGGGTAACGACGTACACATTCCGAGTGCACTTCAATTTTTGGGGCGGGTCGGGATCGGGGGCGGAGATTGAGGTCCGACACGGCGCGGTTACGCTCAACAAGGCCGTTTCGCCATCCAAGAACTTTCATGTTCCCGCATCGAAATCCGACCCCTATGTGACCATTACCTTTAACGCGGATGGGACGCCGCTGTCCATCGT
>ERZ795051.4932-NODE-4932-length-12098-cov-3.660716_pt1 | contig 12098 bp, 8 predicted proteins | sample MGYA00375135_ERZ795051 | MGnify/ENA primary metagenome ERZ795051 (study PRJEB30180, sample SAMN05720222) | activated sludge metagenome | isolation source: Anaerobic digester | place: Japan | collected 2015-05-26 ... | reverse complement strand
ATGGTGACGCTCATCATGGCCCTTTCCTGGTGTTTCGGGTTGACGACATTGCTGATCGGCCACCTGAATATACTCTCCATCACATTTGCCCCGCTGATACTGGGCCTTGGCATCGACTACGGCGCCCACTGGTTCGCCCGCTATCAGGAGGAAGAGGAGTCGGGCCTCCACTCGACGAAAAGCGAACTTCTCCGGGAGACCATGGAGAATATCGGCCCGGGCATCCTTGTAGCCGGGCTGAGTCTTGCCGTTTCGTTCCTGCCGCTCACGATGACGGGCTTCAAGGGCCTTGCCGAGCTGGGCGTCATCTGTTGCACGGGAATGGTTGTTACCAACATTGCATCTCTGACGGTCCTTCCTGCCCTGGTGATGATATTCGACAGCCCAAGGTTCGGAAGGCGTGCCACCGGTCAATCCCCGATAAACCCCATGTACCGTATGAAGCCGAAATGGACCATTGTGATTTTGGCCGTCGGTACTGCTGCCTTGATAATCTCGGTCTGGCAGACCTCCAATGTCCGATTCGACTTGAATATGCTCCACCTCCAGTCGCCCGACGTCGAATCCGTGGTATGGGAGGAGAAGCTGCTCAAGGGCTCCGAGCTTTCCAGCATCTTCGGGCAAATACTGGAGCCCTCTCTTGAGGAGGTGAGGGCGAAGACGAAGGCCCTAAAATCTCTGCCCACGGTCTCACGGGTGGAGAGCGTGGAGGATTTGCTCCCCCATGAGCAGGAGGCGAAGCTGAAAATGCTCAAAAGGGTCCGGCCTATCCTGGATGGAATTGCGTTTTCGCCGACCGCCGCCCAGACTGTCGACGTAAAGGCCTTGAAAGAAGTTCTGGGAAGGATCAGGTTCAAGATGCTCGACACCGAGGGGGTCGGGGAAAAACTGAAGAACCAGATGGTCGAGGTCAGGACCATCATCGACGAAATCCGCGAGAAGGTCGATTCGTCGGAGCGGGAGGAGGTTCAGAAGGCCTTGGTCCTGTTCGAAAAGAGCCTGATTCATGACCTGGACGACAAGCTCCAGATGGTCAGGTCCAACGTCAATGCCCGGCCCATGACCGTGAACGACCTACCTCATTCACTCCTTGAGCGCTTGGTGTCAAGCAACGGCCATTTCCTCATCCGGGTCTATCCCAAGGGCGATGTTTGGGACCCGCAGTTCCTCGGCCGCTTTGTACAAGACCTCCGGTCGGTCGCCCCCAACGCGGTGGGGGACCCGGTCACGCTTTATGTCTTCACCCGGGAATTTCAAATCAGTGTCATCAAGGCCGCCCTCCTCTCCGGCGCCTTCATGTTTGTGTTCCTCCTGTTCGTGATGCGGGAATTCAAATCCGCCTTTCTCTCGATCGCTCCGCTCTTGGTGGGGAGTGTCTGGACCTTCGGCTTGATGCCCCCGCTCGGGATCAACCTGAACCTGGCCAACAGCATATTCCTGCCGCTGATCGTCGGGGCCGGGGTCGAGTACGGAATCATCATCATCTACCGTTGGAGGCAGAAGGAAGAAGGCAAGGCGCCGAGCACCGTGCTGCCGTCCAGCACCGCCTGGGGCGTGGTGCTGGCCGGCTTGACCACGACCTTCGGTTTCGGCAGCCTTATGATCTCTTCCCACCGGGGCATTTTCAGTCTCGGCCTGCTTACTACGGTCGGCAGCCTGGCCGTGCTCGTCGCTTCCGTGGTCTTTCTCCCAGCTGTGCTCGAGGTACTGCAACTCCGGAAAGATGTCTTTATGAAGGGAGGTCCTGATCTTCAGGAGAATCGGGACTGACAAAGTTTGCCGAGGGCATTGACATTCGGAAAAAGGAAAGCTAATGAAAGTAAAAACATTCATGGGAACTGTGCATGAAGACCCTCTTGCTTAACCCCCCGTCTTTTGCGGGGTTCGACGGCGGCGCGGGCGCTCGTTATGCGGCTACGCGCGAGATCACCGCATTCTGGTACCCCACCTGGCTTGCTTATCCGGCAGGCCTGATAGAGAAGAGTCGCCTGCTCGACGCGCCCTCTCACGGGATCACCCCGGAAGAAACGACCGAAATCGGTAAAGATTATGATTTTGCCGTGATCTTCTCGAGCACCGCCGGTTTCGCCAACGACGTCCGGCTGGCGGAGATGATGAAGGCCGCCAATCCCGGGTTGATGACGGCGTTTGTCGGACCGCACGTGACCGTCCTGCCAGAGGAAAGCCTTCAGGTGGGTCGGTCGATCGATTTTGTCGTGAGGAAGGAATTCGACTATGCGGTCGCCGAATTTGCCGGGGGTAAAAAACTCGAGGACATCCCCGGCCTAAGCTTCCGAAAAAACGGGCGGGTCGTCCACAACCCGGACCGACCGCCGCTGGAAGACCTGGATGCGCTCCCCTTTGCAGTGGATGTTTACAAACGCGACCTCGACTTCCGGAGATACAACCTGCCTTTCCTCAAGTATCCCTACGTCTCGTTCTACACCTCCCGCGGTTGCCCGGCGCAGTGTACGTTCTGCCTGTGGCCGCAGACGATGACCGGGCACAGGTTGAGGACCAGGTCTGTCGACAATGTCACGGCCGAGGTAAAAAGGGCGATGGAGCTCTTCCCGGAAGCCAAGGAGATATTCTTCGACGACGATACGTTCACCTGGAGCAAAAAAAGGGTCCTCGACCTATGCCGGGCTTTCAGGCCGCTGAAATTCACATGGTCCTGCAATGCCAGGGTCGATGCCGATTACGAGGTCTTGCGGGAGATGAGGGCAGCAGGTTGCCGTCTGCTCGTCGTTGGGTTTGAATCCGGAGACCCCGTCATCCTGAAGAACATAAAAAAGGGGACGACCGTCGAGCAGGCGCGGGAGTTCATGAAAAACTGCCGCCGCCTCGGTTTTAAGGTACACGGTGATTTTCAGGTGGGGCACCCGGGAGAGACGCGGGAGAGTATCGAAAGGACCGTCCGGTTCGCCATTGATCTCGACCCCGACACCATCCAGGTATCGGTATCCCATCCCTTTCCGGGCACCAGATTCTACAACTATCTGGTGGAAAACGGGTACCTGACCTCGGCGGATATGGCTGATTCACAGGGCCATCAGCTTCCGAACATAGAGTACCCCGGCCTGGAGCGTGGGGAAATCGCCGAAGCCGTCCATGATTTCTACAGCCGTTTTTACTTCCGTCCCCGGATCATCTTCAGGATCGTGAGCGGCGCCCTCTGGGACAGCAGCGACCGCAGGAGGTTGGTGCAGGAAGGGAAAGAGTTCCTCAAGTTCCGCGCCCAGAGTAGGGAGAACATCCGCAGGCTCAAGGCCTTGCCGTAATCCCGTTTCTTAATCGTTCAATAATGACCATTATGCGCCCTGGACTTGGAATACCTTCCTTAATAAGCATCGCCTTCCTACCAGCGAAAACATACACGCCACTGGTCATTGATCCGAATGCCGTCTCGTCTTTTTTAAGCCCTGCCAAGTCATCCTGTATTCAGTGTCAGGATATGGTCCGTGCCGCATAGTAGCCGCAAAGGCCGTGGACCCCGCCGCCCGGGGGCGTCGATGACGAGCAGATGAATATATTGCGCTTAGATGTCCGGTAGGGATTGAGGGATAAGACGGGCCGTGCATAAAGCTGAAAAATGTCCTGCTTGCCGGCGTTGATGTCTCCTCCCACATAGTTCATGTTGTATGTTTCCATCGTTTTCGCCGATATAGTGTTTTTGGCCAGGATGACCTCCCGAAACCCAGGGGCGTATCGTTCGATTTTATTTTCTATCGAAGCGGCCATATCCGCGTCCGAACCGTGGGGAACATGGCAGTACCCCCAGGCAGTATGCCAGCCGTTCGGGCTCCGTGAAGAGTCGAAGAGACTCGATTGCGCCAGTACCACGTACGGCTCCGGCGGTATTTCGCCCCTGTTTACGCAATCTATGGAAGCCGCGATCTCCGCGTGCGAATTTCCCAGGTGGATTGTGCCTGCCCTTCGGCAGAGGTCGGACTTCCAGGGAATAGGCTCCCGCAAGGCCCAGTCTATTTTATAGACGCCCGGCCCGTAACGAAATCCGGCCAACCGCCGCCGGTAATGTTCAGTAAGGTCCAAACCGTGAATATCCAATAACTGCTTAGGGGCGACGTCAAAGAAATAGTACGTCGCCGCCGGCATATCTTCCAAAGAGCTGACCTGCCTGCCCGTGACGATTTCTCCGCCGCCGTCCAGGAAACAACGGGCCAAGGCATCTGACAGGTTCTGCGACCCGCCTTTTACAAAAGGCCACCCCACCGCATGGGCCAATGTCGCAAGGATGATTCCGAAAGCCGCCGTTGCGGGCTGGTGAAGAGGGATCATGGCGTGGGCGGCGAGCCCGGAAAAAAGCGCCAGAGCGCGCCGGGTTGCGAATGTCCTTTGTCCAAGACTATGTGCGGGAAAAAGGGCCTTCACCGCAAATTTGGCCAGCAAAAGCGGGTCGGCCGATAGGGGCAGTGGCCGCAACAGCGAGGATAACAGTCTTTCGTGGCGTTCGACAAAGGGCTGCAGGAGTTTTTTGTATGCTCGGCCGTCCCGAGCCAAGGCATCGGCAGTGATGTCCAGGGAGCGGTGCAGAAAAACGGCCGAACCGTCCTCAAACGGGTGGGCCAACGGTATTTCGGGGTCGATCCAGGAAAGGCCGTGGCGGTGAAGTTCCAGCGACCTAAAAAAAGCCGATGAGACTGCCAGCGGATGAACCGTGGAACAGACGTCATGAACGAAACCGGGCAACGTCAACGCCGCGGATCGGCAGCCGCCACCGATGGTTTCTTTCGCTTCCAGCAAAACAACCGACGGGAATTTTCTGCGGAGCGTTATCGCGGCAGCAAGGCCGTTCGGGCCGCTGCCCACGACGACAGCGTCATAATGTTGCTTGTGAGGACCCAATTTCTTGGCAGCTCCTAAGAGAAGATTCGTCGCAGCCAATACGGAAGCAGATATAAAGAAGACCGGATTGCACCGCAATACCAGACATTTCCCGCCTCGCGCCACCGGACATGAGGGTCGATCAGCACAGTGCGCTGTTCGACCCTGGCCTCGATGCCAAGGCGCGAGGCAAGATTGCCGAGCGTCTGATGCCAGAATTGATCCTCCCGTCGCGACGCGCCCAACCGAAAGCCAACCTCCATGATGGGGTCGGAGGCGCGGAAGATCGGGTGCACCTGGATGATCGTTCCATCGTCCGCACGGAAGCTGCTGAAGTTTATCCAGCCGTGGAGTATGTGCCCCTGGACCGTGGAGAAGCAAAAGGAGTCGTCATCGGCGTAGATCACGACTATGCCGGTTGCCATCACTATTGGCCCACCTAGACTTAGATTCAGAAGCGCCGTTGCGCCGGGGGCGATGGGACCGCCGCCGGAGGTAAACAATCTGTTGCCTTTTGGCCAGAAATTCGAGAACTCTTTACGCCAGAGGGCAATGACCGCCTGCGGCGTCATAGCTTCGTTTTTGGTCTTGATGAAATACTTCTTTTCCCAAAGGCGACCGAAGCCGTTGACGGGGCTGGTTACTTTTCTGCCGTTGACATTGACGTTCATCGCCTCCGCCGGAACGGCGCCGATAGCGACGCGTTCGACGCTTCCAGCCCAGCCGGGAACGGGAGGTCCCTTGTATGCAGGAAATGCGGGGTCCCGGGGGCGGATTCCGATTCTAAAAGGAAGTCTCTCCAATGCCTCCGATTCCGTGTCGAATATCTCCATGGCCGCATCGAGAGATGTCAGGCGAAAGACGTCCCTGAGAGGCGCGGAGAGATGGCAGGCTGCCAGCCCGATCTTTTTTTGCTCAAGAACGGCGGCATTGACAAGCAGGAGGATTGCTCCTTCTGAATCCATGTGGTCGAGAAGGCGGAAATTCCAAAGGACATTTTGATATCTTCCTTCGTTTTCGGCAAATGACCGCGCCAGGGCTTTTCCGCAGGCGCTATTCAGCGGTCCCTGCACATCCAGAATCAGGGTTTCCCGGTCGGCAAGCCTCGAGCTTATGGCCGCGTTATTGTCAGTCATAGGCTGCACCCTTTCCTTTCTTTCCCGCGTCTTTACGGAAGCCGAATCGTACACCGATTATTCTCCCCGCAGGTTAGCATAAAATCACGTCTGTTCAATACTAATTTATGTCACTGAATACGTCTACATACAACTGTGGTAGGATGTGATGCCGAGAGAGGCCGTCGAACGCAAAAACTTCGCCTGTGACGGTCGTCATCGTCCGACACCGTCAGTATCCGGCAATGTTTCTCGCCGTCGCCATTCATGTGGGCATACCAGCCGCAGGTGTCTGTTTCCAGTTGACCTTTTCAGGCGTATTGCGCTACAGGCAAATACAGATCCGGGATGATACGCCTGCGGCGGAAGGCGTCACCTATCGAAAGAAGGGGCACTGATGGATGAAAAAAGATTCGCTCCCGGCCGCGGTCGCGGCCCCACCACCGCGACGCGGCCTTCATTGGCAACCCGGCCCCGGAGGCGTCTCTCTTCCCCCCGCGGGTCAATTTCCGCCCCGGCGAGGCGTCGATGACGGCGCCTGATTTCGGGAGCTATTCGCTGGCTATGTTTTGCGGGGAGGAGCGGGTTTTCATGTCCCGCGAACCGGGCCTCAAGCCCCTGGCGGAATGGCTGGACATATTCCGGGGCAGGCACCGGAATTGCCTCCTCCACGACAGAGTCGTCGGACTGGCGGCGGCGAGGCTGATTACTTATTCAGGGCTTGTGACCGCCGTGACGGCCCGGGTGGCCTCTTGGCCGGCCCGGCGCTTCCTGGGCGGGGAGGGGATATCCCTTCACGCCGAGCAGATGGTCGACAGCATCCTCACCGAAGACCGAACAGCGGTCTGTCCGGAAGAGGTCGTCGCTCTGGAAACGCCGGACCGGGACGAGTACTTGAGGCGAATCTACCGGCTCATCAGGTATAACCCCCTCGAATACGAGCTCTGCCGGGGGCAGTGCGGCTATACGCCCTGGTGCCGGGAGTGTATGAAATCTCGGGGGCTTTTGTGATGAGGGGCGGGATGGAGCAAGGCGAAATTGCCGGTCCGGGTTGACGCGGTGTTAGATGTTTTCTTCGAAATAATCGCCGTCGACCTTTTTGACCGGATACAACGAAACGGTGGATACGCCGACATCATACTCGATCATCAGATTTGTAAGTTGTTCGCCATCAATAAGAACGATCTTGCTGCCGATCTGGGAAACATAGCTTCGCGCATCATCAGTGAATCTGGAAGTAGTGATGAAAATGCCCTTAGTTGCTCTTTGGGCCTGGAGGGCACCCGCAAACTGCATGACATCAGGGCGACCGACCGGGTTGTTATCCCATCGCTTGGCCTGAATATAGACGACGTCGAGGCCGAGTTTATCCTCTTTTATGATCCCATCCACTCCGCCATCGCCACTCCGGCCGATGGCCTTACCAGCGTCGGCACGCGAACCGCCGTAACCCATTTTGACAAGCAGTTCCACGACGACGCGTTCGAAAAAGGACGGGGATATTTTCTTGAGCCTGCCGAGCAATTCACCGGCCAATTCGTCCCGGAGGTTTTCATAGGCAGATTCCAAGGCCTCTGACGGAGTAATTGCTGAAAGGTCAGATGTCCCTTTGGGCTCGGTTGCCTTATCGCCACCTCTCGTCCCTTTGAGCCTTTGAAATTCGAGGAACTCGGGATATTGCTTGAGGAGTTTTACATTGATGGCCTCGGGTTGCTTTTTGAGGAGGTCTCTTCCCCGGTCGGTGATTCGATAAAATCCTCTGCGTGTCGCTTCAAGGAGCCCTGCCTTTTTCATGTACGTCGATGCCCACCCGACGCGGTTAACAAAGGTTGACTGTATCCCGCTTGGGAGAATTTCCTTGAGGTCTTCGTCGGAAAGGCCCAATTCCGCGGCCAAGGCTTCGACGGCCTCACTTGTCGATGTTTCAGTTCCTTTTTTCGCCGCAAACCGAAGAAGCGGCAACATCAAGCTCTGATAATCCGGGATGGCCATTCGTTTTTCTCCTTATGATTTTATCTGTCCCCAGCTGCCAATATCACCTGCTGTTACGGAGCGCCGGCGGAATAGCCGTCAAGTGGAGAGTCTTGTCCGCTCCGACCTTTATATCGTCTTTGGTTGCCATGCCACAGATCGAATAGCGGACCCGCCTTCCATCTTTCGTCACGAAATCATGTTCTCCCGCCGGTCTTCCCGTTCGTGTTGCTCTTTTCAATCTCCGGCAAGGCATCGCTGTCTTGAGTTGACTCGAGCAAATGGCGCTGATCCTCGTCATCATGAAAAAATGCCCAAGTACCCGGACACCACGCCGCGTAACATGACGTGGAAAATTCACGCCAACAATCCTTAATATTCCCGGCGTGAAGCGTTTATCTGTAGAACCGCCCCTTCCACTCGGCGCCTTCTTTCCCCCAGAAACGGATTGCCGATGTCCATGTCATGGCAAGGTAAGAAGTACCGATCAGAGGCATGGCCGCGGCAAAGGTTTTGGGCACTCCATAGAACGTGAGCGTCGGCAGATAACTCAGGGCCATGACCCCAAGAGAGGCAACGGAAACGGCCCTGGCCGTGGTCGACGGGAAAAACAAACCCGCAACAGGCAGCCAGAACGCTGTTATCATCAAGACTGTGCACAAAAGCAGCAAGAAAAAGGAGTAGCGAAGCTGTGTGAAGGCAGAGCGGGCTACCATGTTCCAAATCGCCCTCGGATGGTCGTATGGGCGTAAACTTCGCGCAGAATGCGTGATGCCGACCCAGGTGCGAAAACCATGGGCCTTGACCCGTTTGGCAAGGGCGCAATCGTCGATCAGCTTGCCCCGCAAGGCCTGGAAGCCGCCGATAGCGTCGAGCAGGCGGGTTTCCAACAGGATGCAGCCGCCGGCAGCGGCAGCCACTCCGGAGGAACTGGAATTGGAAAGACTGAAGGGGTAGAGGAGCTTGAAGAAATAGATGAAGGCCGGCATGAGTAATCGTTCCGAGAAGTTTTTCATGCGCAGGGCAGCCATAAGAGAGATAAACTGGATGCCCTCTTCGGCCATCTTTTTTCGAAGCGCAACAAGAATGCCCGGTTGCAGCTCGATATCGGCGTCGAGGAGCAAGGTCAGCGGCGTCTGGACATGGCTGAATCCTTGCTCGACAGCCCAGAGTTTGCCTGTCCAGCCTGCCGGTAGAGGTTTACCTGAGACGATCCGCAGATTCCGACCCATCGTCCGGCGGGCTATTTGAGGCGTCCCATCTGTCGATTGGTCATCCACCAGGATGATCTGGAGTCGTTTCCCCTGAGCATCCAATGCAGACAGAGTGGCGGCGATCAGTCCTGCTTCATTCCGGGCGGGGATGATGACCGTTATATCACTGAGATCTTCATCAGAAGAGGGAATGTTGGCCTCTAGAACCTCTCCTGTACCCCAGGGACGCCAGGGCAAAATAAGGATGCCGAACCAGAGCGCTGCGCTAATTAAAGCCAGATATGTCCATTCCATGCTCCTCCGGATGGTTGGGGGAAGAATTTACCCCAAGATCGCAACTTTCCGCTTGACAGACTGAAGTTTGCTGAACTCATAAAAAAACCGCCCTGTTTCAGGGTGTCCATGAGGCAGGGGGTGATTCGGCGGACATAACGCTTCGGTTAACCCGTCGATGCTTTTTCCGATCGGGTTGAACCAGTTGTTGGAATTTAGTCTGCGATATTTATAGCCCCAGCATTAATACTTCTGTATACTCTTATGCCTCCCATTTTTACGGTTCAGATGTTAGCCAGAGGCATGAGGAAAGTCAAGGTGATTCGCGGGATGATTTTTGAATGATTTCGGTATAGATAGCGCTTACGACGGGCGGGTGAAGTGAAAGAGTTTTTCTGGGTTTCTTGAGCCGTGCCTCCGGATTCATCTGAGCGGCAGGTCGCAAAAACTGATCCGCCTGATTTTCGCGGCGGCAAGCGCCCGGCGGAAGGCGGGGTCGACCAGGGCGGCAAATTCGAGGACATGCCGGCTGTGGCCCGACTCTCTGCTAAGTTCCGGGCAGTTGCGGACGGCGGGGTGGAAATACATCTCCGTCACCCCTGGGGGCAGACGATCCAAAAAGCGCAGGACCTTTTGTAGCCCCATCGAGCCGGTATCGCCCAGCCCGAAGACGAAGTCGTTCGAGTGCACACCCGCTTTCCGGATTTTTCTTCTCAACAGGCCCGCCCAGGGCAGGAGAAAAAGCCAGGAGGCCATCTTCCCGGCCGAGCAGGAAACCGACCACGACCTTGCGGGCTCGTAGGGAAGCCGGAGGGCTTTCAACCCGTATTCGGCGCCGACCTTCAGCACGAGGCCGGCGACCGTGGGATGGAGATGCATGTGTTTGTGGCAGTTGGCATGGTCGAGAGCGAGGCCGGTTTCTCTAAAGAGCTCGAATTGGGCACGGATCTCCCGTTCCAGTTGCCGGCGGGCGCCCGGGCGAAAAAAAAACCGAACCCCCGATGCGAAGAGCCGCGAGGAGAGCCTGCCGTCCCGCCCGACCAGATCAGGGATCGCAGAAGGGGGCGAAACAGGTCGGCTTCCGGTGAGTACGATGTGCAGTCCTACCTTGAGGTTCGGCAGGCGTAGCGCTCTTTCCGCTGCGTCCGTCGCTTCTTCCGCCCCGACCATCAGGCTGGCTGTACCTAACACGCCATTTACATTAGCTTCCTCGACCGCCTCGTTCACTGCCGGGGAAAAGCCGAAGTCGTCGGCGGTGATGATTAGCGCCCTCACGACTCCCTCCTCGCCAGCCTGCCGTCCCTTCTGAGCGTAAGGCAGGCATTACGCCAGACCACGGTCCTTTTCGTCAGGGCGACGGCCCAGGAAGCAAGCGCCGCCACATCCCTAACCGGAAGAAGCCACAGCGCCCTCAGTCCTTCTATATCCTTTATTTCCCACTTCAGTATCGCCGCCGCGCCGGCCAGGCGGAGGAGAACAGCCAGGCCCAAGATCGCTATCCCCGGCCAGTCCGCCAACCGGTAAGCCGCCAGAAGGACTGCGAAGGGCACGGAGCGGGTCACGACGGTGGAAAAGAAACCGACGGGGTCGGCCGCCCTCGTCTTCTGGTCCCATAAGACCTGGTAGTTCCACCATTGGGCCGCGCCCTTGACGTCCATCAGTATTTCCACCCAGTAAGGGACAAGGACCATCCGCTTTCCGTTGTCCAGGAGACGTCGGCCCATCTCGTAATCCTCAGCCAGGTATTCGGAGAGACCCTCAAGTCCTCCGATACTCGCCAGGTCTTCCCGCCTTACCGCGACCGACGACCCCAGGCAAAATTTCGCGGCCCCGGTCACGTAAGCGAAGATGACGCCGGGAACGAAGTCGGCATTGAAGGAGAGGAGACACAGTTTTTCATACCATCGACCGGCCGTGGTTGCCTTGTATGGGGTGCAGACGTAACCGATTTTCCGGTCTGCGAGGGGCGCAACGATCCTCTTCAGGTAGTCGCGGCCGAGCCGGGTGTCGCTGTCACTTATCACCAATACATCGTGCCTTGCATGGCGCAGCGCCCCGGTGAGGTTGTTGACCTTGCCGTTCAAACCCACCACGGTATTTTCGATGACCAGGTCGACCCTCTCCGGGAACTCCTGCCGAATCTTCTGCATGACCGGGATAGCGGGGTCATTCTCATCCTGGGCGGACAGGACGACCTGGTACTCGGGGTAATCCTGCGAGCAGGTGCTCCGCAGGTTCTCTTCGAGGCCCTTGTCGAGCCCGCAGATCGGCTTCAGGATAGTCACGGCTGGCCAGCCGCCGGGCGGCGCCTCGACCATCTCTGAGGCATGGGCCTGAAAACGTCGCATCGTGAGCAAACAGAGAAACCCGTAGACTGACCCTACAATGACGGGAACCAGGAGTATCCACTGGAGAAAGTCAAGCTCCATCGATGTAACCGTGTTGCCGGTACCAGTCGATGGCATCGCGGAAGGCCTCCCTGATCGGCCTCGGCCGGTAACCAAGCTCCAGCTGCGCCTTTTCCGTCGAGAAATACATTTTCTTGCGGGCGAGGCGGACGCTCGTCAGGTTGACCCAGGGCTCTTTGCCGCTGACCCTGGACCAGGCTTCCGCAATCGCAGCGACAACCAGGACCAGGTTATGGGGCAGGCGTATCCGGGGAGGGGTGCGGCCGGCGATC
>ERZ795051.4924-NODE-4924-length-12117-cov-3.871249_pt1 | contig 12117 bp, 11 predicted proteins | sample MGYA00375135_ERZ795051 | MGnify/ENA primary metagenome ERZ795051 (study PRJEB30180, sample SAMN05720222) | activated sludge metagenome | isolation source: Anaerobic digester | place: Japan | collected 2015-05-26 ... | reverse complement strand
CTGACAGCGAAAGAGATAACATCCGCCCTCAAACGGATGGGGCTTTCCTGTTACCGGCAGAGGGGAAGCCACAAGATTTACGTAAAGGCGATCTGCAAGTGGTCGTTCCGTCTTCATGGCTCTCTTAGCATGTCATGCGTTCCGATTCTCCTGAGGAGGTATATGTCGCCTTTGACCTGGAAAGTGAATCTGTACGAATCAGTCACGCGTCCTTCCCAAATATTTCGCGGGTCATTCATCCTTTTTACGTGAAGTGACGGGTGGTTCGAGTTTGAAAGCAGCAATGCAAGATTCTTATCTGTTATTTTCTGAATACTTGCGGGCAACTTTTGGTAATCCTTGATAAATGCCTTCGTGAATTCAAGCTTCATGTTTTGGCCTTTTTCAATGCATTGAGCGCATCATCAATACCGTCGAAAGGCCCTACCGTCTCACCCGACGCAATCTCGCTATCCGCCTCTGCCTCTGCCTCTTGCCATTCCTTGGAATAGAAGTAGGCCTGGTCGGAGTGCACCATTTTGACCTCTTTCAAAACCAATTCCCCGTTTTTCCTCTCGACTTCCAAATAATCCCCCACTTTCATGTTTTTTCGCACTTCGGCAGGAATCGTTATCTGGTAATTCTGCCTGACCTTCACCAACGCCATAACATGCCCCTCCTCTACAAATTTGAGAAATTTATAATTTATGAATTTATCAAAGTCAACCTCAAATACCACGCCATCGTCAATGAGTCTTCGGTGCACCTACTTCGGCATATGGGAAGGCTAAATCGAACAGTTTCCCTGCAGACGCCGGATGTGAAATAAGCATTGACAAGACCGCTGCGACTGGCATACGGAACAGTTGCCGCGGGATTCTTGCATATTCATTATGAGGGCAAAAAGAAGGTTTTAGGAAAGGGGGAGAAAGAATGGGCAGAGCGGGAAAGATGGTCGTTGTGTTGGCGGTTTTGGCGTTTCTTGCCGGTTGCGGACCGAGTTTGAGGCTCACGCCGATCCCAAAAGAGGGAGAAATGCAATACGTAGAAACGAGGGAGATCGTCAAGAGCCCCGACAAAGGGACGGTTTGCTTTATCTTCGATACCTTTGCGGGGAATTTAGCCGGATGGTATGTCTATGACAACGGGAAGATAGTGGGCGCAAGCTACGAGAACGCCTATCAATGTATACTCACGTCCCCTGGGCTGCATACGTTCTGGGGTGACTGCGACAAGCATAATTATGCCACGTTCAACGTAGACGCCGGGAAGATCCATTACGTCATCGCAAAAGAGGTGCGCGAGAATAACGCCGTAGTAGTCAACGTGAACGGTGCGAACCTTTACCAGGTTTCCGAAGAGGTAGCCAACCCTATCATGGCAAAACAGAAACAATGCGTTTTTAAGGGGAGAAAATAAGAAAAAACCGTAGGGGCGGTTCGCGAACCGCCCCTACAACACGCGGGCCTACCCACAACTGCATGAACCGCAGCCGATGGAGGCCAGGTTGGCCGTGACGTAGTAACCAGACCCCGTCGGCGTCTCGATGAAATCGACCTTTATCGGTTTGACTTCCTCAAGAAGTTCCTTGTTGATCATGAAGGTGAACCCTTTTTCCTTGAATACCTCGTCGCCTTCCTGCAGCTCGTCCAGAGCCAGCCCCATGACGGGCCCGGATCAGCCGCCCTCGCTGAGAAAGAGACGGATGGAAGGTAAGACTTCCCTGTCCTTGAAATACTCCCGGAGCATCTCACTCGCTTTGTCCGTCAGTTCAAACATGCTGCCCTCCCTTTGAGACCTTTGAACAACGACCCGGATTTGTCATGACGGACTTTTGACTGTCCGCTGATCATCCGACGACAGGGCTCCCCGCCCTCTCCTGAGGGCACAGTGCGGCTTTCGCTGGGATGACAAAGGGGCAAAATTCTTCAGAGGTTCTCTCTTTTATTTCGCCATAGGATAAACACTGTCGGTGTGATTGTCAATGGTACGGGCGGTTCATTGTACGGTGGGTTCCCGTAGGGGCGGTTCGCGAATCGCCCCCACAATATTCAGGCCATTCGTTCGATTTCCCTCAGGCGTTCTTCGAGACGCTTTGGGGAGACCGGGAAGGCGGTCTTGATCCGCTGGGCGAAGACCGAAAGGCGGAACTCCTCCACCATCCACCGGAAGTCCTCGACGGCCCGGAGTTTCTCCTCCGACGTGAAGGGTGTGAGCCCTTCCCGGAGTCTCTCCAGGGCGTCCGAGAAAACCTTTACCTTTGCCGCCTTCTCCCTGTCCTTCTCGAGGTGAAGAAGGCCGCTCTGCGCCCTCACGGTGATGGCCTCTAAGTAAGCCGGGAGGCGGCGGAGCCGGTCGCTCTCGTACCTGATCACAAAGTCCCCGGGGACGAGTCGGTCGAGCTCTTCCTTCAACAGGGCCAGGAAGGCGAGGGCCGCGCCGTTTGCCCGATTCGCCCGTTCCATTTCGTGCAGGGCCGTCCGTGTCGTCCGGTATGCCTGGAGGACAGGTCTTATCTCCTGCACGACCTGCTGCCCCCGTGCAAGGATTTCGGCCTTGGCCTTTTCCGCCCGGCTGAGGAAGTCGTCCTCGCTTCTCACGGAGGCGTCAAAGAAGTCGTACATGATCCTCCTGTAGAGGGTCTTCTCGAGTTCCTCTTCACCGCCGAAATAGACCGTCGCGGGCCTCATCTCCTTCGGGATAGAGAGGTGTCTCCTGAGGGTCTTGAGTTCCTTGGCGAACTGGAGGGTGAAAAGGGCTATGACCCCCTCCCGGTGGGCGGCCTGCGCCTCCCTGAGCGACCTGAACAGCCGGAGGTTCACGCCTTCTTTCCCCGCCTCGAGGGCCGGGAAGGCAACCCCTTCCGACCCCGCCTTGCCGAGGGTGACGACCTCCGGGAGGTAACCATGCTCCCAGCGGGTGATGTTCGTCTTCTCCCACTCGGACCGGGCCTTCTCAAAGGCGTTCGTCTCGATCTCCTCACCGATGTCTTCTTTGAGGACATGGATGTCCCTTCCCGCAACGAGCTCTTTTCCCTTGTTGTCGACTACGGCGAAACGCATCTTGAGGTGGTCGGGCAGGGCCTCGGGGTTCCATGCCGACGCGGGGATATCGACCCCGAAGCGCCTGTGCAGGAAGTCCCCCAACGTGGATAGAAGCGGTCCTTCGCCCTGCGGCATCTCCCGGAGGACCGTCTCCACGGTGGCTGCGAGGGGAAGGAGCTTCTTGCGGTATGCCTTCGGCAGGCCCTTCAGGAGCAGCGTGACCTTTTCCCGCAGGAGGCCGGGGACAAGCCAGTCGGCGGACCGGGCCGGCACGAGGGGAACGAGGCGCCGGGGGACCTGCAGGGTCACGCCGTCGTCGGGGGCCGTGGGCTCGAAGCGGTACTTCAGCCGAAACTTCAACTTCCCGAGACGGACCGCGTCGGGATAGCGGCCGAGGTCGTCATCGTCGGGACTATAGCGCATCAGGTCTTCTTCCTTCATCCGGAGGAAATCGTCGGAGCCCTTTTCCTTGATCATTTTCGCGAGTGTCCGGACGTCGTAAACACCCCCGAGGCGCCGTTCGTAGAAGTCCGCTATTGCCTCTTCGTCGGCGAGGAGGTCACGGCGGCGGAACTTGTCCTCCAGGGCAGATACCTTTGTGATTAAATCCAGATTGTGGCGCAGGAACGGCAGCGGCCTCTCCATGTCCCCTTCGACGAGGGCATGGCGGATGAATATGGAAGACGCCTCGGCGGGGTCGATAGGGCCATACGAGACGGGACGGCCGGCGACGACGGGAAGGCCGTAGAGAGTCACCTGCTCGAGGGCGACCACCTCGCCGCGCTTGCGCTCCCAGTGCGGGTCCGAATAGGTCCTGCGACAGAGGTCACCGGCAAGAGCCTCGACCCACTCGCTCTCGATATGGGCGGCCGTCCGCGCGAAGAGCCTCGTTGTTTCCACCATCTCCGCCGCCACGACCCAGTCGCTCCCCCTGTTGAAGAGCCCGGAACCGGGGAAGAGCATCACCTCGCGCCCCCGTGCCGCCGTGTAGAGGTTCTTCTCCTTCTTCCTGGCGATGTGGGACAGGTATCCACTCAGGATAGAGCGGTGGATCCCGTCGTAGAGGGCGCGGTAATCGGAGTCCTTTTTCCCCACTCCTTGTTTCAACAGGCCGATTTCTCCGAGGATTTCCCTGATCTGTCCGTGCAGGTCGACCCACTCCCGCATCCGCCGGTAGGAGAGAAAATGCTCGCGACAGAATTTGCGCATCTTGCCCTGGGTCTTGAAGGAGCTCCATGTCTCGTGATAGCGATCCCAGAGGTTGAGCAGGGTCATGAAATCCGACGCAGGGTGGTTGAACGCACCGTGGGCGCGGCGTGCCTCTTCCAGCCTGCCTGCGGGCCATTCCCGTGGGTCCTGGATGCTCAGGGCCGAGGCGATGACGGCGACTTCCTCCAGGCAGTTTTCCTTCGCGGCCTCCAGGAGCATCCTCGATATACGGGGGTCGATGGGCATCCGCGCCATCAGACGCCCCCGCTCCGTCAGCTCGAACCCCTGCCCGCCTCCCTTTTGTCTGATGGCCCCCAGTTCCTTCAGGATCTCGAATCCGTCGCGTATGCTCTTGCCGTCGGGGGGGTCGATGAAGGGAAAGGTGGAGGGGTCGCCGATGTTGAGGGCAAGCATCCTCAGTATAACCTCGGCCAGGTTGGAGCGCAGGATCTCAGGGGGTGTGTAGAGGGGACGCCCTTCGTAGTCTTCTTCGGAGAACAGGCGGATGCAGACACCGTTCTGCACGCGGCCGCACCGGCCTTTACGCTGGTCCGCACTGCTCCGGGAGACCGGCGCGACGGGGAGGTTGAGAGTGCGGGTGCGCGGGTTGTAACGGGAGATACGCGCAAGACCGGTGTCGATGACGTAGCGGATGCCGGGTATGGTGACCGACGTCTCGGCGACATTCGTGGCCACAATGACCTTCCGCCGCCGGGCGGGCTGGAAGACGCGCCGCTGCTCTTCCCAGGTAAGCCGTGAGAAAAGGGGCAGGACGACGTCGTCTCCGTCGCCTTTAGCTTGCAGGAGGTCGCAGGCCTCGCGGATGTCCGCCTCCGTGGGCATGAAGATGAGGACGTCGCCCGCGTCGTCGTTCTTCAGCTCTACGGTGGCCTCAACCGCCGCGTCTACATAAGTCCAGTCCCCGCCCTCTTCGAGGTCGGAGTCGACGGGCGCGTAGCGGACTTCGACGGGATAAAGACGCCCCGAGACCTCGATGACGGGGGCGTCGTCGAAGGCACGGGAGAACTTTTCTGTGTCGATCGTCGCGGAGGTGATCACCACCTTGAGGTCCCGGCGCTTCTTCAGCAGGTTTCTCAGTATGCCGAGGATGAAGTCGATGTTGAGGCTGCGTTCATGGGCCTCGTCCACGATGATCGTGTCGTATCTCCTCAGGAGCGGGTCGGACTGGATTTCCGCGAGGAGGATGCCGTCGGTCATGACCTTTACGCAAACGCCGGGCCCCGTCCGTTCGTCGAACCTGATCTTGTACCCCACCGACCGGCCCAGGGGCTCGCCCAGTTCCTCGGCAAGCCGGCGTGCCGCGGCGACGGCGGCGATTCTTCTCGGCTGGGTGTGGCCGATGATCCCCCTGACGCCCCGTCCCGCCTCAAGGCATATCTTCGGGATCTGGGTGGTCTTTCCCGACCCCGTCTCACCGGTGACGACGATCACGGGATGCCGACGGACGGCCGCGACTATCTCTTCTCTTTTTGCGGTGATCGGCAGGACTTCGGGATAGGTGATTCGGGGTATGCAGACCCTGCGGCGTCGGTGTAGGTCTCTCAAAAATAGCCTCTAACCATAGATTTAGAGGAATTTTATGGGATACGATTGTCGGTGTCAAGGCGAACGCCGGGTCCGACCGCAACCGGGAGCCGATGAGCGGTAGATGACCCGGGATTCGTCGTCGGAGCGCCGTCGCACAAGCCGGCTTGAACCCGGCAAGATTCATGCGGTTTCTCAGATTTGGCTTGATTTAGTTGGTGGAATTGTCTACGGTTCTCAGCGATTGCTTTGCATAAACACACTTATGATGTAAAAGTCGTCACCCGGCGAAAGCCGGGGTCCAGTGATGTCGTAAAAAGCTGATATTCCTGGATGCCGGCTTTTGCCGGCATGACGTCGAAGTCGGATTTGGTACTTCCGAAATTACCGCTCGGGAGCAACCATTACCCCTCGGCGGAAAGAAGTTTGTATGACGTTTTCACTAGACCAGTTTTTCGGAAAACTCGGCCACAATACCATCCGGCGCATGAATCACCTTCTCGACCTCTGCGCCTTCGCCTGCCGGATCATCGGCCTTCTTATCCGAAGACCGACCACGGGCCGACGGTTGTTGAACCAGATAATCGTCGAACAGATGTACTTCACGGCAGTCCAGGCCCTTTACGTGGTAGTCCCCGTGGCGCTGATCATCGGTACCATGATCATCATCCAGTTTGCCCAGGTCTCGAGTCAGTACGAACTTGGAAAGATCACTGTTATCCTTGTAGTAAGGGAATTCGGTCCACTTATTACCGCTCTCGTGGTCATACTTCGGTCGGCCACGGCCGTGACCATCGAAACGGGCTACATGAAGGTGCTGAATGAGATAGAATCGATCGAACTGGTCGGAATCGACCCGGTTCATATAATCTGTCCGCCGCGTCTCATCGGCATAACATCAGCGATTCTGTGCCTTTTTGTCATCTTCGACCTAGTGGCAATATTTGGCGGCTATGCCGTCGTCTGGGTGATCACCAGCATCCCCCTGGGCGACTTCATGGACCAGATCGCGAAGGCGATGACGGAGGCCGACCTGTTCGTCGGCATAGCAAAAGGAATCTTCTTTGGAGTTGCCATCACTGTTGCGACTATCTACAGAGGTTTCTCGGTCCAACGTTCGGTCACCGACATCCCTGTGGCGACGTCCCGGGCGGCTATTGATTGCCTGTTTTACTGTCTGGTCATCAACATCTTCATTTCCGCCGTATTCTACTTGTAACGAAGAGGCGCGGTGAAACTCATAGAATTGACGGATTATTCATTACGTCCTCTTGGGAACGGGCAAGGAATTTACCGATTCGACTTTTCTTTGTCCGAAGGCGACGTATGCTATATCAACGCCGGCGACGACGTTGGGCAGCTCTTTCTGAGGGCCCTCGCAACGTTCGAGACACCGCTGCAGGGCGTTTACCGGTACAGAGGCGAGGTACTGGATTTTTCCGATTATCGTCATCTCTTGCCCATTAAGCGAAGAATCGGGTACATATCGTCCGACGTCGCATTGATCAGCAACAGGACTCTCCTGGACAACCTGCTTCTCTCTAAGACGTATTTCGAAAATACGCTTTCAAAGGAGCTTCCCGATGATATGGCTGAACTCTGTCGGCACTTTCAACTGGTAGATAAATTGCGTCTGCGACCGGCGCAGGTCTCCCAGGGTGACAGGCGTATTGCCGCCGTAATCCGCGAGCTGGGGAAAAAACCGGAGGTCCTTTTACTCGAGCGCCCCCGGGATTTTATGGGATTCCGAATTTTCGAGCTTTTTCAGGAAATTCTGACCGACATCATCCACGGCGGAACACCGGTGGTCTTCCAGGCGGCGGATGAAGAGTTTGTGTGGGAGGTCGCCAACAGGGAGATAAGGATCGCAGGGGGAAAATTGGAATCTCTCCCTTTTATGACGGGAAATTTCAACAATAAAACACCCGTCACGAAACGATGACGATAGGGGACGTATGGAGTTAACCTTCAAAAGGCAGGAAAAGATCGTGGGCGTTTTTGTTTTGACCATCATAATCCTGATGCTCGCCTCGGTGGTTATCGTAGGGCGCGGCAAGGACTGGTTCAAGACTTACGTTACTTACTACACCTTCTTCAAGGAGACTTACAACCTGAAGCAGGGTGCCCCGGTCAAGATGTCGAAGGCCGACATCGGCAAGGTGGAGCAAATTACACTATACGAGGACAGGGTTCGGGTAAAACTCTTGATCTTGGAGGAATACGCCTCCCGCATCAAGGCTGACTCCATAGCCATGGTGGAAAGCCCTACGTTCATCGGGTCCGAGTACGTTTCCATCAAGGCCGGGTCGCCCGAAGCACCTCATCTAAAGGAATACGATGAGATTCCGTCTCAGGCCAAGAAGTCCATCGACGACATTCTCGCTGAATTCAAGATAGAGGAAACTGCCAAGAAGGTGGTTGCGGCCGTACAGGATCTCTCCGCCTTGGCCTCGAGTCTAAGCGATCCCAAAGGTCCTCTCTACACGGCTTTGAACAACATCAACAGCATCCTCGCACATGTTGAAGGCGTGACTCGCGACATCAACGAAGGCAAGGGTAACGTGGGTGAGCTCCTGAAGACCAGGTCATTGCTCGAAAAGGTTTACGCTGAGCTCGACAGGGTTGACAAGATACTTGCAAACATCGAGGACGGGAGCCGGAAAGTTGGCACTGAGATTGACAGGGTCGACAGGATACTTGCAAACATCGAAGACGGGAGCCGAGATGTGCCGCAGATTACTACGTCAGTCAAGCGCGGCGTCAGTGAGATCCGCCAGGGAGTGAAGAGGATCGACAGCGTCGTCCAGGCCGTTCAGCAGAATCCCCTCATAAAACCCAGCCTGCCCCCGGAACCCAAGGGCGAGGCGACGGACGCGGGCTTGAGAAAGTGAGCCGCCGATGAGAAGCACCTCCTTTATCTTCATAGCGATTCTGGGCGCAGCCGCCGCCGTGACGGCGTGCGGCGGGAAGCCGGTAAAAGTGACCCCACCCCATCTTGAGGCGGGCACCGAACAGATAATCAAGGGAAGCGCCTATTACAAAAAGGGCTGCTATAAGCAGGCCTTCGAACATTTCTTCAGGTCTCATGAACTCTACACCGCCTCCAACCAGATGGAAGGTGTCGCCATGAGCCTCAACAACCTCGGCACGGTATACAGGGCTACGGGAGACCTGGAAAGCGCATTGGCCTGCTTCGACAAAACGATCGAGATCTACCGAGACATCGGAAACGAGGCGGGGGAGCGACAGGCGCTCTGCAACAAGGCGGCGGTTTTGGTCGACCTGGGCCGGCTGGACCAGGCGGAAGCGATCCTCGACGAGGTCGCCGGCAAACCCGGCGGTTCTTCTTTCCTCCCCTTGTTGAACAACAGGGGGGTTCTGCTGACCAAAAAGAAGGCCTATGCAGATGCCGAAAGGGTGTTGACAGAGGCCCTGAAGGCGGCGGGCCCGCATGGTTCGGCGCTAGCGACGGTCAATTCCGCCCTGGGCAACCTCATGCTCGAAACGAAACGCTTCAAGGAAGCGGCGGCATACTTCGATGCGGCGCTCAGCGCCGACCGGGAAGAGGGTTTTTACCGGGGGATGGCCGACGACCTGAGGGGTATCGGCCGGGCCTGTTTCGAAATGGGAGAACGGGCAAAGGCGGTCAAGTACTGGGAACAGAGCGCCAAAATTTACGCCGTTCTCGGGCTGGGCGCGGAGGCCGGAAGAACCATGACAGACATCAGGGCGGCGGTTCCGGGCACGGGCGTCGACACCCGCATCACAGAGCTCTTCGTCAAACGATGGCTGGAAGGTAAACTCTACGAGAAACCTTGCGAAGATTAGGCGAGTTTAATCGCCGGCGCTACGGGTACCGGGTGATTCGTGCGCCGATGTGCGACGTCTTCCGCAAGTAATCATCGAGCAGCACCTTCCTGACGACTCCGCCCTTCTTCTTCGTCCCATTTGCGTGGATGAGGTATACCTTATCGCCCCGTCCGCCGTCTCCATGCTCCACTTTCACTATCCCGATGTGACCCACAAGCTCATGTTGGGTCCTCTTTTTCGGGTTTCTGATAAAAAAGATGAAATCTCCGCTCCTAAGCCGGCCGGTCCTGCGACAGAGTTCTTCCGTCGAAAGTATCTCGACAGGCCCTTTACCCCGCGTACCTTTGACCGTCATCGTTTTGCCCACGGAAGCGGTAACCTCCTTGCCCCATTTCCCGCTGTCGATCATGTCTTCGCCGTACTGAAACCGGTCTTCGTAATTCACCACGACGCCCCTTTCCAGGACTCCCTGCGTGTGGAAACGTTTGTCCAACGCCACCTTAACTGCATCTACGGGCGTATCGGCAAGGGCGAGCTCCAGCGACCGGAAGACATGGTACATACAGTCCACCCGCTCGTCGGAAACAATCACCCGCCTTGACACATATTCTCCCTGTGGGTCTCGGTCATAAGGAGTCCCGACGAATTGCTCAGCCCAGAAAGCGATCCTCTCTCCGATGTCTCGATTGCGAACGACGGACTGGAGGTGCGCCATTTCGGCATCCGTAAAGGCATGAATAAGGGATGGAATGAGGAAAATAAAACTAAAAACGATAATCGATACGACGACTGCCGGCGAGCGGCGCACACCAGCATGACGAAAATGGTGATTGTCGACTTTTCGCGAGTCCATCAATGATTACTGCATCTCTTTCGTCGACGGAAACGTTCCATAAAGACGAGATTTGACAGGCAAACGTTATTCCCTCAGTTCAGGTTATCAAAGGAGATGTGAAACAAAAAGGGTTTTTTAAACCAAAAGGGGTACCGATTTCTCAGCACCCCTTTTAGATCAACATCTTGAAGAGAAAAAAGTCGCTTACTTCTTCTCCGGAGCTGCTGGAGGAGCCGCTTCTTCCTTCATCTCCTTGTCCTTCTTCTCTTTCTTTACTTTCTTTGCCTTCTTCTCTTTCTTATCCTTCTTGTCTACCTTCTTGTCAGCCTTCTTGTCGTCAGCCTTCTTGTCGTCAGCCTTCTTCTCGACTGCCTTGGTGTCCTTTGCAGGAGCAGGAGCGCCAGCCTGAGCGAAGCAGAGACCCGTCACAGAAAGAACGAAGAGAATGGAAACGATGATTGCTAATACCTTCTTCACGATATCACCTCCTTTATGATGGACTCAATAACGAATTGCCCTTTATGCAAGCATTAATGATGCCAAAATGGCGCCTTAACGAATGATGAATAATATCAACTTGTTGTTCTTTTGCAACCTCATAATCAATCAACTGCATCTACCTTTTCGGGAACCTCTCTTACCTTTTGGGAAATTTAACTTCCTTTTCGGGAATTTTATGTCCCTTTTAAGAAGAATAGATTCCATTTTGAGGATTGTGTGCGAGTTATCGCATAATAACCTAAAACTACTGCGAAGAATCCAAGCCGAATTTTTCCCACCTCAGCCTGAAGGCCTTGTCGCTTAGGCCAAGCAAACGGGACGCCCTCGCAACGACATAATTAGCCTTCGTCATAGCCTTCTTCAGCAGTTCTTTTTCGAACTCCTCGAAGACCAAACCACCCTCGGGAATGTCGAAATCCTCCGGAAGGAAACGGCTGCCTTCTTGTAAATCCGTTTCCAGCCCAAATTTTTCCCATCGGTACCAAAAAGTCTTGTAGCTCATACCGAGCAGCCTGGCCGCCTTCGCCGCAACGCCGTCGCATTTGACCATGGCCCTTTTGAGCAATTCCTTTTCTATCTCCTCGAAGTTCAAGCCGTTTTCCGGGATGTCGATGTCGAAAACGCTGCGCCGTTTCGGCGAGACGAGCTCTCCGGCTATGTCGCCCGTCGTGATGACGTCCTTGTCGCACATCAAAACAGCTTTCTCTATGACGGACTCGAGCTGCCTGATATTCCCCGGCCAGTGATACTCCTGGAGTGCTCGCAGGGCTGATTCGTCTATCTTCCTTATACGCTTGCCGAATTCACGGTTGTACCTTTCCAAGAAATAACCGGCGAGCTCCGGTATGTCCTCTCTCCTTTCCCTCAACGGCGGAAGCTGGATCGTCACTACTTTCAACCTGTAGAAGAGGTCCTCCCTGAACCTGCCCTTTTCCATCTCTTCTTCCAAGTCCTTGTTCGTTGCCGTGATGACCCGAACATCAACTTTGATAGATTCTCTGCCTCCGAGTCTCCTCACCTCGCGCTCCTGGAGCACCCTTAGCATCTTCGATTGCGTGAGGGCGGGCAGGTCTCCGATTTCGTCGAGAAAAATTGTTCCCCCGTTCGAGGCTTCGAAGAGGCCGACCTTCCGGGTTGTCGCCCCGGTGAAGGCACCGGGCTCGTAGCCGAAGAGTTCGCTTTCGAGCAGGGTTT
>ERZ795051.4922-NODE-4922-length-12120-cov-8.634148_pt1 | contig 12120 bp, 9 predicted proteins | sample MGYA00375135_ERZ795051 | MGnify/ENA primary metagenome ERZ795051 (study PRJEB30180, sample SAMN05720222) | activated sludge metagenome | isolation source: Anaerobic digester | place: Japan | collected 2015-05-26 ... | reverse complement strand
CTGTAGTGGGAGTTCCAGCATATATTGTAAAAAGGAATGGAGTAAAAGTCTTTGAAAAATTATAAACTACAAGAAGAATTTATCACCAAAACATTTAAAAATATGTCAAAAGAAAAGAAATTCATCACGTGTGACGGTAATGAAGCCGCAGCGCATATTTCCTATATGTTTTCCGAAATAGCTGCTATTTATCCTATCACACCGTCATCCACAATGGCAGAACATGTGGACGAGTGGGCTGCTCAAGGTCGTAAAAACATTTTCGGTGAAACCGTATTAGTACAAGAATTGCAATCGGAAGCCGGTGCAGCTGGAGCTTTGCACGGTGCTTTGCAAGCCGGTGCTCTTGCTACCACATACACGGCATCGCAAGGTTTGCTCCTGATGATTCCCAATATGTACAAAATATCCGGCGAACTATTGCCGTGCGTTTTCCATGTATCGGCGCGTACGTTAGCCACTCACGCTTTGTGTATTTTTGGCGACCATCAGGACGTGATGGCATGCCGGCAAACAGGTTTTGCCATGCTGGCTGAAGGTTCGGTGCAGGAAGTAATGGATTTGTCGGGTGTAGCGCATTTGTCAACAATCAAAAGCCGTGTACCGTTCATTAACTTTTTTGACGGTTTTCGCACTTCGCACGAAATTCAGAAGATTGAAAGATTAGATAACGAAGATTTAGCTCCGCTCATTGACCAAAAAGCGTTGGCTGAATTCCGTGCCCGTGCTCTAACGCCTGAAAAACCGGTAGCACGCGGTATGGCTGAAAATCCCGACCATTTCTTCCAACATCGCGAAGCTTCCAATCGCTTCTACGATGCAGTTCCTGACATTGTGGCTGATTATATGAAAGAAATTTCTAAAATTACCGGTCGCGAATACAAACCATTTACCTATTATGGTGCCGCAGATGCTGAAAATATCATTGTGGCAATGGGTTCGGTAACCGAAGCTACGCGCGAAGTAATTGATTACTTGACGGCTAAAGGCGAAAAAGTGGGTTTAATCACTGTTCATCTCTACCGTCCATTCTCTGTAAAATATCTAATGGAAGTAATGCCCAAAACGGTTAAACGCATTTGCGTACTTGACCGTACCAAAGAACCGGGTGCCAATGGCGAACCGCTCTACTTGGACGTTGTTGAGGCAATTACTAAATGTAAAGATATTCCTGCCGACAAAAAACCGCTTATTGTTGGTGGTCGTTACGGTCTTGGCTCCAAAGACACAACACCGGCACAAATTCTCGCCGTTTACGAAAATTTGACGTTACCGATGCCTAAAAATCAATTTACCATAGGCATTGAAGACGATGTAACTTTTATGTCGTTGCCGAAGAAAGAAGAAATTGCGCTGGGTGGCAAAGGTGTGTTCGAAGCGAAATTTTTCGGTTTAGGTGCCGATGGAACAGTGGGTGCCAATAAAAACTCTGTAAAAATTATTGGTGACAATACCGATAAGCACTGTCAGGCTTACTTCTCTTACGACTCTAAAAAATCGGGCGGTTTCACCTGTTCGCACTTGCGTTTCGGCGATACGCCTATTCGTTCGACCTATTTGGTAAATACACCCAATTTTGTGGCTTGTCACGTGCAGGCGTACCTCAAAATGTACGATGTAACGCGCGGATTGCAACAAAACGGTACGTTTTTGTTGAACACAATTTGGAATGCCGATGAGTTGGTTAAAAACTTACCAAACAACGTAAAACGCTATTTTGCACAAAAAAATATTTCGGTTTATTATATCAACGCCACAAAAATTGCACGAGAAATTGGTTTGGGTAATCGCACCAACACCATTTTGCAATCGGCATTTTTCCGTATCACCGAAGTTATTCCGGTTGATTTGGCGGTAGAAGAGATGAAAAAATTCATCGTAATGTCGTATGGCAATAAGGGCGAGGATATAGTAAATAAAAACTATGCGGCTGTTGACCGTGGTAATGAATATCAGAAATTGACCGTTGATGTGGCTTGGGCTAATCTGAAAGATGATGAAGTTGTTGCCAATAACGACCCTGAATTCATCAATTCTGTTGTGCGTCCTATCAATGCGCAAGACGGTGATTTACTGAAAGTTTCTGCTTTCAAAGGCATTGAAGACGGCACTTGGGAACAAGGGACGGCTAAATACGAAAAACGTGGCGTTTCTGCTTTTGTTCCTACATGGATGGCTGAAAATTGCATTCAATGTAACAAATGTGCTTACGTTTGTCCTCACGCCAGCATTCGTCCGTTTGTTTTAGACGAAAACGAGAAAAAAGATTTTGCAGCACCGACAATAGAAATGAAAGCACCTGCTGCTATGAAAGGTATGCATTTCCGTATTCAAGTAAGCGTGATGGATTGCCTTGGTTGCGGCAACTGTGTGGACGTTTGTCCGGGTAATCCAAGAACGGGAAGCGCTCTCAAAATGGTTACTTTGGAAAGCCAATTGGATGAAGCTGCCAACTGGGATTATTGCGTTGATAATGTGAAATCGAAACAAGATTTGGTGGACACGAAGATGAATGTAAAAAATTCGCAATTTGCCACACCATTGTTTGAGTTCTCGGGTGCGTGTTCCGGTTGCGGTGAAACTCCTTATCTGAAACTGATTACGCAACTTTTTGGCGACCGCGAAATGGTGGCAAACGCTACGGGCTGTTCGTCTATCTATTCAGGTTCGGTACCATCGACACCTTACACCACAAACGAAAAAGGACAAGGTCCGGCATGGGCAAATTCACTGTTTGAAGATTTTTGCGAATACGGTTTTGGTATGGCTTTGGCTAACGAAAAAATGCGCGAACGCATTAAAACTTTGTTAGAAAGTGAGATTGCTGCCAATGAAACACCTGCCGAATTTAAAGAAGCTGCTCAAGAGTGGATTGATGGTATGAACGATACTGACGCGAGCAAAGCAGCTACCGAAAAACTGCTTCCAATGATTCAAAAAGGTGCAGAAAAAGGCTGTGAAAGTTGTAAACAATTGGATGAACTGTCGCACTACCTTGTAAAACGCAGTCAATGGATTGTGGGTGGCGACGGCGCATCGTACGATATTGGTTACGGCGGTCTTGACCACGTTATTGCTTCGGGCAAGGATGTGAATATTTTAGTTCTCGATACGGAAGTTTATTCCAATACGGGCGGTCAGGCTTCAAAAGCTACACCTGTAGGCGCTATTGCAAAATTTGCAGCAACAGGCAAACGTGTCCGCAAAAAAGATTTGGGTATGATTGCCACCACTTACGGTTATGTTTATGTTGCCCAAATAGCTATGGGAGCTGACCAAGCGCAATGTTTGAAAGCTATTCGCGAAGCGGAAGCTTATCCCGGACCTTCGTTGATAATTGCCTATTCGCCTTGTATCAATCACGGTTTGAAAGCCGGAATGGGTAAATCGCAAGCCGAACAAGCTGCTGCCGTAGAATGTGGCTATTGGCACTTGTGGCGTTACAATCCCGCATTGGAAGCCGAAGGCAAAAATCCGTTCACACTCGACTCGAAAGAGCCGAATTGGGACAATTTCCAAAATTTCTTAAAGGGTGAAGTACGTTTCGCATCGGTAATGAAACAGTTCCCGAACGAAGCAGCCGAACTCTTTAAAGCTGCTGAAGAAAATGCTAAATGGCGTTATCGCAGCTATCAACGTATGCTGAAAACAGATTGGTCGGAATAAAAAAGTCCGTCTAAACAATAGAACAGAGGTGTGAATAAAATTCACACCTCTGTTGTTTTATTTATAATTTGTTTTCATATTTCAATTTTGTGCCAAATAAAATGCGTACCTTTGCAGCCGTTTTAGAAAACGAACATTTATTAATAGATACGCATCGGCGTATTTCTTGATTAAATTCTTGGGCATTTGTGCCAATGTGTGGGTTTACGCGTTGATTTCGTAGGAAAATTTGTGTTTTTTGTAGCAGGTAATCAGCGGGTAAAGTTCGGCGAATGAGGTTCGTCGTTAAACGGTGAATAAAAGCCGTTTCTGATATCTTGTTACCAAATTAAGAAGAATTTTCGAGTGGATGCGACAGGCGTAAAAACATTTTTTCATGATTACATTTCAAGAGTTAGGATTAAAAGATGAAATCCTACAAGCAATAACCGAACTCGGTTATGAAACTCCTATGCCTATTCAGGAGCAGGTTATTCCGTTTATGCTTAACCAAACAAACGATTTAATCGGTTTGGCGCAAACGGGTACGGGCAAAACAGCCGCTTTCGGACTGCCTATACTTAATATGATAGACGAATCGTTGAAACAGATTCAAGCTTTGGTGCTGTCGCCGACACGCGAATTGTGCATACAAATAGCCAACGATGTGAAAAACTATGCTTCTAAGATGCACAATATCAAAGTGGTACCCGTTTATGGCGGCGAAAGTATTGTAACACAATTTCGTCAGTTAGATGTGCAGCCCCATATTCTTGTGGCAACTCCGGGTCGTCTTATCGACTTGATAAACAGAGGAAAAGTAAAATTGGACGATGTGCGCTATTTGGTGCTCGATGAGGCTGATGAAATGCTCGACATGGGGTTTAAAGAAGATTTGGAGACCATTTTGGAGTCAGTTCCCGACAATCGTCGCACGTTGCTTTTTTCGGCTACTATGCCCAACGAAATAGCGAGAATTGCAAAACGCTATATGCACGAAGCCACTGAAATTGCGATTGGTACGCGCAATGCCGGTGCTGAAAATGTAGAACACATCTACTATATGGTGCAGGCTGTCAATCGTTATTTGGCACTCAAACGCATTGTGGATATGAATCCCGATATTTACGGTATTGTGTTTTGTCGCACACGCCAAGAGACTAAAGAGGTTGCCGAAAAATTGATGCGCGATGGTTACAATGCCGATGCGCTTCATGGCGATTTAAGCCAAGCTCAGCGCGATACGGTAATGAACAAATTTCGTATTCGCAACTTGCAAATTTTGGTGGCAACTGACGTAGCGGCGCGCGGTTTGGATGTAAGCGACCTTACGCATGTCATCAATTACAATTTGCCCGACGATGTGGAGGTATATACGCATCGAAGCGGACGTACGGGGCGCGCTAATAAAAAAGGCGTTTCCGTTTCGATTATACACACGCGCGAACGTAACCGCATACGTGAAATTGAACGTATGATAAAGAAAGAATTCAAGCAAATGCCCGTTCCGAATGGTATGGACATTTGCAAACGGCAACTGTTTCATCTTATTGATAAAATGGAACATGTAACGGTGAACGATGAGCAAATAAGCCCATTTATGGAGCAGATTTTTAGTAAATTGCAATATCTTTCCAAAGAAGATTTACTTACTCGTTTCGTTTCGTTGGAGTTCAACCGTTTTTTGGAATACTACAAAGATGCGCCCGATATTAATGTGGTAGAAAAAAGTCGCGAGAACAAGAATGACCGTGAAGAACGTGAGAATAGAGGTCGCCGTGACCGTAACGAAAACAGTTCGCATGGCGGTAAGTTTAAGCGTGGGCAGAAATTCCGTCTAAAAATGTCGATAGGCAGCCTTCAAAACGCCAATCCGCGCATGATTCTTGGCATTATCAACGACACTACGAACGACAAATCAATAAGCGTTGGAAATATAGAAATTACCAATAAATTCACCTTTTTTGATATTTTTGCCGACCAAGTAGAGCAAGTGTTACAGGCATTTGAGGAGCGTGGCAGATTAAAAGTAGTTGTTGTAGAGGAGTATAGTAGCGATGATAGGGGAGGCAAGCGCTACGACCGAAAAGAAAAATCCGAAAAACGGAATTACCGTTCGGGAAAATCGGAGCGGTCGAACAGAGAAATTTCGAAACGCAGTTCAAATTCCGATAAACCTTGGCGCAACCGTCGTTGACGCAACAAAAAAAACGCATCTTTTCGATGCGTTTTTTGTTTTCATAGTGCCGAATTATTTTTTCTTTTCGTCTTTAACCGTTTCGTCCACAATGGAAAGCACTTCATTGATTTGCGCATTGAAGTCGGCTATCAATTGTTTGTAGTAGGTTTTGATGGTTTTTGAGTTGTTTTTACCTTTCGGACGATTGGAACGGCTGAGAAATTCATTATTAATAGCGACTATTTTTCGTAAGGCTTCGTAAAACTTTTCGTCGCTCAACTCGTTTAAAAACGACCGTTTTATGTATAAATAATTGACTAAATCAGACGTGATTGCCTGAATGTTTTTCTTAAGATGTCTTTTGCTTGCCATAATAACAAAAATTTTAATTGTAGAATAATTTACAAATATAGCCGTTTTATTGTAGGAAACCAACTATTTTCTTTGTAAATTTGCAAAGAGTTTATAAGAATTTCTTTTTATGAAAAACGTTCTCTTTTATGCGGCTCTTTTGTTGGGGCTGGCGGGACTATTTACAAGTTGTGTCGATGAAAGATTTACGGACGACCCGTCGTGTGTCATCAGTTTTTCGTCGGACACTATTTCTTTCGATACTTTGTTTACGACTGTTCCGTCTCGCACAGCATCGTTTCTCGTTTATAATCACAATAAAAAAGCCCTGAAAATCAGTTCTGCACGATTGGTTGGCGGCGAACAGTCGCTGTTCCGTATGAATGTGGACGGACGGCTACCCGACCCGTCAAATAGGGTAACCAATATACAAATAAAAGCACAGGATAGTCTGTTTGTTTTTGTGGAACTGACTATTAATCCTACCGAACAAGATGCTCCCGTTTATTTTGAAGATGCGATAGAATTTATTGTCAATGGTGTGAAAAGCGAAGTGAAACTTATCGGCTACGGACAAGATGCCATTATTTTTCGCGGAAAAAGTTGGAAACAAGATACTACACTGACCGACAATCGTCCGTACCTGATTTTCGACTATATCCATGTGGCAAAAGGTGCCACGCTTACGCTCAAAGAAGGAACGCGACTTTTTTTTCATTCCAATGCCAATTTGATAGTGGACGGCAATTTAAAATCGAAAGGAACGCTTGAAAAGCCTGTATTGATGCGTGGCGACCGCTTTGACCGTATGCAAGATGTGGACGAAACACCTTACGATTATCTGCCGGCGCAATGGGGAAGTGTCTATCTTCAAGCCCCTAAAGGCAATCACGAAATAAACCACACCATAATTCGCGGTGGCGAAATGGGGGTATTTTTAGTGGGTATGGGTGTTACGTATCCCAAACTTTTGCTTAAAAACAGCCAGATACATACAATGAAACAATATGGAATTTACACTCGAAATGCTTCGTTGACAGTGGAAAACAGTGAAATATCGAATTGCGGAAAAGCTTGTATGGCTATTATCGGCGGCGAATCGAAAGTAGTGCATTCTACCATAGCCAACTATTTTGAATGGGACTCGCGCGAAGAACCTGCGGTGCTGATTACAAATTATATCCTCAACGACAATTTAGTCTATTTGTTCCCGATAACATCGTCTGTATTTGAAAATTCCATTATTTATGGCAATCATGCCAACGAAATTACGTTGCAAAAAGATACGTTTGGTTCGCTGTTCAATGTGCTGTTGAGCGATTGTTTGATAAAAGCGAAAAAAGATGATAGAATAGAATACAGAAACATTACATGGGCTCCTTCGCAGAATAGCGGTGAAGGGCAATCGGTGCGCGACACTGTATTTATGAATACTTCCATACAAAAGATAAAAGAGACCGGCTACTACAATTTTCAATTGGCTGAACGCTCCATAGCTATTGGCAAAGCCAATCGCACCGTGTCGGAACGCTATCCTATTGACAGGTTCGGGAAAAACAGGCTCGAAGATATGGCGCCCGATTTGGGAGCTTATGAAAAATGACGAAAAAATGAAATGTCGCATTTGGATTTTGTTCCTGTTTGCAGGATTTTGCTTGCTGACCGTCCGAGCGCAGTCGGAAACAATCAGAGTAGTGTGCTACAACGTGGAAAATTTGTTTGACGTGCAAGACGATTCTTTGACAAACGATTCTGAATATTTGTTGGGTGGCATCCGCGGTTGGACGTACAAAAGATACACTAAAAAACTCAGTAATATTTCCAAAGTAATCACAGCCATTGGCGGTTGGACACCACCGACTATTGTGGGATTGTGCGAAATAGAGAATCGCCATGTATTGGAACAACTGACGCGCTATGCTCCTTTAAAAGCATTCCGTTATCAAATAGTGCATTACGAATCGCCGGATATGCGCGGCGTAGATGTGGGACTTCTCTATCAAAAGGACAAGTTCCGTCCAACTGCATCGGAAGCCATTCCTATTTGCTTTCCTTTCGATACGGTAGCTAAAACGCGCGATATTCTATACGTTAAAGGAACGCTTAATAATTTGGATACGTTGCATCTTTTTGTCAATCATTTCCCGTCGCGTTTGGGCGGTGAATTGGCGAGTGAACCGAGACGCATTTATGTTGCTTCCGTTTTGCGTAGTAAAGTAGACAGTATTTTCAATCAATCGGCAATGGCTAAAATAGTGATTATGGGCGACTTCAACGATTATCCGACAAACAAGAGCCTTACGCAAACGCTTCGTGCGACACCCTTTGATACAACAACGACTATTGCACCGCAAACACTATATAATTTGTTCTACACCATGCATACCGACGGCATAAAAGGCAGTTATAAGCACGATGGCGAATGGGGAATGCTCGATCAGATAATTGTGTCCGACGGGCTGCTGCGTACCGATAGCCGTACAGTTGTTGTGCCCAATAGTGCCAATGTGTTCAATCCCGATTGGCTTTTGGAAGACGATGTAAAACAGTTGGGCAAACGTCCTGCTCGCACTTACGTAGGCATGAAATTCAATAATGGTTATAGCGACCATTTGCCTATCTTTGTAGATATTTTGATACGTACCAATACACCTAAATAAAAACTACCAATACAATGAAAATTCAACTTTTTGTGCCTTGCTATATCGACCAGTTTTATCCGCAAACTGCCCAAAACACATTAGAAATTTTGGAACGTGTGGGGTGTGAAGTTAGCTACAATCCCGACCAAACGTGCTGCGGTCAACCTGCCTTCAATAGCGGCTATTGGTCAGAAACGCGCTATTTGGCTGAAAAATTTTTCCGTGATTTTTCGTTTGAAATGCCTATTGTCAGTCCTTCGGGGTCGTGTGCAGGATTTATCAAGCGGCACTATCACAAACTTTTCACCGATGATGCAGAAAAACAAGCTTTGTGTCGCCGTATAGCCGATAATATGTTTGAATTGTCCGATTTTTTAGTCAATCACCTGAAAATAGAAGATGTAGGTGCGGATTTTCCGCATAAAGTAACGTTTCACGAATCGTGTTCCGCTTTACGCGAATACGGTATAAAGGAAGAGCCGTTCAAACTGTTGTCTCATGTGCGTGGTCTTGAATTGGTGGAGATGGAGGAAAGCGATACTTGTTGTGGCTTTGGCGGCACTTTTTCGGTAAAAAATACGGACATTTCGTCGGCAATGGTCGAAAAAAAAGTGCGCAATGCTATGGCAACGGGTGCCGAATTTATCGTATCAACGGAGGCTTCGTGCCTAATGAACATCAACGGTTATTTGCTTAAACATAAACTTCCGATGCGCGGCATTCATTTGGCAGACATTCTTAATTCTAAAAAATAAAGCACAAATAAAATGGTATAAATTTGGAATTTCACAAAAAAATACTACCTTTGAAAACCATTAAATGATAAAATTTAGTAGTGGAACATACTGTACGACATACAATTACAATAGTGGCAATAGCGTTGCTTGGTAGCTTGTTGCCACAATTGATATGTGCCAATCCCGTACTTCGCGTTGTAGAACGAATTGATTCCGAATTGCTGTTTGGCGATGTGCAAATAGGGCAATCGGCAGTGGAACAGTTCCAATTGTCAGGACTACAATTGCAAAATAACGTTGCGCTGACCATTACGGGAACTGATAGCGACTGTTTTTCCGTGTCGCCAAAGAGTTTGGAACCTGTAGCGGGTGCGCTGAATGATGTTACCATTACACTAACCTATCAACCGAATGCCGAGGCGGTGCAGACTGCACGTTTGGAAATTGTTTCACCGAAGACATTTCCCATTTTTATCGACTTGAAGGGCGGAGGCTTAACTCCATTGTCGGTTAGGACAGAGGCAAAAACGTGTGCAATTTACGCTCGCGACGGCGTTGTAGTGCTACACGCAGACGGAGGTGAATTGGTTGAAATTTACGATGTTATGGGGCAATTGCTTCATACTTTTAATGCCGTATGCGGCGAAAATCGTGCCGAAGTAGGCAAAAATCGTGTGGTGGTAGTAAAAATTAGAAATAAAATTTCAAAAATTGTGTTATAAAAATTTGGATATTTAAAATATTAATTGTAACTTTGTAAACCCGATAAAGGGAAAATATGATTAGAAATTTAATTATTAACACTATTTAATTCAGATTATTATGAAAAAAATTACTTTTTTGGTGGTAGCTTTATGTGCTACAATGTTTGCAAATGCGGCAATAACATTGCCATTGTCGGAAGATTTTGCCGTGTGTGACAAAGGTTCGGCTACAACTACCGGTAGTAATATGCCTGAAATTGGTACAGCAACCTATCCTAATCCTTTTGCATGGGCAACAACACTTACTAAAGTGTACGATGCAGGTGGCATGATAAAATTTGGAGCATCCGGTGCTACCGGAAGTTTAGTTACGGATGTTATTTCAGTAACGAAAGACTCTGTTGTTATCGAATTTGATGCAATTGGTTGGTCTGGTACTTCAGATGTAAATTCTAAAAAAATTACGTATGGCGCAACGACAATTACAATTCAAACAACTCCGGTTGAATTTCCTGTTACACCCGAAAAATTGGAACATTTTAAAGTAGTATTTGCAAAAGAAGAAGGTGCAACTCTAACAATTGCCGGTGGTGGCGTAAAATCACGCTTTTTCTTGGATAATTTGAGCATTACGGAAAAAGACAAAGATTCTTCTGTTGGTGTTGAAATTGTAAAATCTGCTGCTAATGTGTATGGCGCAAACGGAACAATCTATGGTGCTGAGAATGGTCGCATCTACACAATTACCGGAATGGACGTTACCGAACAAAACGGTCGTTTGAATGGTGTGTATGTTGTAAAAATTGATGTTAAAATAACAAAAATAGTGTTATAATAATTGGTACTTAAAAATATAAGCATTATATTTGTCGTCCTTAAAATAATGATTGAACCTTATTTATTAATAATTTAATTTTTTAATCTTATGAAAAAAATTACTTTCTTGGTAGCTGCTTTATGCGCTACAATGTTCGTTAGTGCTGCAGAAACAACTGTTACCACTTGTGACTTCACTGCAAAAACAGCTAACAACGCAAACTACAACACAGAATGGAGTTATGGTGCAGATTGGACTCTATTTGGTGCTGCTAATAATAATGGGGCTTGGGCCTTTATGAAATTTGGAGGTAAGAAGGAAACCTTAGCTACAGCTAACCCATGTTGGGCTAAAAATGCCACTGAAATTGCAAGTCCTATTACAAAAATTACCGTAACAACTAATGTTGACAATCTTAAAGTTGCAGGTAGTACTGTAGACGTTTGGGGTGTATTAGTTTATTCTGATGCATCACGCACTACTTTAATTGACTCTGTAGTTGGAGGAACTATGACAAGACAAGTTGCAGAATCACTTGATTTATTGCCTACCAATGGTACAAGTTGGCCTGCTAGTTCTTACTATACAGTATTCTTTAAAATGAGCAATTCAACTACAACAAATGGTATCGCATGGATTGATGCTATTGCATTCAAATATGATGACACTGTAACAGCTCTCGGTCAAGTGACTTCTATGTCAGTTTATGCTAACAATGGTACTATCTACGGTGCTGAAAACGGTCGTATCTACACTATCTTAGGTATCGATGTTACAGAACAAAACGGTCGTTTGAATGGTGTGTATGTTGTAAAAATTAATGGTAAAGTACAAAAAGTAATGGTACGCTAATCAAGTGTAAACATTATTATTTATATTGTAAAAAATCCCGATTTTTGTCGGGATTTTTTTGTTATCGTTAATTTTATAGAATTCTGTTTTGTAAGCATTTTGAAAGAAAACATGTAATATTTTGTAATTTAATTTGCTATTTATTATGTAAAAGAAGAAAAAAGTGTATCTTTGCAAAAGATATTTTATTTTA
>ERZ795051.4917-NODE-4917-length-12135-cov-6.234354_pt1 | contig 12135 bp, 9 predicted proteins | sample MGYA00375135_ERZ795051 | MGnify/ENA primary metagenome ERZ795051 (study PRJEB30180, sample SAMN05720222) | activated sludge metagenome | isolation source: Anaerobic digester | place: Japan | collected 2015-05-26 ... | reverse complement strand
TTTGCATTTTCTTCCTCAAGCTCGCGCACTCTGGCGGTGAGTTGTTCGATCTCATTCGGCTTGCCATCGACGAAAGCCTCGACCATGCCCCATACCTGCTCGTGCATCGGCCAGTCAGCGGCCACACAGACGTATTCTTGATCGCGTTTCCCGTCATTAAGCCGCCCTACACGAATGCAAGTCACAAGGGCGTCGAGCTTGAGTTGTTTTTCGTCACTGAGGTACTTCTCAGCCATCCATTCCTTGCTCTTCCCGTCACAGCTCTCTCCGCCAAGACGGTTTATCGCCCTTTCGATATCGTGCGTAGACACAAAATTCATCAGCACATCTATGGTGGGCTTAGGATAATTCTCGGTGATAGTCATAACGGCATTGATAAGGTCTTCTGCTCTGCCTCCATTGGCAAAATTTATTATAGCTTCACGGAAAGGGTAATTCATTACCGAGTCGAGCTGATCGCCCAGCAGATAGCGGCGCTTTATGCCGTAGCTTTCCTTGTTGGAGGCATCCTCCCAGACCTCGCCTATGATAATGCCATCCTTGTCGAAGCCCTTCACCGATCTCCTCAGGTTATCAAGGAAGCGGTCGGGCAGCTCATCTGCCACATCCAGGCGGAAGCCTGCCGCACCAAGCCCCATCCAGTAACGGAGAACGCCGTCGTCTCCGCAGATGAAATCGGTATAGTCCTCGTTGTTCTCATTTACGTTGGGCAGGGTATCGATGCCCCACCATGCCTCGTAGATATCAGGATAGTCGATAAAGCTGTACCAGTCGTAATATATGCTGTCCTGTGACTGATAAGCTCCCGGCTCCGGATAGCGTCCGTATTTGTTGAAGTATACGCTGTCTGCGCCGGTATGGGAGAATACTCCGTCCAGTATTATCGATATACCGTAGTTTTTCGCCTCACTGCACAGCTCTTCAAACTCTTCGTTTGTTCCGAGAAGGGGATCCACCTTCATATAATCGGCAGTATTATAGCGGTGATTCTCGTGGGATTCAAATATGGGATTAAGGTATATACAGGTAACACCGAGATCGTGGAGATATCCCAGCTTGGACTGTATACCAGCAAGGTCTCCGCCGAAATAGTCGTTGTTCCAGACGTGGCCGTGTTCGTCCGGGAGGTAATAAGGAGTCTCTCCCCATTCACGCATTACCCTATCCTCAGGAACGTTCTCCTTAGGCTTTCCGCTGTTGCAGAAACGATCCGGGAATATCTGATACATCACTCCGCCCTTGAGGAAATCCGGTGTATTATAGGCGATCTTGTATACAGTGAGCTGGAAGAGATCGCCGTGATCGATACCTGCTTTATGGAGGGAAACCTTTTTTATATAGTGTCGTATGCCGCCCTGTGAATAGGAGAAGTAATAGTAGTGAACATCGCTGTAGCGAGCATCATAATCAGCGGAATATGCAATGCAGTCCTCTTCCTCACTGACAATGTTCATGTTTATGAATCTCTCCTTGAAACCGGTACGGAACAGCACCAGCACAGGCGGAAAGTCCGGACAGACGTCCTTGGGCAGCCTGATAGTGAAGCGCACGGTCTCGAATTGCCTGACTGCGCCGAATATAGATTTATAGCTGAGGTCCCATGAATCATAAACAGGTCTCATAAAATCACCCCGATAAAAATGATAATCTGTATATATGGTTTATGAAAAATAGGACGGCACTTCGTTCTCCACAGATCATCGAAAATATTGTTGATCCCTTTGAGATCCAACTCTATATAACAACTGTTTTCTCTGTTTCTGAAGAGACGTAGTTCCGTCCCGGTCATATTATTCTTTATCTGAGATACCAGATATTATCTGCATACTCTGTAACTGCACGGTCAGCAGAGAATATTCCTGCACCGGCAATATTATTGAGGGACATCCTTGCCCACTTCATCTTATCATTGTAGCACTCTGTAATGTACTGCTGAGCCTTTCTGTAGCTGTCGAAGTCAGCAAGCACCATATAAGGATCCTTGTCCTTGAGAGAGTTTGCAACATCATTGAAGGTACATCCGTTGATACCGTGATACATACGCTCGATAGCCTCATGGATACGGCCGTCGTTATGGAAGTACTGAGACGGATTGTAGCCCTGAGCTTTAAGTGCATTTACCTCAGGTGTTGTCATACCGAAGATAACGATATTGTCATCACCGCAGGCATCCTTGATCTCGATATTTGCTCCGTCAAGAGTTCCGAGAGTGATAGCGCCGTTGAGCATGAGCTTCATACAGCCTGTACCGGAAGCCTCTGTACCGGCAAGAGATATCTGCTCGGAGATATCAGCGGCAGGCATAAGGTGCTCGGAAAGAGTTACGCAGTAATTTTCAAGGAATACAACCTGAAGCTTCTGATTGATCCTCGGATTCTTTCTTATCTCCTCGGAGATAGCCCAGATCATCTTGATGATCTGCTTTGCAAGATAGTATCCGGGAGCAGCCTTTGCAGCAAAGATATAGGTCTTCGGAGTAAACGGTGCATCAGGATTGTTGAGGAGGTAAGCATAATCTGTAAGGATGTTCATAACGTTGAGGTGCTGTCTCTTGTACTCGTGGAGACGCTTTACCTGAACGTCGAAGATGCTGTCGGTATTGAGAGCAAAATCGCACTGCTTCTTGACATACTTTGCGAAGCTCTCCTTGCTCTGCTTCTTTACTTCGAGGAGCTTTGCAAGCACCTCTTCATCGTTCTCGAACTTCTTGAGCTTTGAGAGCTCGGATGCATCCTTGATGAACTTCTTTCCGATCGTATCAGAGAGCAGCTTTGTAAGTCCCGGGTTGGACTGTGTAAGCCATCTTCTGTATGCGATACCATTGGTAACGTTCTTGAACTTCTCAGGTGTATTCTCATACTCATCGTGGAATACAGACTCCTTGATGATCTCTGAGTGAAGCTTGGAAACGCCGTTTACGCTGTGTGAAGCGGCAACGCAGAGGGTAGCCATATGGATCTGGTTGTCCTTGATAATGGACATACGTGTAGTCTTTGCGCTGTCATAGCCGTTTCTCTCCATCAGTGACTGGCAGTAGCGGTTATTTATCTCAACTATGATAGAGAATATTCTCGGGATAACTGTCTTTACAAGGTTAACATCCCACTTTTCGAGAGCCTCTGCCATAACAGTATGGTTTGTATAAGCGAAGGTACGTGTAACGATATCCCATGACTGCTCCCAGCCGTATCCGCAGTCGTCAAGGAGTATTCTCATGAGCTCGGGGATAGCGAGAGTCGGGTGAGTATCGTTTATATGGATAGCCACCTTGTCAGCCAGATTCTCAAGAGTACCGTAAACGTTCATATGAGTGTTTACGATATCGCCGATTGAAGCTGCACAGAGGAAGTACTGCTGACGGAGACGGAGGCTCTTGCCCTCCAGGTGGTTGTCGTTGGGGTAGAGTATCTTTGAGATAGCGTTGGCGATAGAGTTCTGAGCAAGAGCCTTCTCATAGTTGCCCTTGTTGAACATCTCCATATTGAAGTTAGGAGCCTTTGCAGACCAGAGTCTGAGCACAGAAACTCCCTCTCCGCCGTAGCCTGATACATACATATCATAAGGTGTAGCCACAACGGTATTGTAGTTTACATGAGAGATGTAGTGGTACTGGTTGTCCCAGTACTCCTGAAGGTCGCCCTCAAAGTGTATATCTATAGCCAGCTCAGGCTTAGGCACCAGCCATACCGAGCCGCCGGGGAGCCAGTTGTCGGGGAGCTCTGTCTGCCAGCCGTCCTCCAGCTTCTGCTGGAAGATACCGTACTCGTAGCAGATAGAATATCCCATAGCCGGGAATCCCTCTGTAGCAAGTCCGTCAAGATAGCAGGCTGCGAGGCGGCCGAGACCGCCGTTTCCGAGACCGGCATCTGGTTCGTAGTCGTATATCTTATCAAGATTTATATCATACTGCTTGAGCATAGTCTTTACGCCGTCAGCCAGTTCAAGGTTGTACAGGCTTGTTTTAAGGGAGCGTCCCATAAGGAACTCCATAGAAAGGTAGTATATCTGCTTTCCGCCGACAGAGTATGTGTGATTTACGAAGCTCTGTCTTTTGGAGCCGAGTATCTCGACGATTATAGATGAAAGAACCTGATATACCTGCTTATCAGATGCTTCCTCGGGAGAAACGCTGTAGAGGAGCTGAAGCTTTTTGGGGAATTCATCTTTGATGATGTCCATAAGTGGATTTGCTTTCTTTGCTGCCATATTTGATCTCCATTCTGCCGCAGGGCGGCGTTATTACAGTTTGTATATTATCTGTCAGAGTTGACAGACGGCTATTAGCCATATGCCGCAGATAATTCTACAAAAGGTATACAATTATTATACTATTTTTTTTATTTTTTTCAACTGTATATTTCAACAAATATTTGTCAACTAAATCTACACTTTACAAGGATTCAACGAAAACTTAGTATACACTGCTAAAAAGCAAAGGATATCTGTTGTGAATAATCACAATGAAGAGATAAAACCAGCCTGAACTTTGTGCATATTCGCCATATTTTCTGTAGAAACACCATTATGCGACATATTTTAAAAATATAACAACAAAAACATTTGAAATCTTGAACGATATGTGGTATAATATCTTTATGCCTGTATTTTATGGCAAAGATCCGGTATTATCCGGAGAGAAAGTGTAGAAAGAAAAAAGACTATCAGAATGAAGAAAAGGAAAGTGATCGTTTATGGAAAAGAAAAAGGGAATCTCACTACTTAAAGTATTTATTGCAATAATCTGCATCATATTTATAGTATTATCATTAGCCGTCAACGTTGCATTCTCCGGCGGAAAAACTCCTCATCTCTTCGGAAGATATATCTACGTGGTAAGCGACAGCGACGATCTGGGAAGCATCGTCAACTCAGGTTCAGCGCTTATCGCAAAAGAAGTAAAGAACGATACCATCCTCAAAAGGGACATCGTGCTCTGTTATCCTGCTGATTCACCTGACAAGCTGACAGTAAGAAGCATAAACGATGTTATTACTGCCGAGGACGGAACAGAAAAGTACTCTACAGCCAATGCAAAGACTGTCGACAGCGAAAACATCACAAAGGATAAGATCGTGGCTATCGCTACAGGATATCCCGAGAGCAAGGAGCTCGGAAAGTTCATCACCTTCACAAAGAGCATCCCCGGCATCCTCCTCGAACTCATCCTTCCCTGCGTGATCCTTGTAATATTCCTTATCGCAAAGATAGTTTCCACTAAGTCTGATTTCGACGACGATGAGAACTTTGATTTCTACGAGTATGACGAGTCAGAAAAGAACAGCGAAGCAAGAAGATCTCATGCAAAGACCGGCAATCCTCTCTTCGAGGCAAGCCAGGAGCTCCCTCCAAGCGATGAGCTGGAGCGCAAGAAGATGTCCATTGCCGAGAACTTCAGCCAGAAGAAGGTAAATCACGATTCTCCTTACCAGAAGGAAAAGGAGCGCACAATGCAGTTCAAGACACAGCGCAGCGCTGAGTCAACATTTGCCGCAAGAAATATGGGCGGAAGCTCATCCACAGCTCCTACAGCAGACGCTCTGAGAGAGGAAATGCTCAGAAAGACAGCAGAGGCTGAGAGAACAGGTTCACTCAATATCAAGGCTACAAGCACTCCGCAGAAGCCTGCTGAGACAACACCTGACATCACAGGCGTACTTTCCAAGGCAAAGCTTGCAGAGATGTCCAGAAGCGACATTCCAAAGACAACTCCGCTCAGAAGCCAGTCTGTACAGCCTGCGGCAGCAGCTCCGAAGAAGAGCAGTTCACCTGATATCTCAGATATCATCAAGAAGGACACATCTCCTGCAAAGAAGAAGTCAACCGCTGATATGTCTGTAGACGATCTTATAAAGCTCATTGAAGATGAGAAGAAGAAGCTCTGATAAATAGTAAAAGGGTGTGATAAAAGATTTATCACACCCTTTTTATATGGAATAAAATAAAAATAACGCCGAAGGCGGCAAAAAAGTGGAGTCCAGAGGGATGTTATTCCTCTGGCGGGGGGTGAGACCGAGGGGGACAGCGTCCCCCTAAGAAGTAGTCCGGACAGCGAAGCGCCTTCCGGACGGCTTATCTTCACGACTTTTCCTCGGCTTGACCGACACATTATCTTGCCGGTCAAGCCGGGATCTACATTTGCAGAGCGTCCGTACAGCATTGCTTCGCTCGCTGTACTGCTTTTCAGGAGGGGCTCTGCCCCTCCTCGCACACCTCCCTGCCAGAGGAATAACATCCCTCTGGACTCCCCTTTTTTGCCGCCTCCGGCGTTTTTTCTTATAATTAAAAAACAGCCACAAAGAAGCCGCTGCCTCTTTATGGCTGTTAACTTTATTTTCAGTTATAAGCCGGAACTGCCTCAGGTACAGCATTCTGCTGAGCCTTTAAAGCCTTTTCCTTTCTCTTTATATTCTTCTTTATCATCTTGAATATTCCGCTGAGGAGAAGCTCTGCAAAGCCTATTCCGAGAGCAAGTATTCCGAACCAGAGGAATACCATAGGTATCAGATAGAAGATAACCGAGCTGGTGAACGCATATACTACAGAAGCACCTGCAAGCACTCCAAGACCTACTATAAACATTATGATACCTGAAATGAACAGTATGCTTTCAAAGAATCCTGCAACATAGCGTCCTCTTCTGTCAACTATTATTGCTATCCAGATAAAGAATACGAGTACAAGCGCAAGAAGTATGCCAAGAGTTACATATGACAGAGCATAGCTTATATTCTTGAGATCGAAGCCGGCCTTCTTGTTCCACTCCTTAACGGAGAGAGACTTGTCAACATCATTCTGATCCATTGCTTTCTCTATGCTGTTGAGGCCTTCCTTATCGAATTTGTAATCAAATACCTCTTCGGCAACATTATTGTTTTCCTTGAAGAAATCGATCTTGATATCCTCTGATGTAACGGAGGGATTTCCGCCCTTGCCTTCGAGGATGTAATCAGCGTAATTCTTAACATTCTCGCCAACATATTCGAGCATATTGGACTTTGAAAGGTATTCCTTGAAACCGGGCTTGTCAGCATTTCCGTGAGTTGCCTTTCTTATACCAAGTGTCTTGTAGAGGTTGTTTGACAGCTCGTCGTTGTCATACTCTGCGCTGAGAACTGTATTCTTGTCAAGCTTTTCGATGCGTCCTCTGAGAACCTTTCCTGATGCACCGAACTTAACGCATACTGCCATGCTCAGTGTAAGCAGGAAGATCACTGCGAAGAATGTTACGATAGAAGCACCGAATACTCTTCCTGCGCCCACCTTTGTTTTCTTAGGCGGAGCCTCTTCATATGCCGGTGCAGGTACAGGCTGCGGTGCAGGTATGCCGCCGCCGGGATACTGTGGGCCGGCAGGCTGTGCAAACTGAGGAGCGTTCTGTCCGTATGGAGCAAATGGCGGCGGAGGCTGCTGCTCTCCTCCATAGGGGCTCTGTGCAGGCTCCTGTACAGGGATGTGCATAGTATCAAGGTTGTCCGGATTGCCGCCTGCTGGGAAGCTCGTATCCGGGATCGGATCTGAGTACGAGGAGCTTATCACCGGCTCCGGCTCAGGGATCGGATCAGGCTCCGGAAGCACCTCCGGCACCTCTTCATTCTTTATTATAGTCTGATCGTCTGTACTGAAAATGTCACCGAAATCCGGCTCGGGAAGCTCAGGTTCAGTCTCCGGAACAGGCTCCGGGATGATATCATCGCTCAGGAGCTCGTCCTCAGGTGAATCATCAAAGGAAGGATCATGGCTGCTGAGCGGTATGTTAGACACAAGTATGCCATGCTCGCTACGTGGCTTGGGAGCCATTTCCTCTACAGCATCAGAGAGTATTGCATCAGCCGTATCTGATAACGATCCGGAACCGGTAATATCATCTGTGCCAGACAGGATATCGTCAGAAGCTGTATCCGCAAAGGTATCAGCGGATGAGCTGTAATCGGATGAAAAGCTGCTGTCATCTGCGAATGTGGTCTCGTTGTTTGAAGTGAAGCTGTTTTCATATGTATCAGTGCCGGTGCTGTCTGAGAAGGAGAAGCTGTCGCTGCCGGAGCTGAAGCTGCTGCTCTCAGTTGGTGCAGGTATCGGCGGTACATTGAGCTTTGTGCCGCAGGAAGGACAGAACTTTGCATCTTCTCCTACCTGGCTGCCGCAGTTTATACAAAACATAGGATTACCTCCTGTTATATATTTTGGGTATCGCTTTCTATATTATATAACATAAAATCATAGATGTCAATAAATCAAACCATTTCTTGAAGGATTTTCTGCCGGGGATGTCGGATAATGTTATATATTGCCTTATTATTGACAACCTTTGTCTGCTGTGATATACTTTTATCATCGGCTCCCGCAGCACCGGGAGTCAGCTTTCATACTGAAAAAGAGGTGATCGGGTGGTTACGCCTGAAATCTTATATATGGTGATCCCCTGCTACAATGAGCAGGAGGTGCTGAAGGAGACTGCGAGCCGCCTGAAGGAAAAGTTCATTTCACTTCAGAGCAGCGGAAAGATCTCTGACAAAAGCCGCATCGTATTCGTAAACGACGGCTCCTCGGACAACACCTGGGATATCATCAGGGAGCTTCACTCCTCAGAGCCGGAAATGTTCTCCGGAATAGACCTTGCCCACAACAGCGGCCATCAGAACGCAGTTCTCGCCGGACTGATGACTGTAAAGGATATATGCGATATCTCCATAACTATGGATGCGGATCTCCAGGACGACATCAATGCTGTAGACGAAATGATTGACAGGTATTATGAGGGGAATCATGTGGTATACGGCGTTCGCAGCGCAAGAAAATCGGATACCTTCTTCAAGAAATTTACTGCCGAGAGCTTTTATAAATTTATGAAGCTCATGGGAGCAGATGTTGTATACAACCACGCAGACTTCCGCCTCATGAGCAAAAGAGTGCTCCAGGAGCTGGCAGGCTTCAAGGAGGTCAACCTGTTCCTGCGAGGAATAGTGCCGCTCATCGGCTTTAAAAGCTGTTCGGTGTACTACGAAAGACATGAACGCTTTGCCGGCAGCAGCAAATATCCTCTCAGAAAAATGCTGAGCTTCGCTGTAAACGGCATAACCTCGTTCAGCACAAAGCCCCTGAAAATGATAACCGGACTGGGATTCGTTATGTCAGTGCTCAGTGCAGTTGCATTCATATGGGCTTTCATATCCAAATTCGCCGGACTTACCGAAGTGGGCTGGTCAAGTACAGTCTGCTCAATATGGCTCATAGGCGGATTGCAGCTGTTCTGCCTCGGAATAATAGGCGAATACGTTGGAAAAATATACGCCGAGGTCAAGCAGCGGCCACGCTTCATAGTTGCGGATTTCCTGAACGACCTCGGAGCTGAGTTCATAAACGATCCCGGCAAGGACAGCGCTGAAAATAAAGAGTAAATATAAGTGCGATGCTCATATAGGATGTTTACGACAGTTATTGAGGAAAAACCTTTTGAAAAAGGGTTCTTCCTCAAACTCCCTTCCTAAAACTTTCAGTTTTAAATTTTCCCCCAGATAGGGCGCAACCCATGTTTAATAACATGAGCTTTTTTATTTTCATGCGCCCTATATGGGGGAAAATAAGATTAAAAGTCTTTGGAAAGGGGTATAGCATGGTCTTATCGTGGTAAAGAAAAATAAAACCGAATGGGAGGATAAAAGCGGCACCTTAATGGTGCCGCTGCTTTCATTTAATGCACGTATCGTGTCATACAAGATTCTGCTATAGATACTACTTCATAAATTTTTAGTTCCTCGTATTTTGTTCAAAAAATTCTTCCGCTTCGCTAAAAAACACATCAAATGCCTTAACATCATCATAATGTCTTATCAAATATTCATACCACGAATCAGTGTTTCTGATGTTGTGTTTTATTTCAAACCATTTTTTAAAACCAGCATAGTTTTTAGTAAAGCTCTCATTATTGAATAAAAATATTGCATATTCAAAGCCGTCCAAAAAGCTCTTGAGTTTCAACGCTGATTTTTCACCTATAAAAGCTCCTGGGTATTTTTTTATCATTAATAAGAGCTCATAAACATTTTTTGGATTATCCATTATATCGCCACAAATATCTTGGAGATATAACATCATCCACTTGAATCAGATCTTTTCTTGTAGCAACATAAGTAAATTCTTCAATATTACTTATTTCTTCAGCATCAGCTTCTGTAATATAATAAATATTCCCTCCACTTTCAACTGGAATGATATTATATAAGCCAAGTTTCTCCATAGGTCCGATTTGTCTGCATATCATACACTTTTCTGTGATCTCTTCATCTGGTTCAAGTGGACCTCCAAACAGCATGATCTTACAATCATAGCGTTCTCCGACTTTCATAAACCAAAAGTCTTTCTGATCTTCATCACGTACATCAGAATCATCAAAGCAATGTTCAATTGCACCTGTTTCACAATTCCTTAAATGCACGTATCGTGTCATACATGCTTCTGCTATTGATATTACTTCATACATTTTTTATTACCTCAAATAATCTGGAGCTATAACGTCGTCAACTTGAACCAGATCTTTTCTTGTTGCAACATAGATAAATTCATCAATATTGCCTATTTCATTAGCATCATCATCGGTAATATAATAAATATTTCCTCCGCTTTCAACCGGAATGATATTATATAAGCCAAGTTTCTCCATAGGTCCGATTTGTCTGCATATCATACACTTTTCAGTGATCTCTTCATCTGGTTCAAGCGGACCTCCAAACAGCATGATCTTACATTCATATCGTTCTCCTACTTTCATAAACCAGAAGTCTTTCTGTCCTTCGTCACAAAAAAACGAATCATCAAAACAATGCTCAATCGCTCCTGTTTCACAATTCCTTAAATGCACGTATCGCGTCACACGAGCTTCCGATATAGATATTACTTCAAACATTATTAGTTTCTCCCTTACCATTCTGGCATACACTCATGGAAAATCTTTTGGTATTCCATATTTAAGGTTATCATTTGCAGCAACGCTAATAATTACATATTGTTTAGGTAATCCATTTTGGACAGCCATTGTTGAAATATCTTTCAATACCTGTTTACATTCCTCTGGATAACTATTATATAGTAAACCAGCAACATCGAACCGATAAGAAATATTATCACTATCTAAAAACGGAAGTAGTTCTGCTTGACGGTTATCATTTATCATTTTTCTTGCATATTTTCTCATTATATCGAAATACTTATTGTACTGCCTTACTGGCTTGTCATTTATGAGTATTTCATCTCTTTTCTTTAAAGCCTCAATAACATATTCTAAATCATCTTTTTTCATTTTATATCCTCGTTTAGAAATGAAGTCATGGAAAATCTTTTGGTATGCCATGTTTTAAATTGTCTTTTGCTCCTAATTGAACAATACCATAATAAACAGGAATATCAGTCATATCAGCTATTTCTTTTAATGCTTTACGGCAAAGATCAGGGTAACAATTAAACAACAATCCAGCTATGTCTTTTTTTATCGAGATACAATCAGAATTTAAAAATGGCAATAACTCATCTTGTCGATTATCATTAATTAGTTTTCTTGCATATTTTCTCATTTTATCGAAATAATAATTATATTTTTTTATCGGTTGTTTTTTTACAAGAATATCATTGCGTTTTTCACAACAAATCAATATTTTTGATGTATAATTATCAACCATAAATTTACCTCCATTTATGTTATAGAATACCCATATAACTTCATGTAGTACTCCCATCTTTCAATTCCATATTCATATTGTTCTTCATATGATTTGCCATTTAACCAGTCTCTAAAAGTTAGGTTTCCTGTAAATTCTTGCTTTGAACTGTAATATCTGCTAATCTCTTTATGAACTTCCTTAGGAGTGGCTTTAACATTTGAAACCTTGTTGATCTCAGATATATCGAATCCGCTTCTTGTTGATTTTGCCTGGCATTGCTCAACTATATGATGCCATTGTTTACCACTTCCGGGATCGCCAAGATATTTCTTTAGTTGCCTGAAACTTTTAAATTTCGTAGCTTCAACGATTTCATCAGTGTTCTTTCCGGATGCTTTACAGATATCAATCAATTTGTCATACTCTTTTTGAGTTAACTTACTTCCATTCTTCACAGAATCCGCCAAATCATCAATTGTGCCTG
>ERZ795051.4903-NODE-4903-length-12161-cov-4.985214_pt1 | contig 12161 bp, 10 predicted proteins | sample MGYA00375135_ERZ795051 | MGnify/ENA primary metagenome ERZ795051 (study PRJEB30180, sample SAMN05720222) | activated sludge metagenome | isolation source: Anaerobic digester | place: Japan | collected 2015-05-26 ... | reverse complement strand
CGTATTCCTTGGCGAACGAGGCCGCCATGACGTACACTTGTACTTGAGCCGGCGGCTGTTCTTAGCAACGCCGGTATTTCTGTGTCTTGAACGCAACCAACGGCACCCAAGGAGTGTTTCATGAGTCGCGTGTTGAACGTCGCGGTGGTCGGTGCAACAGGCGTTGCCGGCCAGCAGGCACTTGTTTCGCTCGATAATCACCCCTGGTTCAAAGTAATCGCGCTGGCGGCTTCGCACCGCAGCGCGGGAAAGACATACAGGGAAGCCATCACCACTGCTTCCGGTCAGCTCCGTTGGGCGTGCCAGGAACCGGTTCCGGCGTGGGCGGATGATCTGCTCGTGCAGAACGCCGAGGAGTTGTCGCTGGATGGCATCGACATCGTGTTCAACGCGACGGACGGGGACTCTGCGAAAATTCTGGAACCGCGCTACGCGAAGACGACGCCTGTCGTCAGCACGACAAGCGCGTTCCGATACGAGGATGATGTGCCGATTTTCATACCCGGGGTGAATCTGGACCACGCGCCGCTGATCCGCGTGCAGCAGAAAAACCGTGGGTGGAAGGGATTTGTCACCCCAATCCCGAACTGCACAACTACCGGCCTTGCGATGTCCCTCGCGCCATTGCACCGCACATTCGGGGTATCAGGCGTGGTGATGACTTCGTTGCAGGCAATATCGGGCGCGGGGCGGAGCCCTGGAGTGCTCTCACTTGATATCCTCGATAACGTGATCCCGTACATCCCGAAGGAGGAAGAGAAGGTCGAACGCGAAACCCAGAAAATCCTTGGCACGCTGGATGACTCCGTCATCCGGGCGGCAGATTTTCCCGTTTCGGCCACGTGCATGCGTGTTAACGTTCGTGACGGGCACACAGAAGCGGCGTACGTCGGACTCAAGAAACGCGCCTCGGTGGATGAGGTTGCCGATGCCATGCGTGCATTCGGCAAGGACCTGGTGGCGCTGAATCTGCCGTCGGGGCCCAGACAGCCGATCACGGTGGTGAGTGACCCGTATCATCCGCAACCGCGTGCGGATCGCGATCTTGATGGTGGCATGACGACAGTGGTAGGCCGCATCCGCGAGGATCGCCTGCTCCCGAACGGTATCAAGTACGTGCTCTTGAGCCACAATACAAAGATGGGAGCTGCCAAAGGGGCAACGCTGGTGGCGGAATATCTTTACAAGGCCGGGTATCTCTCGTAGGGAACCACCCGGGAAACGATTCGACGAAGGGGCGCCGGTTGCGGCGCCCCTTCGTCATTCTGAGCGAACCGAGGAATCTCCTGCGAACAAAAAAGGGGAGAGTGTCACCTCTCTCCCCTCCGACTTATCGCTGCGCACGTCCCGAATCAGGCTTTGGAACCAGGGTTCTCCTTGAACCACGCGGCGACCTTTTTGATGCCTTTCGCCAAGTCCATCGCGTCGCTTTCGGTGATTCCCTCGTTCCAACTCATGATCAATACGTGGGAAAGGAACCAGATCGTATTGGGAGCATCGTCGTCCGAATAGCGGATGCCCGGCCGCGCCTGCGGCAGCGTCCACGGGATGCCGCTGGTACCGTACGTTTTCCGCTCCTGGATCACCGGGTAGTCAAACATCGGGTTCGGGATGTACCCGCACCCGAAGGGTATGCCTTCAGCCTGCAACGCGGAGGCGAACTCCTTCGGAGAAATGCCGAACACTCCTTCATCGATGGTGAAGGAGTAGATCCACCACGAATGCACTACCCCGTCGTACCGGAACGGGCGGATGATCCCGGGTACGCCTGCCAGTTGGCTATCAAGCAGCTCCGCGGTTGTCCTGCGCCGCTGCAGAATGGTCTCCAGTTTGCCGAGTTGCGCCAACCCGACCGCGCCCTGGAGTTCCGTCATACGGTAGTTCATCCCGAGGAATGCGTGACCGCGTCCGGAATTCCGCGGCCATGCCTTGTCGCCGAACAACCGGGCGCGTTCCGCCAGGGCAGGATCGTTGGTGATCGTCATGCCGCCATCCCCGGTCGTCATCTGCTTTGATTGTTGAAAACTGAAGCAGCCAAGGTCTCCCATCGTTCCGATTCTGCGGCCCTTGTATTCTGCCCAGTGTGCCTGAGAAGCGTCTTCAATCACACGCAGGCCCCGCTTCGCCGCAAGGTCAAGTATCGGGTCCATGTCGCAAGGCTGGCCGAACAGATGAATCGGCATTATCGCCCTGGTTCGGGGCGAAATCACCTTCTCGATTGTGTCGGCGGTGATGTTGCCCGTGCGCGGGTCGACGTCGGCGAACATGGGGATGAGGTTCTGCATGAGGATACCGATGAGAGACCCCATGTCCGTGATTGTCGTCGTAATTATCTCATCGCCGGGTTCCAGATCCAGCGCGGCCACCGCGAGGTGAAGCGCGGAGGTGCCCGACGTTGAAGCGACTGCGTACTGAACCCCGTACATTTCGGCGAACTTTTTCTCGAATTCAGCGACTTTGGTTCCGTTGTTCTTGTTCAATCTGCCGGAATCAAGGACTTCGAGAACGAGACGCTTTTCCTCCTCCCCGATCATCCTTCCGGATGCATCCCCGACAGTCGGAAAGCCCTTCGTCCGTACCTTTTCTCCCCCGTGTATCGCGAGTTTTTCAGCCATGGTACACCTTTCTCCAACGGTTCAAAAGGAGCGTTGCGTCAGCATGTCCCTGAAGCGAATTTAGCCGGCGATGAGGTCAGACTCAACGTGCCCGGCTTGCCCCCTTTCCCGCGGATGGCGTACTTGATGACATTCGAGGTTGTGCTTCCAGACGCTGCATAGAACCCGTCAGAGGAGATTTCCATGAACCCTGCCGTAACCGCCCTTGCCGATCCTGTCCGCGCAAAACAAGTCCTCTCAGGGCGTGTGATTACCGACCCGGTGGATGGGCGGGAGAAATTCTGGATCACCAACATGAACGAACAGAGCGGCGGAGAACTGATATCGGTGGATTTCGACAGGGACACCGCCGAGGTGTTCGGGTGGCCGGCAGGTCATGGATCATGGTGTGTTCTGCCGCTGCCAAAGGATCGTCTCGCCATCAGCACGTATTACGACGGCAAGTTCCTCCTGTTCGACATGGTCAAGCGGCAATTCACGTACGTGATAGATTTCCCCGGAGAAAGCTACATATGGACCATGGCCGAAGGCTCCGATGGACGTGTGTACGGAGGAACCTACTCAGGAGCAAAACTGGGGTGTTTTGGCCCCGATTCCGGGGAATTTGAAGACTGCGGATCGCCTGTTGCCGGAACCGGCAATCTTTACCTGCGGACTGTCACGACAACGCCGGGGGGAGACATTGCGTGCACCTTCGGCTACGAAAGAAGTTCGACCCAGGTGTACCGCGTGGCGAAAAGACGGTTCGAATACCTGCTTCCCGAGAATCCGGACTTCACGGGAAGCCCGCTTGCGAGCCTCCGCGGCCATCTTTTCGTGAGCGACGGAGAACGGGGACTGATGGCGTTTCAAGGTCCCGAACTGAAGCCGGTGGATCGCCTGCCGCTCCCAAAATGCCCCGGCGGAAAAGCGTGGACCGGCGTCGCGCGGTTTTCGACGGACGAACGGGTGTACCTCACGGTCGGGCAGCAGCTCTGGCTGTGGCTCCCTGAGACAGGACGGCTCGCACTCGTACATGACGTCGATCTGCGGGGAGGAAACATATTCGACGTGGCAGCCGACGGGCGGTTGCTCGGAATCAGAGGGCAGGACTACTTCGTCGCCCAGCCGGGAACCCGGACGATCGCATTGCGGCGGATTCCCGCAGAGAGCAAAGGCCGGCCGTTTCATTTCATGGCGGCCGACCTGCCCGGTTCGCCGGAGCCGCATCGGATATGGGGAGGCCCCCCCTTCGGCCAGACTGTGGCCTGCTACGAAATCGGGTCCGGGAAGGTGATCAATACGGGGGCTGTCGTGGATTCCGGAGGTGAGGTGTACGGCGGGGTTGCTCTCAACGGCAAAATCTACACGGCGTCGTACGCCGGGGCAGATTTCGCAGTGTACGATCCGGCACAGCCCTGGAATCAGTGGGAAGGAATCAACCCGCGTCATCTGGGGTCGATCAAGACCCATCGCGTGTGTCGTCCCACCGGTCGAATGTATCTGGCGCCGGATGGCAACCTGTATTCCGGATGGCAGGCCAATTATGGCGAGTACGGGGGTGCGCTCGCCCGATTGAATCCGGCAACGGAGGAAATCACAGTGTGGCGAAACCCGCTGGGAGACGAGCCGATCATCTCGCTCGCGGTGGACGATACGTACGCCTACATGGGAACCGACCACTCTGCGAACGGTCTCCCGCGACGGGAAGGAAAAGGTCAGTTCGGGGTGTGGAGTCTCAAGGATGAGAGAGTCGTGTTCCAGCAGCGCATGGAGACGATGGAAGGAGTCGGTCACATAGGGGTGATATCCAATCCGCGAATCGCGATGTTCCCCGAGGGAGACGCATTACACGTATTCAATGCGGAAAAAATGGAATTCGAACGCGACCTCGCGGCGGCGGTTCCCGATTCCCCCGGCTGGTGTGAGGACGTTCTGAGGTCGTTCGATGGCACGTGGGTGCTCTATGCACGAGGCAACCACCTCATCAAGGTTCATCAAGATCTTTCCGTGGAGGTTCTGCCACCCATTGAACACGCAATAAATCACATGGTTTTCGGCCCGGACGGAAATCTGTACTTCTCCAGCGGAACAACGCTGTACGTCCTGGAAGGGCTGTGAGGTGATAATGAACCGCCGGGAGTTTCTTCGATGGTCGGGAACAGGAATCGGTTCTCTCCTGCTTCCCGCACGTCTGCTTGCAAGGAAGCACAGCATGGCGCAGAGCCTTTCCTCACCGTCCGAGAGCAATGAATCGGCAGCGCCCGGCCGCGCCAACCTGGTCGTGACGGCTCTCGCAGACCCCGTCCGGGCAAAGCAGGTGCTCGCGGGCCGCGCAGCGGTTGACCCCGTGGATGGTCGCGAGAAATTCTGGATCACCAACATGAACGAGCAGTATGGCGGTGAACTGATTGCGATCGACTTCGAAGGGGACACCGCCGAAGTCTTCCGGTGGCCTGCCGGGCAAGGATCGTGGTGTGTTCTCCCGTTGCCACGCGAACGGCTTGCGATAAGCACGTACTATGACGGTAAATTCCTCGTGTTCGACATGCGAAGGCGGGAGTTCACGCGCGTTGTGTCATTCCCCGGTGAAAGCTACGTTTGGGAAATGGCCACAGGATCAGACGGCCGCGTGTACGGCGGAACCTACCCGGGCGCAAAACTGGGATGTTTTGACCCGGAGACGGGAGAGTTCGAAGATTGCGGGAGCCCGGTTGCCGGAACGGAAAACCAGTATCTGCGCAACGTCGCGACGGCGCCGGGAGGAGATATTATCTGCACGTTCGGGTCGGCAAGTCAATCCGTTCGGGTCTATCGAATCGCAGAAAAACGGTTTGAGTTCCTCGTTCCGGACGAGCCGGATTTCTTCGCCAAACCGATCGTCAGCCTCCGTGGCCACCTTTTCGTGCAACACCCCGAGCGCGGCCTTCTGGCATTCAGAGGTCCGCAACTGGAGCCCGTGGAACGGCTCCCACTTCCCGATTGCCCCGTGGGAAGCGGGTGGAAAGGGATTGCACGGTATTCTACGGAAGAACGTGTTCACCTTACCGCCGAACGGCAGACGTGGGAATGGCTTCCGGCAACCGCTTCTCTGACTCTCGTGACGGACCTGACACTGCGCGGTTGCCGGGTTTTCGACGTAGCACAGGATGGTCGCCTGCTGGGCATCCGCGGTCAGGATTACTTCGCATTGCCCGCCGGAAGCCCGCGTTTGGAGCTTCGCCGAATTCCGGCCGAAAGCGCCGGGAGACCGTTTCATTTCCTCACTGCGGACCCACCCGATTCGCCCCGTCCCCACCGCATCTGGGGCGGCCCATCGTACGGACAAACCGTCGCCTCGTATGAGATCGAGACCGGGAAAGTCTGGAATTCCGGGGCCGTGATTGACTCAAGCGGAGAAGTGTACGGCGCGGTTTCTGTCGGTGGAAAACTGTACACTGCTTCGTATTCCGGCGCGGACTTCGCCGTGTACGATCCCGCACGCCCGTGGGATCAATGGAACAACGTGAACCCGCGGCATATCGGCTCCATCTCGGACCAGCATCAGTGCCGGCCGACAGGACGAATGCGGCTCGGCCCCGACGGGAATCTTTACTCCGGATGGCAGGCGGCATACGGGGAATATGGCGGGGCTCTGGCTCGTTTGAACCCGCGAACCGAGGAAATCACCGTCTGGCGGAATCCCCTCGGCGACGAACCCGTCATCTCGCTTGCCGTCGGCGGCCGCTTTGCGTACCTCGGAACCGATCAGACCGCAAACGGTTTGCCGCGGCGAGAAGGGAAAGGGCAGTTCGGCGTGTGGAGCCTTGCCGAGGAGCGCGTGGTTTTCCAGCAGAGAATGGAAACGATGAATGCGGTCCGGTGCATCGGCGCGATGCGGACAAAGGAACTGGCGTTCTTCCCCGAGAGGGACGAACTCCACGTGTTTGACGGGGAATCTCTTCAGTTCGTGGAAAAAATCCCCGCGCCGGTGCCTGACTCGCCGGGATGGTGCGAGGACGTGTTGCTCCATCCCTCAGGGTACCTGCTGTACGCGCGAGGACCTTTTCTCGTGCGGGTTGCCCCTGATCTTCGCGTAGAAATCCTCGGTCCGCTGGAAAAACCGGTCAATCACATGACCTTCGGGCCTGACGGGCTCCTGTATTTTTCCAGCGGCACCACGTTGTACTCACTCAGGGGTCTGTGAGATGCAGCCCCCGGCGGCTGCATCCCGCCGGAGAATGATTCGCAGCGCGCGCGCGACCGCGGCAATCGCTTCCGCCACTCCCCTGCTCACTCCCTCCCGGGGAAGCGTCACCCGCCACCAGGTCTCCGAGGCAGCGGAATCGTTCAATATTACGATCCCGTTTTCCACCCCGCCTATTTCCCCATAATACCGGAAGTTTCGCGCCCCCTGCGGCGGATCGCCGTGCCCGATTTCGATCTGAACGTCGGCGCGAAGGCCCAAAAGCTCCGCGACCTTCACCGCAAGCGCCTCACCCGTTATGCCGTCCGCATCGAATCTCATCACCCGTTGTACGAGGTCACCCGCGGCGAGTGTCCACCACCAGGCGTGAACCATGACGTCGGTATCGCTTTCGCTGAACGGACGCCTGCCAAGACCCCGTGGCGTCTCCCGTCCCAATGCCGCGTCAGCCTCGCAGATGAGCCAGAACGGGTCACAGGGTTGTGGAAACACGCGCACACCGGGAACGTCCGCCCCCGGGCCGTCGACCGCCAGAGCAAATCGCGGAATGACGCTCAGCTCCGAATCCTTCTCGAGTTCCCCCAGCGTCTCCCGCCCGATTTCCGCCGATATTGCATCCGTCAGTGCCACCACGATCGCATCGGCCTCGGCGTTGAACGCTGCGGCGAGTGCATCTATCGCGGTATCGGCCGGATCGGTACGCCACCCTGCAACGGAAAACGCGTGTTCCCACAGCAAGCGGAGCGCGCGATCCGGCATCACCAGCACCACATGGGGCATTGAGCACTCCTACGCGATAGTTCTCAGGACCTCGTTGGCCGCGTGCGCCTGCCAGAAACACCGGGTGCGGTTGTTCCGGTAGTTGTACGTCACCGGCTGCAACAGGTAGGCCTCAAACCGTTTCATCTGTGGTGTCCCGGCATCGCCGCCAACGCTGCCCCCCTGAAAGATGTGGCATTTCATGGCTTCCCACGCGCGAATTCCGCGCTCGTGGAACTCGCCGGAGAGCAATCCCAGCCGCGCCCCGCGCAGAAACACGTATGCCAGCGCAGGGGTGTAGATTCGGCCGAAAGGCGACTGCGGCATGTCGAGGATATGGTGAAACTCACCGGTTTCCGGATCCTGAACGGTGGCAGCCGCGTCGCATGCATCCCCGTACATACGGAGAACTTCCGCGTACGCCGGGTCATCAGTCGGCCACTGCTCCAGTGTGTTCTGCAGCCCGAAACAGGTCCACAGCATCCCGTGTCCCTGGAAGCCTTTGTGTGCGCCCCTCCGGCCAAGCAGGCCGTGGTAATAAAGCCCGGTTTCCGGGTCGCGACAGTTTTCGCGGTGAGCCGCCAGACACGCCGCAATAACCGGAGTCGCGTCGTGGCTCCATCCCCCCGCCCTTGCGGCGGCCAGAACGGAAGCCAACTCCAGCCCTACCTGTTCGCTGTACGTTCCGCCGTCCGCCGCGCGGGATTCGAGAACCGCACGCGTCGCGGGGTGAACGAAACTGTGCGCCTGAAGCAGCAGGCCGGTGCCGACCTGTTTCCGGAAATCGTCCACTGCGCCGAAGGCCGGGCGATAACGCGACTTCTCCGGTACTTCAGGGATAGCCGCGAGGATTTCCTTGCGATACCGTGGGTCGCCCGATACCTCCGACAATCGCAGGAACGCGAGGGATGAAATCTCCGGCCCGCCGTCTTTCCTCCCGCCGGCATCCCACCGCGCAAGTTGCGTGTCCGCGAAACGGACGGCGGCTTCTCGGTACCGTTCCTCCCCCGTCGCTTCAAACGCCCCGATCATAGCCCAGAGCGTTCCGAAACTCACGTCCGACCACTCGTGCCGGTCGGATTGCATGAGGCCCTCCAGCAGCATTCGGTGAACGTCGCGGTCGGAGCGGGCCAGCATCCTCGCACGCATCGCCGGGGAGTTTATCGTGAGGTCGGGGGCGACGATGAGGGGATTCTCTATTCGTTTGGTTTCGAACCGCCCTTTTTCGGAGTAGGCTGCCAGCCACGTGCGACCGTTTTCGTGCAGATACATGGTTCCGTGCGGGGCGACGCCTTCCAGCGAATCCGTGTCCGGGTCGAGTCCGACGAATCCTCGCAGGCGGCGTCGCAGGCGTGGCAGATCCTCCAGGCATGTGACAATTACGCGGATTCCGTCGCAGGAGGGCGGGAGATCGTTCGGCAGCGTGTCGTTCGGGCCGAAGGAAATATCCACTCCGGCGTTGATCAGATAACCGACGAGGTCATGAAACCCGTGCGGAGGATCGGGAGGTTCGATGACCCAGCATTCTGCGACCGGGAACTCAGCCACGGAGCCCCTCCTCACTCGCGTTCGGCAATGTCCGGATACGCAACGTCGTCTGTCCTTTCTGGAACCGAGCCCCTCCAAAGTTCGCCAGATAAGCCCTGGCCACGCAGGAAGGTTGCTTCCCGCTCTTTTCCGGGATCACAGATTCGGCGTGTTCACGCCCATTTTTCCCAGTGCAAAACCTCTTTCAGCGCGCGTTTTGGTTTGGGCAAGGGCGGCGCCTGAGGGTACCCAAGCGCAATAAGCGAAATCACTCGGTACCCATCTGGAACACCCAGCACCTTTGCGACATCGACAGCGTACGGTTTCTTGTCCCCCGCCACCCAGCAGGAACCGACTCCGTGCGCCCACGCGCCAAGCAGGATGTTCTGAGACGCCGCCGAGCCGTCCTCGAGGAAATACCGGCCGTCTTTGCACACGACGACGATACACGCCGAGGCTTGTGCGATGAATTTCCCGTACTCCGCAAGGTCCGCGATCTTCGCGCGCATGGCGGGATCTGTCACGACGATGAACTCCCAGGGTTGCTCGTTGCGCGCCGTTGCCGCCAGTCTGCCGCAATCCACAATATCTTCCAGTACCTCGCGGGGAACCTGCCTGTCGGCGAACGCGCGCACGCTACGGCGCGTCTTGATGACGGTCAATGCGTCCATTCTGACCTCCTTCTTTTCTGCCCACTGAAATGATCTGTGCATCCAGGGTCGGAGCGATAGTGTCACCCGGTTTGACGATCAGGAAATCCTTGGCGTCCCACTCGCCGTCCACCCATCGCTGCAGAAGCCCGAGATCCCCTTCTATCTCCTTGTATTCCCAGGAATTGCGCGCGCATATCTCTTGCACTCGTTTCCGGTGCCCGTCATGGTCTATGCCCGGGACGGCGATATAGGCTCCGTACCGGTAGTTCTTGATCCATGCGTTTGACATTTCCCAGAGATACGCGGCGTTGTCTTCCCCATATTGTTCCACGAGCCTGGCGTACTCACCTTCCACCAGCACGCCCGACGCCGAGGCGGACTGGCCCGCCTGATCGTGACTGCGTACCACTTTCAACCAGCCCGCCGTGTAGTAATATGTCCCCGGAGCTTCTTCAAATGTGCTCGCATACCGCTCTTTCGACCCGAGGAACCAGGTAATGCAGTCGTGGGCGCGCGCGATAACAAGCGGCTTGACCCTCGCCTGCAACCCCACCAGCATGTTGTTGCACAGAGCGTACCCTAGAAGCAAGGCTTCCCATTCCCCTTCGCTTGCGGCGTCTATACGCTCCTGAATGGCTTTCCTGCCTCGCACTACGTCATTGTGATGCCCCTGCTCAAGGTATTCCACGGAAACCGACTTCCGCGACATCGAGATGACGTGGTCGAACTCCGGTCTGGCAACCTCGCAGGCGATAAGCTTATACACACCCCAATCCTTCCTCACGCGTACGTTCCGAACTCGTGCACCGCGTCCCACATCGCCCGGAGGTTCTCCATGGGTACCCCCGGAGCAAGGTTGTTCCCCTCGCGGAGAACGAACCTTCCGCCTTCCATGATCCCGCTGCCGAGGATTCGTGTGACCTCGGCACGGACCGCGTCCGGTGTCGCGGCTCGCAGGAACGGGACGCTGGGACCGCCGTAGATTTCGACCTCCGGCCCGAGCTCCCTTCTCAACCAGCCGAAATCCACGGGATAGCCGGTGTCGAAGCTCCACACGTTGAGTTCGTCTCGAATGGTTTTGAAATGCCGCGTCGCATCGCCACAAAGATGGATACTGTGCGGTCCTTTTCCAGCCAGTTCCTCGAATATGCGGCGATGATAGGGCAGGATCATCTCCCGGTACATCGGCGTGCTGATGAGCATGACCGAATCGTCCGCGAGACCTCCACGTTCAGGCTTCAGTTCGGCGCCCATGCGTTCGCGGTACGCTTTGATTCGAGCAACGCTCGTCTCGGTGATGTAGTTGAGCATGGCGTGGGCGTACTCGGGATCCTCTATCATGTCGGGAATGAACCTGCTGGCCCCCCGCAGGTTGCAGCAGAGGGTCAACGGACCGTCGGTGCCACCGGCAGGCCATGTCACCGTCGCGATGGGCAACCCGAGGTAAGTCCACCCCTCCTCCTTTTTGCGGCAGAAGTACTCGTAATAATCCCACATGCGCTGCGCGCTGCCATGAGTGAAGGGGTCGGGCATACCCTTTTCGATCAGCGACCATTTCGACGCATCATCTTCCAGCAAGGGCTCCGTGTCGGGCACTTCACCCGGCCAGTACCGAATGCGCGCCCCGTACCACGCGGCTTCATAGTAGTTCTGGAAATCCACCCAGAGGCTCCAGCCGTCCTTCGGCAGACCCATCGGGGCGTCCTGGAGGATATTCGTCCGCACCCACGCCTGGTGCTCGATCTGGCGCTCCATCATCAGTTGGGGATCGCTGGAGTATTGCTCAAAGGTGATCCCACGGGGGTTGGACGGGTGGTCGAACATCGTCAGGCGCGGGTTGATGCCGAAAACCATCGGCACGCGCGTCGGTTTGCGCTCGCGGTATGCCTTCCAGACTGCTTCCACTTCCGCGTTGTGCGTATCGAAATCGATCATCAAAGCCATCTGGAGGTCTCCTGCGAATTCGTGTGCTGTACGTCACATCCCTGGCGTTGCGCGAAAGGTATCTTTTGCTTGGAAGACTGAACATCAACCCTGAGACATTGAATATCAGTCAATGGACACACCAACGGACACCCCATGAGCGCACCCAGAAACTGGTACCCGGCACGCGAGAGGATTCTTGACTTCATCGGCACAACGCTCACGTTCCTCGGCGTATTGGTACTCGTTCTCTATCTGACCGGATTTTTCGGATAGACACCCCGCAAGGTCAGCTTTTCACTAGTATACCCCTGCCGATTCCACGTACCAACGCCGCAGATCGTTGCGCCCGCGCAGCACGGTCGTCGAGTGCCGAACGCGGCGGCGTTCGTTGTATCGAGACGCCCCCGCATCTGCCGAGAGACGTGCAATGCCGCACAGCGGAGTGCGCGGACTACCGTTTGAGTGCGAGTGGCGGTTGCGCTATGCAGTCAGGTTGCCCCACCGGACAGCGCGCCC
>ERZ795051.4895-NODE-4895-length-12175-cov-4.910809_pt1 | contig 12175 bp, 9 predicted proteins | sample MGYA00375135_ERZ795051 | MGnify/ENA primary metagenome ERZ795051 (study PRJEB30180, sample SAMN05720222) | activated sludge metagenome | isolation source: Anaerobic digester | place: Japan | collected 2015-05-26 ... | reverse complement strand
GGAAAAAAAGAATTAATAAAAATCGGGGGAGGTTCTGCTTTTTTAATATCAAAAGATGGCCTTATTTTAACTTCTCGTCATGTTGTAGAAGATCCTGACGCAGATTATAGCGTTATTTTAGAACCTAATAAAACTTATTCAGTAAAAATATTAGAGCGTGATCCAATCAACGACATTGCTATTTTAAAAATTGAAGGAGAAGATTTTCCTTATTTAGAATTAGGAGATTCAGAACAAATTGAAATTGGAGAAACAGTTATTGCTGTTGGCAATCCATTGGGAGAATTTCATGATACTGTAAGCGCTGGCATTGTTTCTGGTTTATCTAGATATATTCAGGCAAGCAATGGAATTTCAAAACAAGCAGAAAGATTAAGAGGTTTAATTCAAACTGATGCTGCTATTAATCCTGGAAATTCCGGAGGGCCTTTAATTAATATGGAAGGAAAAGTAATAGGAATTAATACTGCAATGGTAATGGGTGCTCAAAACATTGGGTTTGCCATCCCAATAAATTACGCTAAAAAAGACTTGGAAGAAATTAAAAAATTCGGCAGAATAAAAGTTCCATTTCTTGGAATAAAATATATTATTCTTTCTAAAGATCTATCAGAGAAAAATAAGCTGCCTGTTGATTATGGTGCTTTGGTTGTAAGAGAAGTATTAGGAGAAAGTCCGGTTATAAAAAATTCAGCAGCGGAAAAAGCAGGAATTGAAGAATTTGATATTATTCTTGAAGCAAAAGGAGAAAAAATAACAACTGATAATCCCCTATCAGATATTCTTCAAAAATGTAAAATTGGAGAAGAAATAGAATTAAAAATTTTGCGAAAAGGGAAAGAGTTAATAAAAAAAGTCAAACTTGAAGAAAAAAATAAATAAAAACTGATATTTAAAATATCAGTTTTTTGTTTGGGTGGCCGACGCGATTCGAACGCGCAACCTTCGCGGCCACAGCGCGAAGCTCTAACCATTGAGCTACGGCCACCAATACTTTTTAAAAATAACACAATTTTTCTAAATTTACAATTTGACTTTTCTTTCTTCTTTTAATTTTTCCATTAAAATTGAATAAAATCTAAGATTATGAATAGTTGCTAAGCGTAAAGCAGACATTTCTTTTATTTTAAAAAGATGAAAAAGATAAGATTTTGAATAATTTTTACAAAGAAGACAATCACAAGAATTACTTATTGGCTTATTTTCATAACGATATTTTTCTTTATCCGGAAAATAAAAAGAATAAAAATTCTTTTTTCTTATATTTATTTTTTCAATCGATGGAGCATTATAAACATATAAACGTTTATGCCTTGCATCTCTTGTTGGCAAAACACAATCAAAAAGAGAAAACCCTAAATCAAAACATCTAATAATTTCTTCCGGTTTTCCAATTCCCAATCCAAAAAGAAAATAATTTTTTGGAGTATTTTTCGCTATTAAATCAGCAACCTTAAAATTAAATTTTCCATTTTCATCAATTGGCCACCCTCCAAACCCTAAACCATCAAAGCCTATTTCAACCAATTTTTTAACACATTCCTCTCTTAAATCAAGAAAATTTCCTCCCTGAACCACTCCTAATAAATAAGGTCTTTCTTTTTCTTTAATTCTTTTTTTATTGCAAATTGATAAAAATTTTTCTTTTGATCTTTTCGCCCATTCAACAGTTCTTTCAACGCTTTCTTTTGCTTTTTTATAATCATCTTTTGGATTAGTAAAATCATCAAGCACTATTACCATATCCGGCTCAATTATCATTTGAAATTCAATAGATTTTTCTGGGGTTAAAATAACTTTTTTATTTGTTATCGGAGAAAAAACAACTCCCCTATCTGTAATTTTTCCTTTTTGCCTGCTTTCTTTTGCTAAAGTTAAAACCTGAAAACCTCCTGAATCAGAAATTAACCCCCCTTGCCAATTCATAAAATTTCTAATTCCTTTATTTTTTTTAATTGTTTCTTCCCCAATGTCTTTATAAAGATGATAAGTATTTACCAAAACACCTTTTGTTTTAGTATTTTCAATATCTTTAGAATCTAATGTTTTAATTACTGCTCTCGTAGCATCAGGAAAAAATAAAGGCAGTTCTAATTTTTTAAATTTTGTCCTAAAAAATAAAGGCGACATATTGTATTATTAATTTTTATTTTATGATACCATAAAATAAAGACAAAATTAAAATTATTAAAATTTTATTTTGTCTTAAAATTATTATTAAAATTATTAACTAAAATGCTTACGATGACTAATAATTAATTTAGTCAAAGCATTATTAAAATAATGGATAATCAAAATTTTATTCAATCAAATCAAGAAAATTCTCAAATGTTCGTATGGCGGACAATTAGAACATTTTTGGCTAGAAATTAATAAAGATGAGCCTGCATTTAAAGAAACAAATAATGAACGTCAATACTTAGAAGAAAATTCGGCAGCAATTATTGCCGATGTTGCCACTGACCCAAACGGAAAAGCTTTAGAGGTGGGTACAGGTAAAATATTCGAAATTTACGTTGCAATTCCAATTGCTGGGAAATTAAAAATTGCTAGCGGAGGGGTTTATTCTTATTATGAGTTTCCTTGGCCTTTATCAGATAGATTAACTGATAAAAAATGGAGAGAAATGATAAATTCAGGAAAAGCGCCGAACTTGCCATCTTGGACAGATATTTTTGTGGCAAAATAAAATGAATGAAAAAGAAATTTTTATGGTTAGTTATTATTTTTATTCTTATCGCTGTATTTTTAATCAGTATTTATTATTTAAATTTTTCAAAAAATAAAAATATTTCAGAAAATCAAGAAAAAAATGAAAAAGAATTTTTAGATTTTTTTTCTGAGAAAAAGAAACTTCCTATTAAAAAAGAGGAAGTTTCTTTAATTGCAGTAGGAGATATTTCTTATTCTCGGGGAGTAGAAAGAATTGTAAAAAAACAAAATGATATTAATTATCCTTTTTTAAAAATTGGAGATTATTTAAAAAATGCTGATTTAGTTTTTGGAAATTTAGAAACTCCAATCACTGAAGGAAGAGAAATTAATGATTTTGAAATGATTTTTAGATCAAATCCATTAACTGAAAAAGCATTAAAATTAAATAATTTTTCTATCTTGTCTTTAGCTAATAATCATACCCCAAATTTTGGAGAAAAAGGATTAAAAGATACGTTTTTTTACCTTGGAAAAGAAGGTATTAAATATGTTGGCGCTGGAGAAAATGAAAAAACAGCCTATCAACCAGTTTATATTGAAAAAAAAGGAATAAAATTTGCTTTTCTTGCTTATAATGATTTTGATGTTGTCCCTTTATCTTATAAAGCGACTGAAAATTACGCAGGGACAGCATTTATGGAAACAGAAAAAATGATAGAAGCAGTGAAAAAAGCAAAACAAAAATCTGATTTTGTAATTGTCTCAATGCATTCTGGAAACGAATATGTTAATAAACCAAATTCTTCTCAAGTTAATTTTGCTCATTCTGCAATAGATGCCGGAGCAGATTTAGTTATTGGCCACCATCCTCATGTAGTTCAAATTTTAGAAAAATATAAAGATAAATATATTTTTTATAGTTTAGGAAATTTTATTTTTGACCAACAAGCCAGCGAAACACGAAAAGGGTTAATGATTAAGGTTTATTTTACTAAAGATGAAATAACTAAAATTTCTCTCTTGCCTATTATTATGAAAAATTTAGCTCAACCAGAAATAGCAGATATAAACGAGGCGAAAAAAATTTTACAAAGATTAAATTTTCCAACTTCAAAACAAAATATTTATTTTAAAAATAATGATACTTTTGAAAAAGACGAGAGAGCAGTAATTTATGTAAATACTTTACAAAAACAAAGCAATATCTTTAAAAAAGAAAAGAGAGATTTAAATAATAATTTATTTTTTGAAACTTACGAATTAAAAAACGGAAAATTAACAATTGAAGAAAATAAAAAAAATATTTGGGAATCACCGGATAATTGGTGGATAGATGATTTTAATTTTAATGATTCAAATAATGATGGAATTGTAGATATTAATTTATCTTTATGGAAACCGGGCAATTTCGGAAAATCAAAACCTTTTTGGGTTGAAGAAAACGATATGAGTATAAAAAATCATTTCTTTATTTTAGATCTTATTGGCAATTCGATAAAAGAAGTTTGGGGTTCTTCTAATTTAAGCAACCCCAATTGTGAATTTAAATTTGCGGATATAGATAATGATAAAGAAAATGAATTAATTGTAGTTGAGGGCGATTATTTAGAAGAAAAATGTAATGGAAATTTTGTTGCTGTTTGGAAATGGAATGGATGGGGGTTTTCAAATGAATGGCGAAGTGAAAAAGGCAATTTTTCCAATTTAGAAATTGAAAAAATTAATAATAAAAATTATATTTTAGTTGACACTTATTAAAAAAGTGGACGATGTAGGATTTGAACCTACGGCCTCTTCCGCGTCGAGGAAGCGCTCTAGCCCCTGAGCTAATCGTCCAAAATATATTTATTTTAACAAAAAAAATAAAAATTTCAAATTTATTTTTTTAAAATTCCTCTAATTTTGTATTTTTTATCGCTTTTTTTATTAAAGAAGACAAGTTTAATTTTTTTTCTAAATTTTTAATAATATTAATATCTGCTTTAGCGCTTTGACCTTTTGGAACAAATAAAGTACAGCAATCTTCTTGTGGCAAAATAGATATTTCATAAGTTTTAATTTTTTTTGAAATTTTAATTATTTCTTCTTTATTAAAAGAAATTAAAGGTCTCAAAATGGGAATTTTTATTTTTTCTTGGATAATATTAATGTTTTGTAATGTTTGAGAACTAACTTGTCCTAAACTTTCACCAGTAATAATTGCCTGATAATTTTCTTTTTTTGCTATTTGTTCGGAAATTTTAAACATTGCTCTTCTATAAAACAAAACCCTGTATTTTGCCGGAATATTAAGTTTTATCTCTGTCTGAATTTCTGAAAAAGGCACAAAATAAATCTTAATTTTTGACTGATAATCTAAAAACAATCTAGCTAAATCTTTTATTTTTTCAATGCTTTTTTCAGAAACCAAAGGAAAACTATGAAAGTGAATCCATGCATTTTCTGTTCCTCTTTTATTTATTAGCCAATTAGCAACTGGAGAATCTATTCCCCCAGACATTAAAACCAATACTTTTCCCTGACTACCTATTGGCAGCCCCCTTAATCCTTTATTTTTTTTAAAATATAAAAAACATCCATTTTTCCTTATTTCAACAAAAATTTCTTTATCTGGATGCGAAAGATTAACCTTTCTTTTTATATTTTTAGCTAAAATTTTTATTATTTCTTCTTTGCTCTGTTTTTCTCCTGTCTCTTTTTTTACTCTTAAAGCAAAACTCTCATCTTTCTTAATCCAATTAATATATTTTTCTTTTATAAATTCATTTAAATCTTTTATATTATAGTTTTCTAAAAAAAGAGCTTCAGCATACCAAGCAATACCAAAAGTTTTCTTTAAAACTTTCATTGCTTTTTTAAAAAAGTCTACTTCGATAAAAATTCTATCGTAATAATTAAAAATCTTAAAACTAATTTTCTGCTTTTGAAAAGAATTTAAAATATTATAAACTAATTTCTTTTTAAAAAAATTTTTAACACCAAAGGACTTCAAAAATATTTCGCCATCAAACGCTATAAGAACGCCTTTTTTTATTTTTTTCTCTTTATTGTTTTTCATATTTAAAATAATAGGATTTATCATTATAATTTCTCTTAATATATCATATTATGGTTCTCTATCGCATTTTTTATCTTTATCTCATTTTCTTTTAAAAAAGACAAATAATCAATATTAAAATTATTAGGCAAAAAACTTTATAATCTAAGCCAAAAAGATTTTCTTCAATTTCCTTCATTTTTTTTAAAATGCAACATTGAATCGCAAAGAGTTATTTTTATAAAAAATTTTAAAAAATTATTTAGAAATTATAAAAAATAAATTAAAAGTGCGCGTGGATGGATTCGAACCATCGACCCCCACTTTATAAGAGTGGTGCTCTAACCTCTGAGCCACACGCGCAAAATTATTATAATTCTTTAACTTTTACTTTTAAATTTGAAAAATCTTTTTTTTCTTTCTTATTTTCTATTTTTTTCTCTTCTTTTTTAACGCTTTTAGCAACTTTATTTTCTTTTATTAATTTTTCAAACTCTTCTCTTTCTATGGTTTCTTTTTCAATTAAGATTTTCGCTATTCTATCAAGCAATTTTTTATTATTCCTTAAAATTATTTCTGCTTCTTTTTGAGCATTTTTAATAATCTTTTCAACTTCTTCATCAATTTTTATCGCTATTTTTTCTGAATAATTTCGTTGCTCTGAAATTTCTTTACCTAAAAAAACTAATTCTTCTTTTTCACCAAAAGAAATAGGACCTAATGACGACATTCCATATTCTTTTACTAATTTTCTTGCAATTTCAGAAGCCCGACTTAAATCATTGGAAGCACCTGTTGTTATCTCGTTAAATTTTATTTTTTCTGCAGTATATCCTCCTAAAAGCGTTGCAATATCTGAAAGAAATTCTGTTTTTGTTTTTATTCTTCTTTCCTCTGTAGGCACTTGTAAAGTATACCCAGCAGCCATTCCTCTAGCAATAATTGAAATTTTTCTTACTGGTTCTGTGCTTTTAGAAAAAGTTGCAACCAAGGCATGCCCTACTTCATGAAAAGCAGCAATTTCTTTTTCTTTATCTGATAAAACATAACTTTTTCTTTCTGGGCCTAATAAAACTTTTTCAATAGCTTCTAAAAAATCTTCTTGGGAAATTTTTGTTTTATTTTTTCTTGCTGCTAAAATTGCTGCTTCATTAGCGACATTAGCTAAATCAGCACCAGAAAATCCAGGAGTTCTTTCTGCAACTTCTCTTAAATTAATATCTGAATCTAGGGGTTTATCTCTTGTATGAATCTTTAAAATTTCTTCTCTTCCATTAATATCTGGAATATCTAAAACTACTTTTCTATCAAATCTTCCTGGCCTTAATAAAGCAGGATCTAAAATATCTGGTCTGTTTGTAGCTGCTAAAATAATGACATTTGTTTCTCTCTCAAAACCATCCATTTCAACCAAAATTTGATTTAATGTTTGTTCTCTTTCATCATTTCCTCCCCCAATTCCCGCACCTCTATATCTACCAATAGCGTCTAATTCATCTATAAAAATAATTGATGGCGCATGCTTTTTTGCTGTATCAAATAAATCTCTTACTCTCGCCGAACCAACCCCTACAAACATTTCAATAAATTCAGAACCAGAAATATGGAAAAATGGCACTCTTGCCTCTCCAGCAACAGCTCTTGCAATTAAAGTTTTTCCTGTCCCAGCAGGTCCAACTAATAAAACTCCTCGTGGAATTTTTGCTCCAATTGCTAAATATTTTTGCGGATACTTCAAAAAATCAACAATTTCTTTTAATTCTTCTTTTGCTTCTTTTAATCCGGCTACATCATTAAATGTTATTTTTTCTTTTGGATGACCTTCTGCTCCAAAAAGACGCGCTTTAGAACGAGTAAAATTAAATGCTTGATTAACTCCTGCTTTTGTTTGTCGGAAAATTAAATAAAAAATAAAACCAAAACCAATTAAGGGAAGAATATAAATTATTATTGGGCCAAGCCAATACCAAATACCCCCTTCTTGTTTTACTTCAATGTTTACTTTTCTTAATTTTTCATTATCAACTCCATAATTTACAAGAGATTGAGACAAAGGTGATTCCACTTCTTTCATTGTTTTCGCCTTGCTATCATCAGAATAAATAACCGAAACACTCGAACCAGAAACTGTTATTTTTTTAACTTTTTCATTATTAATATCATTTACCAACTCGCTTAAAGAAATATTTTTTTCTTCTTGTACTGAAGTAGAAAGTAACGAAAAAATAGAAGAGATTACTAAAAAAAACAGTAAAATCGTTATTAAATTTTTAGTTAAATTTTTCATTTTATTTTTTATAAATAAATTATATCAAAAAATTTAAAAAAAGAAAGGCACTAGTCAATCTAGTGCCTTATGGGAAATTACGCTATAGGACGGAAAGATAAAAAATATAAACTAAACTCTGATATAATCTAAATACGATATAATCTAAAATAAAAAATATTCTTAGTATGGAGATTTTTCTCCTGGATCAATCTTATTTTGATCCTGATAATTAATCGCTGTCTTTACAATACGCCACAAAAATTCAATATCCTTTGAATACGGATTTTCTGCCAAAGGAAATCTCTCCTTGGAAAGAGAGTCTACTCTTAAATATGTTTTATTTCTTCTAAGAGTCAATAAAATTTTCAACGTTTCTCCTGAGCATTCTTTAATCCTAGAGACAAATAACTTTTCGCCATCAGAAATTAATTCAATTTTACCTCCTCCAAAAATTTTTGGAACTTCAATTAAAATTTTTCCAGGTTTTCCTTGCAAAACCTCTTCAAGAGAAAGATAATTTAATTCCTCCTTTCTTATTTCTTTATTTTCTCTTTTTCCTTTCTTGAAGGATTCTAAAATCATACAAAGATTAGACAAAATATTATCTTTTTGTTCTTCTGAAATACTAACTACAGATAGACATGAAATATTATTAATCTCTGTTTTTCCGTTATCCATTACTGGAATAACAACAAACACCTTATTACTAGTCTTATTGTTTGACATTTTGAAATTCCTTTTTAATAAATGTTTTTGTTATTATATGTCCTATAGCGTTTTAAAGATCTATCTTCAGGATATCATAAATTTAAAAATTGTCAATATTTTTTATTTAAAAAGTATTTTCTTTATCAATTTTACCCTTGATAATTCATTTATATTATAAAGAGTTTATTTGAGAAAATTAGAAATTAACGCTTACGCACAAATAAATAGAAAATTTCTAAATATAATTTGGTGCCCGGGGTGGGACTCGAACCCACAAGCTTTGGAAAGCCAAGGATTTTAAGTCCTTTGCGTATGCCAATTCCGCCACCCGGGCAAAAATTTTAAATTTTCAAACTCCTTCTGAGGCCATGGTCGGAATTGCACCGACGTATAGAGGTTTTGCAGACCTCTGCCTTGCTACTTGGCTACATGGCCTTTTATTTATTTTAATTATTTTTTATTTTTTTTCAAATTTTCGTCTTTTATTTCTTTTAAAATTCTTTCAACCTCTCCTGCTTTTTCTGTTTCTTTTTCCTCTTTAAAAATTATTTTTGGCACTGGCCTCATTCTTAATGCTTTGTTTATTTTTTGCTGAATATGATAAATTTCTTTATTTAAAAAATCAAATATTTCTTTCTTCGCTTTCTTAGGTATTACAGAAATATAAACCTTTGATTCAATTAAATTAGAAGATGTCTCCACTCTTGTAATAGTTATAAAAACTTCAGGAGAAAAATCAAATTCTTTTAAAAATATTTTATTTAATTCTTTTTTTAAAAGAGCATTTATTTTCTCAACTCGAAAAGAAGACATAAAAAAATAATTTATTTTATAACTCTTTTTTATTTTTCTCTTCAATATAAACCTCTAAAATATCTCCTATTTCTATTTTAATGTTTCCTTCAAAAAGCATTCCGCATTCATAACCTTTTAAAACCTCATCTGTATCTTTTTTGTCTTTTTGAAGTTTAATTATTTTTCCTTCGCCAATTTTTTCTTCATTTCTAAAAACAGTTATCATTGCCCCTCTTTTAACTTTTCCATCAATAACTTTTCCACCAATAATTTGACGATTTTTTTCTGTTTTAAAAATCGCTAATATTTTTACTTTCCCTAAAATAACTTTTGTTATTTCTGGTTCAATTAATTTTTCTAAAGAATCTCTTACTGATTGAACTAATTCATATATTATATCAAAATTTCTTATTCTTATTTTTTCTCTTAAGGCTAAGTTTTTTACAATAGAATTTATTTTTACTCTAAAACCTATAATTATAGCATCTGATGTTTTTGCTAATTTTATATCAGATTCATTTATATCTCCTACCTCTTGTTTAATTATATTTAAAATAACTTTTTCTTGAGGAATCGATTCTAATGATTTTTTTATTGCCTCTAAAGAACCAAAAACATCTGCTTTTAAAATTAAATTTAATACTTTTTTTTCTTCAATATTCTCTATTTTTTTGGGGTTATTTTTAATCTCTTCTTTTTTTATATTTTCTTTTGCTTTTTCAATTGTTTCAAAAGTTTTAAAAATTTCTCCCACTATAGGCACACCCTCAAAACCAATAACTATTGCCGGCATAGAAGGTAAACATTTTTCAATTATTTTCCCTTGAAAATCTTTTAAAATCTTCACTTTTCCAAAAGCTGATTGAGTTGCTATAATGTCTCCTTTTTTTAAAATTCCTTTTTGTAAAATTATAGTTGCTGTTGGGCCTGTTAAAGAATCTAGATATGATTCAATTATTACTCCTTCTGCAATAGAAGAAATATCAGCTTCAAGATTCTCCATTTCAGCCATAAGCAAAATCATTTCCAATAAATCATTTATTCCCTTTTTTGTTTTTGCAGAAACATTTACAGAAGGAATTTTTCCGCCTAACGATTCTACAACAATATCATACTTCATTAATTCTCTTTTTACTCTTTCTGGATCTGCTTCTGGTTTATCAATTTTATTAATAGCAACTATTAAAGGTAAATTGATTGATTTTATATGATTTATTGCCTCAATAGTTTGAGGTTTTACTCCTTCATCAGCAGCAACTACTAAAATAGCAATATCAGCCACATTTACTCCCCGCGCTCTTATAGCAGAAAAAGCCTCATGTCCAGGCGTATCAATGAATGTTATTTTTTTATTTTGATGCTCAATCTCATAAGCGCCAATATGCTGAGTAATTCCTCCTGATTCTCTTGAAGTAATTTTTAAATCTTTAATTGCTTCTAAAATTGATGATTTTCCGTGGTCAACATGACCTAAAACAACTACTACTGGCGGCCTTATAAATTTTTCTTTTTGTTCTTGTTCCATAAACACTAATATATATTATAAATATTAAAACTTTATTTTTCATTTATTGCTTTTTCAATAGCTTCTTTTTCCTCTTCTGATAAAGTATATTCTGATTTGCCGTCCTTAATAGGTTTAGCATAAACTCTATTTTCATCACGAGCATAAATACTTGTAATTACCACTCCATCGTTTTTTTCATTAAGTAAAGCAATTGTAAAACTCTGATTACTCCCGATACTCTCAAAAGGATTAAATCTTAATATCCCTATTTTTTTAAAACAATATTTATTATTTTCTTTTAAATCCTTTAACTCATTATCAATACTTTCAACTTTTTGTTCTATTTTTTTAATATAATTTAAAATCTCTTGTGCGTTTTCTAATTTTTTATTTTCTTTTGAAAATTTAAACATATTATTAAAAATTTTAAGAATTAAAATATATTATACATTATTTTTAAAAAAATAAAAGCTTTAAAATAAAAAAGGTTGTTTATCTAAGTTATTAGATAAACAACCCATTAAAATTAAAATATAAACCCAGTTGCTAAACCTGATTGCAAAAAATCTGATTCTACTGATGGAGAATGAATGCCAATGATTATTTTTCCTTCACTGTAAGATAAAGAAAGAGTTCCTAAAAAAAATCCTTCCTTATCATATACTTCATCAGAAGTATCAATTCGTAAATCATTATATCTACTCAACCTTTCTGGATGAGTAATTAACATACATAAAACCTCAAAAAGCCCTAAAGCAAATTCATCGTGGTCTATTTTTAAAAGCTTAAAAGACCCTAACAAATTTCTGGCTTTTCCGTAAATTCCAAACTGCGCCGGAACTATCAAAATAGAATCATCTATTTCTTGTTTTTGTCTTTTTGCTAAAAAATCTAAACTTTTTTCTGTATGTTTATTTCTAACAATACGATATTTTCCTTTTTTAAAGATAAACGGAATTTTAAGATTTTCATAGCAAATACCTAACATTTTCATAATTACATCCGTGTAAGAATTAACGTTATAATCAATAAACTTTCTCCATCTTAAAAGAAGAAAATATCCCTCTACAAAAGGAGATATTTTATCTTTTAAAGGTAAACCAGCAGAAAATTTTATAATCGTATAATAAGAATATCCTAAAAAACACGGCTCAAAACTATTAAATAAAATATTTAATTGGCTCTTAATTTTTTTAATTTTTTT